>SCPN01000335.1_pt1 | contig 163152 bp, 261 predicted proteins | sample 6106831 | NCBI WGS metagenome assembly SCPN01 (sample SAMN10720447, study PRJNA508395) | human gut metagenome | isolation source: Participant 1, 0 month | reverse complement strand
TAGAGATCTTGTGTTAGAGGCTGCTACAAAAATCTGAAGATGAATCAGATAAGAATGCTAAAAAGATGCATGATGGCAGATGAGGACAGCAATCAATTCTGTATATACGGATATAGAAACTACTTCAAAGAAATTTGTTAAAAAGGTGGAAATACCATTTGGATATTTTAGTAAAACAACAAATACTTATATGAAATTCTATTGCAGATGATTTACATAGATAGTGACTAAATTTGTAGGTATAAGGTTGCAAATACTTGAGTATTTGGGTGAAAAGAGAGAACAGCAAATTATGGTTAGAAAAATTATCAAAGCAGAATTCTAAATTTTTATCGAACAACCTGTATCAAAAAAGGGATTATCAGCATCAATGTTGATGCATAATTATTTTTCGTATAATAATTTTAATATGGATTTTTGGTATAATTTTTCTGTTGAAATGAAACCAATGTTAAAAGAAGTATGCAACAATTAAGGTGGAAACACCGAGTTTGAAGGTAACGAAGTTTACTTTGTATCTGTGGAGGATAGTAGAGATGAGTGAAGATATTAGAAGGTGTAAGTTTGTGGAAGAATTATTATAGATAAAAAAATAATATTACAGGATTATGTCCAAAGCATCAAAAGTGTTTAAACGATAGTGCTGCAGTAGTTGGAATTGGTGTTGTAGCATGGATACTAAAAAAAATTGGTCCTAAAATTTTGAAAAGATCAGTTAAACTTATTAAGCGTTAAGACTTAAGATTCCTTGAGATATTAATAAATCGATTAATAAAGTAAAAAGATAAATTAATCAGAATAAAACGAAAAACTCTAAACAAAATAATCATTTAACATCGTAATTTGAAAGAATAAAATACTTTAAATATAAAGCCATTGCAAATAGGTGTTTCTTAATAAGAAATATTCCATAAATTAACAATGGCTTCTTTTATTGTGGTAGTAATTCAATTGTGATAAAATGTCATAAAGATGAACTGAACGGAAGTAGGAGGAAAGAATATGATGTATCCATATATGATACATTAAATGTGATGATACAGAAATTACGCATTCAGAGATGTATCCAGATGGAAAAGTAAAAGTATATATTGAAACACCAGATGAAACAGGTGGATTTCATGATGCTATTTGCTGGTTACCAGATTATACATGGGAAGTTCACGGTTATTCAGAGTCAGAAATGATGTATTTTAAGCAACTTATTCGAGATAATGCACATTTAATTATAGAATTTTCTCAAGAAGGAGGGATTCGAATGCCGCAAATATTTAGAGTTGGACCATATAGTATTTATTTTTGGTCGAATGAAAATAATCCATTGGAGCCTATACATGTCCATATAGCAGAAGGAAGGCAACAGCAAAATGCAACAAAAAGTATGGATTACAAGTACAGGAAAGACAATTTTGAGTCATAATAAATCACAAATTCCTGTGAGAACTTTAAAGAAGTTAATGAGATCAATTGAGGCTAACAGTGGTCAGATAATTGAAAAAATGGATTGAGCAGTTTGGTGAGATTAGATATTATTGTTAGAGTAAAATAATGCATGCTACTTTGCCTTATAGAAATGGCTATAAGGGTTTTAGTATTCTGTGTCAAGAACGTTCTTGACAAGAATCAATATTATGCAGTTGATAATGTCAATTACATTGTCCATTGTATTTCCTATTCTCAGCAATGTCATTGATATTATTATACATACTACTCAAAATTGGAGTGGATGGTAGAGTTCCCTTGTAAAACAGGGTCCAATTGATTTTAATGCTTACTGATATCAGATATCTACCGGTCGTTAGTCAGTAAGCTTTTTAGGAGAAAGAATATAAACAGGATATATCAAGATAAATTTTATACATTTTGATATAAAAATACTCATAAAGAGTATCAACAAAAGTACAGAATATTAAATGGGTTAGTAAACATGGGTTTTATCCATTTATTCATTTTCAGATGAATTGTAGTAAGTATACAAATGATTTAAAAGGACACAAATTTCTCAAGAGAAGGTGCGAGATATATATTATGCTGCACATATTGATAGATTTATTTTATGGTATTATGGAAATCGTCTTAATAATCAATACAATAATTATGTGAAATCAAAAGGAATTGGTAAAGTTTCGACTGCATATAGAAATTGTATGCCTGGAAAGTGTAATATTGATTTTTGCGAAAAGAAGTATTTGAATATATTGTAAAATGTAAATCAGCATATATTTGTTGTAGGAGATTTTAGCAAATTTTTTGACAAACTAGATCATAAATATTTAAAAGAAAAAATTAAATGTGTGATTGGGCAAGAATCTTTAGATCCAGCAGATTATGTATTTATAAGAATATTACAAGATTCACATATATTGAAGCATGCAGATATAGAATTTGAAAAGGACAAACTCAAAGAGATATGCGTCAATTGGATAAGTATTTTCAAACACAGGAGTTTCAACAATTTAAGAAAAATATCTTCATAAAAATGTTAAAGATTATCAAATACCCAAGGATCATCCATCAGTGCTGTATATGCAAATGTATATATGATTGATTTCGATAAAAAATTAATGATTATGTTACATCACACAAGGGATTATACAGAAGATATTGTGATGATATTATAATTGTTATTCCAATGACAAAAAAAGAAGTCAGTAATGGAAGAACAAATAAAATTTCAAAATTTATATATAATGTTAGAGATGATATTCCAAATTTAGAATTAAATGAAGATAAAACAGAACACTTTTTCTATGGTAATGGTAAAATCAGAAAATTAAAAGGCCAAAGCAATCTTGTTAATTATTTGGGATTTACTTTTGATGGAAAGAGTGTTCGGATAAGAGATAAAAGTTTGTTTAAATTTTATTGCAGAGCATATAGAAAAATAAAAAAAGTAAATGAAACTGAAGATGAAAAATCTTTTAATGCAGGGAAAAGGCGGTTTATCGTTCATATACACATTTGGGTGCCAATAAAAATTCTAAAAGTTATGGAAACTTTCTTAGTTATGTCTATAAGGCAGATGATATATTTAGTCAGAGTAAGTTACTTGAAAGTAATATAAGAAATCAGATAAAGAAACATTGGTATAAGATTGATTAGTAAATTAAGAAGAGATAAAAAGAGAGGGAAAATAATTATGTATATGGCAAGAGGAAATAAAATATATAATTGTAGATGTTTTGCATGCAAAAAATTCAGTAGCAAAAACATTTAAGATCCCGTAGCACTCAAGAAATCCTTTTATAAAGTAAAACGGTAAATTAATCAGGAATAAAACGAAAATTCTAAACAGAATACCCATTTAAATTATATTCGTTGTAAAAGACATCTAAATAAAAATACAGAAAAGTCATTGTAATATTTACAGTGGCTTTTTTTTTTTATTAAATATATGAATATGCTAGAATAGCATTAAAAGAAAATTAAACACGTATACAATAGAAATAATATAATGTTAAAATATATGGAGGTGAAATAGGTGGATCAATTTATTTCGAAAAGTATTAGATATTTTATCATATCATTCAACATTAGGAAGAAGTTTAAAGCAGATTTCACTTCGAAAGAAACCATTACCGATAATTTTAGATGATATAGAAAAATATAGGGCAAGATATATAGATACAATATTTCAAAGAAAATCTTATTGGATCTCGTTTTAAAAGTGAAGATTCTATTAAAAGGAAGTAAAAAGACTCTTAAAACAGGAGGGTTTAAACAATGTTTTAATGACATATTAGGATTTCGTCTAAAATTTGAAAGAAATGGAGGAAAAAAGAAATGATTGATAAATCAATATATGTAGTAGGAAAATTTTGATCAACAAGGATGTATAGCATATAGATGCAAACACTTAATGAGGCAAGATGTTTGCCAGTGAACTTTAGAAGCATTAAGAGCTGAAGGAGTACATTGTTATTTTTAGATGATCCGGATATATATTCAGAATATGCACCTTATAGTGAGTATTGAAGATATGAAAAGAATTCATAGATAAGGTTAATATGTTAAATAAGATTCCAGCAGCATAAAATGCAAGTCATAAATTTTATTTTATACAAATTAAAAGTAATTTGATGAGACGACATTGAGATTTAGTATCAATGTCTCGTTCCGGCATATATAGTAAATGATGGCAAGCAGACACCAATGCGTGGTCATCCGGTATTTATTGCCCAGCATGCAACGGCAACATGTTGAGAGTGCATCGGAAGTGGCATAAAATGCAACCGGGAAAAGAACTAAGCCAAGTACAGCAGGAATATCTTGTAAATGTAATTATGACATGGATTCAAAAAAGAAATGGAGAGGAACTAGTGCAAATATTTAGAGTTGGGGCCATATAGTATTTATTTTGGTCGAATGAAAATAATCTTGGACCTATACATGTCCATATAGCAGAAGGAAAGGCAACAGCAAAATGCAACAAAAGTATGAAAATATATTGATAAGGAAATGATTTTATATATATTATTTGGAAGGGAGACTCGTTATGCCAGATAGAATACACAATATAATTTATCAATTTTCTCAGCAACTAAAAGACATAATGGAATCAAAATTAACAAAAGTTATTGTTTATGGCTCTTATGCCAGAGGTTGATTATAATTCAAGTTCAGATGTTGATGTTATGATTCTGGTAAAAATGTCAGATAATGAGATTAAAAATAGAAAATCAGGTATATGATTTAGCATTTGATATAGAAATGGATACAGGAGTTGATATTTCGCCAATTATAAAATGAAAGAATACGTGAATATTGTTAGATACTTTGCCATTTTATAAAAACATTCATGAAGAAGGGGTGATAGTGAATGGATAAGAAAAGAGATTTATCTATTACCGAATGCAAAAATGCAAAGGATACATTAGATACGGCAAAATATGCATGGATGTTATGCATTAAAAACTCAACATGGAAGTCATTTAGTGGAAAGAAAAGAAGTTGGATGTTCCAAGAAGTGGCATCAAAAGGAATACAATTTGGCACAATTAGTAGACCTACAGCATATGGAGAATATGCACCTATACTTTATTGAGAATGAAGAAGAATTTGAGAAATTAGTTGAAAAAATGAAATAACAAAAAGCTACCGCGGCAATTCTAAGGTTTGATATTAAGAAATCACGACACTGGGAATAATTAAGATTCTGTAGACATAATTAATCAGAATAAACCGAAAAATTCTTAAAACAAAATACCCATTAATAAATTTATTAAAGCTGTTACTTAATATCTCCCCTTTGGGAGTATTAATAGCAATGGCTTTTTTAAAAATAGGTTGTATTTATCCTAGTTTATACATATAACAAAGAAAAAGAGAGAAATTAGATTATGGGAAAACAAGAAAACATAAAATATTTGAAGATACAGAAACATTATGTAAAACAAATTCAAAAGCTAAAGTAAAACAATCGATCAAAAATTCAATATAACCAAAACTAATCCCTCCAAAAATCAAAGAATAAATAGCAATAACCAGAAACGATATGAAAAACCTGCAAAAATATTATTGTATCAAAGAGAACATTACAAGCAGCATCGGCATATAAAAATACTAAGACAGCGGTACATAATTTTGCTTCCGCAACTAATCCAGGTGGTGGAGTAAAAAGAGGATCTAATGCACAAGAAGAATGTCTGTGCAGATGTTCAGGACTATATGTTTGTCTAAGTACACAAACAATGTGGGATGGATTCTATTCTCCACACAGACAAGCACATAATCAATTTATAATGATGATATCATTTATACACCGCAGTCACAGTATTTAAAACAGATACTGAACAACCAGAGATCATGGATGCATCTGATTGGTATAATGTAGATGTAATCACATGTGCAGCTCCGAATCTAAGAGTCAAAAATAATTATAATGGTAAGTCATCATACAATAATGCGAAAAAGATGACAAATGACGAATTATTAAAATTACATGAAAAGCGATTAAAAAGAATTTTGGATACAGCACTTTCAGAAGATGATGAAACGATAATTCTTGGGGCATTTGGATGGGTAATGCATTTATGAATGATCCCAGATTGTTCCTCAGGCAGCAAAAAATGTAATTCGAGAATACTTATATAGTTTCAAAAATATTGAATTTGCGGTGTATTGTTCTCCAAGAGATGATCGAAATTATAGAATTTTTGATAGAGTTTTGAAGAAATAGTGGGCATAGGACATTGATCACTGGGACATTAAGAAATCCAAACCAAACGATAGTTTGAAAATATTAAAATTTCCAGAAATATCAGATGAGTGGTTAGACTTTATTGCACAATGTAGAAGCGGAAAAACACATAATTATGATATTGTAGAAGGACCTATGGCAGATGATACAGTATGGAATTATGTAAATGATTTTCTTACAGGACGAATTAGTAGGAAACAATTTTTGGGTATTGAAGCGGAATTCAAACATCCAACACACCAGATCAGTTTTCACACTTTGTCAGCACTTGATTGTCTGACATATAAAAAGAGCGAGGTAGTTAATGACAGAAATAGAAAGAAGTGATTATTTTATGTTTGTTCATTGATAGAATATATAGCACGGGAAACCAAGAATCACAGAGGATATATTGTCGAATGTATTGGGCAAGAAGGAATTGAAAATTTATTGTATGATGGAGAAGTAAATCATTGCTTAAGCTTTGAACAGGTATGTGATGAAGTTGTGGAAGAATATAAGATAAAAGAAGGCAAATTTGACACGATTTCAGAATGCCAATATGATGTGCCGAGTTTCTTAGATATTGGAAAATTATATAGTATTATGATAGAAGATTGTGCGAAAGAAGGAGGAGAGGTACATGAACTTATAAAGATATTCTACTTCATTTATCAGCGATGAAATATCAGATTTAAATACTGATTTATATTATCAGAATCGGATTATATAGAATGTTCATATAAAGAAGGACAGCTATTGGCTTAAAAAGTTGAAAAGGAGAAATAATAGATGCATCATACTTAGATATACATCCGATACCAGAAAAGGTTCTTTACATAAACGAGATGGATTTTTGGAACCAAATTACTATGAGTTAAAAGAACAAAAAAAGCAGCTTCAGGAAAAACAATTGCACAAGGTGGTATTTTGCCAGATGATAATGTAAGAATATATGTACTAATGGATTTAAATGCAGATAAAATGCATGGAGATTATATAAATTTACATGGTACTTGATGATCCAGATTATCACAATGAAACTGAATTCAGTACAGCAGTTGGAATTATTGTTACACAACTTGAAATTTATGATCAAGTGTGGGTTGCAAGAGATGCGGCTCACGCTGTTCAAAAAGTGAAGGGGGTATATCATAGCCAGAAGGGGATAGAATTAGCAAAGAAAATAATAGAATACCTAGAAGAAAATGAAGGATGTGCAGAATGTTTTCCTTATGAGACCATTGATAAGTTAAAAGATGAGTTTATATTTTAAAATAAATAGGAATTCGTGATGAATTTATTTAAGATTTCAGGGACATTAAGAAATCATTTTGACCAGCAATTCTGCCGATAATATCTATATAACAATATATATTAAATAATGGAAATAAATACTTATTTCGGCAAGTGTTGTGATTTTATGCCTAGATTCGTAAAATTCAGCTCCAAGGAATAATTATGTAAAAGCCTGTGGAAAAGGATATGCAGATATGCAGGTTAGACGAACAAAAATGCGAAGAAAGCTTTTGCTGATATTCGCAAGGATTATGACTTACGATATATGAAGTAGAAGTATCTGAACAGGCAGACCGTGATTTGAGAGAAATTTTTGAATGTATTGCTTTTGAATTACAATCACTAGAAAACGCAATCGGACAACTTGATCGTCTAGAAGAACAGATATTAAGTCTTGCGAGATATTTGAAGTGTTTGAGGCAGCAGAGAGATTATGCGGGTAACAGATGTGGAACAGTTCTCAAATACAGTTCACGTTGAGACGGTAGTACTGCTTTCCCACAAAAAGCCAGACGGACATATCAACGTAAAAGTTGAGTTTGGGAAGGTGAGGGAAAAGTTCCGCTTGATAATATAGCAAAAGAGCCGAAACATACAAGCCCAAAGAGCGAGTGACCTACAAAATGATAAAGGAGTACATAGAAGCTAAATACGGCTTCAAAGTACATACCGCATATATCGCAGAGGTAAAGAGAGATTTGCTTGCCAATGTATGATGCTCCTAATGCGGTAGAAGAATTGAAACAGCCGAGGAAACATCCGACAGCGGAGAAAGTGGAAGCGATAAAGGATGCATTGAAGCATTTTGAGGTGATTTAATAATGATGAGCGTATCATAAAAACAGTGGTACGCTTATTTTTTTACCTATTTGTCTTTTCGCTGACCAATATTTTATCTGGTTAAAAAAGCGGAGGGTAGATTTTATACTAAACTGCCTGATTGATATAATTAAAAGCGTTCACTTTGCTATTGTTGACTGAAAGAGAAAAATCAAATATAATATAGTAAAGTGCCCAATCGTTGGTCTGATTAAGGGCGATTAAATAGAGGTGAAGATATGCTTCAGAATAAAGATATTGAGACACTGAGAATGTTGTTTAGCAGTCATAATTATGTTATGACTACTGCTGAACTTACAGCTTCAAAGTTATACTATGCAGATATAAAACAACTTTTAGACGAAGGATTGATTGAAAGAGTCAGGCGAGGTTACTATCACTGGACTCAAGATTATGGAGAAAGCGAAGTTGTCATTATCAATCGATTGTTTCCCGAGGCAGTGCTTTGTATGGAGACTGCCCTATTCTATTATAGATACAGTGACAGAAATCCTGCTGAATGGAACTTTGCAATAGATAAAAATGTCTCTAAGCGGCGTACAAAAATCGATTATCCGTTTATAAAGGCATATCGTGTAGAGTCAGAGTTGGTTACGCTAGGCGAAACCGAAGGTGAAATTGATTTCCACAAAGTCCGCATTTATGACCGTGACCGTACTATTTGCGATGTGCTACGAAATATGAACAAGATGGATAAGGAGGTTTTTAATAAAGCAGTACATGGCTATGTTAAAGACCCGAAAAAGAATATACCGAATCTTATAGAATATGCAAAAGTTTTGCGTGTTCAAACGCGTGTAAAAGAATTGATTGGAGTGTGGTTGTAATGGCAGATGTTGCAGCTTCCGTTCTGGCAAAGCTGAGAAATAAAGCAAAAGCTTCTGGTATCAGCTACCAGCAATGCTTGCAGCTTTTTGTGCAGGAAGAATTTTTGAGAAAACTATCAAAATCCGGGTGTGAGGATACGCTAATACTCAAAGGTGGATTGTTCATTTATACTTTAACTAATTTTGAAAGTAGAGCAACAATCGATGTCGATTTCCTGCTCCGTGGATACTCTAATTCAATAGATGATGTAAAAGCGTTGATTTGTAAAATCATCGACACACCGACAGGTAACGATTATATAGAAATGCGAGCAAAAGGCTTTGAGGAAATTTCTCCGCAAAGAAAATATCACGGTATCAGTACGCAGATTATTGCTCAAATAAAAAATGTGCGTGTGCCGTTTAATGTTGATATAGGTGTGGGTGATATTATAGTTCCTCATGCTGAAGAACGCACAATCAACACTCAGCTTCCTGATTTTGAAGCTCCTGTAATCAAAACATATTCCATAGAAAGCACTATTGCCGAGAAGTTTGATGCCATACTGCAACGCTTTGAGCTGACAGGCAGAATGAAAGATTTTTATGACATCTATTATCTTTCAAGGACATTCGATTTTGATGGTGCAAAATTGCAGGCAGCTATATTTGAAACTTTACAGAGGCGCGGTACTTCCTATGACAGAGACAGTTTTAAGCGTGTTGTTGCACTTGCCGATGATGAAGATATGCAGAAGCGTTGGAAATTCTTTTTGAAAACCATAAAAGATAATACACTTGAGTTCCCATTCGTCATTGAAGAAATCCAGACTTTCCTTGAGCCTGTGTTTGACGCAATTGTGAATGAGAAAGAATGGCAAAACATATGGAAAGGCAATGCGAAAAAATGGTCAAATCTGAAGGGAGGTATTGACCGTGACAAGAGCAGTTAATGATGCAACATTGCAAAAAGCTGGTGATATATACCAGTATCTAATAGCTTTAAGAGATTGCTTCGAATTGAACGATGGCGATACTCTGCAAATTGAGACAAATGGTGATGTGAGCATTATAAATGATGTGGGTGGTCGCTTTCAGAGAGAAGTAAAACATCATTTTGGGAATACATCTATTTCGGACAGAGATATAGATTTTGAAGACACTTGCAAATTGGTATGTAGACTATGAGCGTGTAAAAAACTTTTCCAATTATATACTCAGTACTACAGCTACAATAAAAAGTGATTCTCCGTTTCATAGTTGGAATAATATAAAAAGACTGAGAAATTAAAATGCTTAAAAGACATAGGAGCTACCTCTAAGAAAACTGAAGAAACATTCAGGAATCAATATAATAGAATTTTCGGTGACTCTTATGACGAAAGTCGCCTTTTGGAAATATTAGATAAATTTACGATTGAAGCTGCAAAACTTCAATAGACGGTATATCGAATGAATTTTCTAAATATGTAGGTCACATTCCTTCCGAAAATAGAGACGGATATATAGGTGCTTTGCTTGGCGAAATATTAATAAAAGTTAAGGAACCCCCGCATAAATGGGAGGTGACCAAGTCAGCATTTGATGAAATTCTACAGATACAATCAGCAGCATATGGAACAAAGGAACTGCGCCACTTCCAAATGAGTGCAAAAGCAGTTGTTCCTAAAGACAAAATTACTACACTAGAACAGAAAAATTTGTTGCTTCTATTCGTGAGATTAAGTATGACAAAATGATTCCAAATGCAATGTCAGATTATTGGAAAGCTGATTTAACCGTTGCCAAATATTTTAGGGACAACCTTATGTATTTAGAAAGTCTTGAATCATATATGGAAGATTTGTCTGCAAAGATGCAATATAGTAAAGCGAATAGTGATTTGAATGCTGGAAGGAGCAACCGAGGAAGGACAAATAAGAATTTCAAAGCAGCTTTACAATGGTGTAAATGAGTTGGGATGCGAATGATTTTGGCTCTATTATTCGTAATCAAGGATACTTCCAGCGAGGAGTTATACATAACATAGTGGACGAAACAGATTTCAAATGGAAAGTAGGTGAAGAAAAGAATGAGCATAAATAACATCAAAAAGCTTTCAATGAATCCTCATTTTATTCTTTAATAATGCAGAGTTTTCTTCTGGTTACGAAAACCTTGTGAGATAAAATTACCGTTTATGGCAATTCCAATTTTACTGTATGCTGAATCACGAGAAAAATTAGTAAATGCAAATAGAAGAAGTCGAATAGATACTTTGTGTCAGTCCCTCAAATTATTGATGAACGTAAGATTTCTGGTAAAACAAGGTTATCTGGCTATGTTGACAGATATAATTAATTTAAACCATATTGTAAAGAAGCAATTATTATTTTATCTCCGAAGGAAAAATAGCCTTTAACAATCACAAGATTGTCCTTATCAAGAAAATTGATTACAAAGATTTTGAGGGAGCTATCAAAGATTGGATTAAACGTGCATTTTACCTTGGAGTTGTGTTTCAAAACCACCGAAGACCATTTATCTTTTTTTAGGAGTTGATACAAAATGAAAAGTTATATAAAAGCTATTATTATATTTAATAAAAATGGCGAAAAAAGAGTAGTTCCACTTTGAGCAAGGAGTAAATATAATCACTGGCGAATCAAAACAGGTAAAAGTGCATTAGTTGAGATAATTGATTATTGCTTGTGCAGTACTCGTTGTACAATACCAAAAGGCAAAATAAACCGACTTTTCGTATCTTTATATTCTTGTAATGGCTATAGATGATAATACCTATGTTATCGCTCGTTATAATTGGGATGATGGCAGCAAAATGCATTTTTCTAAAGAAGCAAAAGGCTTTGAACCTGAAAATTTGGAGTTAAGCTATTTTGTAGAAAAACCGGCTTTGCCGTATAAAGATGTAAAAAATGAGATTGAATGTGCATTAGGCTTATTTGTGACAAATATGGCTACCGATGCTGACCAACAAGGGAAAAAAGCGTCATTAAGAAATATGGTTTCTTACTTGTTTCAACATCAAAACTTAATGGCAAGTAAGTTTGCGTTATTCTATCGGTTCTCAGATTTTTATAAAAGAAAAGATGTGATAGACCAATTTCCTGTTTTTGCAGGTATGATTAGTCAAGAGTATTATAGCGACTTAATTCAATTAAATACATTAAAAGCTCAATTGAAACAAAAATACAAAAACAGAAAGCTAATGAAAAAGCACTGCATATATTAAAGAAAATCTTTCGCCGTTATTAACGGATTATTTTGCATTGCTTGAACAGGATTTTGACGGAAAATTTCAGTACAGAAAATGCTTAAAATAGCTCTGATTTACCAGAGTTCGATGACACGCAACTTTTGGTGAAAATAAAATAGCTGAACGTTACAGTGAATTAAATGCCGTATTAGAAAATCTCAGAAATGAAGAACGAGAAATCTTATTAAAAATTAAAAATATAGATAATGCTTTTGATACAGGCAGTTCTTTTACTCAAATGTTGAAGGATTTGAAACAACAAACAAGTATAGCCGAAATTGAAACTGGCGAATATACCTGTCCTCTTTGCGGTCACGAATGTAAAGAAATTGCCGAGAATGATTCAAAGCTCATTGAGGCTACAGAATGGTTAGATAACGAATTAAGAATTACCGAAAAATACACTTCCGATTTTTCTGAAGATGTTAGAAAACTCAAGGAAGCACACTCAAAGATTGATGAAAAATACGAGATGTTTGGAAACAGATAAAGACAATTGAGGAAAAATTCATTTCATCAAAAGTTCTTGTTTCAAAGAGAGAAAAAGTAATTACGCAAAAGCGAGAATCGCTTTATATGCTGAAATGAGTAGCTCTGGTATATTTGAAACGGTTGATGGAGATATTGAAGAACTTAAAGAAAAATTGCCAGACTCGAAGAAAAAATCAAAGGATTTGATGTTGATAAGAAGATGTCAAAAGCTGAGAGCTTTTTATCAAACAATATGAATCGTCTTTCTTTAATGCTTGATTTTGAAGAAGAGTATAGACCGATTGACTTGAATTTTGGTTTAACAGACGGTAGCTTTGACATTTATCAGCACCAGAAAAGCAATGAGAATATCCATCTATACGAGATGGGGAGTGGTGCAAATTGGGTTTCCTGCCATATTGCTCTGTTTTTAAGTTTCCTGCGTTTTTTTGCTTTTTTTAGGACAATTCACCGATGCCTTTGGTTATGTTTTTGACCAACCAAGTCAAGTGTATTTCCCACAAGGTAATGATAAAGACGAAATCACGCAAGCAGATTTGATTGCCGTCAATAAAATGTATAAGACAATTTTTGATGAAATCAATTCCATCGGTGAAGACACAGGAATATTGCCTCAAATTATTATTGTAGACCATGTGGACGGGAAAACTTGGAGTGCAAAGAAGAATTTGAAAGATATATTCGGTGTAATTGGAGAAATGATACAGGTCTGATTTAAATACAGTATTATAAAAAGGAAGACAATAATATGACCAAAATATACAGCCTTAATAGTGATGTAAAATTTCCAGATATGGAACACTATGATATGGGTAAAGCAAGTGATATGGCATTGTATTTAGCCTATTGCGATTTCTATCCCTTTAGGAGTGTAATAGAAAACAATAAAATAGCTCTTGATGCAATTGATGAGAGCTACAGAAATCTGGCGGAAGAAGCAAGATTAAAAAATGATTTTTTACTGAGCAATGGGCTATGACAAGCGGGACTTTACATTCTTGTCGGGTGGATTTGTTGACTCAATATTCATTGCTTTTAACAATGGTATCATTATTAGAAGAAGCAGTAAATACTCTTTGCCGTTTATATCACAACATCAATCATTTGGACAAGGAAGTAAAAGATATTAAAGGAAGTGGGTTAGAGCGTGCTGCTAAATACTTAAAAGATGTAGTCGGTATTGACGGCTTTACAGCTGATAAACAATGGGAATACATTACTGTTATTCGTGATGCTCGTAATATGGTTGTCCATAATGGTGGAAGAATATATAAAGAATTCGATAAATACGATAAATTTAAAATTGGCTACAGAGAAGAGGACCACCAACTTTATCTGGAATATAACGACATCGTTAAGATGTATGATGCTATTCTTGATTTTATGGATAGAACTTTTAGGATTATTCCATAAGGTTAATGAAAAGCGAAGTGTGCTATTTGAGAAAAGTTTTGACCCTGAGAAGCATCGGAAATGTTCCAAAACACAAAACCGCTTAGAAACCCCTGTTTTAGGGGTTTCTGGGTACATAGCTTAAAAACCTCGGACAAGGTATTAAGGTATGGCGAGAATAATCAAGTAGAATTTTCCGAACATCCAACTGTGGTACAGCGTGGCAATGAGCGAACAATCAACATCTATGCCGCTATTCCCGATGCAGCATAGGACAAGCCTATTACACATTGGAGCTTATCTCTACTCCACTATATAATATAGGTACAAGGAGGTCGATATTATGAGAGATAAAACCTACCATATATATTTGGATAGCCACGAAAGAAAACTTTTGATACATAGCCTTGTAGAGTTAAAAAATCAGCTCATTCAGCAAGGCAGATATACGGATTGTGTTGACGAGCTTATTTTTAAGGTCATAAATGCACCGTCCAAGAGAATGAAAATTGAATATGTCTAAGGCAGATTACAAAGCCGCTTATTCTTATTGATTTTAAGAGTAGGCGGCTTTTTTGCGTTCTCTGGTACTGTTTACATAGCCACCTTGACAAAGTGGCTAAATCTAATGATCTCTCGGAATTTTGAGTGATCACACCAGAAAAATACTGGTACTGTACTTTGAAAAATAAATATTATTCGTGAACGTAAAATAAGCATAAGAAATAAACATAACTGTCGCTATGTTTCAAAATGAGATATAATAATCTACAGGATCATGCTGTTTGTAGAATCACTTTTTTCAGTGTGGGTTCCAAAGGCAGATCCCGTGCATCCAGATGCTGTAACATCAGGATGTGATAGAGGCGGCAGTACCACATCTTAGTTGAGCGGTGTCTGCCGTCTTCTAATTTAAAATCTAATTTCTCACGTTTATTAGAACGTTCAGCAGAAGTTCTTGCATTATATTCCAGTTTCCATTCTTTACTGCTTCTTGGCGGATTATTAAATAATCTTGGATTATCTTTCATGACCAAATGAACCGTACGTCCGTACTTGGCATCAGAACATGGAGTTTCACAAGTACAGGAAATGCGGCCGTTTTTGCGACTGATCTTTGGACATCTGAATTTCATCCTGCCTTTCGCAACTTCAACACCATCCCGACGCATACGATGTCCGGAAGGACAGACAGGAACACCGTCTTCATCGATCGTAAAGTCATTTTTATAAACGGGTGGTTTTCCACCTTTTCCATTCAGATCGATAAAAGGTGTTATATTTTCACGTTGAAAGTATTGATAATAGGGCATGGCATCATGGGCAGAATCTAAAAGCACTTTGGAGACTGTATAATCCGGAAGAAAGGATCTCATTCTGAAAAAAGTGTGCAGGAATCCGTGGGAATCATGTTTTGAAGCACAGGAAAAATGAGGGAATACAGGCAGGTCGCTTTGTGAATCAACAAGCATATACAGGTCGTATCCGTGATAAAAACAGTTCCGTGAGGAATCCCATCCGATATCACAATCGGGTTGGGAAAAGTAACGGTCACATCTGCAGTTAGAGATACCATTTTCTTTGCAGTTACAGATACGCTTTTTGCGTTCTCTGTGAGAAGTAACAACAGGAGTGCCATCACCTGCTAATGCCAGGGAATCGGCATGGATAAGTCCTTGGAAACGGAAACATCGAAATTCTTTCTGATAAATCTGAAGAGAAGCATAAGGCTGTTCATCAAGTTTAAAATCTGTTTACCAAAGCCGGAAGAAGATCAGCAATGTAACTTTTCCACGGGATCAGCTTTGTACCGTTTGTTTTAGGCTTTTAACCTTAGTCTTCACGGATGGATATGTGGTGACATATGATCCTCATCAGAGTCCCATAAGCGGTTAAAAAAATCATAAAAAGTACCAACACCGGGAGTGTTACCTACTTCAAATCCACTAAGGATCGCATAAAGTGGATTCATTTTAAGCTGGGCAGCCTACTCCGTTAATGAAGTAACTTTAAAGTCAATGGAAAGAAGGTAAGAACGCTGCATGCAAGAAGGAGTTCGTGGAGCTGGTCCGAATTTAGAATATTTATCAGCCATAAAAGTATCAGTAAAAGATAGATCGAGATTCCAAAACCGCTCAATGATATTCCATGTGGAACGAGCAAGAGCATCAGGATCAGGATAATATTTACGAAGATGAGTAACAACAAAATCTTGGTAGTCAGCATGACTGCCACAGTTAACAGGTAACATAAAAATCGCCCTCCAATCAAAAATAAAATATATTCAATTGGCTTCGCCACAAAATTTGAGCGGTTTGTCAAGTGATTTTGATAAAAAGTGGGGATTTTAATAAAATGGAATCTAAAACCCTTGATTTTACTGGGCTGAAGATTCCGAGAGATTATTTAAGTGCAGTGGATGATTTTGGAATGAATGAAAAACCGTTGACAGTTCACGAGGTAGTCAATTTAACAGGCATAACAGCAAGGACGCTTCACTATTATGATGAAATTGGACTTTGAAACCTTCGATTGTAACGGAAGCGAAGTATCATTTGTATACTGATAAGGATTTGTGCCGGTTGCAGGAAGTTTTGTTTTTCGTGAGGTCGGTTTTGCATTGAAAGAAATTAAAAATTGCTCAATTCCCTCATTATAATAATCGGACAGAAGCATTAGAAAAGCATTTAAGTATTTTAGAAGCTCAGAGAGAACGCATAGACGGTCTAATAGCTCTTGTAAAGGCTGAAATCAATGGAGCAAAAGAAATCTCCTTTTCAGCATTTTCTAACTCGAAAGTAATGGAGCTGCAATCTCAATTTCAAAAAGAGGTTTTGGAAAAGTGGGAGATACTGAAAGTTTTAAAGAGTATGAGGCAATCTTTTCCTCAAAAGCTCAAGAAATTCAAAATGAGCAAATGCAAGCATTTTTCTCTATGGCACAGAATATTTTTGAAAGGTTAGCGACATATGAAAACAAATCGCCAAACTGTCCAGAGGTTCAAAATATAGTATGGGAATGGCAACTTTATATTACAGAATATTTTTATCAATGTGATAAACAAATACTTTCTTCTTTGGGGAAAATGTATGTTACGGATTTGAGATTTTCTGATTTTATAAATCGGTTTGGAAATGGAGATTTAGCTGCCTTTTTCAGTAAAGCTATCGAAATTTTTGTTCCCGACAAAGAGAGGAAAGAAATGAACGCTAATTGATAGTTTGTCCTGTTTGCGCTAATAAAACTCGTGACAGAATAAGAGAAGATACAATTTTGAAAAATTATCCTCTCTACTGCCCGAAATGTAAACAGCAGACATTGATTGAAGTACAAAATTTACAAGTAACAGTCATCAAAGAGCCAGACGCACAGACGCAGAGCCGATGAACTTGTGAGAGATAAACTCACAGCTCATCGGCTCTGCCTATTTAGAAAAGTATCTTATGGGGACTGTAATTATTCATATTTTAGTTTTAATTCTTCAATCCATGTTTCAATGGATTGTGCAAGAACGAATTGTTGATGCAAAACGGATAAACCTGTTTGTGGGATTTCGGGTACATTTTCTTTCGCTTTTAAATTTTCTTCCAGATATGATTTTAGTGTTTTTACATTGGCTTCAATATCTGTTAGGCATTTCATTTGGTTTTGGCGAAAGGGCATCCAAGTTGACAATGACTGCATTAAAATCCAAGAAGATTTGAACGGGTTTTGCAGATATTTCAAACATAAGATTTTCAAGCTGTTTTTCACCCGCTTCTGTTAAGGAGTAGATTGCCTTTTCTGGCATTTTTCCCTCTTTGACTATGTTGCTTGAAATGTATCCCTTTTCCTCTAACTGGATAACTTTTTTATAGATTGACGGAGTGCTGATTTTTACCCATTTTGATATGTTGCGGTATTCAACCAATTTTGGATGTCGTAAGCACTTAGGGCTTCCTTTTCAGCATTCCTAATACGATTAAATCTATTGTTGCCATGATATTCTCCTTTCTCTATTGACAACTACTATAATTTATAGTAGTATATATAACACAGCTTTAATTGCTGTAATTTATACTACTATATTTTATACTCAAAGTCAAGAAAAGGAGTGTTAATTATGAGTCAACAAAACAAGAAAATGCAGCTATTAGGTAACGCACCTATCCCTCAAGCCCTATTAGCAATGGGTATCCCGACAATGATTGGAATGTTGGTAAACGCATTATACAATCTGGTGGATGCCTATTTTGTTGGAGGATTGGGAGAGAGCCAGATGGGAGCAATTTCAGTTGTGTACCCATTAGGACAGGTTGTGGTTGGTTTAGGGTTGCTATTTGGAAATGGGGCAGCATCCTACATTTCCAGATTGTTAGGACGCAATGATAAGGAAAAGGCAAACCAAGTTGTCAGCACAGCCTTATACAGCAGCGTTTTTGTCGGGGCAGTTATGATTATCCTGTCTGTCATTTTTCTAAAGCCGATACTAAGTATTTTGGGAGCGACAGAGAGTATTTTGCCCTATGCGGTCACATATGGAAGTATTTATATTATTTCTTGCATCTTCAATGTCTTTAATGTCACAATGAATAATATCGTGACAAGCGAGGGAGCAGCAAAGACGACCATGTGCGCTCTGCTGATTGGAGCCGTATTGAATATTGCATTAGACCCTATATTTATTTATGTACTGGATTTGGGAGTGGCAGGAGCCGCCATTGCTACTGCAATTTCACAGGTAGTATCTACTCTGGTGTATCTATTTTATATTTTTGGAAAGAAGAGTGTATTTGATTTTAAAATAAAGAATTACTGCCTTTCAAAAGAGGTTGCATCGGAAATTTTTAAGATTGGTATTCCAACGCTTGTGTTCCAGATATTAACAAGCCTTTCCATTTCTCTCATCAACAATGCGGCGGCTGATTATGGAGATGCTGCAATCGCAGGAATGGGAGTTGTGACACGCCTTGTTTCAATGGGAAGTCTAACAATATTTGGTTTTATTAAAGGCTTTCAGCCAATCGCAGGGTACAGCTATGGAGCGAAGAAATTCAACCGCCTGTATGAAGCAATTAAAACCTCTATTATCTGGTCAACCATATTTTGTGTTGTTTATGGATTGATACTGGCTTTATTTTCAACGTCCATCGTGTCACAATTCGCAAGTGGCAATCTGGAGATGATTAAAGTAGGGGCAAGCTCATTAAGGGTAAATGGAATTTCTCTCATGCTGTTTGGCTTCTATACCGTATATTCCTCATTATTCCTTGCTTTAGGAAAAGGGAAAGAAGGCTTTATTCTCGGAGCTTGCAGGCAGGGAATTTGCTTTGTGCCAGTTATTCTCGTTCTGCCTATGATATGGGGATTGAATGGTATTCTGTATGCTCAGCCAGTTGCAGATGTGCTTCTGCTATTATTACGGTATTTATGGCTATCCATCTTCACAGAGAATTAAATGAAGCGGAAAAGCAAGCGGCTATTGCAGGAACTAATGAAGTACATTAAGGGAGATATTTTATGCAAAATGAAAAATGGGTGCTTTGCCCCGTTTGTGGAAACAAAACACGGATAAAAATAAGAGAAAATACGGTACTTCTTAATTTTCCGCTTTTTGTCCTAAGTGTAGGCAGGAACAGCTTATAAATGTTCAACAATTAAAAGTAACTGTCATCAAAGAGCCAGACGCACAGACGCAGAGCCGATGAATTTGCGAGGTAACTTGCAGTTCATTGGCTCTTTCTTTATGCAGAATAGGTTGGATAAGTCCGCCAAATAAAAAAACGGTGCTTTGGTGGGCGGCTTTGTCACGCCCATACTAAATTTTACTGCCCTCTAAACCCGTTTTGAGTTTGGAGGGATTTTTATGTGTTGGTCAAGCACGACCATCACGCTGCTTATCAGAAGCAGCAGTTATTTACATAGTGTCACGTAGAAGTGAGGATAACTTATTAAAAAAAGCCTTGCTTGCTCGTGGCACTTTTCTACTTTTCGAGTAGAAGTCACATATCTATATCATAGAGATAATTATGCGTATTGCCGTAGAGGTCTTAGTACCTTTGCGGCTTTTTGTTTGTTGTTTTTTGTCGCAACACAGGATAAACCTGCTTCTGGCATTGGGTGCCGTAGCCCACCTCAATCTGAATTTCTCAAAAAAATTCAGATTGGAGGTACACATTATGGCTTACAACAAAGCCAGAGAAGAAAAGAAATGGCGGCTCTGGAAAGAAGCCGAGGAAAAACAGTTACGGAGCTTGGGGGTTAATGAGGACGATATAGAAAAGCTCCGTGTTCACGATTGGGCGATTTTTAATTCAGACAGACGGTATTATCAGCGAGTGCAGGAAACAGGTACATATCTTGACGAGCTTGTTGAAGATACTATACAGCCCGAAGTCAAAACGGTTGAGGATTTTCTGGACAGTATCGAAAATCAGCACCTCTATCAAGTTTTGATTAAGGTGGACAGGCTTACATTGCAGATTGCTTTGATGAAGATACAAGGATATTCAACCCGTGAAATTGCGGTGTATCTGGATATTACTGAAAAAGCAGTTTACAGAAGAATGGATAGGCTCAAAGAAAAATTAAAAAAGTTTATTTGAGTAGAGGGGAAAATTGAATATTCCCACGGGCTACAGGGTGAGAGGACAAAAAACTCTTGCCCTGTTTTCCTTTGTGTGGCGAAAACGGGATTGCTCCTTGACAACCGAATACTCATTCGCCAAATACTTCCTCTTTGTGATTGTGATGAGCATAAGCGTGTGCAGCGGTACGCCATGACCTGCCAAATGGCAGCGAGCGATGAAAGGTGGTGAGCCAGTCTTTACCGACTCAAAATATCGGGCAGCTCCCGATTTCGCCATGACCCACAAAGAGAATAATGGTACTCCCGTCCAGTCACAGTCCGAGCGTGAAAAAAACGTCGCAGGCAATGAGGGCGGCTCTGTCAGAACGACAGTTGGGGTGGAACTCCCGTGGCGTCAGTTCGCTGCTGACCGTTTGGCGACTTCCCATAGCATTTCGGGGTGTCGAGGACAAATTGAAATGCTTCTATCATATCAGCCAAACGAAAGGCGGTCATAAGAACAGAGATATTGTTAATATTCTTCCGACCTTAAATACTTCCTTTTGTTTGGCTGCCTACATAGGCAGAACTAATCTGCCTGAATCCAGATGGGAGGTCAAACACAATGGAAAGAATTATTAAGCGTGGCGACATTTACTACGCAGAGCTTAACCCCGTTATCGGCTCAGAACAAGGCGGCACAAGACCTGTACTTATCATTTCCAATGATATAGGAAACAAGCACAGTCCGACGGTAATCATTGCAGCAATTACGAGCCGAGTACACACAAAAGCAAAGTTGCCCACACATACCGCAGTAAGTAATTATGAAGGGCTTGACAAGGACTCTATTATCCTGCTTGAGCAGATACGGACGATTGATAAGCAGAGGTTAAAACAGTATATGGGAATGATGCCCGATAACATAATGGCAAGAGTTGACAAGGCTCTTGCCATTAGTGTTGCACTTAAAAAAAATGAAAAATGTAAAGCAGGTATGAGGGATATATTTGCACATTGGTAAAATGGCGGCTGTATTTTTATAATTTAGAGGTACAGCCGTTTTAGCTTTAGCGGAGGTATTCGTTTATGGGAAATGAAAAGTTAATTCATAATACAGAACTGCAAGACGAACAGTTGAAAGATGAAAACGAAGTATTCAATTCATTTATCAATATTATGGTGCAGATAGTTGAAAAATACGGAAAGACAGTTTTGCAAGAATTGGATTGTACTGCGTAAGCTACGCAGCCTTACATATCACATTTCCCTATAAAATTATGGAGGTGGTACGATGAACAGAGAAGGAAAGAAATGTGTCCTGTATCCGAGAGTAAGTACCGAGATGCAGGTAGACGGATACAGTCTTGAAGGGCAGAAGAATAGCCTGAAACGATTTGCTGACCGAGAAGAAATGGAAATTGTCGGTATCTATGAGGATGCAGGTAAATCGGGAAAATCTATTGAGGGACGACCTGCATTTAAGAAAATGTTTTCCGATATAAAAAACGGATTGGAGATAGATTATATTCTGGTTTATAAACTTTCTCGTTTCGGAAGAAATGCAGCGGATATTCTAAATTCATTAGGAGTTTGTACAATCTTATGGAATAAATCTTATTTGTATTGAGGAAGGTATTGACTCATCACAGACAAGCGGAAAGCTTTTAATTTCTGTATTATCTGCGGTTGCAGAAATTGAAAGAGAAAATATCATTGAACAGACAACGAACGGACGCAGAGAAAAAGCAAGACAGGGAGGTTGGAATGGCGGTTTTGCTCCGTATGGATATTATCTGAAAGACAATCAGCTCTTAATAGAAGAAACCGAAGCTGAAGCAATCCGAATTATATTTGATAAGTTTGCCAATTCAGACATAGGGCTTGGCGGAGTCGCAAAATATCTTAATTTGCAAGGAATAAAAAAGATACCCCGTCAGAATGGAACATTAGAAACTTGGAGCAGCCATTTCATACGGTTGATATTAGATAATCCTGTCTATTGTGGCAAGATTGCTTATGGCAGGAGAACACGAGAAAACGTAAAAGGCACAAAAATGAATATAAGCAGATTCATACAGATGATTACATTCTGGAAGATGGACAGCACGAAGGAATAGTCAGCGAAGAATTATGGCAAAAAGTTCACGCAAAACGTATGGCAACAGGAATTAAGCAGCCGTCCAAAATAGGTAAGGACAGGTCGCATCTGTTGACGGGAATATTAAAGTGTCCTATTTGTGGAAGCTCAATGTATACGAATAAACATGCTTGGACAAATAAAGATGAGCACATACAAAGAAGTTTACTATTATATCTGCGGTAGGAATAAACAGGAACAGGGGCATCATTGTGATTACAAGGCATCGCTTAGAAAAACAGACATTGAACCACTTGTAATTGAAGCTGTTAAAGAATTGGTAAGTGATAAATATTTTGCAAAGAGATAGAAAAGCGTATTGGCGTACAGACTGATACCACTGCTATTGATAAGGAACTTGCCAATTATGAGAGCAAGCTGAAAGAAGTAGATTTGAATAAAGCCCGTCTGGAGCGAGAGATTGATAATCTGCCTATTGATGCTCGTTTCAGAGAAAGAAAAATCCACGACATGACATTAAGGCTTGATGGATTGTATGATACGATTGTCGAGTTGGAAGAACGGATTGAAGATGCAAAGTTGAGAAGAAGTTCTATCGAAATGGAAGCAATCACTCTGGACAATATTTACAAGCTTATGCTGAATTTCGGAAAGCTCTATGATATAATAAGTGACGAGGAAAAGAAAAGCCTTATAACTTATCTAATAAAGGAAATTCAGATATATCTAATGGAGAGTCAGAGATGCCTTTGAAGTCGATAGAGTTTAATTTTCCGATATATCGTGATGGACAAGAGGTAAGGCGGCTCTTGTGAGAAAAAGGTAATACCGTTGAGACGGTAGTTTTGATGTCAAGGAAAGATAAATAAGTGCCAGAAAGTGGCGTATTTCTGGGCTTTTACTGTAAGGATGCTGCAAATGGGAAACCAGCTGCTGGATGAGGTGATTGTGACGGCACAGCAGAGAATGAGTCTGAGGAGCGGAGGTAGATAGGATGGCTTTTTTTCAGTATCTTGTGTTTGACGGGGAGAACATGCCGCTTCCGGATTCTTATGAGGTGGAGCTTGAGGAAAGATACCAGTTATAAGGGGCTTTGGACGGTGAGTTTTACGTTGAAGGAGATGTAGCGGGATGGTATAATGGGAACATAAAATTGAAATTTAACGCTTGGGGGAAAATAATGGGACTTTGGGATAGTGAAATGATGAAACGTTTTATGCATAGTGCGCCGGTTAATATATTTTTTAAGGATACGGAATGTAGATATTGTTTTGCTTAGATATCTGTGACCTGGTTTCTGTCGGAGGAAAATGGAAGTATCGTAGGAAAAACAGATCTGGAGGTTCAGAAGTTTCCAGAAATGGGAAAATGTATTATGAGGATGACAAAAAAATACTGACCACGGGGGAAGGCAGCCAGTATATCAATGAATTTCCGCTGGAAGATGGAGAATCATTGTACTTTGAGATAAAAAAGAATGCAGTATGGGATGAAAACGGTAATATCATCGGAATCGTAGGAATTGTTGACAATGTTACCGAACGTGTTCGTTTGGAGAAGAAGGTGGAAGAACTCTCCATCATAGATGACCTGACAGGTGTGTATAATCGTAACTATCTGAAATACAGAATAGAGGAAAAGAAAAAGAAGATGATTTTTCCGTTTACAGTGATTATGTCCGACTGTAATTATCTGAAAAAGGTAAATGACCAGTACGGTCATGAATACGGTGATATTCTGCTTAAAATCGTAGCAGATACCTTGAGGGAAGAAATAGCGGAAGATTCTCCTGTTGTTCGAATGGGTGGAGATGAATTCATGATTCTGGGTAATGGGATCACAGAAGAAAAAGCCTTCGAACTGATGGCAAATATCCGGGGAAGTCTGAAACGGAAAAGCAAAGATAAGATTCCGTTAAGTCTGGCAATGGGCAGCTATACCATACAGAGCAAAGATTTTTCTTTTGACGAAGTATGCCATGAAGCCGATTTGCGGATGTATGCAGATAAAAAAAGGTTAAAAGCTGATGAAAGTGTAGAAGTCACAGAATAACTGCATCGGTTATGAAAATCGAAATTTTAAGGACAGAAAAATGAAGGAAGAATATTATCAAATTGGAGAAGTTAGCAGGATTACAGGAATTTCAAAGGATACTTTGCATTTTTATACAAAAATTGGCTTGGTAACACCGGACTATATCAACCCTGAAAATCATTATCATTATGAAAGAGCGGAATGGGTGGAGCTCGCTGGATTTTGTGACAAGAATATAATGGGTGAGTGATGAGGCTTTGCATTGCGAGTTGGTTCGTGGTGTGAAGCCTCTTTTTGGATCTAAAATTTATTATCGAACAATAGGTTATGTTTAGTTAATGGAGAGAATAGCACTATAAATGATGAATGAGTTTCATATGAAAAAAATGTTAGGTTTTTAGGATTCATCGATTTAGATTTTTTATAAAGAGAAGTTCAAAAACAGAAGTAAAATATGTGTAGATTTTTCAAAAAAAATTATTGACGTGCGGAAAACCGCGTGGTATGTTTTTTTGAAGAAAGAGATTATTTTAAAGGCAAACCTATTGAAAGGCAGGGTCGCAAAGCCAGAAGGGGCTAAAGTCAGAAAGCTTGACCAGGTCAGCCGGTTGTCACTGTTTCCATATCATCATAATATATGATAGAAAAGATGTTTGAACAGAAGAGATTCCGATACCTTTTATACTATATAGATGTGTGATTTAAAAAAAATATAGTAGGGACACTGGCAGATTTTGGCAAGTGTCCTTTTTGTATGCAAAAATGGGTAACAAAACTGGCAGGGACAGGTTCTCGGTATACAGATAAAAGCAGGATGAAGAAGGCATAAGAGAGGACTTTTATAAAATGGAAAATTATGAAGACAAAATATATTCTTTAGGTGAGACTGTAACGGGGCAGACACAGGCCATGTCACAGGCCGTACAGAAAACACTGGAAAATAATGGCGGGGTAGGTATAATAACAGGATATTATGACCAAAACCTGTCTATTTTGTCTGTGAATAATCTGCTGTTACATAGTATAGGACATACATTCGATACTTTCATGGAACAGACAAAAGGCTCATTGAAAAACTTTTTTTATGACACGGAAGATATACTGGAGCGAGACCGTTTTTTGCAGCTTCACGGAACAGGGGAAGCACAAATCCTTACAGCAAACGGTACAGTGAAGAATGTACGGCTTTATAAAGAGGATGCGACAGATGAAGCGGGCAGACAGATCTGGGTTATGTCTGTACGGGTCAACTGGGATCATGTAAATCTGACACTGATGAATGAGGCTATCTGTTCCGGCTTCTGGTATTTTGACTGTGACGAAAAACAGTGAGATTGTGAAAGCAAGCTGGAGCCATGAGTTCCGAAAAATGCTTGGCTATCATGATACTCTGGATTTTCCGAATAAACTGGAATCCTGGTCAGACCTTCTTCATCCGCAGGACAAAGAAAGAGTAATGATGCAGCTTCAGGCGGCAATTAAGGATAAGACAAACCAGATAAAATACCAGGTAGAGTATCGTATGAGAATGAGGGATCATCGGTATCAGTGGTTTCGGGCATCGGCAGAAGTGGTACGTCGGCTGGATGGTTCTGCCAGCAGGATTGCCGGAATTTTTTATTAATATTGATGCAGAGAAAAAAGAAATCATGGAGGCACAAAAGTCAGCAGCGTTCCACCGGGCTTTTACGAAAACAGATCTGTGCGAGTATTATGTAAATCTGGAAGCAAACACGTTTGATACTTTTAAAGTTGAACCATCCCTGATGACTGTTTTTGAACAGAGTCATACATGGGATGAACTGATCCGGCATTTTGTAGATTCCTATGTTGTGGAAACAGATAAGAAGGCGGTATCCTCTTTTTACGACCGTAGTTATATTGCGGAAAAACTGAAGGGTCTGGAAACCGAATTGTCTTTGGAGTGCCGAATCACTCTGAATGGAGAAGAACGCTGGGTCCGTAATGTGATCATACGCGGTGAGATTGATGATTCAGAATATGCCATGATTTTTCTGCGTGACATTACGGAGGCAAAGGTGGAGAGTGCACGCCATCTGCAGATGGCAGCTGATAATGCTTCCATGGAGCAGTTGATCCAGAGTATTGTGCGTCTGGTTGACCGTTTTGTTGTCTGCGATCTGGAAAATGACAGATATGAATTCTACAATCTGAATGGACAGATGATATATAAACCTCTGGGATTTTATCATGATTTCCAGATGCAGGTTCTTGATAAGTATAAGACACTGGAACCGCTAGAAGCTATGGATATCTTGATAGCCCCGGATAATATTCGGAAGAAAACTGAAAAGTGAAAATGATATTTATAAGTTTGAATATTGCAGTCTGGATGAAAAGACTTATAAAATCGCTTCTTATATTCCACTGGAATGGAAGAATGGAAAGCTGGTAAAGGTATTGCTGGCATCCATGGACGTGACACAGGAGAAGAAAGCAGAAATCGAATCCCGTCAGGCACTGAAAGAGGCTTACCGGTCAGCAGAAAATGCAAATCGTGCGAAGACAGAATTCCTTTCCAATATGTCCCATGATATCCGGACACCGATGAATGCCATTGTGGGTCTGACAGCAATTGCAGGAGCAAATATTGAGAGTCAGGACAGAGTTATTGAATGTCTCAGCAAGATTACAAAATCAAGCCGTCATCTGCTGGGGCTGATCAATGAAGTGCTGGATATGGCACGTATTGAAAGCGGAAAAATGACGCTGGCACAGGAAGATTTCAATCTGTCAGAGCTGGTGGATAATCTTATTACAATTACGAAACCGGTGCTTGATGAACATAAACATAATTTTGATATACACATTAATCACATTGAACATGAGGATGTATGTGGTGACAGCCTGAGAATTCAGCAGGTGTTTGTGAATCTGATGAGTAATGCAATCAAGTATACACCAGATAGTGGGAATATTACTTTTTCTATAGAGGAAAAACCAAATGGATTTTCAGAACTTGGATGCTATGAATTTACGATTGAGGATAATGGAATCGGTATGTCACCGGAATTCCAGAAAATCATGTTTGATCCTTTCAGCCGTGCAGATGACCGCCGGACAACCAGAGTTCAGGGAACCGGTCTTGGAATGGCAATCAGCAGAAATATTGTAAATCTGATGAATGGTAATATTAAAGTGGACAGCACCTTACACAAGGGAACTAAAATTACAGTAACCATTTATCTTGAGCTTCAGGAAAAAGAAAAAGAACAGGATAAAGATCTGATAAATCTGCCGGTTCTGGTTGTGGATGATGATAGGACATGCTGTGAAAGTACAGTTGCAACATTAAAGGAAATCGGTATTATGGGTGAATGGGTTCTCTCTGGTAGGGAAGCGGTTGAGCGCTGTTATGCACGGCATGAGTTGAAAGATGATTACTTTTCTGTTATCCTGGATTGGAAGATGCCAGATATGGACGGCATAGAAACAGCCAGACAAATCCGGAAACGGATAGGAAAAGAGATCACCATTATTGTTCTGACATCTTATGAATTCAGTGAAATAGAAGAAGAGGCAAAGGCTGCAGGAGTAGATGCTTTTATTGCAAAACCGCTGTTCCGTTCCCGACTGACGGCAACACTGCGGCAGTTTACTTCAGGCAGAAAAGAAAATAACAGCGAGAAATTATCTGGAGAAGCTGTCAGAATCAGACTACACAGGAAAAAGGATTCTGCTGGCTGAGGATAATGAACTGAACAGAGAAATTGCTGTTGAAATTCTGCAGATGACAGGGGCAGAAGTGGAAACAGCAGAAAATGGAAAAATTGCAGTTGAAAAAGTGGAGGCTTCTCCAAAAGGCTTGTATGATCTTGTTTTTATGGATATCCAAATGCCTGTCATGAATGGTTATGAGGCAACTGCAGCAATCAGGAGCCTTCCGGGTGAAAAGGGAAAACTGCCTATTGTTGCCATGACTGCCAATGCTTTTGCAGAAGATGTACAGCTGGCAAAAAATACAGGCATGAATGGACATATTGCGAAACCATTGGATATGAATAAGCTGAATGATGTTTTGGAAAACTGGCTGTAATTGATTTCCGAAGCAACCGCAGTCCATGGCAGTTTTGGTTTTTATAACCGTGCTGATCATTTTGCTTCTTATCCTGACTGTAGTAGTACATATGAGGAACAGTACTATTAAATAAAATCGATGACGAATATCTATATTACATGTTATGTTTTATACAGGAGATTTTGAAACAGTCAGACGTGTATCAATTAATCCACAAGGATCATTAGGATGGAGTACATCTTTATCCAATATGGACTTCGAGCAATTTTATTATACCTATATGAAAGTATCAAAATGACAGAAGCTGTATCAGAGATAGCAGGATATTTACGATTAGTTCTTTATACAAAGAAGAATCCTGAGTAGTAAAATTTACTCAGGATTCTTTTACATAAAACTTAAGCTCTTTTATTGGAACCCGAAATGAAATGATCCGAGGTGTTTCTATTTGTTCAAATTTGATCATATATGCATTTCGATCAGAAAGGATGGATTTAATCCTACCTTGTCCAAAGACATTATGAATGATCTTATCACCAACCTGAAAAGTTTGTTCAGCGACATAACCATCTAAATAGCGATTACTGTAATGAATGTAATTTTTGGTTTCTGCGATCAGAGTATCTTCTGGCTTTTTAACGTATTCTAAAATTTTTGATCGATATCTAAAATAAATCTAGATGGGTAACGGGTTGATCCATCAAAATTTTTCCATGTGATTCACTTAAAAATAAACTTTTCATGGCACGTGACATTGCAACAAATGCAAGACGACGTTCCTCTTCCATTCCCTCAATTGTAGAGGTTTTCTTGGAAGGAAAAATTCCTTCATTTAATGCACATAGGAATACGTGTGGGAATTCCAATCCTTTGCAGCATGAACGGTCATCAATTTTACTTTGTCAGAATCATCAGTAACGTCACTATTCGTAAATAGGGCAATATGATCAAGATAATCAGGTAGCAGAGCTTCGCCACAAGATATTTCATAATCATAAACAGCTTGTTTTAATTCAGCCAGATTATCAAGACGTTCCTGATTTCCAGTAGTTCGAAGCATTTCTTCATAACCACTTCGATCCAAAATATCAGATAAAACTTCAGAAATTGTTCGTTGCTCATAAGTCACTGAAAAAGCATCGATCAATGAGATAAAATCTTTGCATCTGTTCCTTTAAAATTGGATCTTCCACACATTCTTTTAATGCCTCATAAAAAGAACAGTGATGAGCATTTACATATGCTTGAAGAAATTCCATTCGTTTTTTACCGATATTTCGTTTTGGAACATTCACAATCCTTAAAAAAGAGAGATCATCTTTGTATGTGATCATACGCAGATAAGACAGTGCGTCTTTTACTTCCATTCGCTCAAAAATTGAATTCCACTATAGATGCTATATGGGATTTTCTTTTTAACAATGTCTCTTCCAAGGTTCGGGTAACGTAATGAGCACGATAAAGAATCGTGATATCCTTATATGAGATATCTTTTTTATGTAATTTTATGATCTGATCTGCGATCCAATCAGATTCCTCTTCTAGTATCTCCGTGATAATAAAGCACTGAATTTTGCTATGACACATTGGCAGAAGGTCCTTTTCATACGATTTTATTCTTATCGATCAGTGAATTGCATACCGATAAGATCTGAGGAGTAGAACGATAATTTTCATTCATCATGATCGTTTTAACATCAGGGAAAGCTTTGTCAAAATTAAGGAGATAGTTGATATCTGCACCACGCCAGGAATAGATCGTCTGATCTGGGTCTCCTACAATAAAGAGGTTTTATGATATCCGCATAAGACTTTCATTAATTGATATTGAATCTTATCAATATCCTGGAACTCATCGATCATGATGTATTCCAGACGTTTCTGCCATTTTAAACGGATCTCTTTATTCTTTTCAAAAATATAAAGAGAAATTTCAAAAGATCATTGTAATCGAGACCAAAACATTTCTTCTCCTGATATAAATATCCATAAAAAATGATATCATTCACATCGGTAGCCCCCAAATATTTTTGCCGTAATGTATCAAGGGACATTGTGATCAGATCAAGATAATAATTAGGATATCGTTCTAATTTATACATCTCGATCATATCTCTTGCCTTTGAAAATGTCTTATGACGAAGTGTAAGTCCGCGTTCCTCATAAATGATCTTTAACATAGAATCAATATCCTGATTGTCTAAAACAAGAAAATTCTTTGGATATTGTACGGCATGGGAGTCTTCCTGTAGAATGGATACACAAAATCCATGGAAGGTATTAATATAACCAGTATCGTTATCAGCAATGAGATTATGAATCCGATGTCTCATTTCGTTAGCAGCTTTGTTTGTGAAAGTAACACAAAGGATATTGCCTGGCAAAATTCCAATTTCGTTAACCAAAAAGGCAAATCTGTGAGATAACGCTCTGGTTTTCCAGAACCGGCCCTGCGATCACTCGGATAAAACCTTCTGTAGATGTAACAGCTTCTAGTTGTTTCTGGTTTAATTGGCATAATAATTGATCCAAAATAAAATTCCTCCCGTATATATGTTCGATTAATCCTATTATAACGAAATGACAGCAGAAAGACAAGGCTCTATCAAACGTCATAATTTGAATAGACGTTTGATAGAGCTTTTACATAAAAACCTCTCTGTTTAAAATTTAAAAATCTTTTACTTCTCTTAATTCTTTTGCAGCAGCTACAAGATTTTTAAGACTTGCAGTTGTTTCTTCATTTCCACGTGTTTTCAATCCACAGTCAGGGTTTACCCATAACTTTTCAATTTCAATCTTATCTAACATTTTATTTAATGCAGTCTTGATTTCTTCAACGGAAGGAACTCGTGGAGAGTGAATGTCATAGACACCAGGACCAACTTCTGTTTTGAAATGATTTTCTTTCAGAGAATCAAGGATCAAAAGATCAGATCTGGATGCTTCAAAGGTGATCACATCTGCATCCATATCATCAATTGCAGGAATAATGTCTGTGAACTCACTGTAGCACATATGTGTATGAATCTGTGTTTCTGGTTTTACTTTGCTATGTACTAGACGGAAGGCAGGAATTGCCCAATCAAGATATTCGCAATACCAATCAGATTTACGAAGAGGAAGTTTTCACGAAGAGCAGCCTCGTCGATTTGGATGATGTGAATACCATTTGCTTCGAGATCTAAAACTTCATCACGGATTGCTAAAGCAATCTGGTAAGTGCTTTCTTTGACAGAAATATCTTCTCTAGGGAATGACCAGTTAAGGATCGTAACAGGTCCAGTCAACATTCCTTTCATAGGGTGATCTGTAAGGCTTTGTGCATAAACAGACCAAGAAACAGTCATAGGTTCTGGACGGGATACGTCACCCCAGATGATCGGTGGTTTCACACAACGTGTTCCATAAGACTGTACCCAGGCTTTTTCAGTAAACAGATAACCATTTAATTGCTGCCCGAAATATTCAACCATATCATTTCGCTCATATTCTCCATGAACAAGGACATCTAATCCAATTTCTTCTTGTAATTTTACGCACTCTGCAATCTTTTACGGTTAAAGTCAACATACTCACTTTCGCTGATCTCACCTTTTCTAAATGCACTACGATTTGTTTTAACATCCAAAGTCTGAGGAAAAGATCCAATGGTAGTTGTTGAAAGCAGTGGTAGTTTAAAGACATCTTTTGAATCTTTTCACGTTCAAAGAAGTCAGGAAGTCGGGTAAAATCTTGATCTGTGATCTCAGATACACGTTTTGAAACTTCAGGATCATAAGAATTCTTACGTTTGATGAGAATAATTCCAAGTTTTAATAAAGGCAGGATGTGTCTCGTAAGAATCAAGATCACTTAATATTTTCAATTCATTTAATTCTTCTAATTTTTCTTCTGCGAAAGCAAAGTGTTTTGTATAATCAGCATCTAATTTTGTTTCGTTCTTCAGTGTGTATGGAACATGTAAAAGAGAGCAAGAAGTATTGATCACAGTTGAGATTTCAGAGTTTTAAGCCATGTGATAGTAGCTAAAGAGTCTCCATAATGATTTTTCCAGATATTTTTTCCATTTACAATTCCAACAAAGAGAAGTTTATTTTTTGGAAATCCTTCTTTTGATCAAAGATTTTGTTTCTTTTCCTTCGATAAAATCAAGTCCAATTCCATCAAAATCAAGAGAAGTCAGTTCATGATAAATATCACGGACATCACCAAAGTATGTTTGAACAAGAACTTTTAAATTTCCTTTTGCTAAAAGCAATGTATAGATTTTCTTAAACAATGCAATATCATCGGAAGACAGATCATGTACTAAATAAGGTTCATCAAACTGAATCCATGAAATCTCTGTTCCTTGAGCCTTAGAAATAAGGTCCTCATATGCATGAATCATTGGTTCTACAAAATCAGAAGTTGTTTTCCCCAGTATATCGAATTAATTTTAATAAAGTAAATGGTCCTGTGATCACAGGTTTTGTTAAAATTCCTAGATGAAGAGCTTCATGAAATTCATCAAAAAGTTTTGTACCTGTAAGTTTGATTTCTGTGTCATCTTCAATTTCAGGTACCATGTAGTGATAATTCGTGTTAAACCATTTTTCATAGCAAGTGCACGAACATCTCCGTGATCTCCTTGATATCCGCGGGACATTGCGAAGTAAGTATCAAGATCAGATAAATTTAACTCTTTATAACGAGATGGAATGATATTAAACAAAGCTGCACTGTCAAGCAATGTATCGTAAAATGAGAAATCATTGGATGGGATCAGGTCAATTCCATTTTCTTTTAATAATCTCCATTGTTTTTCACGGATTTCTTTCGCAACTGTTTGCAAACGTTCCTGTGAGATCTGATGTTTAAAATATTTTTCTGTGGCAAATTTTAGTTCTCTTAAGTTTCCAACTCTTGGGAAACCAATGATTGATGTTAACATAGTTGTCTTCTCCTTTTGGTGTGATTGTCGATTTGTTTTATGGGCTTTATTATAGTTGAGGATTTAGAAAGTGTGAAATACATAAAAATGTGAGTTTGATATAATCTGAAGTTATAATGATGTAGAAGAAGACGTCTTATCAGACGAGTTAGAAACATTAAAAAAAGGAATGGTCATGTAAAAAATTGCACTTGCATTAAAGCAGTATTGCAGATAACATAAGGATAGTAATAATACTTGCATTAGAACACGCAGAAATGAATAAACTGATAATAAAAGCAAAAAGGAGTCTTCTATGGATTATCAATCATACCTATCTCACAATGTAGCTGTCAACCTAAAAAGAATTCGAACTTCCAAGGGCATGAGTCTTGATGTACTATCAGAACAAACAGGTGTTAGTAAAAGTATGTTAGCTCAGATTGAGAAAGGAACAGCAAATCCATCGTTAGGTGTTTTAGGAAAGATCACAAGCGGATTAAGAATCGAATTCCAAGAATTAATTGATGCTCCGCCAATGGAATCTTGCCTTGTAACACCAGATCAGATGACACCAACAAAAGAAATGATCGGTGAATACAAAGTATGGACATGTTTTCCATATGAAGATAATCACCAATTAGAGATTTACCGCATTGATATCGAACCAGGGGGCAAATATATCAGTGGCAGCCATGGAGAGAAGACAAGAGAATATCTTTCAGTTACAGATGGAGAACTTACGATTGAGTGTGGTGAAGATGTTCAGAAGATCACAAGGAAATCTATCGATTTGAAACAGATAAAAACATAATTATAAAATGAAACACAACAAAAGACAAGTTTTATCTGTGTGTTTGTAGATTATCGGTAAGTATCATACGAAAGTAGTAAGATGATAAAATGATATGTTCAATATAATGGACAGATGTAATATATAATATTTTACAAAAAAATTAAAAAAACAATAAAACACTAAGAAAAAATATACAATATAATAATAAAATATATTATAAAAGATAAAAATAAAGAAATTTCAAAAATAACAAAGATATATTGACAATTCAATCCTCTAGTGTTATTGTATAGTTGTACAAAATAAAGGATAGAAATTAAGCAAGGGCGCTTACCGACAGGATAAGTTTTCCTTGCTTTTCTTTTTATTATTTAAAGTTTATCAATGAAAAAGATAAACAAAATCTGGCCCAGAGAAGTTAAATAACTAATAACATCATGAGGAGGAAGCAGATATGAGATTAAAAGACACAGGATTAACTGTTCAGGACATTAAAGACAAAGTAAACAAGTACATGATCGAGACCTACGAGCGTTTCGATTTCCTTGCGGAGAGAGCAAAAGATATGTATATGTACGATGAAAATGGTGAGGAATATCTTGATTTCTATGCAGGAATCGCAGTAAATAACGCAGGAAGCTGTAATGAAAAGGTTGTAGCAGCAGTTAAAGATCAGGTTGGCGACATCATGCATACATTCAACTATCCATACACAATTCCACAGGCACTGCTTGCTGAAAAAGGTCTGTGAAACAATCGGAATGGACAAGATCTTCTATCAGAACTCCGGTACCGAGGCTAACGAGGCAATGATCAAGATGGCTCGTAAATACGGAATCGAAAAATACGGACCAAACCGTTATCATATCGTAACTGCAAAGATGGGATTCCATGGAAGAACTTTCGGAGCCATGTCAGCAACAGGACAGCCGGGAAATGGATGTCAGGACGGATTTGGACCAATGACTTATGGATTCTCATACGCACCATATAATAACCTTCAGGCATTTAAAGATGCATGTACAGAAAATACGATCGCGATCATGATCGAGCCAGTACAGGGTGAAGGTGGTGTTCATCCAGCAACACAGGAATTCATGAAAGGATTAAGAGAATTTTGTGATGAAAATGATATGTTACTCTTGATCGATGAAGTTCAGACAGGATGGTGTCGAACAGGTGCAGTGATGTCTTATATGAACTATGGAATCAAACCAGACATCGTATCCATGGCAAAAGGCTTAGGTGGAGGAATGCCGATCGGAGCAATCTGTGCAACAGCAGAAGTTGCTAAAGCATTTACACCTGGATCTCATGGAACAACATTTGGTGGACATCCAGTCAGCTGTGCAGCAGCATTGGCAGAAGTCAACGAACTGATCGACCGCGGCCTTGCCGGAAATGCAAAGAAAGTTGGAGATTACTTTGCTGAGAAATTAAAAGGACTTCCTCATGTAAAAGAGGTCAGACACCAAGGATTATTAACAGGTATCGAATTTGATGACACATTAAACGCAGTTGATATTAAACATGCATGTTTTGATCGAAAACTGTTAGTAACAGCCATCGGAAGCAGTGTGATCCGTACAATCCCACCATTGATCGTAACAGAAGAAGAATGTGATAAAGCATTTGCGATCATGAAGGAGGCTGTAGAATCCTTAGCATAAAATAATATCTTTGAAAAAAGATCAAAATATCAGGGAGGAATGTAAATGAAACATTTTATCATAAATATCGGATGTGAATACGGAAGTGGTGGTCCGGACATTGGAAAGATGGTTGCCGAATCACTTGGAATTCCATTTTACGACAGAGATTTAGTAGATCAGGTCGTAGAGAAACTTGGAGTTAACAGGGATCTGGTAGAAAAAGCCGATTCCGGAGAAGAAAATGTCAAATATGAATTTGACACAACCTTTGGACCAAGATATGCGAATCTTACAAACCGTGTTATTTACACACAGTTTGAGGTTATTCATAAACTGGCGGCAAAATCATCTTGTGTCATTATCGGAAGATGTAGTAACTATATATTAAAAGACAGGGATGACTGCTTAAATATCTTTGTATATGCACCAGAAGAATATAAAGTGAAACATATCATGGAGCAAAAAGGTGTATCACAAAAAGAAGCACAAAAACTTGTAAAATATAATGATGGGATGTTGAAGTCAAGATATGAATATATGACAAGTTCTGATATGAGAGATTGTCGTACCAGACATATGATGATCGATTCTAGTATTCTTGGACTTGAAAAAACAGCAAAATATATCATGCAGTTGATTGATCTGCGATTTGAAAATTAAAATAAAATACATTTACATTCTAACAAAGGCGTTAAGAGATAAGGATCTTTTAGCGCCTTTTTTTTCGAAACTTTAAACAGAATGTGAAGCAAGAAAGGAATGATATATAATGGAAAAGAAAAAATCAGATTTTGACAAGGTATTCAGTGCCTGGGACATTCTTGTGATTGCATTTGGCGCTATGATCGGTTGGGGATGGGTTGTTTCAACCGGAGACTGGATCGGTCGAGGTGGAGTTTTAGGAGCTGTCATCGGTTTTGCGATCGGTGGTATCATGGTATTCTTTGTAGGACTTACTTATGCAGAACTTACTGCAGCAATGCCACAGTGTGGAGGAGAACATGTATTTAGTTACAAGGCAATGGGACCGGTTGGTTCATTTATCTGTACGTGGGCGATCATTCTTGGATATGTCGGTGTTACATGTTTTGAAGCATGTGCACTTCCTACAATTATCACTTATATTTATCCTGGATTCTTAAAAGGATATCTGTACACTGTTGCAGGATTTGATATTTATGCATCATGGCTTGCAGTTGCGATGATCGTAGCATTCTTTATCACATTTATCAATATCAAAGGTGCGAAGACAGCTGCAACTTTACAGACAGTTTTAACAGTGATCATTGGTGGAGTTGGAATCCTTCTGATCGTAGCATCTGTAGTCAGTGGAGATGCCAGCAATTTAACACCACAATTATTTGCAGGAGATAGTGCGTCAACTACTATGAAAGCGATCATGAGTGTTGCGGTTATGACACCATTCTTCTTTATTGGATTTGATGTTATCCCACAGGCAGCAGAAGAGATCAATGTGCCGCTTAAAAAAATCGGTATGATCATGATCTTATCTATCGTACTAGCAGTTGCATTTTATGCGCTGATCATCTTAGGTGTTGGTTATGTTATGAGTCCATCTGATATTTCATCTTCACAGGCAGGATCAGGACTTGTTACAGCTGATGCAATGGCAAAAGCATTCCACAGCAGTATCATGTCAAAAGTATTGATCGTCGGTGGTATGTGTGGAATCGTTACAAGTTGGAACTCCTTTTTAATTGGTGGTAGCCGTGCAATGTATTCCATGGCTGAATCTTATATGATTCCAAGAACTTTCCGTAAATTACATAAAACACACAAAACACCAGTGAATGCATTATACTTGATCGGTGGATTATCCATATTAGCTCCATTATTTGGACGTAAAATGTTAGTATGGATCGTCGATGCAGGTAACTTTGGATGCTGTCTTGCATACTGTATGGTTTCCTTATCTTTCATCATCTTAAGAAAGAAAGCACCAGAAATGGCACGTCCATACAAAGTAAAACATTATAAGATTGTTGGTGTATTGGCAGTCTTAATGTCAGGATTTATGGTCGCGATGTATATTATCCCAGGATCAGGGTCAAACCTTGTACCACAGGAATGGGCAATGGCTGGTGGATGGGCTGTTCTTGGAATTATCTTCTTCATTGTATGTAAATTAAAATACAAAGAAAAATTTGGATCTCACATCGATGTTGCCGTTGATGATGAAGATATCACATCAGAAGAAGATCATACATTTGAAGATGCACTTGGAGCTGTTAACACAGCAGAAAATGTAGTAGAAGTACAGCCAGCAATTAATTTTAACTACTTCCTTCCAGTCAATATTGCATTTGGAAGCGGTAAAGTCTTAGAAATAGGAGAGCTTACAAAACCATATGGTAAGAAAGCATTGATCGTAACTGGAAGAAGCAGTGCAAAGAAATCTGGTTTATATGATAAAGTAACAAACAGTCTGTCTAAAGCAGGAATTGACCATGTACTATTTGATAAAGTTGCACAGAATCCATTAACAACAACGGCGATGGAAGGCGCTGATTTTGCCAAGGCAAATGGATGTGATGTCGTTGTAGCGATCGGTGGCGGAAGCATCATGGATTGTGCAAAAGCAATCGCATTCTTAAGTATCAATGACGGAGATATCAACGATTACATTTATAACAGATTACAAAGTGATAAAGCATTACCATTGATCTTAATTCCTACAACATGTGGAACAGGATCCGAAGGAAATGGATTTGCAGTTCTTACAAATCCGGAAAATGGAGATAAGAAATCCTTACGTTGCAATGCGATCGTTGCAAAAGTATCCATTGTTGATCCAGAATGCATGATGACAATGCCAAAACATATACTTGCATCTGTTGGATTTGACGCATTATGCCACTGCATGGAAGCATACACATCAAAGATCGCACAGCCATTTACAGATGCCCTAAGTTTATATGCGATGGAACTGATCGCAGGAAACCTTGTCAAAGTATATAAAGGTGAAGGCGGCAAAGAAGCATGGGAGAAGATCACACTGGCATCAACGATCGGTGGAATGGTTATCAATACAGCAGGTGTCACCCTGGCACATGGAATGGAACATCCAGCCAGCGGACTAAAAGATATCGTCCACGGACAGGGACTTGCAGCATTAACACCAGTGATCGTAGAAGCATCTCATAAAGGAAACCACTTCAAATTTGCTAAGATCGCAAGAATCTTTGGCGGGGTTACCGCAGAAGATCTTGCTGGTAAATTAAGAAGTCTGTTAAAAGATATCGACCTTGCTTGTACACTATCTGACCTTGGATTATCCGAAGAAGATATTCCTTGGATGGCAGAGAACTGTATGAAAGTATCTGCGGCAAGTATTCAGAACAATCCGGTTGTATTTACACAGGAAGAAATTGCTGAGATATACAGGAAAGCAATGTAGGATAGTTTATTATCTATAGGCTATTGAGTATGTAGAAAAATGAAAATATAAGAAATATGAAAGATATGATATGAAAAGACAGTTTCGTGTCATATCTTTTGATAAAATATAAAAGGATTAGGAAGAAGCTTATCATGATAGAAAGGAAAATCCAATGAATGATCAGTTTATACAAGGCGTAATATTTGACTGGAATAAAATAGATGATGACAGTTATCTAAAACAAATAGAAGCATTAAAAGATGTTGAAAGACTAGAATTTCAAAATTCAATCAACTTTTGTTGGAGAAAATGGAAGTGGAAAGTCTACATTATTAGAAGCAATTGCCATAGCTCATGGATTTAATCCAGAAGGTGGAACGAAAAACTATGTATTTTCTACGCATGATACACACTCCGAATTATGCGATGCCATCAGAGTTGTAAAAGGATATCGGAAGGAAAAATGGGGATATTTTCTTAGAGCAGAAAGTTTCTATAATGTTGCAACGAAGGAAGAAGAATATGGTGGAATAGATTCAGCCAGATATCATGAGAGATCACACGGAGAAGGTTTCTTGGCATTAGCACAAAATAATCTACAGCCCAATGGATTGTATCTTTTTGATGAGCCAGAAGCGGCATTATCACCACAAAGACAATTAACATTATTAATGGAGATATATAAATGTGCAAGAAAAGGAGCACAGTTCTTTATTGTTACACATTCACCGATTTTACTAGGAATTCCAGACGCTGACATTTATTGTTTTGATGATGGTAGGATTCATTTATGTGAGTATGAGGAGACGGAAAGTTATCAGATTACGGAGATGTTTATAAATAATCGGGAAGTATTATTGGATAGACTTCTAAAAGAATAGATGTAGAAATTCATAATTCATGCTATACTTAAAATAACAGATTAAATAAAAGAGGTGAGATAAAATCATGGAAAATGAAACATATATAAAACGATTAAAAGACAGACTGCAAATAGAATTTAAAAAACAGGATCGAAGCGGAGTATACGGTTATACAGAGGAGTATGGCGTATAATTCAATCGAATTGAAGGAAGTACCTTAACAGAGAAACAGACAGCAAGTATGTTTGAAACAGGAACTTTATATGTGGATGATCCAGACATGATTTTTCGAACAAAAGATATAGAAGAAATGAATGGTCATTTCAAAATGTTTAATTATGTAATGAAATGTATGGAAAAACCTTTGTCAGAAGATATCATAAAAAATATGCATAAAAATTTAAAGGAAGGTGTTTTTGAAGATCGAGCAAATGGATATGCAATTGGTGGGTGGAGAAAGCGTGCAAACAGAGTCAGTGATATCCAGACAGCATTGCCACAAGAAGTTCCAGAAAAGATTCATCAGTTATTAGAAAAGTATCATAACGCAGAGAAAATTACATTATACGATATTGCTAAATTTCATGCACAGTTTGAGAATATTCACCCATTTCAGGACGGAAATGGGAGAGTCGGCGTATGATCATTCTAAAACAATGTCTGGATCATAATATTGTTCCAGTGATCATCCGTGATATTCATAAAGCAGAATATAATCGATATCTTAATAAAGCACAGCACGAACAAGACTATAAAGTATTAGAAGCTTATTTTGAAAAGAACAGAAATATTATCAGGAAAGCACAATCCAATGATATTTGATTTTGATGAATTGTATAAGGGTGTAATTAATAGAGAGTGGACAAGAAAGGAGGTTGGGGTTTATGGCTAAGAAGTTTTGTACAACAGGAACATGTATCCCGGAGAAAAATTATATGGTTGATCTTAGCAACAGGATTCAGCAGATTATCAATCAATATATCGAATCAGGACAATACTTTACGATCAATCGAGCCAGACAATATGGTAAGACAACCTTGCTTTATCTTCTGGAAAAATTGCGAAAACAAGATTATCTGGTTTTGAGTTTAAGTTTTGAAGCTGCCGATGAATATTTTGAATCTCTGGAAGTCTTGCCGAAGGACTTTCACTTGATATTGAAGAGTGTTTGCGAGAGCAGAATGTAGATGAAAAAGTTTTAGAGGAATGGAATCATTCAATCTCTGAGAGATTTCCTATGAGATCATTAGGAACAAAATCAGCAACCTATGCAGAAAATGCGGTAAAAGGTAGTTCTAATGATCGATGAAGTAGACAAAAGTTCAGACAATCAGATTTTCTTATCTTCCTTGGACTTCTAAGAGAGAAATATTTAAAATGTCAGCAAGGAAAAGATGTAACATTTCATTCTGTAATTCTGCAGGTGTTTACGATATTAAAACATTAAGTTAAAACTACATCCACAAGAAGAATCGAAATATAACAGTCCATGGAATATCGCAGTTGATTTTAATATTGAGATGAGCTTTTCTGTAAGTGATATTCAGACAATGATACAAGAATACGAGCAGGAACATCGTACAGGTATGGATGTAAAAGAAATCAGTCGGATTTTATATGATTATACGTCAGGATATCCATATTTGGTTTTCAAAGATATGTCAGTTATTAGATGAAAGAGTATCCGATGTTCAAGTGTGGACAAGAGAAGGAATTTTAAGTGCAGTCAAGGTTTTGTTAAAAGAACCAAACACATTGTTTGATGATATGACCAAAAAGTTGTTAGATCATCCACAGTTAAAAGAAATGCTTCAAAACATTTTATTTGCAGGAGTTGACTTCCCATTTAAACGAGAAACACCTATTATAGATTTGGGAGTTACGTTTGGCTTCTTAAAGGATAAAAATGGGATTGTAGCAGTATCGAATCGGATTTTTGAAACACAGTTATATGATATGTTTTTATCAGAAACAGCAGTTAATAATCAAATGTATATGAAGGTATCATCTGATCGAAATCAATTTATTGTATCTGGAATGTTGCAAATGCCATTGGTAATGCAAAAGTTTTATGAATATTATGAAGAAATTTATTCAGAAAAGATCAAAAGTTTATAGAAGAAACAGGAAGGGAAAGATTATGTATAAAATCAGCAATTTCAGTGACAACGACGATAAAGATCATCGACAAATCAGGACCATTTGAAGTTATCGAATATCAGAGAGACTTAAGTGTCATGCCAGAAGATGCCCAGTTAGCATTCTTCTGCAGTCAGATGAATGTAAGAAAACGTCAGCTAAAATGTGAACTATCCAGAGGAAATGTAACGATTCAGTCAGGTGCCATGCAGTGGATGGCAGGAGATGTCTCTGCGACAACAGGGATCAAAGGAGCAGGAGATTTCTTATCCAAGACGATCCGTGGAAAAGTTACAGGAGAATCTGTGATCAAGCCAGAATATACAGGAGATGGAACTCTTGTTTTAGAACCTACATACAAACATATCATTTTATTAGATCTTGACGAATGGGGCAATTCGATCGTATTAGATGATGGACTATTTTTAGCCTGTGAATCCACATTGAAACAAAAAGCGGTCAGAAGAAAGACATTTTCTTCTGCATTTGCAGGCGGGGAAGGATTCTTTAATCTTGGATTAAAGGAAGTGGAGTTGTGTGCATAGAATCTGATTGTCCAAGAGAAGAATTAGTTGAGATCACATTAGAAGATGATGTTGTAAAGATTGACGGAAACTTGGCGGTCGCATGGAGCGGAAGTCTTGATTTTACGGTAGAACGAGCAGGAAAATCTTTGCTTGGTTCTGCGGCCAGTGGAGAAGGATTGGTTAATGTATACCGTGGAACAGGAAAAGTATTATTAGCACCAGTTGGGAATCAGGCGATGAAACCACAACAAGTGATAGAAAAGAGCCAGTGATCGTCGGTGACGATGACGAATAGAAGAAAAATAGATAAGGAAATAGCATTTGTTACGAAAAAATAAACAACAGATGCTATTTTTGTATGATTAACTCGACAATAAAAAATGGTGTCGTATAATAAGTAGTGTTACGTTAATCAGTTAAAGTGAAAGAGTAACAAATAATACGAAAGAAGCAGCAGAACAATGAAAATTCTAGTATGTATGAAACAGGTACCGGCAGGTACTAAAGTTGACATTGACCCAGAAACAGGGGCAATGAAGCGTTTATCGGGGAGACAAGAACGAATCCTTATGATTTATTTGCCCTGGAAGCAGCATTACAATTAAGAGAGAAAGTAGGAGGAAGTGTTACAGTTCTCACCATGGGACCTCCACAGGCTGAGGAGATGATGAGAGATGCGTATACGATGGGAGCAGATGATGCAGTCATTTTATCTGACCGCAAGTTTGCAGGAGCAGACGTGCTTGCAACATCTTATGCACTATCTCAGGGAATCACAGCAATCGGAGATATAGATCTTATTATTTGTGGAAAGCAGACAACCGATGGAGATACCGCTCAGGTTGGGCCAGCGATCGCAGAGCATTTAGGAATCCCACATGCAGCATGGGTGTCTGAGATTGTGGATGCAGACAGCGAATCTATTCAGGTAAAACAGGATTTAGTCAGTGTATCACAGACTTCAAAGATTCCATATCCATGTCTGATCACAGTTGACAAAGATATGTGTGTACCAAGATTACCATCTTATTTACTGCAGAAACAGTCCAAAGACCGCCCAGTGAAGATCATGACATTTGAAGATATGGAAGATCAGAACTTAAGCAAATATGGACTTGTCGGATCACCAACCGCAGTAGAGAAAATGTTTGCACCGCCAGAAGTAGAAAAGCAGGTTTATTTTGACGGAGATGCAAGAAAAGACAAAACAATTATTTGACGTATTAGTAAATAAGAAAGTGATTTAGGTGAGATGACATGGAACTAATAAAATTTGATGCAAAACGCTGCAGTCTATGTGGTAAATGCGTGGAAAAATGTCCGTTTGGGGCATTAAGTTTTGAAGATAATGGGATCGTTGTCGGGGACACTTGCCGAATGTGTGGAATGTGTGTCAGACAATGTCCGGAAAAAGCGATCAGCTTTGAGCAGAAAGCAGGATCATTTGATAAAGACAAATGGAAAGATTTTTTGATCTTTGTAGAACAAGAACGTGGAGACATTCATCCGGTTGCATTTGAATTGATCGGTGAAGCAAGAAAGATGGCTTCGAAAGTAAACTTTAAAGTCAAATGCGTGATCGCAGGTGGAGCAGGAACCATTGAGAATGCACATAAACTTCTAGACTATGGAGTTGATCAGGTCTTTGCATATGAGGATGAATCCTTAGAAGGATTCAGAGCAGACTGTTATACAGATGTTGTTGCAGAATGTATCGCAGCACAGAAACCAAGTTCTGTCTTGATCGGAGCAACAGCACTCGGAAGATCATTAGCCCCAAGACTGGCAACAAGATTCCATACAGGATTAACAGCTGATTGTACAACCCTTGATATTAAGTCAAACACAGACATGGTACAGATTCGTCCAGCATTTGGTGGAAATATCATGGCTCAGATTTCTATCACAAAATCAAGACCACAGTTTGCAACTGTAAGATACAGAGTTATGGATGCGGCACAGAAGGTTGAGAGCACAAAAGGAGAGGTTATTGTCTGTTCAGTGAAGGAAGAGATGAAACAATCTCCAATTGAGATCTTAAAATCTGAAGTGATCGAGAAAACAAAGAATATTGAAGATGAAGATGTTTTGGTTGTTGCAGGGCGAGGAGTCCGCTAATGAAAAAGATGTGGAAATGTGTGAAGAATTAGCCAAAGCCTTAGGTGGACAGTTAGCCTTTACAAGACCGATGATCGAGAATGGTTTTGGAGATGTAGCACATCAGGTTGGATTATCTGGAAGAACTGTTCGTCCAAAACTGATCATTACTTGTGGAGTTTCTGGTGCGATTCAGTTTACATCTTGTATGACAGGATCTGAATGTATCGTAGCGATCAACAATGATCCAGAAGCTCAGATTTTCAATGTGGCACACTATTATATCGTTGATGATCTGTACAAAGTCGTTCCATATCTGACAGAATTAGTAAAAGAACAGAAAGGGGACGAATAAGATGCCATATCCATATAAGAAGATGACCCAGGAAGATTTTGATAAGATCATTGAGATCACAGACAACGAACGTGTATGGGTCGGCGATGAGATCGCAAAAGAATATTACAAAGACGAGATGCCGGAATATGGAGTATTTCCACCGGAATTATACGTGGAAGTATTGAATAAAGAAGAAGTTTCAGAAATCATGAAATATGCTTACGAGCAGAATATTCCAGTTGTCTGCCGTGGGGCTGGAACAGGACTTGCAGGTGGAGCAACTTGTAAATACGGTGGAATCATGTTATCTGTGATGCGTATGAATAAGATTTTTCCAGTGGATCACAAGAACCAGACGATCACGGCACAGCCAGGAGCATTGTTAATTGATATTCAGGCGGCAGCTAAAGAAGAAGGATTATTCTACCCACCGGATCCAGGAGAAAAAACAGCTTCCATCGGTGGAAATGTCATTACCAACGCAGGTGGAATGAAAGCGGTAAGATATGGTCTTACAAGAGATTTTGTCCGCTGTATTGAAGCAGTTATGCCAGATGGTTCCATCATGAATTTCTCATCCAATGTCGTAAAGAATACAACAGGATTTGATGTGAAAGATTTAGTGATTGGTTCTGAGGGAATCTTATGTATTTTGACGGAAGTTACGTTAAAGTTATTGCCTGCACCAACATGTTCAAGTACATTGGTTATGCTATTTAGAAGCTTGGAAGAATGCGCTGATATGGTGCCAAAAGTATTAGATCTGCCATTTGTTCCAACAGCGATTGAATTTTTGGAAAGAGAATTGATCGATATTGTAGAAAGAAGTCTACATAAACTGTTTCCAGTGAAACACGGAGAAGCGGTATTGATCGTTATGTATGATGCTTCAAGCAAAGAAGAACTTGATCGTGCAGTAGAAGCAGCTGCAGAAGCTGCATTAGAAAATGGAGCTTTAGATTGTAATATCGCAGGAACGCCAGAACGTGCGGCATCTGTGTGGGAAGTACGAGGAGCAATTCTTGAAGGAATGAAGGCAGATTCCGTTGCACAGGAAGAATGTGATGTTGTTGTTCCAAGATCAGAGATTGCAGAATATGTAAAACAGGCAAAGAAGATTGCATCTGCACATGGCATCCGTGTAGAGCCCTGTGGTCATTGCGGAGATGGAAACATTCATACCGAAATGCTTCGTGGACCAGAGATGAGCGATGAGGAGTGGAAGAAGGCAACCCATGAATCATTAACAGAATTATATGCATTATCAAAAACTCGGTGGACAGTTATCTGGAGAACATGGAATCGGAAATGGACGTCTTGATTTCTTAGAGGAATTTGCGGGACCAAGAATGATCGAACTATATAAGTCTATTAAACGTGCATTTGATGATAAGCTGATCTTGAATCCAGGAAAAATGATCAAGATCGATGAAAACTAGAATATTAGACTACATTAAGAGAAAAGAGAGGACGACAAAATGAGCGGCAAAAAGTTTACTAGTTGACAAGAGTAAGATGCCTCTGGCGATGGGACTTGCGTTCGTGGCATTTACCACACAGTTCGGAGGTGGATTTGCTTCCGGAGCACAGATTTATCAGTATTTTATCAACTACGGAATCTGGTGTCTGTTAATGCCACTGATCACACAAGGATTATATGCATTATTTTTCTGGTATGGAATGCGTTATGCATACAAACATAAAACATATGATTACAGAAGTTTTTCTGACAGTTTATATGGAAAGACAAGACCGATCATGTCAAATCTATATGAGATCTGTTATCTGATCATGATCGGAACCGCATCCGCTGCAGCATTTGCAACAGGCGGATCAACACTTCAAATGCTATTTGGAATCCCATACTGGGTATGTACATTGATCATAGCGGCATTTATTTTCGTGATCGCACTCTTTGGAACAAGTGTCGTAAGAAAATGTGCATCTACTTTAAGTGTGCTGATCTTGATCGGATTAGTTCTTGTATTAGTACCAAACATCATCGTACAGTGGGATGCGATCACAGCAGCAATCTCTAACTTAGTATCAGGAAAGATGCCTGTGATCTCTGGAGAAAGCGGAGCTTTTGGACCAGCCTTATATTCTGCAGTTTTATATTTCTTCTTCCAGTTAGCATCTGTATCTGTTATGTACCAGCATATGGAACCTGTGACAGATAAGAAGCAGATCAACAAAGCAGCCATTGAGATTTTTGTATTTAATTTCTTTGCAATGGAATTATCCATCATCGGATTATTAGCAGTTGCATACGCAGCAGACCTTGTAACAGCAACAGTTCCTATGTTAGTTTTAGTACAAAATGGGGTATCTTCAGGATTATTAACACCGATCATCTCTGTTTTGATCATCCTTGGATCTATTTCAACGGCGGTAAACATGATCTCTGGAATCGTAACAAGATGTGTCAATGCAGTAGAGCGTCGTATGAGATCTGAGCAGGAAAGACAGAATGGACATTTAGTAAGAAATGCCATTGCAACACTGATCTTTACATTTTTAGCATTTGCGATCGCACAGTTTGGATTGTTGGCTGTTGTAAAACAGGGATATGCGTACCTTGGATATGCAGCATTTATCACATTGTTTATTCCATTTATCATTCATGTGATCGTGACAAAAGGAAAAGAGATTTAAAATTTATTATGAAAAGTTAGGGTTAACGATATTTCCAAGAAGGCAAGAAAAATAAGCTAAAAATTAAAAAAAGCAATAAAGTACGAAAATAGAAACTTGCTTTTTAGAGAAACTTGCTATATACTTATTAAGTTATAAAACAGGAGCTTGTTAAACAGGGCTGAGAGGAAAGTAAAACTTTCGACCTTTGAACCTGATTTGGGTAATGCCAACGTAGGAAACGAAGATGATAAGTCGCGAACATACGGAAAGTTACAAAATCAGTAGCTTTCCGTTTTTTTCGTATGATAAAGGATTCCTATTATGGAAGAATTTACAATGATACGAAACAATGCGGTCAACTGGGAGCACCACTTTTGATCGCAATAGAAAAATAATGCATAAGAGAAAAGGAGAGATACTTAATGAGAACAGCATTATCAATCGCTGGAAGTGATTCCAGTGGAGGCGCTGGAGTTCAGGCTGACTTAAAGACCATGACAATGAATGGTGTATTTGCAATGAGTGCGATTACAGCACTGACGGCCCAGAATACAACCGGCGTAACAGGAATATTAGAAGCAGATCCAGAATTCTTAAAGAAACAGATCGACGCAGTTTTTGAAGACATCAGACCCGATGCAGTCAAGATCGGGATGGTTTCAAGCGGACTGATTAAAACGATCGCAGAAAGATTACAGCATTATAAAGCGGAAAATATCGTTGTTGATCCAGTGATGGTAGCAACAAGCGGATCACGATTATTAGAAGAAGATGCCGTAGATACATTAAAGAAAGAATTATTACCGATCGTTACGGTAATTACACCGAATATTCCAGAAGCTGAGATTCTTTGTGGAATGGAGATTCACACAGAAGAAGACATGGTAGCGGCTGCAAAAGCGATCTATGAAGATCTTGGATGCGCAGTGTTATTAAAAGGTGGTCATAATATTAACGATGCAAATGACCTTTATATACAAAGAAGAAGTTTCCTGGTTTAAAGGAAAAGAATCAATAACCCAAATACACATGGAACAGGATGCACTCTTTCAAGTGCTATCGCAGCAAATCTTGCCAAAGGTTTTGACCTTAAGATTTCTGTACAGCGTGCAAAAGACTATATTTCAAGAGCATTGGCAGATATGTTGGATCTTGGAGCTGGAAGCGGACCAATGAATCATGCATTTGATTTAAAAGATGAATGGAAAGAGGAGGCATAGACAATGGGTAGTAGAAGAACATCAATTTTGAAAACGGACTGATCTGGTTTGGAGCCGGGTGTCCTTGGCAGAAATTTTAACAGGTACATATTTCGCATCCTTAGGTTTCTACAGGATTATTAGCGATCATCATTGGACATATCATTGGATGTGGTATGATGTTTTTGCCGGATTTATAGGTGGAAAGACAAGAAAAAGTGCAATGGAAACGGTAAAAATGAGTTTTGGATCAACGGGAGCTTTGCTATTTGCAGTGTTAAATATCCTGCAGTTAGTTGGATGGACAGCGATCATGATCTATGACGGATCATTAGCAGCAGCAGGAATCTTCAATATTGCGAACTGGGTATGGCCAGTCATTATCGGAGGATTGATCATTATCTGGATTCTGGTAGGAATTGAAAATCTTGGAAAAATCAACACGGTTGCTATGGCAGCATTATTTATTTTGACATTAGTTTTAAGTTTTATTATTTTCGGACATGGTTCATTAAAGCCGGTTGCAAATGATGGATTAACTTTCGAGCAGCAGTAGAGCTTGCGGTTGCAATGCCATTATCGTGGCTGCCGCTGATCAGTGACTACACAAGAGAAGCTAAAGAACCAACGAAAGCAACATGGGCAAGTGTGATCGTTTATGGATTGGTCAGCTGCTGGATGTATGTGATCGGTATGGGAATCTCTATCTTTACAGGAGAATCCGATATCGCACAGATCATGGTAAAAGCAGGACTTGGAATTGCAGGATTATTAATTATCGTATTCTCAACTGTAACAACAACATTCTTAGATGCTTGGTCTGCCGGAATTTCCAGTGAATCCCTATCTAAGAATATTAATGGAAAATGGATTGCGATCGCGGCAACAGTGATCGGAATGATTGGGGCAATTGTTTATCCGATGGACGATATCACAGATTTCTTATATCTGATCGGATCAGTCTTTGCACCAATGATCGCTGTACAGATCGCAGATTTCTTTATCCTTCATCAAGATTTCTCAAGAAAATCTGTATGTATTCAGAATATGATCGTATGGGTAGTTGGATTTATCGCATATCGCTGGCTGATGGGTGTCGATACGATCCTTGGAAACACACTTCCTGATATGGTGATCACGATTGTTTTAAGTGTGATCGTAAGTTTATTGTTTGGGAAGAAGAATGATTAAGCTCTTTATAAATTAATCTCATATAATAATAACGTATATACCTTATAGGAAAAATCTATATCCTATAGGGTATTTTTCATTTAAAAACTATTGACAATCAAACTCATATTTTTATAATCATATTATTCCTATTAGAATTATATGAAATATAACGAAGAAGGTGACAGAGATGAAAGAAATATTATGCTTCGGAGATTCCAATACATACGGACTGATCCCAGGTACAACAAGAAGATATGACAGAGAAACAAGATGGACAGGAATTTTAGCAGAGAAGCTTTACGATAAAGGATATCGAATTATAGAAGAAGGATTATGTGGAAGAACCAGTGTATTTGACGATGCGACAAGAGATGGAAGAAATGGAGCGAAAGTACTTCCAATGCTCTTAGAGACACACGCACCACTTGACCAGGTTGTTTTAATGCTTGGAACCAATGACTGCAAAACATATAACCATGCAAGTGCAGATCGCATCGGAAAAGGAATCGAAAAACTGATCCAGCAGATCAGAAAAGCTGATTCAGCGATCGATATTTTATTAGTATCTCCGATCGAATTAGGAAGATGTATGGAAACCAGGATTTGATCTTGAATTTAATCAGCATTCTGTGAAAGTATCCAAGCAATTAAAACAGACTTATTTAAAGATTGCATGGAAGTACGGATGTGATTTCCTTGCAGCAAGTGATGTAGCCAAGCCAAGTAAGGCAGATATGGAACATATGAATGAAAAGGACATAAAAACCTTGCGAAAGCAATCGAATCATTTCTTGTAGAAAAGGAAAGAAATCATTCAAACAATTATGTAAATGTGGTATGATAAGACAAATGTGGTATTTTATAAGGATTCACATAATAAAAGAAACAAAATGTTCAGAAAGGAATTTTACATATGGAAACGATCAATCCACAGGAATGGAAACAAGACCTGCCAGCATTTAAAGAAAAGACAGACCAGTTTTATGCAGGAGAACTAAGTAAAGCAGATTACAAAGGATTTTCCGGTGGTTACGGAAGTTATGCACAGAAAGATGGAAAAGCAAGTATGATCCGTCTTCGTATGTCAGGTGGCCATTTAACAAAAGATAAATTAAAATTTATCGCAGACAGTATTAAAACATATAATGTAGATAAAGTTCACCTGACGACATGTCAGACGATTCAGTTACATAACTTACAGCCAGAAGCAATTTATGGAATCATGGAAGGTGGATTAGATCATGGTATTGTCACAATGGGTGGAGGTGGAGATTTTCCACGTAATGTAACCGTATCTCCATTGTCAGGTGTTGAAAAAGGAGAATATTTTAACGTTCTTCCATATGCCAAAGCAGCTGGAGAATATTTGATGACATTTATCAAAAAAGAAGTTATGCCAAGAAAATTAAAAGTTGGATTTTCAAACGGGCCAGCTAATGAGACACATGCAACATTCCGTGATCTTGGATTTGTGGCAAGGGAAGATGGAAACTTTGATGTTTACAGTGCTGGAGGACTTGGTAACAATGCGAGATTTGGACTGAAAGTTGCTGAGAATGTACAACCAGAGAAGATTCTTTATTATATTTGTGCAATGAGAGAAACATTTATTGCACATGGAAATTATAAACAACGTGGAAGAGCAAGAACGCGTTATATGCAGGAGACTTTAGGTGAAGAAGGATATATCAAAGCTTTCCATGAGAAATTAGATGAAGTTTTCGCATCCGACAGGATCTTGATCTTCATGTAGAAATTTCTGAAGTGAAGAAACAGGGAGATGGAAGTAAAGTATCTGGTAAACGAGTGATCGATCAGAAACAGGAAGGATTATATGCAGTTTCTTATCACCCATTCGGTGGCTGTCCAAAACCTGAGAAATTAGGAGAGATCTATGATGTGATCAAAGATATGGATGAGGTGGAAGCAAGAATTTCACCAGATGAGACAATGTACATCATCAATCTGACAGGAGATGAAGCAAAGAAAGTTTTAGATGCGACAGATGATGGTGCAGAAACGTTGTTTGAGACATCTGTATCTTGTATCGGAGCAACGATCTGTCAGGTTGGATTAAGAGATTCTCAAGGATTATTACACAAAGTGATCGAAGCAGAAAGAGAAGCTGGATTAAAGGATGGTTCACTGCCTAAGATTCATATTTCTGGATGTATGTCTTCTTGCGGAACACATCAGATCGGAGAGATCGGATTCCACGGAAGTATGAAAGTAATTGATAAAGTTGCTCATTCTGCATTTGTACTTCATATCAATGGATCTGATCTTCAGGGAAAAGAGAAGATGGGAGAAGAAGTTGGGATCATTTTAGAAGAAGATATTCCACAGTTCTTGGTAAAATTAGGACAGGCAGTTGAGAGTGAAGAACTTGACTTTTCACAGTGGAATTTAAAACATCCAGAAGGAATCAAGGAAATCGCAAAAGAATATATAAAATAGGACACAGAGATAATGGCATATTTTCCAATGTTTGTACAACTAAAGAAGAAAAAATGTCTAGTGATCGGCGGTGGTAAGATCGCACTTCGTAAGATTGAAGTTTTAAAAGATTTTGAAGCAGATATTACCGTGATCGCACCAGAGATGATAACACAGATTCGTCAGATCGATCAGATTTGCCGAATCTTTCGAACGTTTATGGAGAAAGATTTTAATGAGTCAGATTTTGTGATCGCAGCAACCGATGATCAAAAATAAATCATGAGATCAGCCAGATCTGCAGACGAAAGAAGATTCCTGTCAATGCGGTCGATCAGAAAGAAGATTGCAGCTTTATTTTCCCATCTTATGTAAAAGAAGGAGAAGTCGTCGCTGCATTTTCAAGTGGCGGGCAGAGTCCGTTGATCACACAGTATTTAAAAGAAAAGATCAAACCAGATTTGAATAAAGAATTAGGACAACTCGCACAGATCTTGGGAAGTCTGAGAAAGATTGCCAAATCATGCATTGCCACAGAACAGGAACGAAAGGCATTTTATAAAGAATTATTACAAATCGGATTAGAGGATATTGATTCATTGGAAGAACAACGAATCAATGAAATCATTCAAAAATATATATCAGAGTAAAATCGAGGAACAGTAAAATGGAACGTACAAGAAGATTAAGAACAAGCAACTATATGAGAGATATGGTAAGAGAAAATCATGTAAGAATTGACGAATTGATTTATCCAATCTTTGTTACAGAAGGAGAAAATATCAAACATCCTGTAGAATCTATGCCAGGGATTTATCAGTATTCACTGGATCGTTTATCAGAGGAAATTAACAGGATCAAAGAAGCGGGGATCAAAGCAATTTTAATCTTTGGAATCCCAGATCATAAAGATGAAGTTGGAAGCGGTGCATATGCTGAAGATGGAATTGTGCCAAAGGCGATCCGCCAGATCAAAAAGAGTATGAAGAACTTTTGATCATTGCGGATGTATGTCTTTGTGAATACACATCTCATGGACACTGTGGTCTTGTGAAAGACGGAGTGATCTTAAATGATGAAACACTTCCGCTTCTTGCAAAGGCATCTGTAAGTTATGCAAAAGCAGGGGCAGATATCATTGCGCCAAGTGATATGATGGATCTTCGAGTGAAAGCTATTCGTGAAGCTTTAGATGAAGCAGGATTTGTATACACACCGATCATGTCTTATAGTGCCAAGTTTGCGTCAGGATACTATGGACCATTTCGTGATGCAGCACATTCTGCACCAGGATTTGGAGATAGAAAAACATACCAGATGGATCCGGCAAATGGACAGGAAGCTTTAAGAGAGATCGGGGAAGACATCGAAGAAGGAGCAGACTTGATCATTGCCAAACCAGCACTTGCTTATATGGATATTATGAAAGAAGCATCTATGAAATATAATATTCCGATCGTTGCATACAATGTAAGCGGAGAATATGCCATGGTAAAAGCAGCTGCGGCCAATGGATGGATCGATGAGAAAAAGATCGTTATGGAAAATATGGTCGGATTAAAACGTGCTGGTGCAAAGATGATCATTACATATCATGCACTTGATGTTGCAAAATGGCTGAAAGAAGAGGAAAGATAAAATGATAGATACAAGATCAAAAGAATTATATGAACGAGCAAAAGTACATATTCCGGGAGGGGTAAACAGTCCAGTTCGTGCATTCCGTGCGGTAAATCGTACTCCAAGATTCATGGAATTTGCAAAAGGCGACCGTATTATTGACGCCGATGGAAATGAATATATCGATTATGTATGTTCATGGGGACCTGGAATCTTAGGACATGCTCATCCTCAAGTCATCAAAAAAGTCATGGACTTTGTGAAAACGGTTTGACTTTCGGAGCACCAACAGAGAAGGAAGTGATCCTTGCAGAATTGATCAGTGAATTGATCCCGTCTATGGAAGTAAGCCGTCTGGTAAGTTCTGGAACAGAAGCTGTTATGAGTGCGATCCGTGCAGCCAGAGGATTTACAGGGAGAGATAAGATCGTTAAATTCCGCGGGTGCTATCATGGACATTCCGACAGTTTGTTAGTAAAAGCAGGATCGGGAGCACTTACAACATCCGTTCCAGATAGTGCCGGAGTTCCAAAAGATGATACGAAGAATACATTAGTCGCAGAATACAATGACAAAGATTCTGTACAAAAACTATTTGATGAAAATAAAGATCAGATCGCAGCAGTGATCGTAGAACCGGTGGCAGCTAATATGGGATTAGTACTTCCAGAAGAAGGATTTCTCGAATTTTTAAGAGAGATTACAAAAGATCACGGATCATTATTGATCTTTGATGAGGTTATTACAGGTTTTAGGCTATCTCTAGGAGGAGCACAGCAGTATTATAATATCAAGCCGGATATCACAACACTTGGAAAAATTGTTGGTGGAGGAATGCCGATCGGTGCGTATGGCGGAAGAAGAGAAATCATGCAGATGATCTCTCCAGATGGGCCAGTTTATCAGGCAGGAACATTGTCAGGAAATCCAGTTGCAACAACGGCAGGAATTGAGACATTAAATATCTTAAAAAATGATCCGCAAATTTACGAAAGACTAGAGCAAAAAACAAGAAAACTTGCTGATGCAGCAAGAGAAGCAGGAAAAGGACATATTTGTGTTAATCAGATTGGATCTTTAATGAGTGTATTCTTTACAGACCAGAAAGTCAGAGATTTTGAAAGTGCTGTGACATCCAATACAGAACAGTATGCAGATTATTTTGGATATTTACTAGATCGCGGAATTTATATTGCACCATCTCAGTTTGAGACAATGTTTATTTCTAACGCACATACAGAAGAAGATATTGAGAAAACATGTAAACTTGCAGGAGAGGCTCTATGCAGTTTGGATTTCTAGGAATTGATTATAAAAATGCAGATCTTACCATTCGTGATGAAATTTCATTTACGGATCAGAAGAAGCTTGAATTTTTCATAAAGCAGAGGAAATCGGGTTGAACAGGTGATGATCTTATCGACCTGTAACCGCAGTGAGATTTATTATTTTTGATGATGAACAACAGATCAAAAATACAAAATATATACTGTGATATGTTCGATAAAGCAGAGATCGAGCAATATATCAGACATTGCGAAGAAGATAAAGCAGTTTCTTATCTGTTTCAAGTAACCGCAGGATTAGAATCTATGGTACTAGGAGAAGATCAGATTCTTGGACAGGTAAAAGATGCCTTGGATTTTTCAAGAACCATGGGATTTAGCAAGAAAGAACTAAATAAAGTCGTAAGAGATGCTATTACTTGTGCAAAAAGGTAAAACAACGTTTAGAATAAGTGAGAAACCAGTATCTGTTGGATATATCGGAATCCGTGAATTACAGAAAATATGTGATATCAAAGACAAAATGGTCTTGGTGATCGGAAGCGGAGATACTGCAGTTCTTGCACTTCGTTATCTGCAGGAATATGAAGCAGGCAAGATTTATTTATGCAGTAGAACACTGGCACATGCAGGAAATGTTCAGAAAGAGTTTCAAGAGATTGAGATCATTTCTTACGAACAAAGATATGAGATCATGAAACAATGTGATATTGTGGTATCTGCAACATCAGCACCACATGTGGTTGTAAAACAAGAATATTATACGCCAGAAAAACAAGTTACATTTTAGATCTTGCAACACCAAGAGATATTGATCCAAAACTTCAGATGACGCAAAGGTAAATCTGATCAATTTAGATACGATCAAAGAGATTTCTAAAGCAAATCAGTCAGAACGTGAAGAACTTTGCAGACAAAGCAATACGATGATCAGCAAAGCAAAAGAAGAAACGATGCAGTGGCTGTTTCAGGCACCAATGGAAGAAACAATTCGCTCCTTGCAGGAAAAATGTACAGAGATCGTGGAAGATAGTTATTCATATTTATCAAGAAAAATAGATTTTGGAACAAGAGAGCAGAAACTTCTAAAGAAGGTGTTAAATGCATCCTTGCAGCGCATGATCAAAGAACCGATTCAGGAATTAAAACATTTAGAAACAAGACAGGAACAAGCAGATTATAAGAAGATGGTAGAACAGCTTTTGGGATAGAGACAAAGAAAGGAAAATGACCTATGAAATATATCATCGGATCAAGAGGATCACGCCTTGCACTGATCCAGACAAAATATGTTCAGGAAAAATTAGCGAAAGCTTATCCAGAACACACTTTTGAAATCCAGATCATTAAAACAAAAGGTGATAAGATTCAGAATAAACCATTAGATAAAATTGGTGGGAAAGGTCTGTTTGTCAAAGAGATTGAAGAAAAGATCATTTCGGGAAATCCATATGGGAGTTCAGCATGAAAGACATGCCGTCAACCCCGGCAAAAGGCCTTGTTTTTACAAAAGTATGGAAAAGGGAAGATCCAAGAGATGTGTTGATCCTTCGAACAGCGAAACATCTGTCTGAATTACGAGAAGATGCTGTGATAGCAACAGGAAGCAAAAGAAGAGCATTTCAGTTATTAAAGTTAAGACCAGACCTTCAGATTATAAATATTCGAGGGAATGTTGATACGAGACTTCGAAAAATGGAGGAACAACAATTAGATGGAATCGTTCTTGCGGCAGCAGGTCTTAAAAGACTAGGAATGGAAGATGTGATCACGCAATATCTGGCGCCAGAAGACATGATCTCAGCACCAGCACAGGGTGCTCTGGCTTTGGAAGTAAGAGAAGATCAGAAAGAATTGCAAAAGATGTTGGATGTATTTTGTGATGAAGAAACAATGAACGAAGTATGTGCAGAACGAAATTTCTTAGAACAAATGGGAGGCAGTTGTCATACTCCGGCAGGTGCCAGATGTCAAAAGACAGATCAAGGGTACGAACTATATACTATGTTTGGAAATGAAGATGGAAGTAAACAGGCATATACGAAAGTTTATGGAACATGCCCTGAGATCTTAGCACAAACGGCAGTAAAAATATCAAAAACAGCTGGCAGGAATCGTATATTTAATTGGTGCAGGACCGGGAGATCCAGGACTTATCACGGTTAAAGGAAAAGAAATCTTAAAAAAGGCGGATTGTGTCATTTATGACAGATTGATCCCACAAGAATTATTAGATGAAACAAAAGAAGGATGCGAACATATCTATGTTGAAAAGAAAATCATCATCATACGATGAAACAAGAACAGATCAATGAATTATTAGCACAAAAAGCATTACAATATGATATCGTAGTGCGTTTAAAAGGTGGGGATCCATTTGTCTTTGGAAGAGGTGGAGAAGAAGCCATATATTTAGCCGATCATGGAATTTATTGTGAAGTTGTTCCAGGAATCAGCTCCTGTATCGCAGCTGCGGAACTTGCGGGGATTCCTGTAACTCATCGAGGAGTCTCCAAAGGATTCCGTGTTGTGACAGCACATGATCGAAGAAATCAGTTATCTGATCTTAATTTTGCATCTATGGCAAAGTCTGAAGAAACCTTAGTGTTCTTAATGGGACTTTCGAAACTAGAAGAGATCACAACGAATCTATTAAAAAATGGAATGGATGCCAATACACCTGTTGCAGTTGTTTCTAGTGCAGCATCTACAAAGCAGCAAACATGTGAAGCAACATTAAATACGATTCATGAAAAAGTAAAGCAAGAAAAACTTTCATCACCAGCAGTCATTGTTGTAGGAGACGTTGTGAAACTTCAAAAACAGATTCAAAAACCAGAAGATACGACCTGTCATTTAGTTACCAAAATAGGAGATCAGCCATCAAAGTTAGCGCAGATATTAAAAGATCATGGATGTAAGGTCAAGGAACTTCAGACAGGAGAGATTTCTTATAGATATGACCGGATTTCCAAAGAGGAATTAGCGAAAGTGACCTATCTGATTTTACAAGCAGATATGGAGTTCATGGTTTTATGAAACAGATGAAATCTTCGAATCTGGATCTTCGAGATCTCTTCGATAAAAAAATTGTCGTTGTAGGTAAAAAGACAAAAGATGTCTTGATGCAATATGGGATTATAGCAGATCTTATGCCAGAAGAAGCAGGAGAGATCAATCTTTCCGAACTTATGAAACAGGAAGTAGATGCAAAGGATGTGGTCTGGTACTGTAAAGGCATATCTGGTGGAGAAAAATTAAAAAGCCCTTACACCGATCTGTCAGGTAACAGAAAAGGTCATGTATGAAAATAATAGAAAGATTTTAAGTGAAATTCCAGAAATGAAAGATATCCGAAGTGTTTCTTTTACCTGTGCATCATCAGCTCGAAGATTTTTTGATCAGATAGGAGAAGAAAAGCAACAATGGATAGAGAATATTCCGTGTATCAGTATTGGAGAAAAGACAACGAAGCAGCTTCGAGAAATAGGAGTACGGCATATTTTAGAATCTAAGGATACAACCTATGTATCAATGTTTTATAAAATCAAAGAATCAATGTTATAATAGAAAAAGAAAGGCAGAGTAAAATCATTATGGGATTTGAATTTCAGATTTTAGACAAACTTCAAACGATCCATACCCATTATTAGACAGGATTTATGGTAGCTATTACGAAACTGGGAGATGCAGGGATCGTATGGATCATTTTAACAGTCATTTTATTACTGATACCAAAAACAAGAAAATCAGGAGTATACATGGCAGTTGCATTAATTGCAGATTTGATCATTTGTAATGTGATCTTAAAACCGATCGTGGCAAGAATAAGACCATATAGCATTAATCAGACGGTCCAGCTGTTGGTCACACCATTGAAGGATTATTCTTTTCCATCGGGACATACAGCTGCATCATTTGCATCGGTCAGTGCGCTGTATTTTGCGGGAAGAAAGAGAATGGCAGCAGGAGCTTTGATAGTATCTGTTTTAATCGCGTTTTCAAGAATGTATTTATACGTTCATTATCCAACGGACGTTTTAGGAGGTTTGATCATTGGGCTCTTATGTGGATGGATCGCAGATATGATCATCCAAAAAGTTATGGAAAAAAGATCAAGGAAAAGTAGATAGATTTTGTACTAAATCAGATCTCGTTGAATAAATTGGAAAAAAAGGCTATAATATGAATTATAAATCGTATGTAGAATACAATGTACGCATACAAGAATCTAATAATAATCACATCAAGAGTTGACATAAAGAGTAGATGATCAAGAAGAAGGAGAGTAGTATGAAAACAAAAATCGAAGTACAGTTTCAGGAACGCAACATAGATGTAAAAGACACAGAGAAACTTGTTAAAGAAAATTTAAAAGCAGCTGGTGTTAAAATGAACCGATCGTAAATTGATATCTATTATGATATCTACTATTCAGCTACAATGAAGAAGCATTAAAAATCGAAGAATAAACTACATATCTATAAATGCCAAAAAATTAAATTCTAATTATAAAGATAAAGACCATTTAATAAATATCGCAATGATGAATCTGCAGGATTTTATTAAGTGGTTTTTATTTTTCATTTTTGGGGATACTAAATGAAATACAGGCAGGCAATATGTGCTTGACAAGCAGACAAAGCTTCTATATCCTATTATGAGGTAATGAAAAGAACAGGAGAAAAAGATTGAATGATTTAAACATCAAATGGAAAGATTTTTATAAAAATGTATTTGCGCTGGTCGTTCCGATGGCATTGCAGAATCTGATCAACGTTGGAGTAACAGCAGCCGATGTTGTGATGCTTGGAAAAGTCAGTGAAAAAGTATTATCAGGGGCCTCTCTTGCTGGCCAGATTCAGTACATTATGGTACTGTTTTTGTTTGGATTAACATCGGGGCAACTCGTTCTTACTGCAACAATACTGGGGAAAAGGTGACAAGACAGCGATTGAAAAGATCTTGGCATTAGGGATTAGATCAGCAGTGATCGTAACTGCGATATTCACTATCGCAGCATTTACAATTCCAGCATCGTTGATGAGAATTTTTACAAATGATCCACAGGTGATCGCAGAAGGAGTTAAGTATTTAAGGATCGTTGCATGTTCATATATTATCATGGAATTACCAATGTATATTTATATGTCATGCGAAGCATTGAACGAGGATCGTGGCAACAGTTGTTTATCTAGTATCATTTTTATGCAATGTGGTTTTTAATGCGATCTTTATTTTGATTATTTGATTCCCAGCTCTTGGAATCCGTGGAGCAGCGATTGCGACATTGATCGCAAGGATTATGGAACTTGTTCTGGTTTGTGCTTATGCAAAAATATATAATAAAGATGTAAAATTCAGAGTCACTATTTCCTTCATCAGGACAAACTGTTAGTGAGAGATTTCTTAGTCTATTCCCTCCCAGTTGTTTTAAATGAGGTAATGTGGGGCTTGGAACATCAGCCAATACAGCAGTTCTTGACATATGGGAAGTTCTGCAGTTGCAGCCAATTCTGTTGCACAGGTGGCGAGACAGTTAGCAACGGTTGTGTCTTTTGGGCTATCCAGCGCCACAGCGATCTATCTTGGAAAGACGATCGGTGAGAGAAAATTCGATCATGCAAGAGCCTATGCCAAACGGTTTATCATTTTAAGTGTGGTGATGGGAGTGATCGGAGGAGGATTGATCTTAATTGCATCTCCAGTTGTAATTTCTTTCTTATCCTTAAGTGCAACTGCAAGATACTATCTGAAGATGATGTTTTATGTGATGTCTTATTTTGTGATCGCGCAGGCATTTAATACAACAATGGTCGTTGGAATCTTCCGATCTGGCGGTGATACGAAGTTTGGCTTGATCATGGATGTATCAACGATGTGGGGATGTTCGATTTTATTAGGAGCATTGGCTGCATTTGTATTACATTGGAGTGTGCCGGCAGTTTATGTATTATTGATGAGTGATGAATTGATCAAAGTACCGATCACATTGATCAGATATCGCAGTTTCAAGTGGTTAAAAGATGTAACAAGAGATAATGTTTAAGAGAGATCATGAACATTTACGGGAGGATAAGGTCTATGGAAACAGAAGTGAAATTAACAAAACTCGCCCAGTGTGCAGGATGTGGGGCAAAAGTTGGAGCTGGAACTTTAGCAAAATTATTAGACGGAATTCCAACAAGATCAGATGAACGGTTATTAGTTGGTTTTGATAAAAGTGATGATGCGTCTGTCTATAAAATTGATGAAAATAGCACTTGTTCAGACATTGGATTTCTTCCCGCCGATCGTTGACGATCCGGAAATGTTCGGAGAGATTGCAGCAGTGAATGCGATCAGTGATATTTATGCGAGAGCAGATCCAAAGCTTGCCTTAAATATCATGTGTGTCACCAAAAGATATGCCAAAAGAAAGCATTCAGGCAATTTTACGAGGTGGTTATAAAAAAGCATATGAAGCAGGAGTGATCATCACAGGTGGACATACGATTCACGATCAAGAACCCAAATATGGTTTATCTGTTTCTGGATTTGTACATCCTCAAAAATTTTTGACAAACAGCGGGGCAAGACCTGGAGATATTTTAATTTTGACCAAACCGTTAGGAGTTGGAATTTTAACAACATCAGCAAAGGCTGAATTTATCGATCAAAAAGTAATGGATAAGATCTATGATCAGATGAGACAGCTCAATAAATATGCCAGAGATATTATGGTAAAATATGAAGTGCACAGTTGTACTGGATGTTACTGGGTTTGGATTACTTGGACATGGTTATGAGATGGCACAGGGCAGTGATGTAACGATTCATTTTATGACAGAAGAGATTCCATATCACAAAGAAGCTCTTTCTATGGCAGACCTTGGAATGATCCCGGAAGGTGCTTATAGAAATCGTAAATATGCAAGTGAAGGTGTTTCAAAAACGAAAAATAAATAGAGCATTGGAAGATATTTTATATGATCCACAGACATCTGGAGGATTGATGATCGCAGTTAGCGAAAATGATGCAAAAAATTTATTAGAGGATTTACAAAATACAATCCCATGTGCTAAAATAATTGGGTACATAGAAGAAAAAGAAGAAAAATCAATCATATTAGAATAGAAGAACGAACAGACAGGAAGAATGTTAAAACATGGTTTTTCCTGGTCTGATTTTAGGCAGGCGTTATTCTTAATTGAGAATAACGATAGGAGAAAGAGATGAAAGATCAATTTCAAAGAACCATTGATTATGCAAGAATATCGATCACGGATCGTTGCAATTTATATTGTACCTATTGCCGCCCTGATCATGAAGAAATGTTGTCACATGGGGAGATTTTAAGATATGAGGAGATCCTAAGAGTATGTAAGATTCTTACAACGCTTGGAATTGACAAATTTAAGATCACAGGTGGCGAACCGTTGGTACGAAAAGGTTGTTCAGATTTTATCCGTGAATTAAAGAAAACGGATGGAGTTAACAAAGTTACGTTAACAACCAATGGAATCTTATTATCAAAAGATTTAGTGAAATTAGCAGAGGCAGGAGTGGATGGGATCAACATAAGTCTTGATTTTATGGATCAGGAGAAATATAAAAAGATCACAGGATTCGATGGATACAAACAGGTCATATCAGTAATTAATAAAGCGGTCAATATAGGATTGAATATAAAGATAAATGTTGTGTTGACAGAACGGACGACGATGGAGGATATTCAAAAATTTATAGACTATATGAAAGATCATAAAATCTGTATACGATTTATTGAACAAATGCCGCTTGGAAATAAGAAGACAACGATAGCATTAACAAGAAATGAAATCAGAAAGAACCTAAAAGATCAAGGGATCAGATTTCACAAAACCGAACAAAGAATGGGAAATGGGCCAGCAGTTTATGAAACAATGGAAGGATATAAGGGAATGATCGGATGGATCGAGGCATTGCATGGAAAAATTTTGTGATACATGCAACCGTATTCGTTTGACTTCTATCGGTGGAATCAAACCATGTCTTTATTATGAAGAAGCAGGAAATTTAAGAGATCTGTTAAGAAAGGCTGAAACGTCAGACGAAGAGATCAAACAGGTTTTAAAAGAAATCATTTATAGAAAACCACAGGCACATCATTTTGAAGAAATGCCGTCAAACAGCAAGATGTATACAATTGGAGGATAAGATAAATGGGAGAATTTTCACATTTTGACCAGCATGGGAATGCGGTCATGGTCGATGTGACGAAGAAAAAAGAAACAACAAGGACAGCGATCGCACAAGGAAAGATCAAAGTTAATGATGAGATCTTTGAAAAGTCAAAGAAGGAAGTATGGCAAAGGAGATGTCTTAGGAACTGCAAGGATCGCAGGGATCATGGCGGCAAAGAAGACATTTGAACTGATCCCGATGTGCCATCTTCTGATGCTTACAAAGTGTAAAGTTGATTTTGAAATGCTAGAAGAAACCAAAGAGATCAAAGCAGTCTGTCTTGTCAAAACAACAGGGAAAACAGGCGTTGAGATGGAGGCACTGACAGGAGTACAGATTGCTTTATTAACGATTTATGATATGTGCAAGGCAATTGACAAACATATGGTTATGTCAGAGATACATTTAGTAGAGAAAACAGGTGGAAAGAGTGGTGATTTTGTATGGAAGGAATCATAAAAGCAGTCTGTATCAGTGAAAAACGAGGAACCGTGAAGAAAAATATCAACGAAGTCAATGTGATCAAAGACTTTGGATTAGAAGGAGATGCCCATGCAGGAAAATGGCATCGTCAGGTTAGTTTTTTGAGCGCGGATATTGTGGATGAATTCAATGAAAAGGTGCTTCCGTGATCGAGGGTGATTTTGGGGAAAATATTCTTGCTTACGGCATTGATTTTAAGAAACTTCCAGTTGGAACAAAACTGATCTGTAATGATGCAAAGTTTGAGATCACTCAGATTGGGAAAGAATGCCATAGTCATTGTGAGATATATAAACGTGTTGGGGACTGTATCATGCCAAGAGAAGGTATCTTTGCAAAAGTATTAGAAAGCGGAACGATCAAAGTCGGAGATAAGATTGAGGTCATTTACCCAGAGAAAGATATGCCATACATGGCAGCAGTCATGACATTGAGTGATAAAGGCTCCAGAGGAGAACGAGTGGATACAAGCGGTCCAAGAGCAGCAGAAATCTTAAAAGAACATGGATTTAAGATCGTAGAGGAGATTCTTCTTCCGGATGAAGAAGCTCAGATCAAAAAACATCTGATCCGTTTAAGCGACAGCCGGCAGGTTGATTTAATTATTACAACCGGTGGGACAGGGCTTTCTCCAAGAGATCGTACACCAGAAGCAACTTTAGCTGTTGCAGACCGCAATGTGCCGGGAATCTCAGAAGCGATCAGAGCAGGTTCTATGACGATCACAAAACGAGCCATGTTATCAAGAGGTGTCAGTGTAATAAGAAAGAAAACATTGATCATTAATCTTCCTGGAAGCAAAAAGGCAGTGGAAGAGAGTCTTTCTTTTATCATTGATCAGCTGCCACATGGATTAGATACTTTTAAGGAAACACAGAAGATTGCGGGAAGAAACTAGAGAGGAGACAATGTATGGATATATCACCGATCATCATATCGATGAAAACGGCAACGATCGCGATTTTATTTACCTTTATTTTAGGACTATTAGCAGCAAGATGGATCTTATATCGTAAATCAGACGCAACAAGAATCTTCTGGGATGGGATCTTTACGATGCCATTAGTATTACCACCAACTGTTGCAGGTTTTTTCTTGCTTGTATTTTCGGATCATATGGACCAGTAGGAAAATTATTTGAAAATTATCTTGGGATCAAGATTGCATTTTCATGGGCCGCAACGATCCTTGCGCAGTTGGATGTCATTTCCATTGATGTACCGTTCTGCAAGAGGTGCCCTGGAACAGATTGATGAAGATCTGATCTTTGCGGCAAGAACACTTGGAATGAGTGAGTGGAGCATTTTCTTTCGAGTTATGATCCCAAATGCACTGCCAGGGATCATTTCTGGTGGAGTGCTTGCATTTGCCAGAGGACTTGGTGAATTCGGAGCAACAGCAATGATCGCTGGAAATATTCCGGGAAGAACAAGAACTCTGCCACTTGCAGTATACTCTGAAGTTGCAGCGGGAAATATGGATGCAGCATATCAGTATGTACTTGTGATCGATCATTTGTTTTGCAATCGTAGCAGCCATGAATATTTACCTGATCATGGAAAAGAAGAAACAGGAAGCGTAAGGAGAGATGTATGAGTCTTGAAGTAAAGATCAAAAAGAAACTAAAAGAATTTTTACATTAGAGTCAGAACTTAATGTAGAAACAGGTTGTACAGGGCTTATGGGACCTTCTGGAAGTGGAAAAGCATTACTTTAAAATGTATCGCAGGTGTGGAAACTGCAGATAGTGGGAGAATTGTACTAGATGGGAAAATACTTTATGATTCCGAGAAAAAGATCGATCTGCCACCACAAAAACGAAAGATTGGATATTTATTTCAGGGATATGCACTGTTTCCTAATATGACGATTGAAGAGAATATCAAAACAGGATTAGAGCAAAAGGATTTCCGAAGGATGAAATCGAACAAAAGACAAATGATATGATGAAACGATTTCATATCGAAGAATTAGCAAAAGATATCAAAGACAGATTTCAGGAGGGCAAAACAGCGAACAGCGTTAGCAAGGATGCTTGTGTGTGAACCGGAAGTCATCCTGATGGATGAGCCATTTTCAGCGTTGGATGAATACTTAAGAGAACAGATGCAAGATGAATTATCCAATATGCTGGCAATGTTGGATAAACCAGCGATCTTGGTGAGCCACAGCAGTAAGGAAGTAGAAAATCTATGTGACAAAAAATACCATATTCAAAGAGGTCATATGGAAAAAGCCACATTACTATGAAATTTTACATAACATTTTTAAGAAAGTGAGGAAGTTGCAAATGAAAAAGAAATTTTTAGCAGTGTTATTAGCAGGAGCTATGGTTCTTGGGGTAACAGCATGTGGAAGCAATAAGGACAGCTCTAAATCCACAACAGAGGCAGTAAAGAAAGAAGAAACAACAACCATCACACTTGCAGCCAGCTATCTTGAAAATGCTACAGAGAAATTAATCCAATGTTCGAAAAAGAAAATAAAGGAATTAAAGTAGAAGGAAGTTATGATAGTTCAGGAAAATTACAGAGCCAGATTGAAAATGGAATGGCAGCTGATGTATTTATGTCAGCAGCGACTGAACAGATGAACAATCTTGTCAAAGGAAAATACATCAGCAAGGGGGATGTTGTAGAATTATTAGAAAACAAAGTTGTACTGATCGCTCCTAAAAAAGGTGATGAAAAAGTTTCATCCTTTAAAGATATCACAAAAGCTGATACAATAGCATTAGGAGATCCTAAGAGCGTTCCAGCTGGACAGTATGCACAGGAAATCTTGACAAACTTAAAGAACTGGAATGATGTGAAGAAAAAGCAAGGCCTTTGGAACAAATGTAACAGAAGTTTTAAATTGGGTAGCAAAAGGAAGTGCTTCTTGCGGTGTTGTATATGCAATACGGTGCAAGGCTGTAAGGGTTGGGGAAGTTCTACCCAAGCAGATGCTTTAAAACGCCAGTTATTTATCCAGTTGCATTAAAGAAAAGTAAAAATAAAGATGCAACTGATAAATTCGTAAAATTCTTACAGAGTGAAAAAGCATTAAAAGTCTTCAGATCTTATGGATTTACAATTAATAAATAAGAAGTAGAAGGTGAAAAACAATGAAATTAGTGGATACAAAAAGATGCTGTAGGAACTGCTATGTCATGATATCACACAGATCATCAAAGGTGTTACAAAAGACGCAAGATTCAGGAAAGGTCATGTAGTCAAAGAAGAAGATATCCCAGTGTTGTTATCCCTTGGAAAAGATCATTTATACGTCTGGGAAGCCGGAGACGATATGCTTCATGAAAATGATGCAGCAAGGATCCTTTGTGATCTGTGCAAGAATGAAGGAATGAAAGAGTCAGAAGTTAAGGAAGGTAAGATTGAATTATCTGCCGAATATGACGGACTCTTAAAGATCGACAAAGAAAACTATTTACCGTCAATTCTTCGGACAGATGATGATCGCGGCAAGATCTGGAAATACTCCAGTCAAAGCAGGGGACAAACTAGCAGGTACGAGAATCATTCCACTGGTCATTGAAAAAGATAAGATGCAGGAAGTCAAAGACAGGGTTGGGGATACACCAATCCTGTCTCTTCTGCCTTATAAGAAGAAAAAAGCCGTGATCTTAGCTACAGGAAATGAAGTGTATTATCATAGAATTGAGGATACATTTACTCCAGTTGTGGCAGAAAAGATCAAAGAATACGGTGCAGAAGTGACCAGTACAAAAACAGTTGCCAGGATGACAATGAACTTTTAACAAAAACAATCTTAGAAGCTATCGAAAATGGGGCAGAAATGGTATTATGCACAGGAGGAATGAGTGTTGATCCAGATGACAAGACACCACTTGCGATCAAGAATACAGGAGCCGATATCATATCTTATGGAGCACCGGTTTTGCCAGGAGCAATGTTTTTACTTGCATATTATAAAAAAGGAGATCAGATAATTCCGATCATGGGACTTCCAGGATGTGTTATGTATTCAAAGAGAACTGTTTTTGATCTTATTCTGCCAAGGATCATGGCAGATGATAAAGTAAGTGCAGAAGAACTTGCACACCTTGGAGAAGGCGGATTATGTCTTGGATGTAAAGTTTGTACTTATCCAAACTGTGGATTCGGAAAAGGGTGGTAGATATGAAATCATATTTACCAAAACGTTTTGATTTCAGGGTCAGAGTTTTTATGGAAGAACCAGATTTTGGAAAAGGAGTTGCACAGTTATTATCATTAACAAGAGAGAAAGGTTCTTTATCTGCTGCATATAAATCCATGGGAATGGCTGCAAGCAAAGCATGGAAGATTTTAAATCGTGCGGAAGCAGACCTTGGAGTCAAATTAGTAGAACGAAAATCCGGCGGAAAGCAAGGGAGGTTCACACCTTACACCAGAAGGCGAAGATATTTTGAATCGTTATGAAAACTTTCAGAAAGAAGTTGCTGAAGCAGTAAAACGTTCTTTTATAAAAAACTTTGGAAATTCAGGAGAATCATAAAATATCATGAGAAAAAAAGAATTAAAAACAGTGATCACATTTGAGACAACAACACAGGCGATCGGTATGGAAAGTGCCTGCAAAAAACATCAGATCGCAGGAAGATTGATCCCAGTACCAAAAGAGATCACAGCAGGATGTGGAATGGCATGGATGACCCCTTTAGAAAATGAAGAATCTGTGGTACAATTTATGTCAGAATATGAAATCACCCCACAAGGGGTATTTCAGGTAGAAATTTAAATGGGATGTTAAGTATGAAACAGATTGATGAAAGAGGGAATGCTTGTCCGATTCCGGTTGTACACACAAAGAAAGCATTAGAATCAATGGATGGAGAGACAAAATTAATCGTTCTGGTAGATAATGAACCAGCTGTCCAGAATGTTACAAGATTTGCAGAAGGTAAAAACTGCGAAGTTAAAAGCGAGAAGATCTCAGACAATGAATTTAAGATTGAGATCATGGCAGAGAATTATACACCGGCAGATGAGGAAGAAGAGATTGTCTGTGCAACCATCTGCAAGGATGATTTTATCATTGCTGTATCATCCAACGAGATGGGACAAGGAGAGAAAGCTCTTGGTCAGACATTGATCAAAGCGTTTTATTTGCAGTAACAAAACAGGATAAACTTCCATCAAAGGTATTATTTTATAATTCAGGAGCATATCTTACATGCGAAGATTCTGATTCTTTAGAAGATTTAAAACATTAGAAGCAGAAGGGTCGAAATATATACTTGCGGAACATGCTTAAATTTCTATGATATTACAGATAAATTAGCGGTTGGTTCCATCACAAATATGTATGATATCGTAGAAATGATGAAAAAAGCAGGAAAAGTGATCAAACCTTGAGGAATATCTATGAAAGATTTAATCATTGTAAGAGGCGGTGGAGATATCGCCACAGGTACAATTTATAAATTGGTAAAAAGTGGTTTTCATGTATTGATCTTAGAAATTGCACATCCATCTGCAATTCGTAGAAATGTTGCATTTTCAGAAGCAGTTTATGAAGAAAAGTGGCAGGTTGAGGATATGACCTGCCATCTTGCACATGATATTAAAGAAGCAGAACAGATCATGAAAGCAGGGAATCCGGCATTAATGATCGATCCAAATGGAGAAATGATCAAACAGTTGCATCCGATCGCAGTTGTTGATGCCATTCTTGCGAAGAAAAATCTTGGTACAACAAGAGATATGGCACCGATCACGATCGCTTTAGGACCTGGATTTACAGCAGGGGAAGATGTCGATGTTGTGATCGAGACGATGCGTGGACACAGGCTTGGAAGGATCATCAAAGAAGGCAGTGCGATCCCGAACACAGGAATTCCAGGAGTGATCAAGGGCTTTGGAAAAGAACGAGTGATCCATTCCCCAGCTAAAGGGATCTTAAGAAATATCTGTCATATCACAGATATGGTAAGCAAAGGCCAGTTATTAGCAAAGATAGAAACACCAGAAGGTACGATTGTTGATGTACCTGCAAGTATGGATGGATTACTGAGAGGTTTAATTCGTGATGGATATCCGGTGACAAAAGGATTTAAGATCGCAGATATCGATCCGAGAGCTGAAGAATACGATAACTGCTTTACAATTTCAGATAAAGCCAGATGCATTGCAGGTGGTGTTTTGGAAGCATTATTATATTTGAAAAATAATCTTTCTGATCAGCAGGAAGAAACGAATGTTCCTATATGTATCCATGAGAAACAAAAGGTAGAAACAATTTATGCAGATTATGCAGCAACGCATATCACGAAACCAGAGTGTGTCAAGGATGCAGTTATGAACGCATTGGCACTTGGCAACAGCGGAAGAGGTGTCAACGAAAGTTCTCTGGATGCTGCAAGAAAGATTTACGAAGTTCGTACGAAAGTAGATCAGTTTTTTGACGGCTATGGAGCAGAACAAGTTGTATTTACCAGTGGAATTACAGAAAGCTTAAACACAGTGATCAAAGGAAGCTTAAATCATGGTGATCATGTGATCACAACGTTTATGGAGCACAACAGCGTTCTTCGTCCATTATATGAGATGGAACGACAAGGAGTTTGCTTAACGATCACTTCACCAGATGTGGGGGATATCAAACAGGCGATCACAAAAGATACCAAGATGATCGTGATGACGCATGCATCCAATGTGACAGGTGAAATGTTTGATATCCAAAGTGTTGGAAAACTTTGTAGAGAAAAAGGAATTTTATTTGTCGTTGATACCGCTCAAAGTGCTGGAGTGATTCCAATCTCCATGAAGGAAGATAATATCGATATATTATGTTTTACCGGACATAAAGGCTTGATGGGACCGCAGGGTATCGGGGGATCTGTATTAGAAAAGGTGTAGAGATCCGTCCGTTAAAAACAGGTGGAACAGGAATCTTATCATTTTCGAAAACACAGCCAGGAGTGCTGCCACAGGCATTGGAAGCAGGAACATTAAATGGAATCGGAATCGTAGGACTTGGGGCAGCGATTGATTTTATCAATACATATGGAATTGATAAGATACGTGAACAGGAAATGAATCTTATTGAAATATTTTATAAAAAAATTCAGAAGATCCAAGGAATTAAAATTTACCATGAAAAGCAATTAGATCTGACAAAACAAACCGCCATTTGTTCGATCAACCTGGAAGAATATGATTCCGGAAGTGTCAGTGATGAATTAATGGAACGTTTTCAGATACAGACAAGATCAGGTGCTCATTGTGCACCATTGGTACATGAGCATTTCGGTACGATAGAGCAGGGAATGGTAAGATTCAGTTTTGGACATGAGACAACAATGAAAGAAATCAACCAGATAATAAATGCAGTTAAGACTCTTGCAGAAGAATAAAGAGGAAAAAGATATGATCATTGCAGTTGCAGGTTCCGGTGGAAAAACAACGAGAGTTCATAAGTTAGCACAGTATTATAGAAGTCTTGGAAAGAAAGTCTTTGTCACAACGACAACTCATATGAAAAAGGAATCCGATACCGTGATCCCTGAAAATATAGAAGATATTCGAAAGCAATTAAATGAAACCGGATATTGTATGGCGGGAATGCCTGCGACGCCAGAAAATGCGTTAGTACAAAAGATCGGACCATTACCAGAAGATTTCTATGAAACTGCAGTAAAAGAAGCAGATATCACGCTGATAGAAGCCGATGGTTCCAGGGGAATGCCGGCAAAGATTCCAGCGGATTATGAACCAGTGATCCCTGAAAATATCGATGAGATTCATATTGTGATCGGAATGTCAGCACTTGGGAAACTAGCCAGCAAGGTTGTTCACAGACTTTCATTAGCGGATAAGGATTTAGAGATTAAAGAAGATACGATCCTTACACCGCTGCATTTACAAAAATTACTGAAGAAAGGATATCTAGGACCATTGAGAGAGCAATATAAAGATACAAAAATCAAAGTATATCCAGGACAGGCAGATACACTATATCAAAGAGTGATCGCTCGATTCTTACAGGAAGAAAAAGATGTCGCACAGATCAAGGACAATTGGTTTAAGATTCAGCCGAAATTAGTTATCTTCGGGCTGGACATGTAGCGATCCAGTTACTCCGGATTGCGAAATTTTTAGATTTCTACACGATTATGATCGATGACAGAGAGGAATTTGCAGATCCAGAGAAACTATCACAAGCAGATGAAGTTTACTGCAGAGATTTTCATGACATAGAAGATATTTTGCCAGAACAAGATAACGCATTTTATGTGGTTGTCACACGTGGACATGCAAATGACAGATTATGTGCAGAAACGGTATTACGAAGACCATATCTCTATCTTGGAATGATCGGAAGCAAAGGAAAAGTTGCAAAAACCTTCGAGATAATGAAAGAAGAAGGATACAGAAGAACAGATCAGCACGATCCATGCACCAATCGGATTAAAGATCGGTGCAAGAACGCCAGAAGAGATTGCAATCAGTATCGCAGCAGAGATGATCGCAATCAAAAATCACGAAACAGAAAGTACGATGAGTAAAGAACTTTTTGAGACAAAAGAATCAGGAGTGCTGTGCATTATCACAAAGAAATCCGGTTCATCCCCACGAGGTGTTGGAAGTATGATGCTTGTCACAAAAGATGGAATTATTGGAAGTATTGGTGGAGGAAACTTAGAAAAAACTGTTATGGAAGAAGCACCATCGATGAAAGAGATCACAAGGAAAAAATATGATCTATCGAATGCACAGAGTGCAACACTTGGCATGATCTGTGGTGGTAAAAATGAAATATTATATGTTCCAGTATAAAAAGACAGAAAAAACAACACAGGAGTAGAAAATGGGAAAATACAATTTTGACGAAGTAATCGACAGACATGGAACAGATTGTTTGAAATACGATTTTGGAATGAAGAGAAAAGGAAGAGATGACCTGCTTCCTCTTTGGGTAGCAGATATGGATTTTCGTCTGCCAGATGAGATTCTTGATGAATTCCATAAAAGAATTGATCATGGGATTTTTGGATATACGGATCCCTTAGATGAATATTTTGATGCAATGAACCACTGGTTTTCAACAAGATACGGATATACGATCAAACCAGAATGGGTAACACTTGGAGCAGGAATCGTTTATGCACTTGGAACAAGTGTTAAGGCATTTACCGAAGAAGGAGATGCTATGATGGTTATGCAGCCAGTGTACTATCCATTTAGTGAAGTTATCAAAAATGATGGAAGAAAACTGGTAAACTGTCAGCTTCGTTATGAAAACAATCGTTATTCCATTGATTTTGAAAAAATGGAACAAATGATCAAAGAAGAAAATGTAAAAGCACTGATCTTCTGCAACCCACACAATCCAGTAGGAAGAGTCTGGACAAGAGAAGAAATGGAAAAAGTCGCAGAAATCTGTTTAAAATACAACGTAATCTGGATGGTTGATGAGATGCATTGTGATTTTATTTTTCCAGGACATGAGTTTACAAGCTGTATGAATCTGGATAAAAAATTTCATGAGATCATTGCACTTTACAGCTCACCAGGAAAGACATTTAATGTTGCAGGATTACAGCCAGCAAATATCATTATTCCAAACGAAGAATTAAGAAAAAAATATCAATGGGCTAATACACAGGCAGCTTACAGTCAGGGAAGCTTAATGGGACAGCTTGCTGTGAAAGTATGTTACACAAAAGGTGCAGACTGGGTAGATGAGCTGGTAGAATATATCTATGAGAATGTACAATATATGAGTCAGTTTGTAAAAGAAAATTTCCCAAAAGCAACCATGGTACAGCCAGAAGGAACTTATTTGGTATGGGTTGATTTCTCAGGATATGGATTCAGCAATGAAGAATTAGAACATTTAATGTTAGAAGAAGCAAAATTGTGGCTGGATTCAGGAATCATCTTTGGACCAGAGACAGCACAGTTTGAGCGTTTTAACGTTGCGTGTCCACGAGTGACGGTTGAGCAGGCACTGACACAGTTAAAAAATGCACTGGATAAGCATCTGGCAGAGAAATAAGACAGATTTATCTGGATATATATTAAGATTGAGAGGAAAAGAAATGGAGAAACAAAAGAAAAATTTAGGATCTGTGGCCTTTCTTCCACTGATCGTATTTCTAGTATGTTATGTAGGATGTGGAATTACATTTACCTTGATGGGAGCAGACGACCCATTTGGAAAATTTCCACGTCATGTCGCACTTTTGGCAGGATGTGCGGTAGCACTTCTTTTAAACAGAAGTATGGATGTAAAAGATAAATTAAATATTATGACGACAAACATGGGAAATTCTGGAGTTATGATGATCGTTTTGATCTATCTGATGGCAGGGGGATTTCAGAGCAGCAGCGGCAATGGGAGGAAAAGATTCTGTTGTTAATCTATGTCTTCATGTGATTCCAGTAACATTTTTGATTCCAGGTGTATTTTTAATGTGCTGTTTTATTTCTACATCGATAGGAACATCCATGGGAACCATTGCAGCAATGGCACCAATCGCGATCAATGTGGCACAGGGAGCACACTTAAATGTTGCGATCGTTGGAGCAGCAGTGATCGGAGGTTCTTATTTTGGAGATAACCTTTCCATGATCTCTGATACAACGATCTCAGCAGCAGAAGGATGCGGTTCTGAGATGAAAGATAAGTTTAAGATGAACTTCTTTATCGCATTACCGGCTGCGATCGTGGCAATGATCCTTTATTCAGTGGTCGGAGGTACTGGAAGTGGAGCAATCAAGGCAGGAAGTTACAATATCATTGAAGTCCTTCCATATCTTATTGTTCTTGGAGCAGCATTGATGGGGATTAACGTTGCAGTTGTACTTTTGTAGGAATCCTTTCTGCAGGTATTATCGGACTTTGTGGGAAGCTGCGGATTCTTTGACTGGATTCAGGCAATTGGAAATGGTATGAGTGATATGTTTAGTATCAGTATGGTTGCGATCTTGGTATCTGGAATCATTGGTATTGTTCGCGAATATGGCGGAGTTGAGTGGCTGGTAGGAGCGATCAGTGGCAAGATCAAGAACAGACGCGGTGCAGAATATGGAATCGGGCTGATGTCAGGAATTCTTTCCGCGGCAATGGTAAATAACACGATCGCTATTATTGTTACTTGTCCGATCGCAAAAGAAATCGGTGAAAAATACAAGATTGCACCAAAGAGACTTGCCAGTCTGGTAGATATTTTTGCCTGTGCATTTATCTCATTGATGCCACATGATGGAGGTATGTTAATGATCACGGCACTCGCAGATGTGTCACCACTTAATGTATTAAAATATTCATTTTATATGTTTGGATTGATCATTGCTACTTGTGTGACGATACAGTTTGGATTGATGGATGAGAAGAATTAAGTTGAAAATACGGTAATTCATCAAGTATAAATAGAGATGGGAGTACGAAAATGAATTTCCATCTCTATTTTTGTGTTTATTTATACCCGAAGGAACGTTGGTTAAAATTAGATTGTTTTAAACGGAAATGGTGTTGATTATGTGATTTTAGGACTTGAAAATCAATCTAAGATACATTACGCAATGCCGTTAAGGCATATGATAGGAGATGCTTTCAGTTATTTGAAGGAATATAAGGAACTGGAAGCAAAGAATAAAAAATATAAGAATTATAAGACAAAACATGAATTCTTATCAAAATTTCAAAAGACAGATCGGTTGCATCCGATTGTTACGATTTGTATATATTATGGGGAGGATGAATGGGACGGCCCTCGTTCTTTGATTGATATGTTGGATATTCCAGAGGAATTTGAGTCATTGATTTCGGATTATAAATTTAATTTGATTGAGTTAAGGAAAAGTGAATTATTAAAGTTTCAAAATGAGGGATGTCAAGACAATATTTGATATCTGTAGGTTTATTTATAATAGGAATATGATAAAATTAATAATATCTACAAAGAAAAAACAATATCACCAGAACTTGGAATGGTAATAGGTTCAATTACAGAAACGCAGAAATTAATTGATGATTCATTGAAATTAGAACAGGAAGGAGTTGAGTTGAATATGTGCAAGGCCTTAGAAGAATTAGAAGAAAGAGGAAGAGAGAAAGGAAGGATAGAAGGAAGAGTAGAGGGTGCAATTAAAATTTATAAGAAGATGGAAGCATCAAGAGAAGATACAATAAAAATATCATGGAGGACTTTTCTTTGGATAAAGAAGTTGCTGATAAATATGTAGAAGAATATTATTAAATTATAAAATTTAAACATAAAAATGGAGTTATTGCGTTATCTATAGTTCTTTTGAACTTTTATTATGATAATGCAATAACTCTATTTTTATTTATTTTAAAACAAACACCATATAACAGTTGACAACAGTTTGATACTGTTATACACTGTTTATAAGTAAAGGAGGATGATACAAAATGAAGATCATAATCAACACATCATCCATGGTTCCAATCTATGAGCAGATCATAGACCAGATCAAAACAATGATCCGAAAGCAAGAATTAAAGCAGAATGACCAGCTGCCATCTGTCCGGGCATTGTCAAAGGAATTAAAGATCAGTGCTTTAACGGTAAAGAAAGCTTACGATGAACTGGAAAGAGAAGGCTTTACAGTAACGATTCATGGAAAAGGCAGCTATGTGACAGCGGCGAACACGGAGTTGATGATGGAAGAGCAAAAGAAGGAAGTAGAACAGGACTTAGAACAAGCAATTCTAAAAGGAAGGCGTTTTGGCATCAGTGATGAAGATATAAAAAGTTTATTTGAGTTGATATTGGAGGGTTGATGTATGTTAAAAATTGATAAATTAAAGAAACAATATAAGAATTTCACCCTCAACTGTTCCATGGAAGTAAAAGAGGGGATGATCACTGGGTTTGTAGGTCCGAATGGATCTGGAAAAAGCACAACTTTAAAGGCAGTGCTTGGATTGATTTACATAGATGGAGGAGATATTCAGATTTTGGAAAGAATGTCAAGGATATAAAACGAGAGGATAAGGAACAGATCGGTGTCGTACTTTCTGATTCTGGTTTTAGCAGATATCTTACAGTAAAAGACATCAAGGATATTCTAAAAAATACATATGAAGCATTTGATGAACAGTTATTTACAAACTATATAGAGAAATATCAGTTGCCAACAGACAAAAAACTAGAACAGTTTTCTGTTGGAATGAAAGCAAAATTAAAGTTAATTACAGCAATCTGCCACAAAGCAAAACTATTAATCTTAGATGAACCAACGGCAGGGCTTGATGTCATGGCAAGGAATGAGATGCTTGATATGTTAAGAGATTATATGGAAGAAGATGAAGAACGTTCGATTCTTGTAAGTTCCTCATATATCAACAGATCTTGAAACCTTATGTGATAATATTTATATGATCAATGAAGGAAATATCATCTTGCACGAAGAAACAGACCGGTTATTAAGTAATTATGCGATCTTAAAGGTTGATGAAGAACAGTCAAAAACACTAGATCCACAATATATAATAAAAATGAAGAAAGAATCCTATGGATATGCATGTCTTACAGACCAGAAACAATTTTATCTGGAGAATTATCAAAGATCGTGGTAGAAAAGGAACGATCGATCAGATCATTCATTAATGATACAGGGTGTAGAAGATGAAAGGATTATGGACAAAAGACATCAGATTAATCTCATCACAACAAAAAAATCTGGCAGTGATCTGGCTAGTTGCAGCAGGAATCTTAATCGCTGGATCAAATATCATTTGCAATTACCTATACGTCTGTGATTACAATCATGACAGCAATCAGTACGATCAGTTACGATACATTTGATAATGGCAATGCGTTTTTATTTACGCTTCCATTTAGCAGAAAAGAATATACAAGAGAAAAATATCTGTTTAGCCTCTTTTGGGGAATGATAACAGTCATTGGAGGTATATTGTTAGTAGTCATCGTTACAGCAGCAAAAGGTACATTGTTAATGAGGTCAGAAGAAATTGTGATGACAGTCTTACTCAATATTCCAATGCTATTGATTTTTCAATCAATGGCCCTTCCTTTCTATTAAAATATGAAGCAGAGAAGGGAAGAATCGCGTTAGCAGCTATGATCGGAGGGATTGTTTTTGTTGTTATCTTCTTTTTCAAAATGTTTGAAACGGCAGGGATTGAGCTGATTGACATCGTGATGAATCAAATGTATTTAAAAAATATTACACTATGGGCTTCTATATATATAATTTCCATTGTCATTTGGTTCCTGTCATTGAAAATAGCTGAAGGAATTATGCTAAAAAGAATTTTAATTTATTAGAAAATGAATAATATAAACAAAAGTAGTTGTATGAAACAAAAATGTTTGGTATAACTACTTTTTTCGTTTCTCCCTCATATAAGGGAGAACAATTCCAGGAATCAGACTATAGTAAAAGTTATCAAAGGATAGCGGATATGAAAGGAAGGAGCAGCAGTAAAATGAAAGTATTTGAACCGTTTAAAATCAATCAGATGGAGCTTAAAACCGTATGGTCGTATCAGCAATGGTAACAAACTATTGTTCTGAGGATGGAATGGCAACAGAGAAATTTATTGCCTATCATGAACATAAAGCAAAAGGTGGATGGGGACTGATCATCACAGAAGATTATGCAGTGACACCAACTGCAGGTGGATTTAAAAAGCTTCCTGGATTATGGGAAGATGGACAGATTGAAAGCCATAAGGAGTTAACAAGAAGAATTCATGAAGTAGGTGGAAAAATCGCAGCTCAGATTTATCATGCCGGAAGAGAGACAAGCAGTGCGATCACAGGAGAACAGCCAATCGGACCTTCCGCGTTAAAAGATCCAACAATGCCAGAGACACCAAGAGAAATGACAGTAGAAGAAATTCATGAACTGGTTGAGCAATTCGGAGATTGCGCAAGAAGAGCAAAAGAAGCTGGATTTGATGCAGTTGAAGTTCATGGGGCACATGGATATCTGATTGGAGCATTTGCCTCTCCATTTTCCAATAAGAGAAGTGACGAATACGGAGGAACGATCCGAAACCGTGCAAGATTTGCAATGGAGATCATTGAGAATATTAAGGAAAAATGCGGAAAAGATTATCCAGTTTTATACAGAATGTCAGCGGTTGAATATGTCCCAGGTGGATTAGAAATCGAGGAATCTAAGATACTTGCAAGACTGGTAGAGGAAGCAGGAGCAGATTGTATTCATTGTTCACAGGGTGTTTATGCATCCACACATGTGATCATTTCACCATCTGTTGTTCCAAGAGCAGCATATGTAGAAAATGCAGCAGAGATCAAAAAAGTGGTAGATGTTCCAGTAATCGCAGTAGGAAGAATCAATGATGTTGAAATTGCAGAAAGTGTTTTACAAGCAGACAAAGCAGATCTTGTAACAATGGCGAGAGCTTCTCTTATCAAGGAGACAAATTGAAATCATAAATAGTGAAAAACTTTTAGAACATTGTACCCTGGGAATGAGAACAAGCATTTAAAATCTTTATTTTATTATAAAACTAAAGTTAAAATCCAATACTCATGAGCAGTCACTCATACCTACAGCTTATCAATAAACAAAATTTAAATATATAAAAAATAGATTGTTTCCCTTGGACCATATGAGCTCGTCGGCACTTAATGAGCAGTGACGATTCATCGTCGCTGTCGAATTTAGTGTCCGCTACGTGCGAATCTGAACGAAGTGGGTCCAAGGGAAACAATCTATTTTTTATATATTTCCACAAATTTTATTTATTCATAAGTTTTTATTTATTAGGGATCAATACAATATCTTCCCCAGCTTTTCTTCTCTGATATAACTCAGCAGTTGCTGTAAGTAATACATCAGAAGAAGAGTTTAAGCAAGTTTCAACAGAATCCTGTACTACTCCGATGATGAATCCAACACCAACAACCTGCATGGCAATATCATTTGAGATACCAAATAAAGAACATGCAAGAGGGATCAACAGCAGGGATCCACCAGCAACACCAGAAGCACCACATGCAGAAACAGCAGCTAAGACACTTAAGATGATTGCTGTAGGAATATCAACAGAGATACCCATTGTATGAGCAGCTGCAAGAGACATAACTGTGATCGTGATCGCAGCACCATCCATGTTGATCGTAGAACCAAGAGGGATAGATACAGAATAGTTATCTTCATTTAATCCCAGTTTTCGCAAAGAGCCATGTTCATAGGAATGTTTGCAGCAGAACTTCTTGTAAAGAATGCTGTTAAACCACTTTCTTTTAAGCATTTTAAGATCAGTGGATATGGGTTTCTGCGAAGCATACTAAATACGATGATTGGGTTTGTTACAAATACAGTAAATAACATACATCCAACTAATAGGGCAAGCAGTTTACCATAATCAGTAAAGATGCTTAAACCGTTTGTAGATACAGTGTTATATACAAGTCCAAGAATACCAAATGGAGCACAGTTGATGATCCAGTGTACAGCTTTGTAACTGCAGCAGAGATATCATGAAGTGCTTTTTAGTTCCAGGAGTTGCAGCTTTTAATGCAAGTCCAAAGACTACAGCCCATGCAAGGATACCGATGTAGTTTGCATTTACAAGGGAATCAACAGGGTTTGATACGATATTCATTAATAAGTTCTTTAATACTTCTAACACACCTGTTGGAGGAGCGGCTTCAGATGTAGCGGCTTTTCCAAGACGTAATGTGATCGGGAAGAGAAAACTTCCACATACTGCGACAACAGCACCAATAAATGTTGTTAACATATAAAGGATGATGACGATACGCATATTTTTTGCACCGTTGCTCTTAGAATTTGCTAAAGAAGCAATAACAAGTACAAATACAAGGATTGGGGCTACAGCACGAAGAGCACCAACAAATAAATCTCCAAGTAGAGCAAGCCCTGTTGCTTTTGAGCAGCTACACCAAGAATAGCACCGATGATCAGACCGATTAAGATTCTTACGATCAGACTTAAGCTATTCCACTTTTGTAATAGGTTTTTCATTTTAAAAATTCCTTCTTTCATTATTTTTTTATTTTTAAGTGATATTTTGACACTTACATCATATTTTCTTAAAAATAAAGAATCAATGCTATCTATTATATTTACTTTTATTCATTAAGTCAATACAAAATGTCTTTTTTACGGAAATGAGTGTCTTTCTAGTACGGACATGCAAAAATCTTTTCACAATGAAATATTGACACTTTACGCATTTGATTTTACAATAAAACATAAGAGTATAGATCATAAGAGAAGACGTACAAATTCTATACGGAAAGCGGAAAAGGAGAAAATAATGAAACAGGTAATATTAACAGGAGACAGACCAACGGGACGACTGCATGTTGGACATTATGTAGGATCTTTAAAAGAACGTGTGAGACTGCAGAATTCTGGTAAATTCGACGAAATCTATATCATGATCGCTGATGCCCAGGCATTAACAGATAATGCAGAACATCCAGAGAAAGTAAGGCAGAACATTATGCAGGTAGCACTTGATTATCTTGCATGTGGGTTGGATCCAGAGAAAGTCAATATCTTTATTCAGTCTATGGTACCAGAACTTACAGAACTGTCTTTCTACTATATGAACTTAGATACAGTTGCAAGAGTGCAGCGTAACCCAACAGTAAAAGCCGAGATCAAACAGAAGAATTTTGAAGCAAGCATTCCGGTTGGCTTTTTCAATTATCCAATCAGCCAGGCAGCAGATATCACTGCATTTAGAGCAACGGTTGTACCAGCTGGTGAAGATCAGATGCCGATGGTAGAACAGTGCAAAGAAATTGTACACAAGTTTAATTCTGTATATGGAGAGACATTAACAGATCCACAGATCGTACTTCCAGATAATCAGGCATGTTTAAGACTTCCAGGAATTGATGGAAAAGCGAAGATGAGTAAATCACTTGGAAATTGTATTTACTTATCTGATGAACCACAGGACATCAAGAAAAAAGTTATGTCCATGTTCACAGATCCAAATCACTTAAGAGTCGAAGATCCAGGAAAGGTAGAAGGCAATCCAGTATTTATCTACTTAGATGCGTTCTGTAAACCAGAATACTTTGAAGAATTCTGGCCAGAATACAATAACTTAGATGAATTAAAAGCCCATTATCAGCGTGGAGGACTTGGAGATGTCAAAGTGAAGAAGTTCTTAAACAAAGTACTTCAGGCAGAATTAGAACCAATCCGCGAGAGAAGAAAGATGTGGGAAGCAAACTTCCAGAAGTTGCAGAAATTCTTCAGAAGGGAACAAAAGCTGCAAGGGCAAAAGCACAGGAAACAATGAAAGATGTGCGTCATGCGATGAGAATCGATTATTTTAATGAAGAAGGATTATTTTAATTTTTAAATCAAATATTTTTAAAGTAAAGCATGACAAAAGGGTCTGTTTATCCATGGGATAGGCAGGCCCTTTTTAAATATCAGGAACTGACAATTCTTTTTTGGAATGCCACTATAGATTTCAGCAATTATCATTTGAAGAAATTTCTAGATATAATAAAAGAGGAAAGATAGAAAAGTAACAGATCAACTAATGAGAAAAGTATTTTGAGGTATGAAGGATATGAAAAACGATTTTAAACTGCCGCATGTCGGTCAGAGGATCATACGTTCTGTCTGTGCGGTCTGCCTTTGCTTTGTGGTGTATTTTCTGCGAGGATGTCAGGGAATTCCATTTTATTCGGCACTTGCAGTACTTCAGTGCATGCAGCCGTATCGCTCAAGCAGCTTAAAAATGGCTAAGAAGAGAAGCATTGGAACATTGATCGGAGCGTTTTGGGGATTTCTTGTGATTTTGATTCAGATTTATGTGTTGGATGGACAAATTATTGGAACGTTTTTAAATTATATGTTGATCTCCGTGTTTACGGGAGTTGTTATTTATTCAACCGTTGTGATGAATTGCAAAATAATTCATACTTTTCCTGTGTTGTGTTTTTAAGTATTGTCGTGATGCATATTGAAGATACACATCCATTTATCTTTGTATTAAACAGGGTTGTGGATACATTGATCGGTGTATTTTTAGCATTGATCGTAAATTCTGTACATTTACCAAGAGGAAAGAATACGGATGTTTTGTATGTCTCAGGAATTGAGGATGTAATGTTAACTGGAAGAATTGTTAACAGATTACAGTAAAGTAGAATTAAACAGGATCATTGATACTGGAGCCAATTTTACAGTTGCAACGATCAGAACACCAGCATCTGTGATGGAGTCATTATCTGATATTCATTTAAAACTTCCGATCATCGCAATGGATGGAGCAGTTTTATATGATCTTAAGGATAATCGTTATTTAAAAACTTATTCGATGTCGTATAATAAGGCTCAAAGATCATAGAAATCTTAAGAGAAGAAGATGTAAACTTTTTATCAATGTTGTGGTAGAAGATGTACTGATCATTTACTATCATCATTTGGAAAATGAAGCTGAGACACAGATTTACAAGCAAATGCGAAAATCACCACATCGTAATTACGTGAGAAGAAATCTGCCAGAAGGAGAAGAGGTCGCATACTTTATGATGGTCGATCAGACGGAAAAAATCCAAAAAATATATGATCGCCTAAAGGTTAAGATACATTCACAGGAATATAAAATGCTCTGTTATGCATCGAAAGATTATCCAGGATATTCTTATATAAAGATTTGATAAAGATGCTACGAGAGAACGGATGACAAAATATCTGGCAGAAGATATGGGAATCCATAAGATTACAACTTTGGAAGCATTTCAGGAAAGAGTGATGTGCTGGTAGAAGATTCAAATAAGAATACGATGGTGAAGGAATTAAAGAAATTATTTGAACCAGTCATATTACCATGGAAAAAATAAAATACAAATGACTAAGAAAAGGAGGCTTTTTATGGAAAATAAATCAAAGGGAAAGCAGTTGAGAGGATTGATGCATTGCTCGATGAGAGAAGTTTTGTAGAAATCGGACAGGCGGTAACAGCAAGAAGTACAGACTTTCAGTTAGACAAAGTAGAGACTCCATCGGATGGGGTTGTAACAGGATATGGACTGATCAATGGATGTCCAGTCTATGTATACAGTCAGGATGCGTCTGTGCTTGGTGGTTCCATTGGAGAAATGCATGCCAGAAAATGTAAAATTTGTATGATCTGCAATGAAAACAGGCGTTGCGGTGATCGGTATGATCGATGTGCAGGAATCCGCCTGCAGGAATCAACGGATGCACTTCATGCATTTGGAGAAATTACAAGAAACAGGCACAGGCATCCGGGTGATCTTACAGATCAGTGCAATCTTTGGAAACTGTGGAGGAGGTCTTGCAGTCTTCCCAACACTGACAGATTTTACATTGATGGAAGAAAGTGGACAGTTGTTTGTAAATGCCCCAAACGCAATCACTGGAAACAGAAAAGAAGTATTAAACAGTGCAAGTGCTGCATTCCAGAGTAAAGAAGCCGGAGTTGTTGATTTTGTCGGAAATGAAGCAGAAGTTTTGCCCAGAATCAAAGAAGTTAACAGGACTATTCCCATCAAATTATAAAGATCAGAGTAAGATCAAAGACTGTATGGATGACTTAAATCGTCTTTGTGGAAATATTCAAACAGCAGATGCTGTAGAAATTCTTACACAGATTGCAGATGAGAATAAATTTATAGAACTAAAGAAGGACTATGGAACTGACATGGTGATCGGATTTATCCGTTTAGATGGAGAAACCGTTGGCTGTGTTGCAAATAAAAAAGAAAGAATCAGTGCCCAGGGAGCAAAAAAAGCAGCAACGTTTGTAAAATTATGTGATGCATTTGGTGTTGGAATCTTAACGATCACGGATACCGCTGGATTTGTGGCTGATCTTGAACAGGAAAGAGAATTAGCACAGGCAGTTGGAGCAATGACAGGTGCGTTTGTACAGGCAAGTGTTCCTAAAGTCAATGTCATCACAAAGAAGGCATTTGGAAGTGCTTATGTATCTATGAACAGTAAAGCAGTTGGAGCAGATCTTGTATATGCATGGGAAGATGCAAAGATTGGAATGATGGAAGCAGACATGGCAGCAAGATCATGAATCCAGGAGCAACGGCAGATGTATTAAAAGAAAAAAGCACAGGAATATGAAAATTACAGTCAGATGTAGACAGTGCAGCCAACGTGGATATGTTGATACAGTGATCGATCCACAGGATACAAGAAAATATGTGATTGGTGCTTTTGAAATGTATATACGAAAAGAGAAATGCAGATACCAAAAACATAATGCATTTTAAAGAAGGAGGAAACATATGGGTGCAGCAGTAAGTAACACGATCATGGGTGTTTCCATCGTATTTTTTGTACTGGTCTCATTAAGTTTTCTCATTTATCTGTTTCGTTTTATTTCAGTAATTGAAGATAAACTTAAAAAAAAGATACAAGAGTCGGTAAAAGAAGAAAAATACAGGAAACGCTACCAGCAGAAGAAGAAACGAATCTAGTCGATGATCTGGAATTAATCGCAGTGATCACAGCAGCGATCGCTGCTTCAGAAGGCGGAGATCCAGGACAGTATATTGTCCGTTCAATTAAAAAAGTACACAGAAATCAATGGTAGATCAGGAGGAGATACAATGAAAAGTTATAGAATTACAGTCAATGGAAATGTATATGACGTTACAGTTGAAGAAACAACAGAAATGGGGCAGCACCAGTACAGCAAAGCGCAGCACCTGCACCACAGCCAGTAAAACACAGCAGGCAGCACCACAGCCAGCAGGAAATGCAGGAAGCATCGAAATCAAATCTTCTGTACCAGGAAAAGTTATCGCAGTTGAAGTATCTCAGGGACAGGTAGTGAAAGCTGGGGATACCGTTGTGATCTTAGAATCTATGAAAATGAAATCCCAGTTGTTGTACCTCAGGATGGAACGATCGCTAGTATCGCAGTTTCACAGGAAATGAAGTTGAAAATGGAGCTGTCTTAGCTACAATGAATTAGAATGGAGGGATTTGATGGCTAATATCACACATACTTTATCGAATCTGATCCACTCTACTGCATTTTTTAATCTGACATGGGGAAACTATGTCATGATCTTAGTAGCACTGGTATTTTTATATCTTGCGATCCGACATGGATTTGAACCATTGTTATTAGTACCGATCGCGTTTGGAATGTTACTTGTCAATATTTACCCAGATATCATGGCAGATCCAGCAAGTACATCCAATGGTGTAGGTGGATTATTACATTACTTTTATATTTTAGATGAATGGAGTATTCTTCCATCTCTGATCTTCCTTGGGGTTGGAGCAATGACAGACTTTGGACCGCTGATCGCCAATCCGAAGAGTTTTCTTTTAGGTGCAGCTGCACAGCTTGGAATTTACAGTGCGTATTTCTTAGCTATTTTCTTGGGATTTAATGGAAAGGCGGCAGCAGCGATCTCAATTATCGGTGGAGCTGACGGACCAACTTCCATCTTCCTTGCCGGAAAGTTACATCAGACAGGGCTTATGGGACCGATCGCGGTAGCGGCATATTCTTATATGTCACTGGTACCGATCATTCAGCCACCGATCATGAAATTATTAACAACAGAAGAAGAACGAAAGATCAAAATGGAACAGTTACGTCCAGTATCAAAGACAGAAAAATCCTGTTTCCGATCATTATCACGATCGTTGTCTGCCTGATCCTTCCAACAACTGCTCCTTTAGTTGGTATGCTGATGCTCGGAAACTTATTCCGTGAATGTGGTGTTGTCAAACAGTTATCAGAGACAGCCTCTAATGCATTGATGTACATTGTTGTTATCTTACTTGGAACATCTGTTGGAGCATCTACAAGTGCAGAAAATTTCTTAAATATTGCAACACTTAAAATCGTAGTATTGGGACTTGTTGCATTTGCAGTAGGAACCGCAGGTGGAGTCTTATTTGGAAAACTGATGTGCAAATTATCTGGTGGAAAGATCAACCCACTGATCGGTTCTGCAGGAGTATCCGCAGTACCGATGGCAGCCAGAGTATCACAAAAAGTCGGAGCCGAAGCAGATCCAACCAATTTCTTATTAATGCATGCAATGGGACCAAACGTAGCCGGAGTTATTGGAACAGCGGTTGCAGCAGGTACATTTATGGCGATCTTTGGAGTGTAAGGAGGAAAATATTATGGCAAAACCAATAAAAATAACAGAAACAATCTTAAGAGATGCACATCAGTCCCTGATCGCCACAAGAATGACGACAGAGCAGATGTTGCCGATCATCGATAAAATGGATCAGGTCGGATACCATTCTGTAGAATGCTGGGGTGGGGCAACATTTGATGCATCCCTGCGTTTCTTAAAAGAAGATCCATGGGAAAGATTAAGAAAATTAAGAGATGGATTTAAGAATACGAAATTACAGATGTTATTCCGTGGACAGAATATCTTAGGATACCGTCCATATGCAGACGATGTCGTACAATATTTCGTACAGAAATCCATTGCAAATGGAATTGATATCATTCGTATTTTCGACTGTATGAACGACCTTCGAAACTTACAGACAGCCGTTGATGCTGCGAATAAGGAAAAAGGACATGCACAGGTTGCAATGGCGTATACATTAGGGGATGCTTATACCTTAGATTACTGGAAAGACCTCGCAAAACGAATCGAAGATATGGGTGCAAACTCTATCTGTATCAAAGATATGGCAGGTTTGTTATTACCATACAAAGCAGAAGAACTGGTAAAAGAATTAAAAGCAACCGTTGATATTCCGATCCAGTTACATACACACTATACATCCGGTGTAGCATCTATGACATACATGAAAGCTGTTGAAGCAGGCGTTGACGTGATCGACACAGCCATGTCACCATTTTCCATGGGAACATCCCAGCCAGCAACCGAAGTTATGGTAGAAACATTCAAAAATACACCATACGACACAGGCTTAGACCAGAAATTATTAGCAGAGATCGCAGACTACTTCCGTCCGATCAGAGACGAAGCTTTAGATTCTGGATTATTAAATCAAAGAACTTAGGAGTGAACATCAAAACATTACTTTACCAGGTACCAGGAGGAATGCTTTCAAACCTCACATCCCAGTTAGAAAGCCAGCATGCCGCCGACAAGTATTACGAAGTATTAGAAGAAGTACCAAAAGTAAGAAAAGATCTAGGAGAATGCCCACTCGTTACACCATCCTCCCAGATCGTTGGAACACAGGCTGTATTTAATGTCATTACTGGAGAACGTTACAAGATGGTAACAGAAGAAACCAAAGAAATCCTTGAAGGAAAATACGGAGCAACAGTAAAACCATTCAATCCTGGAAGTACAGAAAAATGTATTGGGGATAAGAAGTCCGATCACATGTCGATATGCAGACATGATCGAAGATGAACTTCCTGAATTTGAAAAGGAGGTAGCAGCTTATAAAGAACAGGATGAAGATGTATTAAGTTACGCTTTATTCCCTCAGGTTGCTACGGAGTATTTTAGTACCGTGATGCACAGGAGAAGAAAGTTGACGTAACCGAAGGAAATGAAGAAGCATATCCAGTATATAAAATGATATAATTTTTAGCATATCCAGAAAAATAAAATGAGAACAGTTATTTGCCAATTTTAAATTAGGTAGACAGCTGTTTTTATTTTTCTTCCATTCTTTTAGGAATGGTATCATGGATAGAAGCAATTTTACGATAGCCACCCGTACTACTTATAATAAAACTATCAAAGAAAACGAGAATTTTTGTCGGGAGGTTCACCCTATGGGAAAATCATTAACTAAGAAAATTTTAGAGTCACATTTTGTGAAAGGAAGCATGGTTCCTGGAGAAGAAGTGTTTATCAAAGTTGATCAGACACTTACCCATGATATCAATGCGGTTATGACTTATCTTGCATTTGAAGCGATCGGACTGGATCGTATTCGTACAATGCAGTGTAAAGTTACTTAGACCACAACTTACTGTATGTAAACAACATGACACCAGATGATCATATTTATCTGCAGTCAGCAGCAAAGAAATTTGGAGTTCATGTATCTCGTCCAGGAAATGGAATCTGCCATACAGTTCATGTGTCAAGATTTGGGAAACCAGGAAAGATCAGCATGGGTGGTGACAGCCATACACCACACGGTGGTTCCATTGGTATGTTATGTATCGGTGTTGGAGGAATGGACGTTGCAACAGCAATGACAGGAGTTCCAATGAGACTTAAGATGCCTCGCATCGTCAACGTAAGATTAACAGGAGAATTAAAACCTGGATGCAACACAAAAGAAGTCATTCTTGAAATGCTTCGTCGTGTATCCATCAAAGGTGGACTTGGAAATGTATATGAATATACAGGACCAGCAGTGAAAGACCTTGAGATCCCAGCAAGAGCAACCATCTCTAACATGGGAGCAGAACTTGGTGCTACAACATCCATCTTCCCTGCAGATGAACAGGTTCACAGATTCTTAAAAGCACAGGGAAGAGAAGAAGATTATGTAGAACTTCTTCCAGATGAAGATGCAGAATATGATGAAGTGATTGAGATCAACTTAAGTGAATTAGTTCCAATGATGTCTTGTCCTCATCAACCAGATAATGTAAAACCATTAAAAGAAGTAGAAAAACGCAAAGTGCAGCAGGTATTTATCGGAAGCTGTACAAACGCAAGTTATTCTGATATTGCAAAAGCAGCCATGGTATTTAAAGGACATCATGTCAATGATGATGTCAGCTGTACATGTGGAATCGCATCTAAACAGACTTACAGAGAATTATTAAGAGATGGGTATATCGATATGATGCTTCAGGCCGGTGTTCGTATGTTAGAAATCTCTTGTGGACCTTGCTGTGCGATCGGACAGACACCACCTACAAATGGAGTTGCAGTTCGTACATCTAACCGTAACTTCAAAGGTCGTGCAGGAAACCCAACAGCAGATATCTATCTGGTAAGCCCAGAAAGTGCAGCAGCAACAGCAATCATGGGAACATTTGCAACAGCGGAAGATGTGATGGGAGAAGATGTCAAAGAACTTGCTAAAGTTCATGAACCAGAAGAATATCTGATCGATGACAGTATGATCATCAAACCATTACCATTAGAAGAAGCAAAAGAAGTAGAGATTGTCAAAGGACCAAATATCAAATTCTTGCCAATTCCTGAAAAACCACAGCAGAATTTATGTGTACCAGTCAGCAAAAGGTGGAGATAATATTTCTACAGACGATATCACACCAGCGAGTGCAGAATTCTCAAGTATGAGATCAAACATTCCACTGATGTCACAGTATTGCTACCACAGATATGCCCCAGACTTTGCAGCGAGAGCCAAAGAAATGGGAAGAAGCGTGATCATCGGGGGAGAAAACTATGGACAAGGATCATCAAGAGAACATGCAGCGATTAATCCAATGTATCTTGGAGTGAAAGCTGTTATCGCAAAGAGTATTGCACGTATCCATAAAGGAAATCTTGTAAATCATGGAATTATTCCAATGTTATTTGCAAATCCAGCAGACTATGATAGAATTGATCAGGAAGATGAAATTGAATTTGAAAACCTGTTAGACCAGATTACAACAAGAAAAGTTACAGTCAAAGACAAAACAAAAGATTTTCATTTGAAGTTACACTTGATTTGAGTGATAATGAAGTAGAAGTAGTTTTAAGTGGAGGACAGCTTTCTTATTTAAAAGAACAGCTTGCAAAAGGAGAAACAAAATAAAGTACAATAGAAGAAAAGGGTGATTTCATGAAAGATTCTGATTGGGAAATTTTATATGCGCTTTATAAGAAGCCGAATATTACAAAGGTTGCAAATATGTTGTTTATGACGCAGCCATCCCTGACCAAACGACTGCAGCAGATGGAGAAAGAATTTGATGTGACGATCGTAGATCGAACACCCAAAGGTTTGGTTTTTACAAAGGAAGGTACGTATCTTGCCAAGCAGGCAGGATACTACCTAGAGTTTTAAAGAAACAAAAGAACACATTGAAGAAATGAAGGACACAGAAGAAAACAAGATCGTCATCGGAGCGTCTTATACATACAGTAAATATTCGCTTGCAGATGTACTGTCAAGTTATTCCGAAGTCTGTCCAAACACCAGCTTTGAGATCGTCAATGAACAAAGTGATGTACTGTTTCGAAAGATGTTAGAAGGTTCCATTGATGTTGGATTTATCCGAGGGGATTACGAAGGGCCGGTACATAAAGTATTGATCGCGCAAAACCAGGGATATCTGGTAACCAAGGAGCCTATGGATATCAATGAACTTCCAAAGTATCATAGAATTCAGTATAAGACGAATGACAGAACATCAGAGATTTTACAGGGTTGGTGGGATGAAAAAGAAAAAGGCAAATCAGGTATATTTGCGGGATACATTGATTTTGCCTGGCAGATGATCGACAGTGGCCTTGGTTATGCATGCTGTTTTCTGCCTTATAATTTTAAGAATGAATATAATCTTTGCCTGACACCACTAACCTACAAAGATGGTAGTCCAGTCATGCGAAATACATGGTTTTATATTCAAAGAACAAGAGAAGAAGTCAGGCACTAGAACAATTTATCGATTATATCGAGAAAGAATTGAAACTGGAACAGTAATAGAAGTTTGAGAGCATTAGAAAAGGAATAACATGAGAGATTCAGATTGGAAAATTTTAGAGGTTCTCTATGAGAAGCGCAGCATCACACAGACAGCAGAGCTTCTATACATGACCCAGCCATCTGTGACAAAACGTATCAAGGCAATGGAGGAAGAATGGCAGATTGAGATTGTAAAGAGAAGTAACCGAGGTGTCATTTTTACGGAAGAAGGCCGGTATCTTGTACAGCAATCTTATATCATACAGGATTTTATGAAAGAGATTAAAGATCATTTTGCACATAAACATGTGGCAAAAGAGCTCCTTCGTATAGGAGTGCCGAATTCCTTTGCCAAATTACATATGCCATCCCTCTTAAAAGGCTATACAGATGCCCTAAATGCACTTCAAATTAAAACTGTAGCGAATTCTAGTGATGTCATCGTAAGACATTTGATGGATGGAACAATAGACATTGGGATTGTTTGTGGGGACTATCCTTATCTTGGGAAGAAGATCCATCTATTTACAGAAGACTTATATATAGCAGCACCACAAGGTGTAAGTATTGATGAGATCGAAGATATGCCACTTATCAAATCTTTCCTAAATCCAATGGTGGAGATGATTGTAGACCAGTGGTGGAAGAACCAGTTTGGGGCAAAGCGCATGAATCGCAGTATGTTCCGTTTATTGATATTGCCATCGAGATGGTAGAAAAGGACCTTGGAGTTGCATTTTTATTCGGAAACGACTGGAAGATCAATGAAGAGAAAGTCCAATTAATTCCGGCATACGATCTGCAGGGAGAGCCTGTCAAGAGAGAGGTCTGGATGATGCTTTCTGACAAATGCTATCAGTCGCAGACAATCGTAGATTTTATTGATTTTGTAGAGAAATTCTATCAGGAAGAAAAATAACAAAAGAAGGATCAGCACGTTAAAATGTTGGTTCTTTTATTTGTAGATTGATAGAAAATCGAAAAAATATCAATATTGTATACAATATCCGATAATTATTGCGAAAAATATATATTCCATTTCGGAATGACTTAGATAGTCAAATATGAATTTTTATTGACATGTAAAGTGAACTATAATGGATTCATAGGAAATGAAACGGATGAAAAAGCCAAAAAAGAAAAAGGAGTTAAAATTATGGGATATGTGTATGTAGGATGCAGAACAACAAAAGAAAGAAACGCCAGAGGGGAAGGATTAAAGGTTTATGAAGTATCAGAAGTAGATGGAAGATGGACAGAGATTCAGTGTTTAAAGACAGAGGAGAATCAAGTTTCCAGTGTTTTGATAACACAAAGAATATCTTTACAGCGTTCATGGAGATTTCACACTGGTATCTTCTTACAAGATTTTGGAAGATGGAACATTAGAACATATCAATACGATTGATATCGGAGGTAAAAACCCAGTCGATGTGACAGTTGATGCCGAAAATCAACATGTGATCGTTGCAACACTTCAAGGTGGAACACTCTATACGATCAAACGAAATGAAGATGGAAGTTTAGGAGATGTCGTTGCAACTTTACTTACGAAGGAAAAGAAGAGGGAAAAGTATCCACGATCCATCAGTGTCTGTGGGATCAGAAAAAGAATTATCTGTTTGCATGCACAAGGACGTGTTAATGGATTTGGACAGATGAGAGCACTAAAATACAACCATGAGACAGGAGAATTTACAGAGACAGATAAGTTCTTATCAAGAACGTGGGATGAGCCAAGACATGCAGTAATGCATCCAAATAACAGATGGCTTTATATGTGTGAAGAGAAAGGAAACAAAGTCCTTTACTTCCAGTTTGATGAAGAAACAGGAAAGATGAAGGCATTACAGGAGCTGACAACGGTACCAGAGACCGTGACAGGATATTCCGATGCGAGTGAAGTTATGATCGATCAAGCGGACGAGTATGTACTTGTATCAAACCGCTACACAGACAGTATGGCAGTTTACCGCATCGACCCATTTACAGGATATATGAAAAATACAGGATTCTTCCCATGCCTTGGAAAGACACCAAGATTTTTCTGCTTCGGATCAAATGGAAAATGTTATGTGGCAAATGAAGACAGTGATACGATCATCGAATTTACATTTGATGAAAACACAGGATGGCTGGTTCCAACAATGAATATCATTGAAACAGGAGTCCAGTTTGTATCACATTCAGATAAGGGGAGGAAAAACTTATGAATTTAGGGTTAGTATCATTAATCGTTTTACTGCTGGCGATCGTTATTGGATTTGCCAGAAATGCAAATGTTGGAATTTTATGTGTTGGATTTTCTATGATCTTAAGTATCGTATATAAAGTCGATATTAAAATAGTGATCGCAGGACTTAGTTCTTCACTATTTATTCAGATGGTAGGAATCACCTATTTATTTGCAATCATTCAGGGAAATGGAACACTGGAATTACTTGCAAGAAAAATGGTAAGACTGGTCGGAACAAAAACACATCTGATTCCATTTGTTATGTATATCTTAGGATTTATCGTCTGTGCGATCGGACCTGGAGCAATTCCGTCCTTGGCGATCATTCCAGTCATTGCAATCCCAGTTGCAGTATCTGCAGGAGTGAATCCGATCATGACAGCAATCATCGGAGACCTTGGGTTATGTCAGGAAGAATGAGCCCATTAACACCAGAAAGTGCCGTTGTAAGAGAATTAATGAAACAACAGGGATTAGAAGCAAACACAATTCCGATCATGATCTGTCTGACATTTACAGCACTAATCTGTGTAGTATTAGTATATATCTACTATAAAGGATGGAAAGTAGAGAAAGTTGAGGCAACAACAAAAGAAAAGCTGCCAAGCTTTGAACCTAAACAGTGGTTATCTATTCTTGGACTTGTGGTACTTGCAGTTGGAGCATTATTCTTCTCATGGAACGTTGGATTTACAGGATTCCTTGTAGGATCTATTCTAATCGTATTAGGATGTGCCGATGAGAAAAAGCAATTTCCGCAATTCCATGGAATGTGATCTTAATGGTGCTTGGAGTCGGAATCTTAATGAATGTTATTACAGTATCCGGTGGAATTGATATCATGGTAGCAGCTCTTGAAAAAGTTATGAACAAAACGATCGCAGCAATGGTCATGGGCGTTGTCGCAGGAATCATGTCTTTCTTCAGCTCAGGACTTGGAGTCGTATTTCCAACATTGATTCCAACAGCAGCAGGATTATCAGGAGGGCTTGGAGTCAGTGCGATCGAACTGGTATCGGTGATTGTCATTGGTGGAACAGTTGCAGGATTTACCCCTGTATCAACAACTGGAGCACTGATCATGGCTGGAGTATCACAGCAGAAAGATGCAGAAGAGAAGTTCCCACAGAATCGAATGTTTATTGAGTTGTTTTCTGTGTCATTTATTGCACTTGGAGTGTTAGCGATTGTGGCATTTTCTGGAGTGTATAATCTATTTATTTAGATTAAAGTAAATACAATAAAAAGACCGCTCACAAATCTTGTGGGCGGTTACTTTTTTGAAAAGAGAGGATTAAAAAATATATATGAAAAACTATGTTTTAAGTATAGCAGAATCCCATCTTCATTCAATATACAAAGTATGAACAATTCTAAAGAAAGTATAAACAGTTCAAAATATTTGGGATAAATATAAACAAGTCTTTCATTTTACAATAAAAATAAAAACGGAAGGGATGATATGAATCAATGTTAGTCTATGATTTTGCAGATCGAAAGGATAAAACACTCTATGAATTTCTCTACAATTCTTTAAAGAGAGATATCTTAAATGGCCGCCTTGTACAAGGTTCAAAGCTTCCTTCCAAACGTGCGTTGGCAAAGGATAACCAGATCAGTGTACGGACGGTTATGAATGCTTATGAACAGCTTTTGGCAGAAGAATTTATCGTTTCGGAAGAAAAAAGAGGATATTTTGTTGCGAAGGTTTACGAAGATGATATAAGATCGATCAAAAGAATGAAGAAAGCAAAAGAAGAGAAGCAAAAGGATTATGTGGTAGATTTTACGGCACATAAGCTGGTATGCGATAAATTTCCAGTATCCATGTGGAAGAAGATTATGAGAGAAGTATTAACCGATTACGATACAGAACTGATTCAAAAGCAGATTATCGAGGAATCAGGAAACTTCGAAGGGCGATTGCAGATTATCTTTATCGAAGCAGAGGAATGAATGTCGATGAAGAATGTGTCGTGATCGGAGCTGGAATTGAATATTTATTCGGAAGATTATATAAGATTTTTCCAAAAGATTCGATATATGCCATGGAAAATCCAGGATATCAAAGAATCCGGCACATTTATGAAGATTATTCTTTAAAATGGAAATGCATTGCGATGGATGAGGAAGGAATTAAGATCAGAGATTTAGAAGAAAGTAATGCAAAGATCATCCATACATCGCCAGAACATCATTTTCCATTGGGGATTACTATGTCGAAAAAGCGTAGAGAAGAGTTACTAAAATGGTCAAACGAAGAACCAGACCGTTATATTATAGAGGACGATTACGACTGTGAATACCGCTATGATGCCAGATTAGCCCCTGCAATTCAATGTGGTGACGAGACAGGAAGAGTGATTTATATCAATTCATTCAGCAAAAGCCTTGCACCATCCATTCGAATCAGTTATATGGTACTTCCGAAAGAATTAATGGAAAAATACAAAAAGATCGCAAGTGTTTACTCTAATTCCGTATGCAGCTGCGAACAGTATGCATTGGCAAAATTTTAGATGCAGGATATTTTGAACGGCATATGCGCAGGATGAAAAAATATTGTCAGGAACAGGGAAACCGTTTGTTAAAAGCCCTAAAACAATCAGAGATTTTCTCAAAAGCAGAAATCTATGGAGGAAAAAGCGGAACACATTTTCTGATAAAAGTAGATACCAGAATCAGTGATAAGCAGTTGGTAAAAGAGGCAAAAAAACAAAAAGTTAAGATCCGGTGTCTGTCTAAATATTGCAGAGAAGACAAGGAATCTTACAGGCATACACTGGTTTTCCGTTATACAGATGCAAGTGATGAAGAAATCAAAGAAGCCATCCATCGTTTAGAAAAGATTCTTAAGAAAAATTCATCTGATATCCAGATTTAAAATTGTTTTGGTCATTTGATGAAAGGAGATATGTTGTTAAGATAAGACCATCAAATGAAACAGCAAAAGAAAACAAGAAACGAAAGGATGGAAAAAACAATGGCAACAACATACTACTTCTTTACCAACAAGAAACTTATTCGGTGAAGATTCCGTACAGGAAGCAGGAACATTATTACAAAGCTTAGGCGGCAAAAAGCAATGATCGTTACAGATTCATTTCTTGCAACAAGCGGAATGGCAGAAGATATTCAGAAGATTTTAACAGATGAAGGCGTTGAAAGCGTAATCTTCGGCGGTGCAGAGCCAAACCAAAAGATACAAACGTTGAAGATGGATTAAAAGTATTCAACGAAAATGAATGCGATTCCATCATTTCATTAGGTGGTGGTTCATCTCATGACTGTGCAAAAGCAATCGCATTAGTCGCATCCAACGGTGGAAACATCAGAGACTACGAAGGAGTTGATAAATCCACAAATCCTTTATGTCCAATGATCGCGATCAACACAACAGCAGGTACAGCATCAGAGATCACACGTTTCTGTATCATCACAGACACAAGCCGCCACGTAAAATGGCAATCGTAGACTGGAGAGTTACACCACAGATCGCGATCAACGATCCAAAATTAATGGTATGAATGCCACCATCATTAACAGCAGCAACAGGAATGGATGCTTTAACACATGCAATTGAAGCTTATGTATCCACAGATGCCAACCCACTGACAGACGCAGCTGCACAGATGGCGATCACAATGATCACACAGTACCTTCCAAAAGCAGTGGCCAACGGAACATACATGAAAGCCCGTGACAAGATGGCATACGGACAGTACTTAGCAGGAATCGCATTCAACAACGCATCCTTAGGATATGTACACGCAATGGCCCATCAGTTAGGAGGATTTTACAACCTTCCACATGGTGTATGCAACGCAATCTTATTACCACACGTAGAAGAATTTAACTTAATCGGAAATGCAAACCGTTTCAGAGATATCGCCAAAGCCATGGGAGAAAACATTGACGGACTTTCCACAATGGAAGCCGCAAGAAAAGCCGTCGCAGCCATCAGACAGCTAAGCAGCCAGGTAGGAATCCCACAGAATTTAAGAAGCTTAGGGGTTAAGGAAAAAGACTTTGAAATTATGGCAGAAAACGCAATGAAAGATGTGTGCCAGGTTACAAATCCACGTAAGGCTACGAAAGAACAGATTGTGGAGATCTTTAGAGCAGCGTTTTAAATTGTAATTTGAAGGTAGTCGTTCAAATGTATATGAGAAAAACGAAATAATAATATAAAGGATCCAGACCAGAAATTTATGCTCGCCGTTTTGAACGGTCGCTGATTCGCTAGCTTTCCTTGCGAAACTCGCTTCGCTCAAACATCGCACCAAGCTAGCTGCGAACCGTTCAAAACGACGGCAAAATTTCAATGGTTCTGGATCCTTTATATTATTATGTTCGTTTTTCTCATACACGGACGGCTATTCAAATCACTACGGGTGTGTACGTTATACGGTATGGGCTGATAATTTTTTTTTGTAGATAGGAGGCTTTGTGAGCTTGTGAGCCTTCCAAACTTCAGTTTATTGGAATGCTTACCACTTTTTAACCTTCTGTTTGCTAAAGACTTACTTGTAATCTAATACTGTTCAACATACACACCGTAGTGGTTTCGATAGCGTAGATTATTTGAATATTCTACCAATAACTTACGTCATCAAACTATAAGTTATAGCTCTATTCCTTTTCTATGATTAGATAAATCTTTTGATTATCTTTTTCATGTACCAATTTTATAATGAGAATATAAAGTTTAGCGCGCGCCAAACGATAAATTTAGTAACAAAAATTTACAATCTGGAGGAAAAATATGTCTGAGAAAAAGAAGGGCTAAAATTGTACGGAGCACCATGGTATATTACCTTAATTGGTTGTGCAATCGTTATTGCAGCAGCATACCTTGGAGCACTCGGAAAAGATTTTGCAAGTATTATGATTCTGATCATTGCATACGGAGTCGTATTTTTTGAGATCGGAGAACGACTTCCAATCTGGAATACATACATCGGTGGTGGTGTGCTTGCAGCATTTTTTGGAACAGCAATCATACGTCAGCTATCACTGATTCCAAAAGTTTATATTGATCCAATCAATGAATTTATCGGTGGAGATACGGTTGGATTTACAACAATTTGGATCATCGTACTGATCACAGGATCTGTATTATCTTTAGAGAAAAAAATCTTATTAAAATCATTTGTAGGTTATTTCCCAGCAATCCTTGGTGGATTGATCGCGGCAATGGCATTTGGTGCCCTTGCAGGATTATTCTTGGAATTTCACCAGTGAATGTAATTCTTCGATATGTACTTCCTGTTATGGGAGGTGGAAATGGAGCCGGAGCAGTTCCGATGTCAGAGATTTATGAAAAAGTTACTGGAAATTCCGCAGTCAGCTATTATGCATTTGCAATTATCATTTTAACAATCGCAAATATCATGTCAATTATTGCCGGAGCATTATTAAATGCATTAGGAGAGAAACATCCATCACTTACTGGAGATAAAAAAACACTGCTTCGTAAAAATACATTTAATGTAGAAGATGCAAAGAAGCAGAACCAACATTTTCTGATATGTGCGGAGCAATTATGGTAATCTTTGGAAGCTATGCATTAGGACAGTTATTTTCCGGATCCATTTTACCAACAATCGCCGGAGCACCAATTCATGAATATGCGTATATGATCTTATTTGTAGTTATTTTATCAGCAACAGGAGTCATTCCAAAATATCCGAGCAGGAGCAAAACGTTTACAGAAATTTATGAACAAAGCCTGTGCAGTCGTTATGATGGCAGGACTTGGATTTGACTTCGACCTCGGAGAATTAGTAGCAGCCTGTACAGTATCAAATGTCATCATTGCATTATTCATTGTAATCGGGGCAATTGTAGGATCAGCGTTAGTCGGACAGCTCGTAGGATTCTACCCAATCGACTCTGCGATCACAGCAGGACTTTGCATGGCAAACCGAGGAGGAAACGGAGACGTAGCAGTATTAGGAGCCGCAAAACGTATGGACTTAATGGCATACGCACAGTTATCATCACGACTTGGAGGAGGAATTGTACTGATCGTGGCAAGCTTCTTATTCTCATTTTTGAAGTAAATTGTAGTTTGTAAGGTAGTATTCTGTTGTATGAAATAGTAATAAGATAAGAACCAATATTTATAATAAGCCGATGGCAACACGCATATTTTAAGAGCGTTTTTTACAAATCGCTTATACGCGCCTGTTCCTTTGATAACTCACTGGCTGCGAGCCAAAATGCCCGCAGCTGCGTTCAGACAATCAACCACAGGGCGCTGCGAATTTGTAAAAAACGCACTTAAAATCTGCTAATCGTTGGCCATCGGCTTATTATAAATATTGGTTCTTATCTTATTACTATTTCATACAACGGAACACTATTCAAACCACCATACAGAGGGTGTATGTTGTACGATATTGGATATTAATTCATGTAATATCAGACAGTAGTTTTTCAAGGGTGTAAACTGGAAGTTTACTGCTTTTTAAATCTTCTGTTTATAAAAGAAAAAATTATCATCAAACACCGTAAAACATACATACCCGTAGTGATTTGAATAGCCGTCCGTGTATATGAGAAAAACGAAATAATAATATAAAGGATCCAGAACCATTGAAATTTTGCGAATCAGCGACCGTTCAAAACGGCGAGCAAAATTCTGGTCTGATCCTTTTATTCGTTTTTCTCATTGAACGACTACCTTCAAATTACGCATAACGAAATGGAATACCATCATACTTTTGTCAATTTTATTTTTCAATAATTTCTGCATTATAATAAAACCATAAAGAAAAACAATCCAACGGAAACGGTTTTAACAGGAGGAATTATGGAGAATATTAAAGAGCACAGGAAGAGTTCAAAGAACTTATTGAAAGTGAATACGCACGAATCGATAAGATGAAACAGGCGGAGGAAGCAACAGATTTTAGCAAAAAAAAGATCATTGTTGGTATCCTTCCTGGAGATGGAATCGGGCCGATCATCATGGAGCAGGCAGTTCGTGTTGTAAAAGAACTTGTCAAAGATGAGATTGAAGCAGGAAAGATCGAACTTCGAGAAATCGAAGGAATGACAATTGAAAATCGTGTTGCAAAATGGAAAGTCTTCCATCTGATGTATTCGAAGAGATCAAAAATGTGATGTTCTTGTCAAAGGACCAATGGTTACACCAAGAGCTGGTGATGGACTTCCAAACCTTGTCAGTGCAAACAGTTTATTAAGAAGAGGACTTGAATTATTTGCAGCAGTTCGTCCGATCAAGATCAAAGACAAAGGAATTGACTGGACATTCTTCCGTGAGAATATTGAAGGAGAATACATCCTTGGAAACCGCGGAATTCAGGTAAATGATGATCTTGCGATCGACTTTAAAGTTCAGACAAAACAGGGAACAGAAAGAATTGCAAGAGCAGCATTTGAATTTGCAAGAAAGAACGGAAAGAAAAATGTAACGATCGTTACAAAAGCAAACATCGTAAAACTGGTTGATGGAAACTTTATCAAAGTTGTTCGTGAAGTTGGAAAAGAATATCCAGAGATTGAGATTCAGGAACCTTGGTTGATGCAATGTGTGCAAAAATGTTAGATCCTGAATTTAACAAAGGGAATCGAAGTTGTTGTTCTTCCAAACCTTTACGGAGATATCGTAACAGACGTTGCAGCAGAACATCAGGGTGGTTTAGGAACAGCATCGTCTTCTAACATTGGTAACAAATATGCATTATTTGAAGCAATCCATGGAACAGCACCATATCTGATGAGCCACGGAAGAGGACATTATGCAGATCCAAACAGCTTGATCCGTGCAATGGGACAGATGTTGCAGCACATCGGATTTGGAGACCGCAATGACATCCTTGAAAAAGCAATGGATATCTGCACGATCGAAGAAAGAAAAGTTGTATTAACAACATTTACAGAAGATGCAAGTACAAAAGAATTCGCTGATTATCTGTTAGAGACAATCAAAAAGATCAAAGAAGCATAAATTAAAAGTCAGGAGGATAAGAATCGTGGAAATTAAGAAACCAGCGATCGCAGGAACATTAGAATCCAGTGATGCAATGGTCACAGTTATGCCGGCATCACAGGGTGAAGGAATTGAATTTGAATTAGACAGCGTTGTCATCCATCAGTTTGGAAGACAGATCAAGAAAGTGGTTATGGAAACACTTGACCGCCTTGATGTCAAAGATATCAAGATTAAAGTGGTAGATAAAGGAGCCTTAGATTGCACATTAAAAGCAAGAGTTGAATGTGCAGTATACCGTTCATGCGGACAGACAGATCATTTACCATGGGAGGTGCGATTAAATAATGAATCCAAATAAGAAAGATTAAGAAGAACAATGATGTTCTTAAACTGTCAGAAACCAGGATTAATTAAAGATCCATATGTATACAAACCAGACTCTATCATGTTAGATCTTGAAGATGCGGTTGCAGAAGGAGAAAAAGATGCAGCAAGATATTCTTTATATCATGCACTTCCAGGAAATTGATTATCGTGGAGTAGAGAGTTGTCCGTATCAACGGATTAGACACAGCATACTGGGAAGAAGATATCCGTGTTCTGTTGTTAGGTGGAGCCGATACAATTCGTATTCCAAAATGTGAGAGCGCCGAAGATATTCATAAAGTAGAAGCAAAGATTGAAGAAGCTGAAGAAGAATTCGGAAGAGAAAAAGGAAGCACACTGATCATGGCAGCGATCGAATCTGCAATGGGTGTTATGAATGTTCTTGAAATCTGTCAGGCATCTGACCGCTTATTCGGAATCGCATTAAGTGGAGGAGATTATACAAAAGACCTTCTAGACAACAATTTCTGGTACAGGAGTTGAGCTTGCAGGTGCAAGACAGCAGCTTATTATTGCTGCAAGAGCTGCAGGAGTTCAGTGCTTTGATACAGTATTTACAAATCTTGATGATATGGAAGCATTTGAAGAAGAAGTAAAGATGATCAAGATGATGGGCTTTGATGGTAAATCCCTCGTTAACCCAAGACAGATTCCAATCGTGCATGAAATCTATACACCAACGGAAAAAGAAATCATTTTCGCTGAAAAAGTTGTAAAAGAAATCGATGAAAAGAAAGCACAGGGAATTGGTGTATTTACAGTAGATGGCAAGATGATCGATATCGCATTCTATGACGGAGCAAAGAGAACAATTGAATTAGCAAAAGCTTCAGGCGTATACAAGGGGGATTTATAAAATGTTAAATAAAGTAGGAAGAGAGATCCCAGAAGAAATTATCGAAGCAACAGGAAAAGAAGTCTTCCAGGAATTTATTACAAAGACAATACAGAATTTCATAAACAGGACCGATCACAAAGGCTTGTTATGAACCATTACACAAGCAAAATGGTAGATTCCATCCATGATGCACTCGTAAAATGCGGAGCACACGATGGAATGACATTAGGATTCCACCATCATTTCCGAGATGGAGACCTTGTTGTAAACATGGTCATGAAAGAAGTACAGAAAATGGGAATCAAAGATGTAACAATCTGCGCAAGTTCCCTTGGAAAAGCTCATGATGATCTGGTGCCACTGATCGAAGATGGAACAATCACAAACATCCAGTCTTCTGGAGTCCGTGGAAAGATCGGAGAAGCAATTTCTCATGGAAAATTAAAAGGACTTGCAACAATGCGTTCTCATGGTGGACGTATGCGTGCGATCCAGACAGGAGAAGTAACAATTGACATTTCTTTCATCGGAGCACCAACATGTGATGATTATGGAAACTGCCGTGGAATCGGTGGAAAGAGTGACTGTGGAGTATTATCTTACTCTTTCGTTGATGGAAACCATGCAAATAAAGTGGTTGCTGTCACAGACTGCCTTGTACCATATCCAAACTATCCACCACATGTAGCAGGAACAAAAGTTGACTATATCTGCGTGGTAGACCAGATCGGTATTCCAGAAAAAATCGCAACAGGAGCTGCAAAACCAACAACAGATTTAAGAAAATTAATGATGGCTGAATATTGTACACAGTTTGTTGTTAATGCACCATATTTCAAAGATGGATTCTCTTACCAGCAGGTGTCGGTGGAGCATCAATCGCATCTGCGATCTCTCTTGGAAAGATCATGAAAGAACGCGGAGTAAAAATGGGATTTGCCGTTGGTGGAATGTCCAAACCAATGGTAGAAATGTTAGATGAAGGATTAGTTGGATGCCTTTGGATACACAGGCATTTGATATGGATGCAGTAAATTCTGTCAGAAATCCAAGACATTTCAGCATTAGTGCCGGAGCATATGCAAATCCATTTAATAAAGGTGCATGTGTCAATAAATTAGATTATGTTATCCTTGGGGCCTTAGAGGTAGATGTAAACTTTAACGTAAACGTAGTCGTAGGATCTGACGGTATGATCACAGGAGCTCAGGGCGGACATCCAGATGCAGCTCAGGGAGCAAAATGTACGATCGTTGTATGCCCATTATTACAGGGAAGAGTTCCAGCTGTCTGCACAGAAGTTACAACAGTAACAACTCCTGGAGAATCCGTAGACGTTGTTGTAACAGACTATGGAGTAGCAATTAACCCAGCAAGACAGGATCTGATCGAAGCAATGAAAGACGTTGAAGAGATTCCATTCTGCACGATCGAAGAATTAAGAGATAAAGCATACGAGATCGTTGGAGAACCTGATCCGGTACAGTTTGGTGACAGAATCGTCGGAATCATCGAAGGGCGTGACGGAACGATCATGGACGTTGTTCGTGAAGTCAAAGATTACGAATGGGAAGATTAATAAAAATAGTTGATATAAATCGGAGGACAACCAAATGGTAAAATTATATGATAAAGGAGCTTATTTAGTAGACGGTATCCACATTGTTTCTGAAGAAGAAGGAGCCGTTCAGAACTTAAATGGAAAAGAGCTCAGAAAAGAAGACGCCCGCAAGGGAACCATTGCATATTCAATTTTAAGTGCCCATAATACTTCTGGTAATATGGACAAACTGCAGATTAAATTTGATGCAATGACATCCCATGATATAACCTTTGTAGGAATCCATACAGACGGCGAGAGCATCAGGAATGGAAAATTTCCAATTCCTTATGTTCTTACCAACTGTCATAACTCCCTGTGTGCAGTAGGAGGAACCATTAATGAAGATGACCACATGTTTGGATTATCTGCTGCACAGAAATATGGTGGAATCTACGTACCACCTCATATTGCAGTTATCCACCAGTATATGCGTGAGACAATGGCAGGATGTGGAAAAATGATCTTAGGTTCTGACTCACACACACGTTATGGAGCCCTGGGAACAATGGCAATCGGTGAAGGTGGAGGAGAACTGGTAAAACAGTTACTTTGCGATACTTATGATATTGCATATCCAAAGTAATCGGAATCTACCTTGATGGAAAACCAAATCCAGGAATCGGACCTCAGGATATTGCACTTGCAATCATCGGAGCCGTTTATAAGAGCGGATATGTAAAGAACTGCGTGATGGAATTCGTTGGACCTGGAATCTCTAACATGACAACAGATTACCGAAATGGTATCGATGTTATGACAACAGAGACAACATGTTTATCATCTATCTGGAGAACAGACGAAGATACAAAAGCATTTTTAACAATGCATGGAAGAGCAGATGCTTACAAAGAGTTAAATCCGGCGGATGTCGCTTACTATGACGGAATGGTTTATGTTGATTTAAGCACAGAAAAACCAATGATCGCTCTGCCATTCCATCCAAGCAACACATATTAAATTGATGAATTAAATGCAAACCTTTCTGATATCTTAAGAGAAGTTGAAAAAGAAGCAGCAGCGATCACAGAAAATCCTGATGTAAACTTCAGTTTAACAGATAAGATTGATGAAAATGGACATTTAAGAATCCAGCAGTGAATCATTGCTGGTTGTGCCGGCGGAAACTACACAAATATGATGGAAGCGGCACGAATTTTAGAAAATGCGAACTGTGGAAATGGAGAATTTGCATTATCTGTCTACCCATCTTCACAGCCAGTATTTATGGACCTTGTCAAGAAGGGAGCAATTTCTAAGTTAATGGCAGCCGGAGCAGTCGTAAAAACAGCCTTCTGCGGACCTTGCTTTGGTGCCGGTGACACTCCTGCAAATAATGCATTAAGCATCCGTCACACAACAAGAAACTTCCCAAACCGAGAAGGATCCAAACCAGGAGTTGGACAGCTTTCCGCAGTCGCACTGATGGATGCCCGTTCCATCGCAGCAACTGCTGCAAATGGTGGAATCTTAACTCCTGCTACTAAGTACGCCGAAGACTGGCAAGTACCGGAATATGAATATGACGATTCAGCATACGAATCAAGGATCTATCATGGATACTCAAAAGCAAACGAAGAAACTCCGTTAATATTTGGACCAAATATTAAAGACTGGCCGGAAATGAAACCTCTTTCAGACCATATCCTGTTAAAAGTATGTTCAAAGATCATGGACCCTGTAACTACAACAGACGAACTGATCCCATCCGGCGAGACATCCTCATACAGATCTAATCCATTAGGGTTAGCAGAATTTGCATTATCAAGAAGAGATCCAGGATACGTACAGAGCCAAAGATGTACAGAAACTCACAAAGTACACACCGGAACTTGCCACAGTCTTTGACGAAATCAGCAAGATCACACCAGAAGCATCTAAAGAAGACGTCGAGATCGGAAGCATGATCTACTGCGTAAAACCAGAGACGGCTCTGCAAGAGAGCAGGCAGCCAGCTGCCAGAGAGTGATCGGCGGACTTGCAAATATCTGTAGCGAATACGCAACAAAACGTTATCGCTCCAATGTATGAACTGGGGAATGGTACCATTCCAAATGAAAGACGAACCAGAATTCGGTGTCGGAGACTACATCTATGTACCAGACGTCAAAAGCATTAGATGGCGATATGAAAGACATCAAAGCATATGTGATCGGTGATCAGGTAAAAGAAATCTCATTATATATTTCTGACATGACACCAGTTGAAAAGAAATTGTTAAGGCGGGATGCCTGATCAATTACAATCGTAACAAAACAACAAATAAGAAACTAAAAAAAGAAATCCTAAGAATTGTATGTCGGCAGGAAAATGCCATCTCCCTGCCAGACATTCAATACCTCCATATAAAATAAAATTAAACCATATCAATTGAAAGAAACATCACATGGAATCCTCCAAACTCTGTGTAATGTTTCTTTCGTTTTATTAAAAAAATAACATCAAACAAAGAAGAAATTGAGTTTGGATGTTATTTGAAAAATTGAAATTTATAGAAATAAAGTAATTTAAAGTTTGATAATTCGAGGGAAGTATTTCTCCTGTTTCCTCCATTTTCTGAATCGTAGATTTTTCCGCAGCAATTTTTGCTTCGGCATTTTTCATAACGCTTTCCACCTCATCAGGTCGTATTACAACAACTCCATTGACATCAGCAACGATATAATCCCCAGGATTTACTTCAGCGCCACCGCACACAACAGTAGTATTTAATTTCCCCTGCTGGCATTTTCCAGCACTTCCTGGAACAACGCATCTTGCAAAGATTGGAACACCAGCCTCTTCGCATCCTTCTTTGTCACGAAAGCCCCATCGATCACAACGCCTGCAAGCCCTTTCTTGGCAGCACAGATGCTTCGGTGATCTCCCAGAAAGAACCTTTGCAAAATCCTTTTCCAGCAACAACGATCACATCGCCTTCTTTTGCGTCAAGAATTGCATTTGGAATGATACCGCTGATTCCGTAAGAGTATCTACAGGGTAAGCTCTTCCTACAATATTTTTATTGGTTACCTGACGCTTAATATGATAGTCCATGGTACGATAGCGGCCGTTACCAAAACCATCACATAACTCAGAAGTGGTAAAGGTTTTTAATTTTTCAATAATCTGTTCAGATTCCATAATCTATCCTCCTATTATGATTAATAATTCTTCTATCATCATGATAACAATAAGCAAATGATATATAAAATTCTCAAAATAATGATGCTATAAATAAATGGAATAATAAAAATGGATATGACATTTGATAAATACAAGAGCCACCATTCTTTCTTGGAATAACGAAAAGGAATGGAACTATAATCATTGTGAATTAGATTTTAAGCCAAGTCCCTGTTATAGTTAAATTATCAAAAGAAAGTAAAAAATATGAAGAAGAACAAAGGGAAAGGTGATAATCATGCAGGCAACAAATACTGAAAAAACTTATGCAACAAGAAACATTTTTGGACCAATCATTTTAAGATGACAGCAGATCCAAAGAAAGACTTTCAAGAAAACAGATGGAAGAAGAAAAGAAACGTTTTGAAGTAATTGATGACTACATTGAACACGCATAGCCTATGGAAATCAGAACAGGAAATCCATTTCTGGAAGAGAAAAAGAAAAACTTGTAAGTTTTCTTAAGGAGCAGGATCTGGAATATGATGAAAATATTACATATTCCATGGTGTTAGAAGAAGATGGGAGATCATTGGGACGGCATCCTCTCATAATAATGTTATAAAATGTGTCGCAATCTCCAAGGAACATCAAGGGGAGAACCTGCTTTCCACAATATTTTCCCATCTTGTAACTCACATGTTTGAACAGGGAATCTACCATTATTTTGGATTTACAAAACCAAAAAATAAACGATTATTTGAAGGTGTCGGCCTTTATCCAGTTGCAGAAACTGACCACGTATTACTTCTTGAAAATGAACGAGACGGAATTAAAAATACATGAAAAACTTCAAGAAGAAAACAAAGATGACCGAAGAAAATGGAATGGAGAACAAGGAGTCAGATGAGATCGGAGCGATCGTTGCGAATTGTAATCCATTTACAAAAGGGCACCGATATCTTGTGGAATATGCAGCGTCAAGATGTAGATATCTCCATTTATTTATTCTATCAGAAGAACAAGAATTTATTTCATCCGATGCAAGATTTCATATGGTTTCTGAAGGGGTAAAGGATTTGAAAAATGTGATCCTGCATCGAACATCGGACTACCTGATCTCTCCAGTCGTTTTCCCAACTTATTTTATGAAAGAAAAAGATCAGGCATTTACGATGAATTGTATGTTAGATATCGAGATTTTTCGTCGGTATATTGCGAAAAATCTCGGGATCACAAAACGTTTTGTGGGAAGTGAACCAAATTGTCAGGTAACAAATGAGTACAACCGATGTTTAAAGGAATACCTTCCACAATCAGGAATCGAAGTAGAAGAAATCAAACGACTTGAAATCGATGATATGCCAGTGGAGTGCTTCAGATGTACGACGTGCATATGAAGGAAGTCGAATGGAAGATGTCAAAAGATGGGTTCCAGAAACAACTTATCAATATTTGTCAGAATGTAAAAAATAAATCAAAAATATAAAGAAAGGATGCGGTAGAAAATGGAGCAGACAGATAGAAAACAGATATGGAACAGTCAGATTTTGCTTTATGAAATGTTAGAGGCAAGAGAGAGCCGATACAAAAAGCAGAAAGAATTGATCCGAGAAGGAAAAGGAACATTAGTCTGTCTGATGCTCAATGTACCGGGTCCAGTAAAAGTAACAGCCCTGACTGATTGGGCATTTGAACAAGGAAAAGAGAGAATTACTTGTCGGCTCAAAGAATCCGGAATTACCATAAAGGAAGAAGAGACCGACTATAAAACAGGATATGAGCTGTACATGATCGTCGATGCCGATGCGGTTTTGTGAAAAAACAATTAGTCTCTATTGAAGAAGAAAATAAACTCAGTCGATTATTTGATATTGATGTGATCAGTGTGGATGGCGATAAGATCAGCCGCATGGACATCTGTATGCCGCCAAGAAAATGTCTGCTTTGTGGAAAGACAGGACATGGATGCAGCAGAAACAGAACACACAGCATCGAGGATATGACAGCTCATATCAATCAAATCATAAAAGAAGAGAAAGGGGAAAGAAATCATGCAGATTCAGGGAATACCAGAAGAGAAATTATTTGCGAAGATCGAATTTTGCATCCGCAATGCACTGCTTAAGGAAGTTGGAACAACACCAAAACCAGGATTAGTCGATCTACATGACACCGGTGCTCACAAAGATATGGATTATGATACATTTGTCAAAAGTACCTATGCGATCAAACCATATATTCTTAGAATGGCTGTGGAAGGATTTCATTGGAATCATGAATTAAAAAATCTTTTCCCACATATCAGAGAGATTGGAAAACAAGCTGAAAAAGCAATGTTTCAGGCAACAGATGGTGTGAATACACATAAAGGCATCATCTTCACAATGGGGATTTAGCAACAGCTGCTGGATATGAATTAAAGACAAATGGCCATATTGATGTCATAAAAGTGCTGGATACAGCAAAGAAATGGTAGAAGATGACATGAATCGTGAGCTGGAAGAAATGGTATACAAAGATCCAGAGACACATGGGAAGAGATTTATTTCCAGTATGGAGTCAAAGGGATCAGAGAAGAAGCAAGAAGCGGATTTCCAGTGATCCGAAACACTGCATACCTTAAGATGAGAAAATACAGAATCTGCGGATACCCACAGAATCTATCAAATATAGAAGTATTGCTTCATATTATGAAACAGTTAACAGATACGAATGTGTTATCCAGAGGAAATATGGAAGAACTCTGGTGGGTGCAAAACACTGCACAGAGTATCGTAAACAGAGGAGGAGCTTTCTCAGAAGCAGGAAAGCGTGCGATCGCAAGAATGAACAGAGACTGTATCCTCAAAAACATCAGTCCAGGAGGAGCTGCAGACATGCTGGCAGCAACCATTTTCCTGTGCCAGATGGAAGAAGAATTTACAAAATACGAAAATTAGGAGGAAAGCAAAATGTGTATAGGTTTTCGAGCTTTTAGATTTAGAAAGACCAGATCCAGAACTTGTAGAAAGTTATCGTGGAATTCCAAGTGCAAATATCGGAGACTGTGTCCGAAAAATGACTTGCATGTTTGATGGAATCCGTTCCTTTAATAAGAAACCATTAGTAGGAACTGCGTTTACCGTAAAAGTACCATCTGGAGATAATCTTGTTGCACAGATGGCATTAGATTATGCAAAACCTGGAGATATCATCGTTGTTGATGGGGCAGGCTATACAGACAGAGCTTTAGTTGGCGGAATGATGTTAGCCTACGCTCAGGAAAGAAATTTAGGTGGTTTTGTAGTAAATGGTGCTGTCAGAGATTTAGATGACATCAAAAACAGCCCTTTGCCAGTTTTTGCAAAAGCCGTTACACCACTTGGTCCATACAGGGACGGTCCGGGAGAAGTCAACGTACCAGTTGTCTGTGGAGGACAGGTTGTTATGCCTGGAGATATTTTAGTTGGAGATATCGATGGAATTGTTGTTGTCCCAAGAAAAGATGCAGCAAAGCTGTTAAACGATGTTCATAAAATCTTGAACAGGAACAACGAGAGATTAAACAGATGTTAGAAGGAACTTACACAGAAGAAGAACATCAGGAAATTTTTACAGGACAGTTCTTAAAACGAGGTGGAAGTTTAGAAAAGACTAGTTATTAATTAGGTAACTCTTTTTAAAGTTTATGTTTTATATGTTGGAAAAGATCCCATGGAGATATGATTTCATGGGTTTTTTTCTATCATAATGTCTGTGAACTGCTTTACTATAACTTGAAACTATGACAAACCGTTAATTATATATATTTTAAAAATGATTTTGTGATGATATACTCTGTGTATAGCTTAAAACAAGGCAAACAAAGGAGATACAGCAAGATGAGTAAATTACAAGAGCCATTTCGATATGATCATGTAGGAAGCTTTTAAGAACAGAAGAATTAAAGAAAGCAACAACACAATATAACGAAAACAAGATCACAAAAGAAGTATATGATAATATAGTAAATGAAGAGATCGCAAAATTAGTAAAAACAAAAAGAATTAGGATATCATGTGATCACGGACGGAGAATTCAGAAGAACTTACTGGCATCTGGACTTTATGTGGGGATTCGAAGGCGTTGGACATGAACAGACAGGAAGTGGAGTACAGTTCGATGGAGAATTAGCTTCTTTAGAAGACACTTATCTGGTAGGAAAGATCAAAGCGAAAAAGCATCCATTTGTAGAGTATTTCAAATATTTAAAACAGTTTGAAGATGAGAACACCGTTGCAAAATATACAATCCCGGCACCGGCACAGATGTTCCAGCAGATGATCGTTCCGGCAAACTTTGAGAATACAAGAAAATATTATGCAACAAACGAAGAATTGATCCAAGATATTGCGGTTGCATATCAGGAAGTTATCAGACAGTTCTATGAAGCGGGATGCAGTAACCTTCAGTTAGATGACTGTACATGGGGCGCAATCGTAGGAGATGCTGCGAAACAAAGATATAAAGCATTAGGAATTAATCTTGAAGATGTCAAGGAACAGCTTCTTACAGTGAATAACCTTGCATTAGAAGGAAAACCGGAAGATATGGTGATTACTTCACATATCTGTAGAGGTAACTATCACTCTACATTCTTCACAAGCGGCCCATATGATACAGTTGCAGACTATGTGTTTGCAGAGGAAAATGTTGATGCACTCTTCCTTGAATATGATGATGAAAGATCTGGAGGTTTTGCACCACTTAAGAAGGTGTCAGAAGACAAGAAAGTTGTTCTTGGTCTGATCACGACAAAGAAACCAGATCTTGAAGACAAAGAAAAAGTGATCAACAGAATCAGACAGGCAGCAAAATATATTCCTCTGGAAAGATTATGCCTAAGCCCACAGTGTGGATTTGCTTCTTGTGCGATCGGTAATAAATTAACAGAAGAAGAGCAGTGGGCAAAATTAAAACTGGTGAAAGAAATTGCTGAGGAAGTCTGGGGAGAATAAAATTAGATTTTAATACTTCACAGAAACCAGGAATAAGCCCTGAGGCGGTGCAGTGATCCCTGCATCGCTTCTTTTTGTGCTGTCCAGTGCTTTTGTAATATCCTCTGGTTTTATTTTTCCACATCCAACTTCCACTAAAGTTCCAGTAAGAATCCGGACCATATTATGCAGAAAGCCATTTCCTGTATAAGAGATCTGGATTTCTTTTTTCGTTTTCTTGATCTTAATATCATAAATCGTACGAATGGTAGATTTCTTTGTCTTTTAATAGAAGAAAATCCTTTAAAATCATGAGTTCCGATTAGTAATGATGCAGCTTCTTCCATCTTTTTGATATCCAAAGTTTCTGGGAAATACCAAAGATATTTGCGTTCAAAAACATTGGATACTCCAAGAATCGCAATACGGTAAAGGTAAGTTTTCTCTTTCGCATTTAAACGGCTGTGAAAACGTTCCGAAGCTTCAGAAACTTCCACAATACCGATATCAGATGGAAGATATTTTGTAAGATAATCTTTAATCTCACCAACAGACATCATACAGTCTGTATGGAAATTGGCAACCTGACCATAAGCATGAACTCCGGCATCAGTACGTCCAGACCCATTGATATTGACATCTTCTCCTGTCATCTTTGATAAGACAGACTCTAATTTTCCTTGGATCGTATTCGCATTAGAATCACCGCCAAGCCGCTGCCAGCCTTGATAGCGGGAACCATCATATTCAATTGTTAATCTGATATTACGTTTCATATATGTGTAAATCCTTTCGTTGTAAAGATATTGTTGTTGTAAAACAGATTTATTATAACGAATTTCTTAAAAGTGGCAATAAATAAAAGAGAGGCGGTAGTTTATTGTATATGGTAAAATTAAGATAAAATGAGATGAAAGTAGAGAAAGAAAGGACAGATTATCATGGAAATCAATCAAATGTTAAAAAGACAAGAACATTTTTTTCAAAGTCAGAAGACAAAAGAATATGAATTTCGAAAGAAAGCATTACTGCGTCTGGAATATGCGATCAAACAACATGAAAAAGATATGGAATGTGCATTATATAAAGATTTAAGAAAATCGTCATTTGAGTCATATATGACAGAGATTGGAATGGTAAAAATGAACTTTCCTATGTAAAGAAAAATCTGAAAAACTGGATGAAGAAAGAACCCGTAAAAACAGCACTTTCCCAGTTTCCATCCCAAAGTTATAAGATCAAAGAACCACTCGGAAAGGTATTGATCATAGCCCCATGGAATTATCCAATTCTTTTATCTTTGCAGCCACTTGTCGGAGCAATCGCAGCAGGAAATTGTTGTGTCCTAAAACCATCTGAACACGCACCACACTGTGCCAGTCTTTTAAAGAGAATGATCGGGGAAGTTTTTCCTTCTCATTACGTTGCTGTGATCAACGGGGGAGTAGAAATCAGTGCAAAACTTCTGGAAAAACCATTTGATCATATTTTCTACACCGGTGGAGAACGAGTTGGAAAGATCGTGATGGAAAAGGCATCCAGACATTTAACACCAGTGACCTTGGAATTAGGCGGGAAAAGTCCATGCATCGTAGAAGAAAGTGCTGATATCAAATTGGCTGCGAAACGAATTGTTTTTGTGAAAATTTTTAAACAGTGGGCAGACCTGTGTTGCTCCAGATTACATTTTCGTAGATAAAAAAGCAGAAAGTGAACTGATCTTCTACTTAAAATACTGGATCAACAAAATGATCGGAAAACATCCATTATCCAACAAAGATTATCCAGCCATGATCAACACAAAACATTACCAGCGGATCATGGATCTTATGAAACATGAAAAGATCGTGGAAGGTGCTTATGGAGATATGAGTCTGAAAAGATCGCACCAACGATACTTGTAAATGTAAAAGAAGAATCAAGGTGATGCAGGAAGAGATTTTGGACCATTGCTTCCTATAATGACATATGACAAATTAGAAGATGCAGTTTCGTATATCAGAGATCATAACAAACCTTTGGCATTGTATTTATTTACAGAAAATGATAAAGTAGAACAAGATGTACTTTCACAGTTGTCTTTTGGCGGTGGCTGTATCAATGATACGATCATTCACCTTGCAACTCCATATCTAGGATTTGGAGGAGTTGGGAATAGCGGAATGGGATCCTATCATGGAAAGAAAAGTTTTGATACATTTACGCATGAAAAGAGTATCATAAAGAAATCAGATAAGATTGATATTCCAGTCCGTTATATGCCATATAACAAAGTCAAAGACAATTGATGAAATTTTTTCTGAAATTATAAGATAAAGGAGCAACTTTTATGGAATTTACAAATGTATTACCAGGGTGAAATTGGTAAAACAAGATGAAGCTGGGAATGAGGGAAGAACTTTGTTTCACAAAAATGATCATGTGATCGTAAAGACATTAAATGGAAGAGAGATCAAAGGTATTTTATGCAGATTGAATTTGCAAGATGCTTAGAAGAAGATGACATTGTACATGTGCATAAAGACAACGGGAAAATGAGGGAATCCCATTTGACACGATCGATGATATCATTAAAAGGTTAAGAAAGAAAAAGAGGATGAATTTATATGGGAAATCCAAATGATACTATATAATCTTCTAGTATATAAAACAAATAAAAAAGAGATGGAATACGAAACATGAATTTTATGACGGATTTTTTGCAAAACGCTGATCGCCATGAAATTCAATCGTTTCGTATTCCATCTCTTATTGTTATGAAAATTATAGAATACCATTAAGATATGTGATAAGAAAACAAAAAGTTAAAGTGTATGATATACGTCACCTTTTAAGGTTTTCCATAAAAACTTCTTATTTTCATAGATCATATACCCATGTTCGGATCCTTCTTTTGGGATGGACACAGATCCTGGATTTAAATATAAAAAGTTATCATATTCTTCCCAGGCTGGGATATGGGTATAGCCAGTCAACAGAATATCTCCTTTATGTAATTTTGGAGGATTTGCTGGAGAGTTTATGTGCCCGTGGGTTGCGTAGATGGTTTGTCCATCGATGTATAGGATGCAGGATTCGCTTAGGACAGGGAAGTTTAGTACCATCTGGTCGACTTCGGCTTCGCAGTTTCCTCTGACACAGATCAATTGGTCGCTGATAGCGTTTAGCATTTCGATGACTTGTTTTGGTGCGTAATCTTTAGGAAGGTCATTTCTTGGGCCCATGATAAAGTAAATCTCCCTAAAAGAAGTAGTTTATCAGGCTGTTCTTGTTTATATGCTTCGATTAATTGTTTACAGTAAAAGCAGATCCGTGAATATCGGATGCGATCATTAATTTCATATGTAAATACCTCAATTCTGTAAAATACGATAAAATATCTTTATTCCAGTATACCACAAAATATGTTAAAATGGTCGGGATAATAAATTTGAGATGACAATTTTAGAAAGGTTTAAATAATAAAATGAAACGATTAGTATTAGCAGAAAAGCCTTCGGTTGGGCGTGATATTGCGAGAGTTCTTGGCTGTAAGAAGGAAACGCATAGTTATATCGAAGAGAAATGATCATATTGTAACGTGGGCATTAGGGCATTTAGTATCTCTGGCGGATCCTGAGCAGTATGGAAAGGAATACAAAGAGTGGAATATGGATGTCCTTCCAATGATGCCAAAACATTGGAAATTAACAGTGTTAAAGAGACATCAAACAATTCCAGACAGTAAAGAAATTACTCCTTCGAAATGATATCAAAGATGTGATCATTGCAACCGATGCAGGAAGAGAAGGAGAATTAGTTGCCAGATGGATCACAGATGTCTGGAAATAAGAAACCAATCTACCGTTTGTGGATATCTTCGGTAACAGACAAAGCAATCAAAGATGGTTTTGCACATTTAAAACCGGGAAAAGAATATGATGATCTCTTCCGTGCAGCAAGATCAAGAGCTGAAGCAGACTGGTTAGTCGGGATCAATGCGACAAGAGCTTTGACATGTAAATACAATGCTCAGTTATCTTGTGGGCGTGTTCAGACCCCAACTTTGGCAATGATCATGAACCGAGAGCAGGAAATTAAGAGTTTCAAACCGCAGAAATATTACGGTTATAAGATTTTGCAACAGGAATGAATTTCACATGGGAGAATCAGAAGGAAATCAGAGAATTTCTGATAAGAAATGGGCAGAGAACTTGGTAAGAAATTAAGAGGTCATGATCTTGTAATCACGAAGGTTTCAAAAGAGAAAAGAACTATGCTCCAGAACTTTATGATCTGACAACTTTGCAGAAAGAAGCGAGTAAACGTTACGGCTTTTCACCAAAACAGACATTAAATATCGTTGCAGAGTCTTTATGAGCATCACAAAGTATTGACATATCCAAGAACAGATTCCAGATATTTGACCAATGACATGACAGACACATTAAAGACAGGATCAAAGCATGTCAGAATGGATCATATAAAAAGGCAGCAGCAACGTTATTAAGAAAAGAAATCAAAGCAAGCAGCCGTTTTATCAATGATAAAAAGTATCTGACCATCATGCGATCATTCCAACAGAGCAGTATGCATCATTGACAAGTTTTAGTTCCGATGAACGAAAAATCTATGATATGGTTGTTGCAAGATTTTTAGCTGTTTTATCAGCACCAGCAATTTCTGAACAACTCTCTGTGAAAGCAAGCATAAATGGAGAACTTTTCCGTGCAAAAGCAGAGAATATCAAACAGATGGGATGGAGAGAACTCTACGAAGAGGAAACTCAAACAAAAGACACGATCAAAGCAGGAAATATCCCAGTCAAAGGAAAAGAATATCCGGTTGGAACGATTTCCATGACAGAAGGAACAACGAATCCACCAGGACGTTATACGGAAGGTACACTGATCGATCAGATGGATAAAAAAGGACTTGGAACGGTTTGCGACAAGAGCTGATATCATTGATAAATTATTTAACAGCTATCTTCTTGAGAAAAAAGGAAATGAAATTCATATCACATCCAAAGGAAAGCAGTTATTAGAACTAGTTCCGGAAGATCTTAAGAAAGCAGAATTAACCGCTGACTGGGAGAAGAAATTGACAGCAATTTCTAAAGGAAAACAAAATGACCAGAAATTTATGAGAGAAATCTCAGACTATACACAGGCATTGATCAATGATATTAAAACATCGGATGGTAAATTTAGACATGATAATGTCACAAGACACCGCTGTCCGGAATGTGGAAAATTTTTATTAGAAGTCAATGGAAAACACGGGAAACGTCTGGTATGTCAGGACCGTACCTGCGGATATAAAAAGACGATTTCAAAGGGTCACAAATGCCAGATGTCCCGTATGCCATAAGAGATGGAAATGGTCGGAGAAGGTGAAGGACAGAAGTTTGTATGTGTTTGCGGGTATAAAAAAAACTGTCTGCATTTAAACAAAGAAAAGAAAAACAAGGTTCTGGAATGAGTAAAAAAGAAGTGAACCGATATTTGAAAAACAGCAAAAAGAAGCACAGGAGCCGATCAATAATGCATTTGCGGAGGCTTTTTCGAAGATAAAACTATAAAGTAGCATTATCTTAAAACATAAGATTTCACAGGCTTTCCTACAGGATTATATTCGGATTGCTGGTCATAATATTGAATCAATCCATCCAATTCTTTTGCAACAGTTTTCTGCAATACATCAACAGAGGTGATCTGTGAAAGATATGGAAGGTTATCAAAGTGTTCCCGATATTTTTTCATCTCCGCCAGTAAAGAAATGTTCCATTGGGGTTGCGAGCCAAGTTGTGAGTAGGCGCAATAACGTACTTGATGATGTTCTAAGATGTATTCTTCCTGACGGATTTTGCGTCCAACCAGAAAGTTTACAGGTTCTGTATTGGCTGGGTTGGATGTCATTTTACGAGCAGAGATTGGAAGAAAGAAGCATCTAAGATATTCTTTAAATGCAGATATTCATAAACCAGATCTTCAATTGCAATGACTTTTGAAGAAAATTCAAAAGGATTCTGAACTAAGATCTGGTTTGCTCAAAAGTTGTCGCGATTCCGTTTTGGAATATGAATAGTTTTTCTGGATTTCTTTGAATATCCTCAAAAGATTGTCCATTTTCTACTCTGGATGCCTTTGAATCAACGACAGCGACAATGCCGTTTTTGCTTTGAAAATGCCGGTAAATGACATGATAAAATTCTCATTTCTGTTAGAATATTCCCGAAGGATCAGGAATCATCGGGAATTTTAAGATCATTATAGCAAAAATCATAAAAAGAATACATTGAACGCAAAACACAGAGATGATATACTATGTTTAATAAAGTCAAAAAGGAGAAAATCAATGATTAGAATTGGTATTATGGGTTATGGTAACCTTGGACGCGGAATTGAATGCGCGATCAAACAGAATGACGATTTGGAGCTTGCAGCTGTATTTACAAGAAGAGATCCAGCGACAGTCAGCATTTTAACAGAAGGTGCAGCTGTATGTAATGTCAAAGATGTAGAAGATTGGAAAGATAAGATCGATGTTTTAATGTTATGTGGAGGAAGTGCAACAGACCTTCCTGTTCAGACACCAGAATATGCCAAATTATTTAACGTGGTAGACAGCTTTGATACACACGCAAGAATTCCAGAACATTTTGCAAATGTAGATAAAGCAGCGAAAGAATATGGACATATTGGAATCATCTCTGTAGGCTGGGATCCGGGAATGTTCTCATTGAACAGACTGTATGCAAACGCGATCCTTCCGGAAGGAAAAGATTATACATTCTGGGGAAAAGGAGTCAGCCAGGGACACTCTGATGCGATCCGTCGTGTGGAAGGTGTCAAAGATGGTAAACAGTACACAATTCCTGTAGAAGCAGCTTTAGAAGCAGTTCGTAATGGGGAAGATCCAGAACTTACAACAAGACAGAAACATACAAGAGAATGCTTTGTAGTACTTTGAAGAAGGTGCAGATGCGAAGAAAGTTGAAGAAGAGATCAAGACAATGCCGAACTACTTCTCAATGACTATGATACAACTGTACATTTCATCAGCCAGGAAGAATTAGATCGTGACCACAGCAAGATCCCTCATGGTGGATTTGTATTAAGAAGTGGATGTACAGGATGGGAAAAAGAAAACAAACATATCATCGAGTACAGTTTAAAATTAGATTCTAATCCAGAATTTACATCAAGTGTTTTAGTTGCATATGCAAGAGCTGCATATAAGCTTTCCAAAGAAGGACAGAGTGGATGTAAGACTGTATTTGATATCGCACCAGCATATTTAAGTGCGAAATCAGGAGACGAATTAAGAGCTTCTTTGTTATAAAAATATGAAGAATTAATCATTCAATAAAATGATTATAAAATATTTCTAAACTGCCTTGATTTCATGTAGGAGGAACGATATAATCATCTACATGTTACAGAGAAAGAAGGGAGATATTTATGTATCCATACGGTTATGGTTATTATTTTGACCCAACGTATATTTTGATCATCATCGGAGTGATCATCACGATGATCGCATCTTCCAAGATGAATTCAACGTTTCGAAGATATTCAAGAGTCCGTTGTCATTGCGGACTGACAGGTTCTCAGGCTGCTGAACGTATTTTAAACCAGGCAGGAATTTACGATGTTTCGGTAGAACGTGTCAGCGGGAATCTTACAGATCATTATGATCCAAAGAATAAAGTATTAAGATTATCAGATGCAACTTATGGATCTGATTCGATCGCAGCGATCGGTGTTGCAGCCCATGAGTGTGGGCACGCTGTACAGCATCAGCAAGGATATGCACCATTGAAGATCCGTGGGCTATGGTTCCAGCTGTGAATCTTGGATCCAATCTTCCTGGTTGTTTATTCTAGGTGGAGTGATCCTTGGAATGAATCAGACATTATTGAATGTTGGAATTTTATTATTTTCATTAGCGGTGATCTTTCAATTAGTAACACTTCCGGTGGAATTTAATGCCTCTTCAAGAGCGTTACGAATTCTTGGAAAGTACAGGGATCATGTACGAAGAAGATGAAGTGGGCAGACAAGGAAGGTTTTATCAGCAGCTGCACTGACATATGTAGCAGGTGCAGCATCAGCACTTCTGAGCTTGCTTCGTCTGATCATTTTATTTGGTGGAAGAGATAACGACTAGAATCATAAGGTTAGGGAAAATCCTGCATTGCAGGATTTTTTCTTTTCAAAGAAAATTATAATATAAGGATTAAGACTATTAAAGAAATAAGAGGAAATATATGGCAGGAAAATTTTACGCAGTAAAAAAAGGAAGAAAACCAGGAATCTATATGTCATGGGATGCATGTAAAGCACAGGTCATGGGATTCCCAAATGCAAGATACAAAGGATTTAAGACAAAGGCAGAAGCAGAAGCGTTCTTAAATCCCGATGCAAATGAATTGATGCAGATTGATGAAGATACATTAGTTGCATATGTTGATGGAAGTTATGATCATTCTCAGAAGAGATTTTCTTATGGTATGATATTAATGCATGATGGGGTAGAACGTTATTTTGCATATCCTTATGCGGATAAAGAATTAGCAACCATGCGCAACGTAGCAGGCGAGATCAAAGGTTCTGAAGCGGCCATGCGTTTTGCAAAAGAAAATGGCTATAAAAAGCTGGCGATTCATTATGATTATGAAGGGATCCAGAAATGGTGCACAGGAGAATGGGCAGCGAAAAAAGAAGGAACACAGGCTTATCAGCGAATTTATGAAGAAATGAAACAGTATGTGCAGATCAAGTTCGTGAAAGTGAAAGGACATTCTAATGATAAATATAATGATTATGCTGATATGTTAGCAAAATCTGCATTAGGAATCGGGATGGCAGCTTTGAGAAAAAAGAAAATCAGGAATGGATCAAAGTTAGATGATGAGGAATGATATCTTCATAAGTACCATCTTTTAATAAAAATCCTTTTGGAATGATACCAAGCTGGATAAATTCAAGTTTTTTGTATAGATGTAAAGCTGCCTTATTACTTGCAACAACTGCATTAAACTGAAGGATCTTAAAATCAAATTCAGGAGCGCGTTTTATACAGTCAGTGACAAGGAATTCACCAATCTGTTTTCCTCTGTGAGCAGAAGAAACCGCATAACTTGCATTACAGATATGGCCGCATCTTCCAACATTATTTGGATGTAAAATATAAAGTCCGACAATTTCATTTGTATCAGAATCAACAGCGATCCCGGTATATGTCTGTTCTTCAAAGAAAGCAAGACCACTTTCATGATCTAAGTCATCTAACTGAGGAGGCAACGCCGTCGTCAACAACTTCGTTCCAGATCTTGACTGCTGCATCTGTATCATCGGGTTCAAATTTTCGGATTTCAATCATTGTTAGTTACCTCGTTTAACAATTTTATTATTTTAATTTTAGTACATAAAAGTGTTTTTTGCAATAAGGTATCTATTGCAGATGAAAAGAGTTCTTGTCATTGTATGAGTGAAGTTTGATGGGGTTATGGAAATGTGCTACACTTTTATGTAAGATGAGAAAATTATATTGTAAATGTTAAAATTGTATGATATGATTCAAAACATATTTATATAGTATTAAGTATATTTTGATGCATAATGATAGGAGAAGTTATATTGAAAAAATAAATTGTTTTCAGGAGAGTCAATAAATATTGAATATAAAGTTGAAATGCCCAAAAAAAGTGAAAAATATATGAAAACAGTAGTAGCTTTTGCAAATGGCAGAGGAGGACGTATTGTTTTGGTGTTGATGACAAGACATTAAATATCGTTGGTATGAATCCTGATACGATTTTCAGACAATGGATGCTATTACAAATGCTATTTCAGATAGCTGTGAGCCTAAAATTTATCCAGATGTAACGTTGCAATCAATTGATGACAAGACGATTATAGTAGTAGAGATATTTGCGTATATGAAAAATATCGAAAATGGGGAACCGGAATACCAAGAATTCTTAGGGAATGTAAAGAATATGGTCTTAAAAACCAGAATTAATTGATTTTGATGGTGATTTTAGAGTGAATACGTATCGAAGAGAAGAAAAATCAAAAACTACCCAAACTACTACCCAAATTACTACCCAAACTACGATAAAATTAACCAAAAATGATCACGAAATTTTACAAGTGATTCAAAATAATCCAGCATTAAGTCAGAAAGAAATAGCAATGGAATTAGGATGGACAGTGGATAGAGTAAAATATTATTTAAATAAGATGAAAAACAAGAGGCAATTAGACGAATTGGCAGCAGTCACAAAGGCTATTGGGAATTGCTGATTAAGTTATAAAGAAAGGTATCGAAACACATGAAAATCCAAATGATCTGTGTCGGAAAAATTAAAGAAACATATTTAAGAGAACTGATCGATCATTACACAAAGATCATCCGTAAAAAATATAATTTTGAGATCATAGAACTCCTGATGAGAAAACACCAGATAATGCCAGTGACAAAGAGGAATCAAAAGATTAAAAGAAATTGAAGGTCAAAGAATTCTTGATAAGATTCCAGAAGGATCTTTCGTAATTCCTCTCTGTATAGAAGGAACTCCTTACTCCACCGAACAATTCCAGAAGAAATGGGATCAGTTGGAACAAGGAGTCCATAAACAATATTACATTTATTATTGGTGGTTCCCTCGGTTATCACCAAAGGTTGTATCAAAGGAAAATTAAAATTAAGTTTCAGTGAATGACATTCCCACATCAACTAATGCGGTTAATTCTAATTGAGCAGTTAAGTTATCTTTAATCCAAAGCATTTTCGAACATTCGGTAAATTTCCGGATGTTCTTTTTTTACGTTGATCGGTTTTAAAATCTTTTGTCACCATACCATGCGTTGTTTTTCCAGTAGCGATCAGGTCCCCATCTCTTGTAACTTATAAGAGAATTCCAGACGAACCGGAGACAGCTTTGTAAGACTTGCATGAATCTGTAACTGGTCTTCATAGAAAGCTGCTTTTTTGTATTTACATTCAAGACTCGTTAATGGAGTGATGATTCCTTCTTTTTCATCTGTATAAGAAATGCCAGCAGCCTTGATAAAATCAGTTCTGGCAACTTCAAAACCAGATGGCATAGGGATTGCTGTGATGAGCAATTCCCATCTGATCTGTTTCTGCATAACGAACTTCAACGGTTGATATATGTCCCATAAATTTTACGCTCCTTTTTTCTTTTTGTTTATTGTAATCGTTTCTTTAATCTGTCAAAATTTAGTCAATTTTTCTTTTCCTGATTTTCCGATCAACTGGTAATAAAGAATAAAAGCTATTACAGCTGTAATGATTTCAGCAATCCAGAAAGCATGCCATACACCATGCACTCCAACTGTTTTGCTTAATACAAATGCAGCAGATGATCACTACAACATAACGTAAAATGAAATCAGAAAAGACTGGATACCTTTTCTAACGCTTCAAACGCACCTGCAGAAACAACAGAAACGGAAGAAGCTATAAATCCTGCACAAATAATACGAAGAGCGATCGCACCTTCTGTCAATGTTTCAGGATTGTTTGTAAACTATACTCATCAGTGTCTGTGGCACCATGAAACAAATAACCGTTCCAACAGCCATGATTCCAACAACGATCTCAAACGTCATAAGATAAATCTTGCGGACACGAGCTGATTCCTTTGCTCCATAATTATCACTCATGATCGGACGCATTCCCTGGATCATTCCATTTGCTGTTAGATATAAGAATGTTTGTAATTTGTAATAAACACCAAGTACAACAACATATGTTTGTGAAAATGATGCTAAGATCGCATTTAAAGCAGATACTAAGAAAGATGGCAGTGCCATATTTAAAGTTGCTGGAATTCCGATTGCATATAAGCGCTTAACGTAAACAGCTTCCAGATTTAAAGTAATCTTTTCTGATTTTCACATGAATACATAAACAAGAGATAAATGATCAGTGTACTGCTTTGACAGATACCTGTTGCAGTGCTGCACCCTGAATTCCAAGTTTGGGGAAGAATCCGCTTCCAAAGATCAAAGCGGGTCCTAATATGATATTTACAATACAGCCAGTCATTAAAGAGAGCATAGTGATCACCATATTTCCAACTGCCTGAAAATCTTTTCAAAATACTTACCATAATGATCGTTGAAAACATTAATATAATTGTTGAATATTGTAATCCCATCCCAATAACAGTTTGATCATTCGTAAACATTGCAAGAAATGATGGCATGATCATTAATCCAACGATTGTAAGCAGAATTCCATGAATGACATTTAAAACAATCCCTGAGTTGCAGCTTTATTGGTCCTTTGCTTTTCCTGCACCAAGAAACATTGCAATGACTGCATTAATTCCAACACCGAATCCAACCGCAATTGAGTTGATCAGATTTTGTACTGGGTATACAAGAGATAATGCAGTCATTGCATCTTCACTGATCTTGGCAACGAAAATACTGTCAATGATGTTATACAATGAGTTTACAAACATTGAGATTACCATTGGCAGAGCCATTGATAGTAATAATGGTAAAATTGGTTTTTCTTTCATATACATCTGATCCATAAAATGATTCCTCCTTAATAACAAAAAAAGAGACGATAGACCTTGCTGTTTAATAATCAGAAACAGTAAAATCTATAGTCTCTTATAAGACGATATTAAATTGTATTCGTTGATTTTATCTAGATAAAGCATGCACCAGGCGGGAGTCGAACCCGCGGCCAACAGCTTCGGAGGCTGCCACTCTATCCACTGAGTTACTGGTACATAAGCTATATTATATTACAACATATTCAAAAATAGCAAGAGATATTTTGGGGTCGGACTGGACTCGCTTCGCTCGATAAGGTATACCCGCAGGGCATTCGTGAATGCATAGTCCTTCGGACTGGACTTGCTTCGCAAGGTAAGGTATAATATACTGTAAATTTGCTGTAGGTGGATTGGAGGGATGTGCGTGAAACTTAGAAAATCTACAGTTGTTGTTATCATTATAAGCTGGATCTTATTTTTTATTGCAGCTTTTGGCATATGCGAAATCGGACCAGATGAAACAAGAACGACTTACAAATGAAAAGATTTTCAACAAACAACACAAAAGAATACCTCACAAGACGTGATCAGAGAAACAAATGATGCAGCGGAAACGAAGAAGAAAGATTCAGAGATTGAGAAAAAAGCAGTTGAGGATTTTATGAAAACATATTATGAGAGAGTTCAGAAAAATGATCTTGAAAATCTTAAGAATATGGTAGAAGATACAGAATGAATTAACTGAGGATCAAAAGGCAATCCATCAGTATGTGAAGAAATATAAGAATCTTACATATCTGATCAAACAAGGAGCAGACGATGAATCCTATATCGTTTATGTAACATATGAGATGAAGATCCGCAAGATTAAAACACTTGCACCGGGGATGACATCGTATTATGTGATGAAGAAAGGGAATACATTCTGTATCTATAATAATCAAAAACATGATACGGATGAGATCACAGATGCAAAAAGAAAGCCAGAATAGCAAAGAAATTAAAAAACTTACAAAACAGATCAACAAAAGATATGAGCTGGCTTTAAAACAAGATAAAAAATTAAAACAATTTTTTGAAGGAAATTAAAAGATATGATGAAATTTGAAATTTATATTCTGCAGAAGAAATCACAGGATCCTAAGATGTATCAGGAAGCAATGGGTGAGTATCTAAAACGTCTTGGTGCATACGCGAAAGTTTCTGTAATATATAAGAAGAATGCAAAACAAGTAGAAAATATTAAAGAACCGGGAGAACATTATCATATCCTGCCTGGAAGAGACAGTATGACAAGTCCGGGGCTTGCACAGCTGATTAATGAAAGTTCTGTACAGGGAATTTCAAAGTTTCATTTTTATATTGGAGATTTAGGATCAGAGGAAGCAAAGCCATTTCATGTATCGTCATTTACACAAAGTGGTTCCTTTGCAGGCACGATCATATTAGAACAGATTTATCGTGCTTATCGGATTTTGAATCATCAGCCATATCACAAATAAAAATATTACGAGAAAACACTAGAATGGAGTTGATAAAGATGGAGTTTAAAACACCAACAATTGAAGATAAGGAAGAAATTGATCGATGTATCTTAGCAGATGATACAAGAAGTTGTGATTATGCAACAGCGAATATTATTTTATGGAGTCCTTTTATCAAGTAAAGTATGCGATCATAGATGGATTATTTGTATCTCATACTGATGAGGAGGGAGGTTCTTTTGTTATCCACTTGGAAAAGGAAATAAAAAGAAAGTATTGCAATATTTTATGGATGATTGCAAAGAAAAAAAGATTCCGTTTGTATTACATGGTGTAACTCATGAGATGGAAGAAGAGTTTCGTGAAATATTTGGAGATATTTATGAGATTGAATATGACAGAGATATCTCAGAATATATTTATGACAGAGAAAAACTCGCAACATTATCAGGAAAGAAACTTCATGGAAAGAGAAATCATATCAATCGTTTTAAAGAAAATCATGAATGGTCCTATGAACCACTTTCCGATGAAAATCAGTTAGAAGTACTGGCAATGCTGATGGAATGGAAGATGCAAAATTGTGATCCAGAAGATTTAGAGAAACATGACGAGATCTGTGTTTCTAAAAATTGTGTGATCAATTATAAAGAATTAGGACTTGTCGGAGTGTTCTGCGTGCGGAAGGAAAGGTCGTAGGATTTTCAATCGGTGAACGTGCATCAAATGAAGATACATTTATCGTTCATATTGAAAAAGCTTTTGCAGATATCCAAGGAGCTTATCCGATGATCAATCAACAGTTTGTGATCCATGAGATGGAAGATTTCAAATATGTGAACAGAGAAGACGATGCTGGAGAAGAGGGACTTAGAAAGTCAAAATTATCGTATCGACCAGTCTTTATGGTAGACAAAGGGCGTTCTTCGTCTAAAATCAGAAGTAAAGAATTGACACTAGGTGCCTAAAAATGTAGAATTGAAGGTAGGACAAACCATTAGGAGGAATATATAATGAGACATTTGATTGATCCGATGGATTTAAGCGTGGAAGATATTGATAGATTATTAGACCGCGCTGATGACATCGCAAAGAATCCTGAGAAGTATCAGGAAGTGTGCAAACACAAGAAATTAGCAACGCTGTTCTTTGAACCAAGTTACAAGAACAAGATTAAGCTTTGAAGCAGCAATGCTTGAATTAGGGGGAAGTGTTCTTGGATTTTCTTCTGCTGATTCATCGTCTGCATCTAAAGGAGAAAGTGTTGCAGATACAGCAAAGAGTCATTGAATGTTATGCAGATATCATTTGCGATGCGTCATCAAAGGAAGGAGCACCATATGTAGCGTCACAGTATGTAAATATCCCTGTGATCAATGCAGGAGACGGTGGTCATAATCATCCAACACAGACATTGACAGACCTTTTAACAATTCGAAGAGAAAAGGGACGTTTAAATAATTTCACGATTGGATTTTGTGGAGATTTAAAATTTGGACGAACAGTGCATTCTCTGATCAAAGCATTATCAAGATATGAAGGAATCAATTATATTTTAATTTCTCCAGAAGAACTCAGATTCCAGAGTATCTGAAGAAAGATGTTTTTGAGAAGAAAGGGATCACATTTACAGAAGTTGATAAGATGGAAGATGTGATGCCACAGCTTACATTCTTTATATGACACGAGAGTACAGAGAACGTTTCTTTAATGAAGCTGATTATGTAAGATTGAAGGATAGCTATATCTTAGATATGGATAAATTAAAGATCGCCAAGAAAGATCTTTCTATTTTACATCCATTACCTCGTGTGAATGAGATTTCTGTAAAAGTTGATAACGATCCAAAGAGCCTGCTATTTTAAACAGGTATTGAATGGAAAACATGTAAGAATGGCATTGATCATGGAATTACTGGGGGTAAGTGCAGATGAACATTGATAGCATTAAGAATGGAATCGTATTAGATCATATCCGTGCAGGACGCGGAATGCAGATTTATAATAGTCTTGGATTAGATCAGTTAGATTGCAGTGTTGCGATCATTAAGAATGTAAAAGCAGCAAAATGGGCAATAAAGATATCATTAAGATTTCAGATGCATTTGAAGTGAACTTTGATGTTTTAGGTTATATAGATCCAGAAGTTACGGTATGTGTCATTGAAAATGGCAGTGTAAAGTCAAACACAAAGTAGAACTTCCAGAGAAGATCGTGAATATTGCAAAATGCAAGAATCAAGATGTATTATTACATCTGTAGAACAAGAAATCGATCATGTGTTTAAATTGACAGACAGAGAACACCAAGTATATCGCTGTATTTACTGCGAATCAAAGCTTAAAAAATAATCAAAAGAAACAAGAGGTATCCGTGCATGAAACAAGAAAGCAGAACAAACATTAATCGTGTAAAGGGATATCAGCAGTCCAGATAGTTTTCACACCGCCTGAGGAACTGAACGACAGCTGATCACAACCATGCAAAGCATTTATGATGAAGAAGATATTGAGGCTGTAGAACGTGCCTATAAAGTAGCATATAAGGCACACGAGAAACAGAAACGAAATCTGGAGAGCCATATATCATTCATCCCTATTTGTGTTGCGATCATATTGGCAGAATTAGAACTTGATAAAGAAACGATTATGGCAGGACTGCTTCATGATGTAGTAGAAGACACGGAAACAACCCATGAAGATATTGTAAGAGATTTTGGGGAAGAAGTTGCCCAGTTAGTTGATGGCGTAACAAAGTTAGGACAATTAAGCTATTCCAAAGACAAGATCGAAGTTCAGGCGGAGAACTTACGAAAGATGTTTCTTGCAATGGCAAAAGATATCCGAGTGATTCTGATCAAACTTGCTGACCGTTTGCATAATATGCGTACCATGCAGTTTATGCGTCCAGAGAAGCAAAAAGAGAAATCCAGAGAAACGATGGATATTTATGCACCGATCGCACATCGTCTTGGTATTTCCAAGATCAAAGTTGAATTAGATGATTTGGCACTTCGATATTTAAAACCAGATGTTTATGAAGATTTAGAACGTTCTCTTGATTCTGCAAAGGAAGAAAGAGAAGCGTTCATTCAAGAAATCGTTGACGAAGTGAAAGGACATATTGACCACGCTGAAATTAAGGCAGAGATTGATGGCCGTGTGAAACACATGTTCAGTATATATAAAGAAGATGGTCAATCAGCATAAGACGATCGATCAGATTTATGACTTATTTGCAGTCGGATCAAGGTTGATACGGTTAAGGACTGTTATGCGGCACTTGGGATCATTCATGAGATGTATAAACCGATTCCAGGAAGATTCAAGGATTATATCGCGATGCCAAAACCGAATATGTATCAGTCACTTCACACAACATTGATTGGACCAGAAGGACATCCATTTGAGATTCAGATCCGTACATTTGAGATGCATCGTGTTGCTGAATATGGTATCGCAGCCCATTGGAAATATAAAGAAAATAATAATACCAAGGGACTTAACAAAGAGGAAGAGAAGTTAAGCTGGTTAAGAGAAGTGCTGGAATGGCAGCGTGATATGGATGATAACAAAGAGTTTTTAAGTTTGCTGAAGACGAACTTGGATCTCTTTGCAGAACAGGTATATTGTTTTACACCGAATGGAGATGTCAAAAACCTTGCGAATGGTTCGACACCGATCGATTTTGCATATTCAATCCATAGTGCAGTAGGAAATAAAATGGTTGGCGCCAGAGTCAATGGAAGACAGGTACCATTTGATTATCATTTGCAGAATGGTGATCGTGTAGAGATCATTACATCACAGAATTCAAAAGGACCTAGCAGAGACTGGTTAGGAATCGTAAAATCAGCACAGGCAAGAAGTAAGATCAATCAGTGGTTTAAACGACAATTCAAGGAAGAGAATATCGTCAGAGGTAAGGAACTGTTAGAAAAATACTGTAAGAGCAAGAGCATCAGGCTCCCCAGAACTCATGAAACCTGAATACATTAAGAAGGTTGAACTAAAATACGGATTTAAAGACTGGGATTCTGTATGTGCAGCTGTTGGACATGGCGGCTTAAAAGAGGGCCAGGTTATCAATAAGATGCAGGAAGAAGACCGTAAGATCCAGAAACAAAAGATCACGGATGAACAGATCTTGCAGAAAACAACAGAAGCAGCACAGGCGGCAGCAGCGAATCCAGAGAAGAAAAAGGAAGAGAAATCCAAAGGAGGAATTGTTGTACGTGGAGCGAATGATGTTGCTGTTCGTTTTTCAAAGTTGTAATCCAGTACCAGGAGATGAGATCGTTGGATTTATTACAAGAGGACGAGGAATCTCAATTCACAGAACAGATTGTGTGAATCTTCTGAATATGCCAGAATCTGACAGGGCAAGACTTATTGAAGCTGAATGGCAGGTAAGTGAAGCAGATACAACACAGACTTACACGACAGAGATCAATATTTATGCCAATAATCGAAAGGGATTGTTAGCAGAAGTATCAAAGATCTTCTTAGAATTAGATATTGACATCATAACGATCAACGTATCAAACAATAAGAAAGGAAGAGCAACGCTTAGTATGTCCTTGATATTACAGGCGTAGAGCAGTTAAACCGTATTATTGCGAAGATCAGGAATGTAGAAGGCGTGATCGACATAGAAAGAACAGCAGGATAGGTGAAAATATGAGCGAAACAACATTAAGACTTGACAGACCTTTTAAGATGGTAACGATCTGTCTTGGGCAGATGCAGACAAACTGCTATATTGTTGAGAATACAAAAACAAATCAGGCATTCGTCTTTGATCCGGGAGATCAGGGAGAACTTATTATGAATACATTAGAAGAAGATGGAATGGAACTGGCAGGCGTATGTCTGACACATGGGCATTTTGATCATGTAATGGCCCTTCCATATCTGATGGAACAAAAACCAGATCTTGATATCTATCTTTATGAAGATGAAGCAGATGTTCTGGCAGATCCACAGCTCAATCTCGGAGCGATGATGGGAATGGATCTCTCATTAAAAGCGAATCATCTGGTGAAAGATGGAGAGATCATAGATGTATTAGGAACAAAGGTAAAATGTATCCATGTTCCAGGACATACAAAAGGTGGCGTATGTTATTATTTTGCAGATTATGGATGGCTGATCTCTGGAGATACACTGTTCCAGATGAGCATTGGAAGAACAGACTTTCCGACAGGCAATTTGAATGATCTTCTGACAGCGATCAGAGAAAAATTATTCGTACTCCCACCATGGACAAAGGTACTATCCGGTCATACACCACCAACGACGATCGAGGAAAGCAGATGCAATCCGTTTCTGCAATAGATTATGATTGGATTAATTCAGAACAAGACCATTTATGAATATGACATTCGAAGTTTAATATTGGCATTTATGCTTGGAGAGAAGATAGAATTGACGGATCACGTTGATTCTATCTATGATTTTACTGGACGTGGATTATAAAGATCAGGAAATCGTCATGAATCTATATAAAAAGGGCGAGTTAGAAGATGAGATCCAGTTATTTGGTGATTATGAAAATAAGAAGATTTTTAAAAATCGGATGAAACAAGGAATCTATCAGTTGTTTTCCAAAGCATTAGACAAACAGCTTCCATGGGGAACGTTGACTGGGATCCGTCCGACAAAGATTGCTTTTTGATGGATATGAAAAGGGTGAGAGCAGTGAAGAGATCATTCACAGATTTCAAAAGGATTATCTGGCATCCGAAGAAAAAGCAAGATTATGTACAGAAACCGTTCAGAAAGAGAAAGAACTTCTAAAAGCATTTCCATACAAAGAAGGATACAGTCTATATATAGGAATCCCATTTTGCCCAAGCACATGTTTGTACTGTTCTTTACATCGTATTCGATCGATCAATTTGATAATATTGTACAAGACTATCTTGAAGCTTTATTGAAAGAACTGGATTTTGTGGCAAAGACTTATGCGCACAAAGAACTTCAGACGATGTATATTGGCGGTGGAACACCAACATCTTTAAAAGAAGATCTGGAATATCTGTTATATGAGGTTAATAAGAGATTCCCATTTCAAAGATCCAGGAGATCACTGTGGAAGCAGGGACGGCCAGACAGCTTGAATTTCGAAATTAAAGATTCTAAAGAAATATGGTGTGACAAGGATCAGTATCAATCCACAGTCAATGAACGATAAGACATTAAAGCTCATTGGAAGAAATCATTTCGCACAAGATATCAAAGAGAAATTTAATCTTGCGAGACAGGCTGGGATCGATAACATTAATATGGATATGATCTGTGGGCTTCCAGAAGAAGGCATGGAAGAACTTTCCTATACTTTAGATGAGATCAAAAACTTGATCCAGAGAGTTTAACGGTCCATGCACTTGCAGTCAAGCGTTCATCGAGATTGAACCGAATGAAAGATACATATCACTTTGGAGCGAGTGAAGAGATGGTATCTTATGCCGCTTCATGTGCAAGAGATATGAATATGGAACCATATTATTTATACCGGCAGAAAAACATTCCAGGGAACCTTGAGAATGTCGGTTTTTCGAAAAAAGGAAAAGAATGTCTCTATAATATTTTGATTATGGAGGAATTACATGATATTATAGCAGTTGGTGCTGGTACATCTTCAAAGATCGTCCATCAGGAAGACCATCAGGTGGACCGCATCAAAAATCTTAAAGATATAAAAGCAATACATTACACGAATTGATGAGATCATTCATAGAAAAGAATTAAAGATGATATAAACAGGAGTTTGATTATGGCAATCAGTTATGGACGAACAGATATTGAGACACCGATCCATGCGGATATAAAGAAACGATCAGTCATGGTATCATTGTCAGTAATTTGGCTTATCTTGTTGGCAAGGAATTAGGATTACAAGAAGAAGTGTGTTATGATCTCTGCAGGTTGCAGGAATGTTACATGATCTTGGAAAAGTAAGACTTAATTTCTATATGAATGAGAAAGTGGAAGATGAGATTCTGGCTGTTGACGAAACAAGATATATGAGAATGCATCCATCCATTGGATATGCGATCCTTGCAGATTACGATTATAACCAGACGGTTTTAGACGCAGTTCTATATCATCATGAACATTATGATGGTACCGGTTATCCACATAATCTGGTAGGAAAACAGATTCCATTGGTTGGAAGGATCATGCATGTATGTGATATTTTCGAGCATTGATCTCAAACAGGGATTATAGAGAAGGATTTGATGTTGAGACTGCACTTGATATCATGATCGATGAAGTAAAGAATTTTGATATGAAAGTATTTTTAGCATTCCAGAGAGTCGCATTTCAGACGGTGTTATGGAAACTGTGATGGAAAAAGGCAATCTGGATGAATTATTTGAGGAGGAACAAGAATGATTACACAGGCACCAAGAGGAACAAAAGACTGGTTTGGAAAAGATATGGACCAGCGCACATATTTAGAGAATATTTTCAAAGATTTATGCGCATCCTATAATATTCACGAGATCATCACACCAGTATTTGAGCATACAGAGCTTTTTCAGAGAGGTGTTGGAGAAACAACAGACGTTGTCCAGAAAGAGATGTATACATTTGAAGATAAAGGACACAGAAGCATTTCATTAAAACCAGAAGGAACAGCAGGAGCGATCCGTGCATATTTACAGAATGGTCTGGCAAATGAGCCACAGCCGATCAAGATGTTCTATATCACACCAGCATTCCGCTATGAAAACCACAGAGTGGAAGATTAAGACAGCACCACCAGTTCGGAGTTGAATTTGTCGGAGCGGAAAGTCCATTAGCAGAAGTAGAGCTGATTACATTAGTATCCACTTTTATTAAGAAAATTGGGTTAAAAGATGCAAAATTACACATCAACAGCATTGGATGTGAAAATTGTAGAAAAGAATACAACAAAGCATTATTAGCATATTTAAAAGAACATGAAGAACATTTATGTCCTACATGCAGAGAACGTATGGAAAAGAATCCATTACGTGTCATTGACTGTAAAGTTCCAGAATGCAAAGAGATCGTCAAAGATGCACCAAGAACGATCGACTATTTGGATGATGAATGTAAAGCACATTTTGAAGAATTAAAGAGTCTGTTAGATGCATTAAATATTCCATATGAAGTTGATACAGAAATCGTTCGTGGATTAGACTACTATACAAAGACCGTATTCTGAATTTGTAAAATGAAGATGGATTTACTTTATGTGGTGGTGGACGTTACGACAATCTTGTTCATGAGATCGATGGAAAAGTTTCTATGCCATCCGTTGGATTTGGTATGGTTGTAGAGAGAATCCTTTATTTCTTAGAAGAAGAGAAAGTAGATCTTCCATGCACAAGAGATATTGACCTTTATGTAGGAATTCTTGGACAGGAAGCAAAGCAAAAGCTTACCAGATCGTTGTAGATCTTCGTGATCAGGGATTTGTCGTAGAAACAGATTATCTTGGAAGAAGCGTAAAAGCACAGATGAAATATGCAAATAAGCTGAATGCCAAGAATACGATCATCATTGGTGATGACGAATTAGTGAAGAATGAAGGAAATGTCAAAATATGGAAACAAGAGAAGTTACAACCATTTCGCTTGATAAGATCGCAGATTGTTTAAAATAAAATCATGCTTTCTTATACTAGTTCGTGACATTTTGACAAAATCATATATAATGAGTAATAATTACAAGAAAGGAGGTAACATGCATGAGTGAATATGCGATCGTGGCACCAGAAGATTTCGACCAAAGCGTATTTCGCCTGATTGGTAAGGAATGGATGCTTGTTACTGCAAAGAATCAGGAAGGAAAAGTTAACACAATGACTGCCTCATGGGGTGGTTTAGGTGTTATGTGGGGTAAGAATGTTGCTGTGACAGTCTTAAGACCACAAAGATATACAAAAGAATTCATTGACCAGTCAGAATCATTTACATTATCTTTCTATGATGATACTTTTAAGAAGGATTTAAGCTATCTTGGAAGTGTATCTGGAAGAGATGAAGACAAGATCGCGAAGACACGTCTGACACCAACAGATGCGAATGGAATTCCATTTTTTGAGGAAGCAAAGATCGTACTGATCTGTAAGAAGTTATATTCTCAGCCAATGGATCCAGAAGGATTTGTTGATAAATCTTTAGATGAACAGTGGTATCCAGAGAAGGATTATCACGTACTTTACGCTGCAGAGATCGAACAGATCCTTGTAAGAAAAGATTCATAAAAGAATATATAAGGCAGAACCGAAGATACGGGCTCTGCCTTTCGTACAAAGTGAAAAGGATGAAGGAGGAAATATCATGGCAGAATCAATGTCAGGTTTAGCCAGATCCCACCGATGTACAGAGGTAAGCAACAAACTTATCGGAACAGAAGTCACTGTCATGGGATGGGTACAGAAACGAAGAAATTTAGGAAGTCTTATATTTGTAGACTTAAGAGACCGCTCAGGAATCTTACAGTTAGTTTTTGATCAGGAAGTATTATCTGAGGAAGACTATAATAAGGCAAACTCTTTAAGAAGTGAGTATGTCGTTGCAGCAGTAGGTACTGTAGAGAAGAGAAGTGCAGCGATCAACGAGAACTTGAAGACAGGAGATATCGAGATCAAGGTACATACATTACGTATCTTATCAGAATCAGAAACTCCTCCATTTCCAATTGACGAGAATCAGACAGTCAAAGATGAACTTCGTTTAAAATACCGTTATCTTGATCTTCGAAGACCAAATCTTCAGAGAGAAACTTACGCATCGTAATAATGTAACAAGAATGGTACGTAACTTCTTAGGGGATGAAGGATTCTTAGAGATCGAGACACCAGTTTTAGGAAAGAGTACACCAGAAGGAGCAAGAGATTATCTTGTACCAAGCCGTGTACATCCAGGAGAATTTTACGGACTTCCACAGTCACCACAGCTGTTTAAACAGCTTTTAATGTGCTCTGGATTCGACCGTTACTATCAGATCGCAAAATGTTTCCGTGACGAAGATCTACGTGCAGACCGCCAGCCAGAGTTTACACAGGTCGATATGGAACTTTCATTTGTTGATGTCGATGATGTGATCGATGTAAATGAACGTCTGTTAAAGAAGATCTTCAAAGAAGTATTAGATATTGATGTACAGCTTCCTATGCTTCGCATGACTTATAAAGAAGCAATGGACCGTTTCGGATCTGATAAACCAGATATGCGTTTTGGAATGGAACTTACGAATGTATCCGATACAGTTGCCGGATGCGACTTTATGGTATTTAAAGGAGCATTAGAGAATGGTGGATCTGTAAGAGGATTAAACGCTAAAGGTTTAGGAGATCTTGGACGTAAGAAGATCGATGGATTCGTTGACTACGCCAAAGACTTCGGAGCGAAAGGTCTTGCATATATTCAGTTAAAGAGCGATGGAACAGTGAAATCATCTTTCGCTAAATTCATGAAAGAAGAAGAGATGGATGCACTGATCAAAGCAATGGATGGACAGGCAGGAGACTTATTACTATTTGCCGCAGACAAAGACAAAGTTGTCTTTGATGTGCTTGGTAACTTAAGACTTCACATTGCGAAACAGTACGATATGATCGACAAATCCCAGTATAAGTTCTTATGGGTTACAGAATTCCCATTACTTGAGTGGAGCGATGAACAGAATCGTTACACAGCAATGCATCACCCATTTACAATGCCATTTGAAGAAGATCTTGAATTCATTGATGAAAGACCAGGAGATGTCCGTGCGAAAGCATACGATATCGTATTAAATGGTACAGAACTTGGTGGTGGATCAATCCGTATCCATCAGGATGATATTCAGGAGAAGATGTTTGAAGCTCTTGGATTTACAAAGAAGATGCTTACAACCGTTTTGGATTCTTATTAGATGCATTCAAATTTGGAGTACCACCACATGCTGGTTTAGCTTATGGTCTTGACCGTCTTGTTATGTGGTTAACAGGAGAAGACAGCATTCGTGATGTCATCGCCTTCCCGAAAGTAAAAGATGCTTCCTGCCTGATGACACAGGCTCCAGGACCGGTTGATACATTACAGCTAGAAGAACTTGGAATTGAACTTTCAACACCAGAGGAGGAATAATCAGATGGAGAAAATGTTATTTAGCGGTGTTCAGTCTAACTCTGAAGTTGCACTGATCGCAATCAAAGGAATCAAAAACCAGCCAGGAATCGCAGCAAAAGTTTTTGGTGCCATTGCAGAAGAAAAAATCAACGTGGAACTGATCCTTCAGTCCATCGGACGTGGAGAGAATAAAGATATTTCTTTCGTTGTAGCACAGGATGAAGCAGATCATGCCGTTGAAACATTAAAGAAAGCATTTGATGAAGCAGATTACGAAGATATCATCAGTGATAAAGAAGTTGGAATCGTATCTATCGTCGGAGCTGGAATGATGTCTAACAGCGGAGCAGCTTCTAAGATGTTTGAAGCACTGTATAATCGTGGAATTAACATTCACTTAATCTACACATCAGAGATCAAGATCACTGTTCTGATCAAAGAGAGTCGTAGAACGTGCAGTAGAAGCATTAAAGAACAGTTCCAGGAATAATCAGATAGATCAGGCAATCGAATGATCATAAGAACAAGACACAATATACGAGACACAATATTATTTTACATAAATATATAAAGGAGAAAACAATGTTTGATTTTAGCGAAGTAAAGAACTACGATCCAGAAGCAATGGAAAACGAATTAACAAGACAGAGAACAAATCTTGAGTTGATCGCATCAGAGAACCTTGTTTCCAAAGCTGTTATGGCTGCAATGGGAAGTCATTTAACAAATAAATATGCAGAAGGATATCCAGGAAAACGTTACTATGGTGGATGTCAGTATGTAGATGTGGTAGAAGATCTTGCAAGAGAACGTGCCAAAGAATTATTTGGATGCGAATATGTAAATGTACAGCCACACTCTGGAGCACAGGCAAACATGGCAGTATTCTTCGCAGTATTGAATGTCGGAGATACATACATGGGAATGAGCTTAGACCACGGTGGACATTTAACACACGGAAGCCCAGTCAACATGTCTGGTAAGAACTATCACTGCGTACCATACGGAGTTAATGATGAAGGATTCATCGATTATGATGAAGTAGAAAGAATCGCATTAGAATGCAAACCAAAGATGATCATTGCTGGTGCAAGTGCATACGCAAGAGCGATCGACTTCAAACGTTTCCGTGAGATCGCTGACAAAGTTGGGGCAGTTTTAATGGTGGATATGGCTCATATCGCAGGATTAGTAGCTGCAGGATTACACCAGAGCCCAATCCCTTATGCTCATGTAACAACAACTACAACACATAAGACATTAAGAGGACCTCGTGGTGGAATGATCATGTGCAGCAATGAAGTGAACGAAAAATACAACTTCAACAAAGCAATCTTCCCAGGAATCCAGGGTGGACCATTAATGCATGTGATCGCTGGTAAAGCTGTAGCATTCAAAGAAGCATTAGACCCATCATTCAAAGAATATATGACACAGGTTGTGAAGAATGCAGATACTCTTGCAAATGCACTGATCGAAGAAGGATTCGATATCGTATCTGGAGGAACAGACAACCACTTAATGTTAGTAGATCTTAAGAAATATGATCTGACAGGAAAAGAAGCTGAAAAAGTACTGGATTCTGTACATATCACATGTAATAAGAATACTGTACCAAACGATCCAAAATCTCCATTCGTAACATCAGGACTTCGTCTTGGAACACCAGCTGTTACAACTCGTGGACTGAAAGAAGACGATATGAAAGTGATCGCAAAAGCTATTCGTCTGACATTATTAGACAAGAAACTTGATGAAGCAAACGAATTAGTATTAGGATTAACAGAAAAATATCCACTCTATGAATAATCCATCACAGAGTCGTATTTGGAGGCAGAAATCAATATGAGGATTACAAAGAAACAAGGGGGAATCATAGGAGGTGCCGTAGCGGTTGTTTTAATAGCAGCCGCTATCGGTGTCCATGCCCATTATCAGAACCGTTGGTATCCGGGGAGTACATTTAACAAGGTTGATGTCAGGAATGACATACGAAGAATCAGTGAAGAAAGTAAAGAAATCCATTGATTCTTACAAGTTAAAGATCAAGGGAAGAAATAACGGACAGGAAGCGATTTCCGGTAAGGAGATCGATCTTGCATTTAAGACAGAATCACATGTAAAGGATGCTTACAAAAGCAGCACAGCCAAAGTGTATTTTCAACGATCTTTGGTGGCAAAAAAACCAAAGTGACAGCAGTTGCATTATCAGAGCAGAAATTAAAGGCCAAATTAAAACAATCCGTTTTGATCAAAGGCAGTGATACATATAAGATCACAAAACCAGTGGATGCAACGATCGTATATTCTGCAGATAAGAAATACGGTGTAATCCAGAAGGATGAAGGAAATTACTTAAACCGTAAAAGCATTTTATGACGCAGTAGAAATCCATAGAGTCTTTAAGTAACACACTGAATCTGACAGATGAAAAGAAGAATCCGGACGTCTATAAAAAGCCTGGTCTGTATCATGATGATGAAGAATTAAAACAGATGCAGACAACCTATAATGAGTATTTATTACATTTCATTCAGTGGGATATGGGCAATAATGTCAAAGAAACATTAGGTCCAGATGCGTTAAAAGACTGCATCAAAGTAAACACAAAGAGACATACTGTAAAATTAGATCAGCCTGCCGTCGAGAAATGGTTAGAAAGCTTTTGCTTAAAATACAAGAACAGGGAATCGCAAGAACATTTAAGACACATTCTGGCAAGAAGATCAAAGTCAGTGGTGGAGACTATGGATGGCGTATCGATTATGACAAAGTTATCGCACAGACAATGAAAGCGTTAAAGAAAGCACCAGAAGAATCTGCGATCAAAGCCTATGAGAAAGAGTCTTCCAAGGAGAATGAACAGGCTTTACTTACAAGCTTAAAACCAGTCTACAGCCACAAAGGATATCGTATGGATTATACGAACAAGCAAAATGACTGGGATACACAAAACTACAGTGAAGTTGACCTGTCAGCACAGGAAGTTTTCGTCTACAAGAAAGGAAAACTTGTATTTAGCACAACCTGTATCACTGGAAAAGCAACACCAGATCGTATCACAAGAACTGGTGTTTATGACATCAAAGAGAAGAAACTTACAAAGACATTAACAGGTGCGGATTACAGTGTTCCAACAAGATACTGGACAAGGATCATGTGGACAGGAACAGGATATCATTACAGCAGCAGAGGAGACTGGGGAAGCTGGTCACCAACATATTATAAGACGAATGGATCTCATGGATGTGTTAACTTAACATTATCAGATGCAAGATCTGTATATAACCTGACGAAGATCGGAGATCCTGTATTTATTCATTATTAAAAGAAAGAAAAGAGGTTTCAATCAATGAGAAATCAATATGAAAAACAGGAAAAGTATTATGGTATGCACAGATCATGATCTTTCTAGGTGCTTTGGCAACCTGGTTTAATCATATGGATATGCATACATTTTATACGATCAATATCATTTTATCAGTGATTTCGATCATTTCTCTGACACTGGATCGCTTTTACTTTAGTGAGAAGATCGGGCAGAAAGTGCATAATTCTTATTCTGTTGCATATGGATTACTAGTGATCTTTACGTTACTACTGGTAATTCAGTATGCGGGATATTAAAGATCGATCTGATCATGCAAGAAGGGACAAAGATGATCTGGGCATTAACACCAGCATTGAGCCTTCTTTGGAAGACGAAATTCATCGCCTTCCGTGAATGGGATCAGCGTTAGAAGAAAAGTTTGTTGCTAGAAGAACAGATTTATAAAAGGCTCTTGGCGTTATGCCGAGGGTCTTTTAAACATTTCAGAGAAATAACTGCTGCCAGAGAAACCATACATCTTATCGATATCTGTTATCTTTTTCTCATGTTTTATGATCTCAGGCAAGCTCATATGAATACGAAGTTGATTCAGATAATCCACAGGACTTAGATGAACATTTCTTTGAAAGAGTCGGCAGCATTCACTGTTGCTTAGATGGCAGTAAGAAGCAATATCAGCGAGTGTATGCTTTTGGTCGATTGTTTTAGTAAGATATATCATCACATCTTTCATACGTTCCAAATCTCTGGATTCTTTTAAGGATAGTTCTTTGGAGAGATTAACATTATGAAAGATATAATAAAAGATCTCGTTTACAAAATGGTTGATCTTCAATTCATAACCATCAACAGGACGGTCACAGATATCATTCATTTTGCGGATCATTTCAAGGATATATTTCTGCCAAGGCACTTTTGGAACGAACGTTAAAAATCCAAAGGAAGGATGATCGACCAGAGGTTTGATATATTTTTGATATAAAGGATTATCTTCTGTCTGAAAAAGAACAGAAGGGCAGATCCGGTAGATAACAAAGCGGCAGTCATAAGACTGATATGTACAAGCGGAATGAATCTCCCAGTGTTTAAAAGAAACCTTCCCCAGAAGAAACCAGAAAAGCCTTCTGCCGGACACGAAATTCCATCATGCCAGAGAGAACATATATAAACTCAAATTCATCATCCCAATGAGGAAATAAAACCTGAGCAGGCATCTGTCGGATATCCAATACCTTGCGTTCAAATGAAACGGTTTTAGAAAGTGGAAGCAGTGGAAAATAAGTGATAGATGAATGGCAAATATCATAATTCATAGAAAAACCTCATAATATCAATATTGTTATAAAAAATGTCGAATTGTGTCATAATATAGTTTGATTTTACTATGATTGTTATAAAAATTCAAGAATAGAAAAGGCATTTTCACTGGAATGGCGATAAAATATCCAGTGAAAATGCCTGATAAAATGTCTGTGTTCTGTGATATTTGATAGAAAGAGCGAGGTGCCTTAATAACCTAGGGATTCACCAACAAGGATTACTTTGACACGATCTTTCATCATTGCACTCTGACGTCTTGTCACAACGATCTGACTGCAGATGCAGGTATCTCCATAACAGTCACCACAACGTCCAGTCATAGAACAAGGAGTTTTCAGTCCGAGACGAAGAGTGTTTGGAGGGCTGGCAAAATTACGAACTCTCTTAATACCATCTTCCACATCATTGACAACTTTGTTCATACCAACGATCATGATCACATGTTTAGGACCATAACTTAAGCACGCAACACGGTTACCAGTTCCATCGATATTGATCAGTTCTCCGTCTAAGGTGATCGCATTAGAGCTCATCAGGAAATAATCAGATAAGACAGCCTTAGAAAAGATCTCACGCTGCTCATCAAAATTCTTTGCAACAGAACGATCGATCAGATGATAGTTTCCTTCCTTTAAGGCATCCATCAGCCCAATCTCAGAAACACTCATAGAACCACCCCAAGAAACAGAAGAACCCTCTTTGATATAACTAAGAGCCTGTTTTAGGGCGTCTTCCTTGGTTGCACAGAAAACACCATGCATATTTCTTTTTTCAAGTCCCTTGATAATTGTCTGTGCACGAAGTTTGGTTGCTTCATTTAAAACATACTCATCATCCTTTCAGTGTAAATTTTATGTGGAATCATGATTCTACAGATATGAATTCCACAAGAACTAGATTTAATTATATCATGTTTTCAATGGTTATGTTATAATATATCGTAAAACTTTTAGAAAGAGGTAATTTTTGAAAGCACTATTTATCACAGAGAAACCAAGTGTCGCAAGAGAATTCGCAGCGGCACTGAATATAAATGCAAAAAACAGAGACGGATACATGGAAGGAGACAAGGCAGTCATCACATGGTGCGTCGGACATTTAGTTACCATGTCTTATCCAGACCAGTATGACCCTGCACTGAAGAAATGGGACTTAGAAACCATTCCATTTATTCCAGATACATTTAAATATGAAACGATCCCAGGAGTACAAAAACAGTTTGATATCGTATCTTCACTCCTTAATCGAGAAGACATTGATACGATCTACGTCTGCACTGACTCCGGACGAGAGGGAGAATACATCTACCGTCTGGTAGACCAGCAGGCCAATGTCAGCAAAGACAAGAAGAAAAAACGTGTCTGGATTGATTCCCAGACAAAAGAAGAAGTGATCCGTGGGGTAAAAGAAGCGAAAGACTTAAGTGAATATGACAATCTAGCAGCCGCCGCATACCTGCGAGCCAAAGAAGACTATCTGATGGGGATCAACTTCTCCAGAGTCCTGACACTCAAATATGGCTGGACACTCGGTAACTATTTAAATCAGAAACGAAGCTTAGTGGTAGCAGTCGGACGAGTGATGACTTGCGTTCTCGGAATGATCGTCAAGAGAGAACGAGAGATCCGTACCTTTGTGCCAACACCGTTTTACAGAATCTTAGGACACTTTGACTGCCAGGGATTTGAAGTGGAAGCCGAATGGAAAGCAGTGAAAGGATCAAAGTACTTTGAGTCCAAGAAACTATATAAGGATAACGGATTCCTGGACAAGAACGATGCAAAGGAATTCATCAAATATTTAGAAGATGGAAGCAACAATGAGACGATCGTAGTATCCTCATCCAAACGACAGGAAAAGAAGAATCCGCCGTTATTATATAATCTGGCAGAACTAGAATGAATGTTCCAAACGATTCAAGCTAAGTCCAGATGAGACATTAAAAGTGGTCCAGGACCTATATGAAAAGAAACTGGTTACATATCCAAGAACCGATGCCAGAGTCTTATCCAGTGCGGTCGCCAAAGAGATTTATAAAAATATCGGAGGATTAAACAATTACACTCCTCTATCAGATTTGCAAATGAGATCATGCAGGGCAAGAAGTATCAGGGAATCATCAAGTCGAAATACGTAGATGACAAGAAGATCACCGACCACTATGCGATCATTCCAACCGGACAGGCAGTAGGCAGTTTATCAAGGATCTCAGAGATGGGACAGAAAGTCACGATGTGATCGCCAGAAGATTCCTAAGCATTTTTATGCCGCCAGCTGTGTACTTAAAGATCAAATTAGAGACACAGACCAAAGGCGAAGCATTCTTTGCAAACTTTAAGATGTTAAAAGACCCAGGATATTTAAAGTCACAGGAATGGGCGGACAGAAGAAAGAAGCCCAATTAACAGAAGAACAGATTCATGCGATCTCATCTTTGAAGAAAGGAATGCCTCTTCCAGTGAAAGACTATACGATCAAAGATGGAACGACATCCGCACCAAAACGATACAATTCAGGTTCCCTGATCCTTGCGATGGAAAATGCGGGACAGCTGATCGAAGATGAAGATTTAAGAGAACAGATCAAAGGAAGCGGGATCGGAACGAGTGCGACAAGAGCAGAGATCGTAAAGAAATTAGTGTCCAATAAATACATTGCATTAAATAAAAAGACACAGATCGTAACACCGACTTTAACCGGAGAGATGATCGTCAATGTTGTCAGCGCATCCATTGGATCACTCTTAAACCCAACCCTGACCGCAAGCTGGGAAAAAGGTCTTACTTACGTAGCAGAAGGAAGTGTCACAGAAGAAGAGTATATGCAGAAGTTAGACAAGTTTGTCACCCAGAAGACAAATATCGTCAAGCAAAATAACTTCCAGTATCAGCTCAGACAATCCTTTGACCAGATCGCACCATATTATCAGAAGAAAAAATAAAACAATATTCATAAAAACACCTTCCATCACATATATTTGGATTATACCAAAATGGGGAGGTGTTTTTAAATTTATGAAAGAGGAAGAAATCTTAGGAATCCTTCCATTACATATCAGAACGATCATAAAGCAGGCAGACATCAACTGGGACGAACTTCAGGAAATTCGCCTGCGTATTCAAAAGCCAGTCATTTTAAAATACAACGCAAAAACCTGTTACCTATCCGAACAGGGAAAGATCACAACAAGAAAAGAACAATTACATATCGTAACTTCACAAGAGATCAGACAAGCCATGGAATATATCAGCAGCTATTCGATGTATGCTTATATCGAACAGTTAAAACAAGGATTTTTAACGATTCGAGGCGGACACCGGGTTGGAATCTGCGGAACCGTTGTCATGGATCATGATAAAGTTAAAACGATCCGACATATTTCTGGATTAAATATCCGAGTCGCACATGAAGTGAAAGGATGTGCGGACACCTTATATTCACGCTGCACCAGAATGGGAAAACTCATTCCAACGCTGATCATCTCACCACCCGGCTGTGGAAAAACAACCCTGCTTCGGGATATGATCCGAAAAATCTCTGATGAAGGACAGACCGTCGGAGTCGTTGATGAACGAAGTGAGATCGGAGCATGCTACCAAGGTGTTGCCCAAAATGATCTCGGATCCAGACAGATGTCATGGATGCATGTGAAAAGGACAGGGCATGAATATGCTGATCCGATCCATGGCACCCGATGTGATCGCAGTGGACGAGATCGGAAGCAAAGAAGATGTGGAAGCCTTATTTTTCTGCGCCTACCGTGGCTGCAGCATTCTGCAACGGCCCATGGAAAGAACAAAGAATCGTTATCCAAGAATCCCTATATGCGGGAGATCATCAACAAAAAGATGTTTCAGCGCTACGTGATCTTAGAACAGCGAAACCAGCCAGGTTATATCGCACAGATCATGGATGAAAACGGGGTGGTCCTAAATTGATCAAGATATTAGGATCATTGATCGTGATCTTCGCAGGATCGGATTTGGATTTCACAAAGCCGCAAAAGAACAAAAACGATTGGAACAGGGAGCGAGCATCACGAACGTTATCCAAGGAGAGATCCGCTATGGATTTACCCCACTTCCAGAAGCCGTTTTAAAGATATCGACAAAGACAGAGAAGGAATATCAGCCATTTCTAAAAAAGGTGGCAAAGCAGTTAGAGACACACAGCGAAGAATCTTTTGCCAAAGTATGGCAGCAGACAGCTGAGCAGAAATTAAAACAAGTGATCTATGAACCAAAGTTTTATGAAATCTTAAAAAACATGGGTGAAACGATCGGATATCTTGACCAGCAGATGCGGAGAAACGATCCTGCTGACGATCGAACAACTCGATGACCAGATTTTCCTTATGAAAGATCAAGTAGTAAAGAACTGCAAGATGTACCGAAGCCTCGGTATATCATTAAGCGTTCTGATCGTGATCATCTTACTATAAAGCAACTACCAGACATTTTTATGACAAGGAGGGGTTATGAGTGTCAATATCATTTTTCGGATCGCAGCCGTCGGAATTCTTGTAACGATCCTTGTGCAGGTCTTAAAACATTCCGGAAGAGACGAACAGGCTTTTTTGATCACACTTGCAGGACTGATCCTTGTTCTTGGCTGGGTGATCCCATATATCTATGATCTGTTTGAAAGCGTCCAGACACTTTTTACGATATCCTAGAGATTGGAGGCGGATACTAAGATGATAAAAGTCGCAGTCTTTGAATCGTTGCAAGTCTGATCGCCATGAAGATCAAAACGATCCGTCCAGAGATCGCAGTCGTGATCGCAGTGATCTCAAGCATTCTTCTGGCAATGTATGGACTAAAACAAATGGAGGAAATACTAACTGTGTTTGAGATGATCCGGTCCTATTCAAAAATCCCACAAAGCTACTTCCAGATCCTTTTAAAACTGATCGGTATCTCCTTCATCTGCGAGTTCGCATCCAATATCTGCAAAGACGCAGGACAGGCATCGATTGCAAAGCAGATTGAGTTTGCAGGGAAATTAGCGATCCTGATCGTTGGACTTCCAGTCTTTGAATCGCTGCTTGGAACGATCCAGAAACTATTAGGAAATGGCAGATGAAACAAAGAATATTCCTGCTAACCTTGCTGTTTTTACTGATCCTTACAAGAACAAATGATATTTCAGCCAAAGAAACAAAACTCAACGAAGATATGTTTACCAATGTAAACACCTTAAAGACAAAGAGATCGATCTATCTTATACACAATTAGTAAAACAGCTGATCCACAATGTAAAGGTGTTCTGCATACGATCAAAGCCAAAATGAAAGAGGTCTTTTTAAACCGTATGTTGATCCAAAAGACCTGATCAGAGAAATCCTTCTGATCGCATTTACCGCAGCCATATTTAAAAATCTGTCCGATTCCTTTTCAGCAAAGCACAGCCAATAGTGCATTTTATATTACTTATGTGATCCTATGCGGTGTCATGGTACATTCCTTTTTTTATTTAAACAAAACAGTGACGCAGCTCGTTACCTTAATGGCAGATTTATGAAAGGAATGATCATGGCATATTCACTGGCTGTTGTCTCAACTTCCGGGATCACAACATCAACGACAGTTTATGAATTTTATCTTCTGCTGATTTATGCAATGACAACCCTTACAAATGTTGTATTACTTCCGATGATCAAGATCTTATTTGTCTTAAAGATCATCAACCATATATCAAAGAAGAACATTTTCAAGACTATGCAAAACGCTCGAAGGTGTGATCAAGTTTTTGCTCAAAGGATTCCTAAGTGTCCTGTTAGGAGTCCAGCTGATCCAGTCGATGATTCTTCCAGCCGTTGATTCCATGAAAAATACAGTTCTCCAAAGAATGGAGTGCCATTCCAGGAATCGGAAGTGGTTTTGAATTCAGCCATGACCATGGTCATCGGTTCGGCAGTTGTGATCAAAAACAGCATCGGAGCCGTTGGGATCCTTGTACTGATCGTGATCATCGTCCCACCAGTTATAGAGATTACAGCAGTTGTTCTTACATATCTGCTAGCAGGAATCATGATCCAGCCCATATCTGACAAAAGGATCACCGGAGCGATGGATGCAGTCATTCAAAGCGGAAAATTAATGCTTTCGATGATCTTTACGATGGCACTATTATTTATCCTATCCGTGGCATTGATCGCATTCTCAACCAACGTTAATTATTATGCGGGGTAGGATTATGGATTATCTGAAAATGATCATATTTTTTCTGATCTTAACAACACTGATCGATCAGCTCTGCGACAAAAGCATCTACCGTCCATACCTTCGGTTAATGACAGGATTTATGCTCATCTCCCTGATGAGTGCAGCCAATATCCTATTATTTATCCAACGAGATATCGTGACACAGGCAATCTCAACCGCAGTCAAAGGAGAAAATAACTCTGCATTTTTGGATGGTGCAAAGAGGAAAAACAAAATCAGATCAAAGAACAGATCACAACGTTATTTTCACAATACGATCTCAAAGTATTAGACGTTGATCCAAAGGTAAATAAAAAAGGAACTATCGAGGAAGATCAATATCAAACAGACAAACTAAGTCATACAAAGAAACTAAAACCGCAATTTCAAACTTCTATAATATGAAGGAATCTAATATAAATATAAGTGAGTAGAAGAAATATGATAGAGAGGGAAAAACTACAACATCTGATCGAAAATATCGGCATTCCAAAACTTTGCCTGATCTTACTTCTTGGCATCAGCCTGATTATCGTAAGCATCCCAGGAAGACAAAGAAGAACACACAAAGCACTGAAACCACAGCAAAAGAAGATTCTACCGATCTCTATGTGAAAAAACAGGAGAGGCGATTGGTCAATGCATTAAGACATGTAGAAGGAGTCGGAAAAGTAAAAGTGATGATCACCGTTAATTCATCAAAAGAAGCCGTCGTAAATAAAGACAGTCCTTACGAACAAAGCAGCAGTGAAAAAGAAAAAACGGTCAAAGAAGATGAACAGACCATCTTAGTCGAAGAAGACGGAAAGAAAGTTCCATACGTGATCAAAGAAGTAGAACCAGTCGTCGAAGGAGTGGTCGTCGTCGCCCAGGGCGGTGGGAATGATATTATAAAGAATCAGATCGTTGAAGCAGTTTCTGTGTTATTTCATATTTCATCTTATAAAGTGAAAGTCTTAAAAATGGAGGATTCCTAACAATGAAAAGTATTTCAGAAAAATCAGATGATCATCATGACCTAGCGGTTGTGATCGCTGTTGCAGGGTATGTAAAATTATAGTCAGAAATACGATTCGGCCGGGACGAAGAATGGCAAGACGAAGACAGTTTCAAAGAATGTGGCAAAAGAAAGTGCGGCAGCAGTAACCGATGACGTGACTGATGTTGGGGAAGCCGATGCCCCACAAATACACAGGTTAAAATGGTATGTGGCAAGGAATTAAGAGGAGGGAGCAGACACATAGCAAGGCGAAGGATACATTGGAAGAGATTATTAAGGATCAGACGGTGAAAGATAGCGTGAAGCAGGATGCGGTGGATAAACTGGCGATGCTGTCAGAACAGATGGAGATGGAAACTGCAGCAGAGAATCTACTGGGGGCTAAGGGATTTTTGAATAGTATTGTTACGATTACGAATGGGAAGGTGGATGTGTTGGTGAATAAGAAGGATCTGTCGAAGGTTGAGAGGAGTCAGATTGAGGATATTGTTGTTAGGAAAGTGGGGTGTCAGTTGGGGGATGTGGTGATTAGTTCGATTAAGACGGAGGAGTAGAAGTGTATATGGAATAGAGGGTTTGGGTTCTCTCTGGATGATATTCTTGGGTAATTTAGGAATATTGTTCAGAGAGAATTTTATGTTTATATATGGATTTGTATATTAGGTTGCATATTTGATTGATTGGATTCATAATAGGAAGTGTCAAGCTAATAAAAAACTTTATATGATAAAAATATAATGATTTCTGTCGACCTGTGATAGTGTAAAGAACGCAGGGAATCATGACAGAAGTAAAAAAGCTAAAATAGGAGGTGTTGCTAAAACATATGATGAAGAGTGAGAAAGAAATGATATATTTTGAAGAGGTCGACAGAATAAAGGTGTTTCGTGGAGTAAATAAGCAGTTGGTTTTGGGACGGGGAATTAATAGAAACATAATGGAATTTAAAAGAACATTGCAAGAACATTAAATAATAATAATCACAGGAATTAATAGAAACATAATGGAATTTAAAGATAGCTGACCCGGTTGCATTTCTAAGATGTTACATACGAATTAATAGAAACATAATGGAATTTAAAGTGAAAAAAGAGACAGGCAGTGAAGTGAGGATAAACTGAATTAATAGAAACATAATGGAATTTAAAGCGTTTTGCGTGACCTTTTTCAAGTAGGTGAGTCAGACGAATTAATAGAAACATAATGGAATTTAAAGGCGATAGCTGCGATCATGACGATCTTCACAACGCTTTGAATTAATAGAAACATAATGGAATTTAAAGTTTCTTCAGTGGATTCATGAATGGGATAAGGGAATGCAGGTGAATGGTTGATAAGGTAGAATTAATAGAAACATAATGGAATTTAAAGTCTATGCAGAGATAAAATTCTCCTTTCACTGTTTTAGAATTAATAGAAACATAATGGAATTTAAAGTTCGATGATACGTTCAATCAGATCTCCGTAGATGTCTTGAATTAATAGAAACATAATGGAATTTAAAGTCTTACCTGGTATCCTTGTTTATTCATCAGCGAAAAAGAATTAATAGAAACATAATGGAATTTAAAGTTTATTTCTGCTTTTATCCCAAGACACCCCTTTAGAATTAATAGAAACATAATGGAATTTAAAGGCTCTTTATGGTTCTGTTTTCAACACCTAAGATCTTGAATTAGATTCTTTCTGTCCTTCTGCACGTAAGATTGCAGTTCTGTTTTCAACTCCTAAGATCTTGAATTAATAGAAACATAATGGAATTTAAAGATTTTTGGCACCGATGTAACTTTGATATGTCAATTCGAATTAATAGAAACATAATGGAATTTAAAGATCTACATGCATATCGTATGCTAGTATGTCAAGAATGAATTAATAGAAACATAATGGAATTTAAAGAAATTTCCTTTATGATAATCCTTTAGATGACTGATCTGGAATTAATAGAAACATAATGGAATTTAAAGTTCCTTCCAGTGGATTCAGGAGCATGAGTGGGATAAGGAATTAATAGAAACATAATGGAATTTTAAAGAATTTAAAAATGAGGCTGGAGGAAAGGTTGTAACAGAATTAATAGAAACATAATGGAATTTAAAGTAGTCTTAACTGCTCTGATCGCAGCTGCTTTCATCCGAATTAATAGAATCATAATGGAAAATGTTATATTGGAAATATAGATATGGTATAAAAAGTTATTATTAGTTATATAGTAGGCTAAATCTGAATTAATACAAAAATAATGGAAGTCAAGAATAAATTTGGGGATATTATAAAAACATGAAATGAAAAACAGAATTTTTATGGAAAATAATAGAATTTTATTGAAATTTAAATTAGTATAAAAAGTTTTCCAATATGGACGATTAATATTAAATTTCATTGGTATAATTTAAATTTCAATATGAAAAATTACATTGATATTATAATAGATAGATTTACAAAAAGCAATAACAAAATAAAATAAATATCATTAATATAAGGGTTGACTAAATATAAGGAAAGAGTATTCTAAAAACAGGAAGGAGAAATAACACCTATGCGTTTAGAATTACAGATGGAATTATTGAAACCAGAGATGATATTGATTATCGCAGAATTATAATATCTTATCTAAAATTTGCATTAGAACATTGTGAAGGGGAAGATTTTCGAAAAATTTTATAAGAATCGAGATAACATAGTTAAAGATTATTGTTTTCAACAGTTTTTAGTAAGCCACGATTCACAAAAGAAAAAATTTATTTTGATAAAAAATGAAAATGAAAATCATATTTTCATGCAGTGATAGGAATCGAACGGGACTAATTTTTCAGACAGCATTTTTATCAATTAAGCATATGGAATTTCCTTTAGCAAATGAAAATCATATGATATTGAGAAAAATAATACAAAAAAGAAGTATTAATTACAGAACCTGTTGTGTATTTTCAAACAATGTTGGGAAATGGGCTATGTGTGCGTGAACATAATAGAGAAACAAATAGAGATACATTTATTACATGTGAAGATAAAGAATTTTCTGAAAAAACAGAATTGATCATAAAAAACCAGCTTCAAATGGCAGGATTTTATAAAAGCAATACGAAGATATTAAAGTTGAACCAGTAGATTGCAAAAAAATAGTGGTAAAACATTATGGTATTTTTATAGATTTGACAGTAGGTATTTTAAAAATATCAGGAGATATGAATGCATTACAATATTTATATCAAAGCGGTGCTGGAAGTCATCATGCAACGGGCTTTGGAAGTCTCAATGTGATAAGACAAGGGGGAAGATGAATGAAAGATGAAATGGTTTGTTTAGAGCCGTTTGATTGAGATACTCTGCAGCTATTGTTGGTTGCGAAAATACCTAGAATGGCTAGGTGTTGATGAAGAACCTAATTTGATAATAACAGAAGATACTCTTGAGTATAATAAGAAATATTTGGATAAAGAAGATTTCCTAAAATTTGCAGAATATTATTTCAAAGATGATATGCATCATATTGAAATAGAAAATAAATTAAAAGAAAAGAATCCTACAGAAGATCAAATAAATATTGTTAATGAAAAAATGAAGGCCAATACAATTTGAAAAATAAATTTAAGAAAATTAAATTTGATGGACACAATCAAGATGAAATACAAAAATATTATTGACCAAAATCGTGAAGAAATAATTTGTGAAACTTCGAAATAAAAATAATCTGTATAAAAACTATTGCAATCCAAATCAATTATTTAAAGATAAACAAGAATGTTGCAGGTTAAATGGTATTATATTGATATGCCTAAAAGGGAAAATCGATTTCATATGCATTTGATAAATCAAATTATGTAGGAAATGATATTCCAGAATTTGATTTTATCCCATTTGCGTTTAGTGGATGTCGAGAAAAGTTTTTTATAAATGACAATGTTGATTTAAATCGATTACAAAAAACGAATAATCAATGGACTCGCACTGTAAAATCACAAAATGAAAGAGGCAAAACAAAAGAATGAGAGAGTCAATACTAAAAGAATTTTTATAGATTGCTTAATCGAAGCAAAAGATTTTCTTCAAAGTGATATAGAGATTATTGTGAAAAACCAGAACGTGCATATTTTGAAACATTGTATTTAAGAAAAGAAAGCTTAGAAATTTTGAAAATATGAAATCATATTATAAAGCTTTTTGCTTCAGTATAAAAATAAGTGATGATTATTGGATTAATATATTAAATGAAGTTTTTGACGCAGTCGTTAATTTTACTTTATTAGATAATTTAATTAATAAATTATTGAAAGACTCTAGAGAGGAAGGAAATTCATATGTAATTAGCAAATTATTGAAAGTAAAATGTGGAAATTAAGAAAGGAGACGAAAAGATGAAAATACAATGAAAGCTGCGTTTGCATTAAAAGGAAACAGATTGTTGATAAAAAGATGGAAATAAACCTAGAGTATCCGATACCAAATTAAAATCTTATTGCACGAAATTAATTAATGCAATAATTTTAGATGATTATGATCAATTTCAAAAAATACTGATTAATTTATCTAATTATGCCGAAGTACCATGTGGATTTGCTTATGATTTATTTGAAGATTTTGAAGGAAATAAAGAAATTGCATACACATTTGTAAATAGTTTAAATCGATATAAAAATAATAATCAGGAGGGTAAAGATAATGAATAAGAAAGCATTAACATTAACAGTAGTAGCAAATATGACATCTAATTATTCTGAAGGATTAGGAAATGTTGCAAGTGTGCAAAAAGTGTTTAAAAACAGAAGAATATATTCTATGAGAAGTAGAGAAAGTTTAAAAAATGCAATCATGGATACAGAGTGGATGGTATGATGATCTTGAAACTGAAGTAGATGGTGCTACACAAAAGAAAGTAAATGAGGATCTGAATGCCATTAACTGTAGAGCCTTGGAAGGTGGCTATATGAACACACAGGCAACAACTTATGTTCGCAGAAGTTCTTTCTATGTAACAGATGCAATTTCAACAGAACATTTTATCAGTGAACCCAGATTCCATAATAATTTATATATGGCAACAAATTATGCAAAAGCAAAGGGTTATCTGTTCAAGAACCAGGAAAGAATAATATTGGATTGATGCCATATCAGTATTGAATACATGATAAATCATTAAAAATATATAGCATTACCTAGATCTAGAAATGATAGGAAAAGATGAAAACTTTGAAGGAGAAGCAGATGCAAAAGAAAAGCTGATAGGAGTTATTTGTTTTATTATATGCAATTGAAAACTTATCTCTTAGTAGTAAAAGGTTGGATAACGCGGAGCCAATTTTGCAGTAGGAGGTCTCTCTAGAAAAACACATTATTTTGAAAATGTGGTCAATGTAGAAGAAGCAAAATTAATAATATCAAGTGATTTAAAAAATAAGATTGATAGGGGATTTTATGCAGGACTTCTAGGGAAATCTTTTAGAAAACGAAGAAGAGATTGAAGAAGAATTGCATCCATTAACAATCACAGAAATGTTTGATAAACTTCGTCAGAAGTTAAAGAATATTACTTAGGTTAAAATAGGGTTAAGGTAGGTGTAATTATGAAGGCATTACGGATTAAATTGCATCAGACAGGCAAATTATCGAAAAGAGGAGACAATCGATAATAAAATGACTAATCCATTACCTCCTATTTCAACGGTAACAGGTATTACATAGCATTTGTGGTTATACAGAGTACCATAAGATGCAAGTCAGTATTCAAGGAAATTACCAGTCCATGCAAAATAAGATTTATACACATCATTGTTTTGAATTCAACAATGGATGATCGCGGATTGTTAGTTAAAATGAAAAATGAAAACTTGTTATCAACTGCGTATGATAAAGTGGCTGAAGCAAAAATCTCAAGGTAATAGTTTCTTAAGGGATTACAATACAAGTATATAATCAGGGACTTTTAGATGAATACAGAAACTTAAAAGAAATGGGAAATAAAATAGCATTATGGAAAAAATCAGAAGAATATACTTGATAAAGTTGCTATGTATAAAACAAAAAACAACAATTAACGAAACAAAAAAGACCTTAGATAAAAAATCAACAGAATATACAGATTTTGTTGAAAAAGAAAAGGAATTAAAACAAGAAGAAAAGATTGGAAAAATAAAATAAAGGAGTCATGAAGAAACATTACTATAAAAACCAATTGCTAAATTTAGATCTTTAACGAAATCTGTAAAAAAATATGAAATATTAAATAATATTACATTGATTCTGCATATTCAGGCAGAAGAAAGTGTATTGCAAGATATTATGGAAAATATCTATGATTTAAAAAGCTTAGGACGAAGTGAAGACTTTGTTGATGTTGAAGAAATAAAATTGGTTGATTTAGTTGAACCAGAGGGAAGAGATTATAAGTTCTTATTCAGCGTATGTTAATTATCGAGATACAAAGCCAATAAATAATGTTGAGATGGAAATATTATTGTTCTCACTAGTGAAGGAATACAAGGAACAAAATATTATATGGGAACTGAATACAAAAAGAAAAGGGAAAACGTATTTTCTTCAAGATAAAAAAGTTCCTGTAGTATATGTATCTAATCATAGTGTAGATGAGGAAAGTAAAAATGTATGGATTGATAATGCAGGAGATGAACAATATATAGTTAATTTTTCTACAAAAGTAAAAAATAAAGTAATAGAAGCATAATGGAAAATATAGTAGATTTTAAGAAGGGGAAATAATGATAAAAGATTTATATGATTATTTGGCAAAACCAGATAAAACTATAGGTGAACATGTTGAAGATTTAATATTTCGTACATATCTTAAGAAAATTAGGATATATTAAAGATATTCATATATACAATTTACTCATACAAGCATGTAAAGGGCATGATTTGGGAAAAGCAAATAAAGAGTTTCTAAAACGTATTCTAAATCCTAAATGTGCATTTTGACGAAACGAAAGAAATATCGCACAATATTTTATCAGTGTATTATTTAGATAAGAATGAATTCGACGAGAACACCGATGATTATTTGATTGTAGCATGTTGTATTTTATTTCATCATGATTATTGTAATGAGCCATTAGTTATAAAAACACGTACGTCACAAATTAATTCATTATTAATTCCTGAATATAATCAAAAGCCAAGTAGAAGGATGCTAAAAAAATATTTGTAATAATTATTTAAAAACAAGAGACAATTATAGTAAAAGGATTATTACACCTGATGTGATTATAGTGCCAGTGGAAATTATGAGATAGAATATCCGAATGATTTTTAGAAGCTGGATTAGCACAAATGATGAATGAATGGCGGAAAAAGAAAAAAGATAGTTGTTGGAATGAACTACAGGAGTTTTGCATAGAAAATCGGGAAGAGAATATTATTGCATTAGCACCAACAGGGATGGGAAAAACAGAAGCCGGCTTATTATGGATTGGTAATCATAAAGGATTTTTATATTGCCAATGCTGAACTGCTATTAATGCAATCTATGATAGAATCAAGAACCAGATTTTAAAAGATGAGAAATTAGAAGAGCGATTAGGATTATTACATTCAGAAAGTTTGTCTTATTATGGAAGTCATGTAGGACAAGAAATGGATATTTTGGATTATAGAAACAGAGGACAGGCATTATCGTTACCATTGAATATATCAACTTTGGATCAGCTATTTGATTTTGTTTTCAAATACAAAGGATATGGGAGATGAAGCTAGCCACATTAGCTTATTCAAAATGGTTATTGGATGAAATTCAAAATGTATGATGGTGAAATGTTGCATATCTAATTTACGCTGAGACGTATTCATGAATTAGTGGGAAAATAGCAATTGTTACAGCTACTTCTACCGCCATTTATCAAAAAATTATTAAGATAAAAGTATAGGAAATATAGAATTTAAAGAACAATGGGATTTTACAAATGATTTAAAAGACATTCTGTAAGGTGATAGATGAATCAATTTGTGAAGATGATATTATTCAATGCTATAACCAAAATATAAAGGAAGGTAAAGGAAATAAAATATTAGTTGTTTGTAATACGATAAAGAAAGCTCAGAAGATGTATGACCAAATCAAAGAAAAAGATGAGACATTAAATTCCGTAATGTATTACATAGCAGATTTGATCGAGAAGATCGAAAAAAATTAGAAAATGAGAAATTAAAGAGTTTGGAAAGACATACAACGAACGAAATGAAATGAAATAGATATACAGAATGATATCTGGATTGCTAACATCTATTGTGGAAGTCAGCCTGGATATTGATTTTGACTATTTATTTACAGAACTAACTGATTTAAAATGGATTATTTCAAAGGATGGGAAGATGCAATCGAAAAGGAGTAAAGCAAAGTTAGATGGATACAATTGTTTTGTTTATTGTGATGGAAGTGATATCAAGCAGCAGAAAGGATTTTTAGATTCTGTATTTTATGAACAATCTAAAAAGCATTGAAGACAGTAGATGGAATTCCCTTGAAGAAAGTCAAAAACAAAACTTATTAATGACTATTTTACATATGATGATATACGATCAAGTTATTATATGCGTCAATTCAAAGATAACGTTTGATTGATTTCAGAGTTAGATATTGGTAATTTTGAGAAAGATGAAATAAAATGAGAAATATTTTTACAAAATCAATTGAAATCTAAGATAGTATACGATCAAAATAAAAAGATGAAATTGTATTATTAGAAGAGAGACAAACATTAATATCTAAAAAGTTGAAAGATTCTAATATTGAACAGAAAAAAAGAGAGAATCTATTTAGAGAAAGAATAGAAATCCAGGAGAGGTTAAGAGATTTTATTGTACAAATTCCGCATTAATGCAATACCTACAAATATTATAAAAGTATATCAAACATATGGAACTGTTAATATTAAGCAAATATGAACATATCGACATTATGAACTGTCATAATATGACATTAAGGATTCTATCCATTAAATTATGAAAATATAGGAGAAGATGCGATGATGTTTTAAAAGAGGTGTTTATGGAAGAACGAATTACAGGGTTATGGGATTTATTATTCTTTTGTATGTAAACGGAAATTATGGTATTTTTGTCATGACCTACAAATGGAAAAATGTATCTCAAAATGAGAACGTCTTCAATTAGGGAAAATTATTAGATGAAACTAGTTAAAAGGAGTTGATATTTCAAAAAGCACAAATAGACTATCCACTGTTAAAGAAAATATTGAAGTCGCTTCTATCAGGAAGAAGATGAGAAACAGATGAAAAATCATTATTATAGATCATATTATTCAAATTCGAAAACAGGCAATACCGGAATTGATGATTCAAAAAGATAGTAAAAAGTGCATATTATGACATTTGTTTTATTTAAGGGGAGAATGCATATGAAAAGAGTCTATATATATACAATTGCGGAGATTTTGAAAAGAAAAAGATAAATACATTACGATTTTACAACTTATGACGATGAAAAAGAGACGTTCCAATTGAAAGAATTTCGATATTTATGTAATGTCTGAATTATCATTTAATACGAAGTTCATAAACTTTTATATCACAATATGGAATACCGATGCATTTTTTTAATTATTATCATTTTTATACAGGAAGTTATTATCCAAGAGAAAGTTTATTATCTGGAGAATTATTAGTAAAACAAGTGGAACATTACATAGTGATAAAGAAAAAGAATCGTTATTGCGAGAAAATTTCATTGAAGCGGCAGCAGAAAATATTTATCGAAATTCTAAGATATTATAATAGCCGAGGAAAAGATGTAACGGAACATATGGAGATATATTGAAGGGTTAAAAAAGAAAATACCCTGAAATGCACAAGAAATTGATCAATTAATGGAATAGAAGGGAATATTCGTAAAAAATAATACTACGAAGCATGGAGTGTTATTATAAACCAAGAGGATTGAATTTGAAAAACGAGTGATGCATCCACCAGATAATATGATTAATTCACTAATTTCTTTTGTGAATTCTCTGATTTATTCAAAAACACTTCTACAGAAATATACCATACTTCAATTAAATCCAACGATCAGTTATTTACATGAACCAGGGAGCAGACGATATTCATTATGCTTAGATTTTATCGGAAATCTTTAAACCATTAATTGGAGATCGTTTGATATTTTCATTATTGAATAAAAAGCAGATTACAGAAAATAGTTTTACAAGGGAGTTAAATTTCCACCATTTAAAGAAGCATCTCAGTTAATTGTAAAATGAACTTGAAAAGAAATTCAACAGGCAACAAATTATGCATAAAGACTTGCATAGAAAAGTATCTTACCAATATTTGATTAGAGTAGAAGCATATAAATTAATAAAACATCTAATTGGAGAGGAAAGAATATGAAGGATTTAAAATGTGGTGGTAAATATGTATGTAGTTTTAGTTTATGATATTAGTCAAGAGAAAAAATGGTAAAAACGATGTATCAAAGGTATTCAAGATAAGTAAAAATATCTGTCACATATACAAAATTCTGTATTTGAGGAGATAAGTAAACCACAATTAGTACAATTGCAACAGGAAATGAAACCGTATATTGATACAGAATTGGATTCGGTTATTATATTTAAAAGCCGACAAGAAAAGTGGCTGGACAAGGAATTTTGGGAAAAAGAGGATAAAACAAGTTTTTTCTTAAACCTTTAAAATATAAGGAATATATGATAAAGCACAAGAAGAAATACGGAATTGAAATGGCATATATAATGGATTATGCACTATGGATTGTAATCAGGTTTTAAACATTAAAGGTGAAATATAAAATGAATATAGAAGCTTTTAACACAGATACTTTACGAAAACTAGTCCGCAATCTACAAGATGAAAATAAAAAATTAAAGGAAAGCTAGATGAAGCCAATATACCATACGAAGAAATAAATCTTTTTGAACAACCAATCAATAAATCAGCATGAATACGATCCAGATCAAGGTGGCCGTATTATTCATCCAGGATATATCACAGAAAATATGGCAAAACGTTTTTCGCTATGTTCTTGGGGAAGAGAAGATGCTCTATGCCAAGAGCAAGAAATGGTGGCTATTTTCCTCAATGTGATAACCGATGGAATAGTTATTTATGTCCTAAACAACAAAAGAAGAAAGTATATTGTGATGAATGTAGCAATAGGAAATGGACAAAGCTTGATGTAAAAAGATCATTACCATACTTGTTAGATACAAAGAAGATGGATCAGATGTAATAGGTGTATATCCACTTTTACCAGATGGTACTTGCAGATTTCTTGTATTTGACTTTGATTATCATGAAAAAGATGCGGAGAAAATAGATTTTGCAAATCAGAATGATGAATGGAAAGATGAAGTCGATGCATTACGAAAGATGTGTGAACAAATGGAATTCATCCACAGTGGAAAGATTCAGACTGCGAAGAGCGCTCATGTATGGATCATCTTTCAACAAGCAATTCCCTGCATCAAAGGCAAGAAATTTTTGGATTTATTGTTATTATTGATGGGTGCAATCTGTCAATTTAAAATCATTTCATTATTATGATCGTAATGTATCCATCACAAGATATGGCAAATAGTATTGGAAATCTTAGTAGCATTACCACTTCAGGGATTAGCGTTAAAAAATGGAAATAGTGCTTTTGTAGATGAAAATTGGAATGCTTATCCTGATCAATGGGATATCCTTTTAAATAAAACGAAAAAGTTAGCAGTTGAAGAAATTGATATGTGTATAGAAAAATGGAAGCAAGAATTGATACAATATCAAGGAATTGCTAACAATGATAATTTAAAAAGACAGACCAACCATGGAAGAAAAAACAAATGTTTTCAAAGACAGATGTTACAGGGAATTTACATATTATCTTAAGTGATGGAGTTTATCTTGACACATTAAATATTATGCCAAGAATACAAAATCAGATCCGAAGTATGGCAGCATTTGATAACCCAGAGTTTTATAAAAATAAACGTATGGGATATTCTAATTATTATAATTACAGTGTTGTTTATCTGGGAAAAGATATCAACGGATATATTCGAATTCCAAGAGGATTACGAGAAGCAGTAATAGAACAATGTAAAACGGCTAGTATTGATTATGATGTTTCTGATGAAAGAGAAAAAGGACATCCGATCAGAGTTAAATTTAAAGGAAAATTGAAAGAAGAACAAAATGAGGCAGCAGAAAAAAATTATTACATCATCTGGATGGATTTTAAATGCAGCGACAGCTTTGGTAAACAGTTGTATGCAGTTATTTGATTGCCAAAGAAAAGTAAATACATTGATTTTGTTGCAGAGCAAAGATTTATTACTCCAGTGGGTAGAAGAGCTGAATAAGTTTTGGATATTGATGAGAAACCACCAATTTATAAAACGAAGAGTGGAAGAAAGAGACAGAGAAAAAGTGTGATTGGTATTTTACATGGAAGCAAAAACACACTGACAGGAATTGTAGATGTAGCAAATGGTGGTTCTATATTCAAAAGGAAAATATCAAGATATGTTAAATTCATATGGAATGGTAATATGGATGAATCGTCATCATGCAGCCTCTAAAACATCAATACAGTTGTTGCAAAAGATCAATGCGAAATATAAGTTTATGGAGTATCAGCTACACCAAAACGAGGGTGATCATCTTGATCGTATAATATATATGCTATTAGGTCCTCAAAGACATAAATTTTACTCGCATTAGACGAGCAAAACAACAAGGAATAGGACACTCATTTTATACCAAGATACAAGAATGATTGAACCGAAGAAAGTAAACAAAACATTAATAAGCATATCAAAATATCAGTGAGAATGATGC
>SCPN01000348.1_pt1 | contig 164579 bp, 176 predicted proteins | sample 6106831 | NCBI WGS metagenome assembly SCPN01 (sample SAMN10720447, study PRJNA508395) | human gut metagenome | isolation source: Participant 1, 0 month | reverse complement strand
TCTCCACGGTGCCACTGGCCATCTGCAACGGGTCGCCCTCTCGAATCCTAAGCGTTCTTCTGATCTCCTTCGGAATAACAACGCGGCCGAGATCGTCGATCCGGCGCACGATTCCGGTTGCTTTCATAGCAATTCCGCCTCCCATTTTCGGTATTTCTGCTGCGATAGTGGTAGTATTTACTGAAATCGTGCAATTCATGTAGAAAAACCGTATGCACAATGTGTTCCTATTCATGAAAATTATGGTTTGCAGATCTGTTCCTTTCGCGTTAGCAGCTGCTCTGCACAGCGGACGCACGGCTGATATGTAATCAATCCGCAAACCCCTTTGTCGTCCATTGTTTTTCTGCCAGTCCTCGAAGAACGGATACAATAAACGTCAGTATATTCAATATCATGGCCGGGCGCCTCCTCATTTTCGTATTTGTATAAATAAAAATCCCTCGATCAGAACCGCAAGGCAGCGCGTTCCAGCTGACCTTGGGTTAAACCGAGGATTTTTTTGATTCTGCTTACTTTTTCGCCTTGCTGCCGACCAGATAGCACACAGCGGCAACGATCATGCCGTTGATGGATGCGATACCCCACGGGACCAGATTTGCCACCACAGCGCCCAGCACAACGCCGAAAACCGCAAACCAGTTGACGTTTTCGGTCACTTCAACGTCCTTGTACTTCTCACGGTCCATGAAGAAGCTCATCACCAGAATGATGCCGACCGGCGGCAGCGTACAGTTGAGGATATTCAGCCAGCCGGTGAAATTCCAGTACAGCCAGACCGCAAGCACGGTGCCGATAATACCGGAAACCAGCACCATCGGCTTCTTTCTCTGGCCGAAAATGTTCGCCAGACCCAGACCCGCCGAATACAGTGCATTATCGTTCGTGGTCCAGATGTTGAGACCGAGGACCAGAATCGCCAGATAGAACAGACCGAGGTTGATCATAACCTCAAAAATATCATTGCCGCCGACGTAGACCGACGAAATACCGCCGAAGAAAAACATCAGCGAGTTGCCGATAAAGAACGCGATAACGGTCGTGATCGCACCAACCTTGCCGTTGCGGGCAAAGCGGGAGAAATTCGGCGTTGCCGTGCCGCCGGAGACAAACGAACCGATAACCAGACCGGCGCCGCCGACAACGGTCAGCGTACCGCTGGACTTGGCAAACTGATCAATCAGCGTACCGTTGCCCTGTTTGACCGCCATCACCATGGCAACCGTACCCAGGATTGCAACCAGCGGAACCGCAATATAGCTGATGAGCGTCAGCGATTTGATGCCGAAATACGCCGAGGCCGTCATGCACACACCCGCAATGATAACGAGCACCCATTCAGCCGCTGTGCTGCCGCCGAGCAGCTCATTTGCAACCGGAATGGCAAACATGGCGATACCGACGCCGAACCAGCCGATCTGCGTAAACGAGATCATCGCGCTCGGCAGGTACGAGCCTTTTGCACCGAAGGCTTTGCGTGCCAGCAGGTCAAGGCTCATGCCGGTTTCCGCGCCGACATAACCGAGCAGACCGGTGTACAGGCTCAGGATCAGGCCGCCGATGATCATGGAGATGATAAAGCCGCCGAAATCCAGTCCGTCTGCCAGCTCCTTGCCAACCCACATGCTGGCCGAGAAGAAGGTGAAACCCAGCATGATCATGAACATAGTTACGATGCCGCGGCGCGCATAATGCGGCACAGCCGCTTCCGCAAAGTCGATATCGACCGGTGTGTTGTCATTTTTCATAGATTCTTATCCCCTTTTTGTGTTTTCAAAGAATGTACTTTTTGAGCGTCGTGGTGAACTCGTCAATGCGCTGATGCGCGATCTCCTCCAGTGTTACGTCCTTCAGGCTCTCGACAAAGCCGCGCTCCTGCTGATACAGCCAGCGCGTCAGCTTTGCGTCCAGCTTTTCATAGTGGCAGTCCTTCAGCCAGTCCTCATAGGAAATCGGCAGCGCATGACCCAGTTTTTCCTCCAGCAGCGCCTGCTTGTCGATCTTGTCGGCACGCGCGAGAATGCCGTTCCAGAATTCCAGCACCTCTTCAATGTGCTCGTGGATTTCGTAACGGCGTGCACCGCCATCGTAGATCGTGCACTTCTCAAACAGCGGATTCTGCATGGAAAGCGTCTGACGGCGGAACTCCGGCGCCACAATGCCGCCCTTCCAGTAAAAGTCGATGAGCGCACGGTTGATGCCGGAAACGCCCTTGTCGCCTTCCTCGTAGCAGCTGAAAACGCCCTCGTAGTACACGGTGATGAAGCCCTCAAAGTCCGGCCAGTAGGTGCGGATTTCTTTGGTCAGCTTTTCGAGAATCTCAATGCCCTGGGTACCGCCGATGGTAAACAGCAGAATGTTGCGCAGCTTGGCGCCCTGCTTGCGGTAATAGTCGGTGACATAGCGCAGGCACTGCACAAGCGTCTCGCCCGAAGCGATGATATCGCCGATCATCAGCGTGCTGTTGGGCACCATGGTCAGCTTGCAGTATTTGATATCGAGTGACATCTCATCATTCTCGCCAAACACGCGCTCACTGGACATAAAGCTGATGTCATGCACGCGGATATGCTCCTTGTAGCAGCTTTCCTCGAGCGGGTAGTTGAGTGCGCCGCGCAGAATGGACAGAATGTTCGCCGAAGTGATCTTTTTCTGCTCCTTGAGGTAGTACATCATCTGCGAGGTAGCCGTCACGAGCGACGCATACACCTCGTAGCCGACAACCTCCGGATGGTTCATCAGCTTGCGGGTCTCGGCCTCCGAGACGATGTAGTATTCATTGACAAAGCTGCCGCCCGCCAGACGGTAGCAGTCCACACCCTGATCGCTGAATTCCGGTACGATATGGACGTCATTCCAATTTTCGATCATATCAGTTTCCTCCCTAAAAAAAGGGACCGACTGCCATTTTTGCGGGCAGAAGGTCCTTGGTTTTCATCGTTTTCCTATTGGATTCAACGGAACGCCGCATGTTCTGTTTTTACACAGCATATCCGTCCATCCCCTCTTTTTCGACTTCATTTTACTGCATTTATTATACGGGAGAAACCATACCGTTGTCAACAGCTTTGCAAGCCTCAGGCCGGATTTCTTACTTATAATCCGCATTCAGAAACAGCGGCTTAATCGTAGAAATCTCGGCGTATTCCTCCTGCGAGACCTGCATATCCGCATTCATGGTCTGCAGATCGGTCTTAACGACCTCAAGCGCCTCCATGACGTTCAGCGCATGGCCTTCCGCGATGGCCTGCTGCATACGGCGCAGCACGATCGGATGCGCGTATCGTGCGGGCAGCGGAAATGCCGGAAAACGGTCGATATAGTTCTGCATCTGTACCCGCGCCTGCTTATCCCCGCGCAGAACAGCCGCATTGTTGTTGCGCGCCGTCGGCAGCAGGCGCCATCCGCCAAACAGGAAAACTGCCGCCAGCAGACACAGCAGCAGGTATCCGCCGGAGAAACCGCGGCACACGAGCGACACCACGCCGTAAATCAGCGCCGTCGCCCCGAGCACCATGATCGCTGCAGCCGCCCAACGGTATCCCGCGCTCCTGCTCTGGTAGTTGCGCCGCCGTTTAGCTGCACGACTGAGCCGCTTGTACAGCTCGGGCTTGCGCTCGAGATACGCGATCGCATTCTCCAGCTCCTCAATCTCCCGCTCAGCGCGCATGCTGAGCGGCGGCCGTCTGCGTTCTTCCGCCCTCCGGCGCTCGTACTCGACCTCGAGTTCAGCCTCCTCTTCCTCGCTGACGCACGGAATCTCCGGATGCATCTTGTGCAGCACGCGCAGCAGCTCGTCAATCTGATCCTCGTACTTGAAACAGCACACCTGCTGCAGACCATTATCGTACTCCACAAGCAGACAGGCTCTGCCTGCGAGCACACCCCGGACACCGCCGGTGCCTTCTTCTATAAACTTAAATGCCCGCGTAATGGCGGAAAACGGCACATAATAATGCCGGTCAATAAAATAACTGTTCAAATATAATGCCCGGCGGCCAACACCGCACGGACCGATCCGGCGGCAGTGCTGCTTATCGCGGACAAGTGAAGCGTCATCCAGCATGGTTCTGCTGAGCGGACGCGGTTTAAAAATCATATCCATCACCTGTAAATATTGTAGCACAAAAGCGTGGATTCAGCCACCCGATCCCATAAGAAATCCTGCTGCGGCAGTTCTTTATGCAAAGCGACAAATTCTCTCTTTCAGACAAATCGTTTTTGGCATACTATCCAAAATCACAGTATTCCTATCGACAATTAGGATATTCAAGTCTATACTTTCAATCGCCGAAACCCGATAGGATTTATATGAATTGAAAGGAGAACCTGTCATGAGCCGAATGTACTGTATGAATCGCTGCTGTATGTGTATGCACCGCTGCTCGTGTATGCGTTCCCTTGTGACCTGGCGAATGTGCGAATAACGCGCATAAACCATCCTGGCGGAAGGCATACGTCTTCTGCCATTTTTTGTCGAAAGGAGTTCTCCCTTGTGAAGCATTTTGTCAAATCACTGCCAGTTCTCTCCATTCTGCTGGCGCTCGCCTGCGATATTCTGCTGCCGGATTCCGCGCAGCATCCTGCCGCAGAACATCCTTATTTTACATGGGCGCTGCTCATCGGACTGGCCGTGTATGTGATTGCCCTGCTGATATCGCTCGGCAACACCAAGGTACGCGATAAGCTGTCGTACAGCGCACTGTTCTATGCAGGAGCAGTTCTGGTGCTGAACATCCTCAACCTGCTGACCGCCAAGTTTGCGATTCTGCCGGTGCTGTACTTTCCCTCGCTCGACCGTGTGTTCGGTGTTCTCGTTGAGGACAGCGCGTTCCTCGCGACCTGCCTTGCATACTCCGCACGCCTGCTGTTCTTCGGCTGGCTCGGCGGTGCGGTTGTCGGCATGCTGACCGGTATCGCCATCGGCTTCAACAAGACCTTCGCCTACTGGGTACAGCCGCTTGTCCGCGTGCTCGGCCCAATCCCGTCCACCGCGTGGATTCCGCTGGTGCTCATCGCTTTCCCGACTGCGGTTTCCGCCAGTGCCTTCCTGATTGCGCTAGCTGTGTGGTTCCCGACTACCGTGCTCACCAGCAGCGGCATCGCTTCCATCCCCAACTCGTACTTTGAGGTCTCCTCGACGCTTGGCGCGGGCAACTTCTACCGCATTGCCAAGGTCGGCATTCCGGCGGCTATGCCGCATATGTTCCTCGGCCTGTTCAACGGCACCTGCTCGTCGTTCATCACGCTGGTCACCGCAGAAATGCTCGGCGCCAAATACGGCATCGGCTGGTACATCAACTGGCAGAAGGAAATGATGGCATATGCCAACGTATATGCCGGACTGATCATCATTGCAGTCACCTTCTTCATTCTCATCACGCTGTTGTTCAAGTTCCGCGACCGCGTGCTCGCATGGCAGAAAGGAGTTATCAAATGGTAGGAAGTATTTCGATTGCGGGTGTATCCAAGCATTTTGTCAATCCCACCGGAGAGCGCATTACCGCTCTCGACAATGTTTCGCTCGATATTCCCGCCGGTTCGTTCGTTTCACTGATTGGACCGTCCGGCTGCGGCAAGTCCACGCTGCTGCGTTTGATCTCCGGTCTGATTCCGATGGACGACGGCAGCCTGACGCTGGACGGCACACCTATCAAGGCCCCCGGTGCAGACCGCGGCTTTATGTTTCAGGAGCACACGCTGTTCCCGTGGCTGTCGATTTACGATAACATCGCGTTCGGTCTGCGCGCCCGTGGCATCTACAAGCAGGAAAAGGACCGCGTAGACGAATTTATCGAGATGGTCGGCCTCAAGGACTTCGAGCATTCGTATCCGCACCAGCTTTCCGGCGGCATGTGCCAGCGCGCGTCTCTCGCAAGAGCACTCGTTGGCAAGCCCAAGGTGCTCCTGCTCGATGAGCCGCTCGGTGCACTCGATGCCTTCACCCGCATGAACATGCAGGACGAGATCCTGCGCATCTGGAAGGAAACCGGCATGACCGCCATCATGGTAACGCATGATGTGGATGAGGCCGTGTATCTTTCGGACAAGGTGGTCGTTATGACACCCCGACCGGGACGCATCACCGGCACGCTGGATATCAAGTTGGCCCGCCCAAGAGCACGCAGCTCGGAGGATTTTCTTCACTACCGTGCGGAGATCCTTCGTCAGCTCCATTACGGCGGCACGATCAAAGAGCCCAACTACTATATTTAAAATCACATTAAAGAACGTACGTTCATTATTATTGTTTTTATTATATATTTTCCTTGAAAGGACAGAAAACCATGAAAAAGAACGGTATTTTATTTCGAGTGGCAAGCGGACTTCTCGCAGCTGCACTGACACTCTCGCTTACCGCCTGCGGCGGCTCAAGCAGCAATTCGGACGCTTCCGCGGCAGCAGATTCCGGCGCAACCCACCTGCGTCTGATCTACTCTCCTTCTCTCTGTGCCGCACCGATGTACATCGCGATCGAGAACGGCTACTTTGAGGACGAAGGTCTGGACATTGAGCAGGTAACGGTTGACGCGGCACACGTTTCCGAGGCCATCGGCGCGGATCAGGTTGATGTCGGTATGGGCCTGATCGGCAAAATGCTCCAGCCGCTCGAGAACGGCCTGCCCATCAAGTTCACCACCGGCCTGCACACCGGCTGCACCAAGCTGCTCGTACCCGGTGGCAGCAACATCAAGAGCATTGCCGACCTCAAGGGCAAGAAGATCGGCGTACCCGGTCTGGCTGACGCGGCAACCGTTGTCTCCAAGCGCTCGCTGAGCGCGGCAGGCATCGGCGTGACCGACCAGAACATGGAGGTTGAATTCTCGGTTTACTCCCGCAACGATCTGGCACAGGCACTGCAGAACGGTGCCGTTGACGCAATCGCACTCGGCGACCCGGCGGCTTCTATTGCAGAGGAGCAGTACGGTCTGACCGCTCTCATCGACACCGCAACCGATCCCGAGTACAAGGACGAGTACTGCTGCGCAGCATTCGTCACCAGCAAGCTGGCTGAGGAGAACCCGAAGGCTGCAGCAGCCTTCACCCGTGCCGTACAGAAGGCATCTCAGTGGGTACAGGAAAACCCGGACGAGACCGCAAAGATCATCACCGAAAAGGAGTATGTCTCCGGCGACGCGGACTTCTGCGCACAGATTCTCAAGACCTACAACTACAAGCCTTCGGTTCAGGGCGGCTATGACGCACTCAAGCAGAACGCTGAGGAGCTGACCCAAATTGGCGTGCTCAAGGAAGGTACCGACGCGACCAAGTTCGCAGACAATGCATATATCTTCTTCGATGATGTTCCGGATGCACCAGAGAGCAACGCTTCCACCGATACCGCCACTAAATCCACAAAGGCCTCCTCTGTCAGCTTCCAGCCTGCAGCAGCCGAGGCTGAGGACGACTGCTGCAGCGGCAAAATCACCAAGCCCGCACAGGACACAAACGCAAAGGCATAACATTGTTTTTACAGGGAGGAAAGGATTATGTCGGAACTGAAATGCACACACAGCTGCTCGGACTGCAGCAGACTCGGCTGCCGTTCGGCCAGCGAGGAGCAGTACCCGCCGTTCTGCCTGACGACGAACGTAGATAAGGCACTGCTCGAGGAAACACTTGAAATCTACCGCAATGACCCGGAACAGGGGTCTGATTGCCCGCACCTCCGCGTGCATTGAAGGCGAGTTTTACGGCCGCCTGACCCGTGTCGAGGAAACCATCGAGTTCATCAAGCGCATGGGTTATAAAAAGATCGGCATCGCGTCCTGCGTCGGTCTGATGCGAGAGACTTCCATCTTCGCCCGTATTCTCAAGGCAAAGGGCATCGAATATTTCACGGTCGGCTGCAAGGTCGGTGCACAGGACAAGACCGAGATCGGCGTGCCGAACGAGAAAAAGCTCAACGGCGGCTGCGGACACGAGTCCATGTGCAACCCGATCATGCAGGCCAAGACGCTTGCCGCGCACGGCTGCGATTTCAACATCGTGATTGGTCTGTGCGTCGGACATGATACCCTGTTTCTGCGCCACAGCAAGGTTCCGACAACGGTTATGATCGTCAAGGACCGGGTACTGCAGCACAATCCGGTGGCGGCACTGTACGGCGTACAGTCCATGTATTCGCGGTTTAAGGATCTGGGATTGTAAATTCAGCAAACCGGCTGCAATCCGACACCGTCCGAACTGCATCCCTGCGTTTTTACCCTTTGGGCTTCATCATCATCTCTCTTTCGCCGTTTTGAATGATTGCAAAAATCCTCCTGCCTTCTTTCTGAAGACAGGAGGATTTTTCAGCTTAACCTGTAACATCGGGCATAGCCAAGGCGGCTCATCTGTTTTTCTCTTTGCCGAGCGTTGAATACAGCACACCAAACACGATAAGCACCGCACCGGCAATAAAGCCGACCGTCATATGCTCGTTCAGCAGCAGGACACCGAGCACCATCGATGTGAGCGGCTGAATCGGGTAAAACAGAGAACAGGTGCTCGCCTCTGCACGGGAGAGGCAGTAATTCCACAGCGAATGCGGAATGGTCGTGCAGAAAATCGCCACATAAAACAGCACAAGGATGTACTTTGCGTGCAGGAAGTCCATCTCCGGGTGGGTGATGAGCTCGCGCACCATCAGCGGGACAGTGGCGATGGCGGCAACGTAGATACCGCAGGTGGTGACAGTCAGCGCGTCATACTTCTGCGAGAATGAGCGCATGAACACGCTCAGCGCGCTCCACGTCAGCACCGAACCGAGCGAAAGCGCTATGCCGAGGATATGACCGCCGCCGGCGTCTCCCCCGACGATGCAGACCGCACCGGCAACTGCGCTGACAATGCAGACGACCTTCTTCATCGTCATGCGCTCATGCAGCAGCAGCACCGCAAAGAAGCAGATAGCGATCGGGTTCATGCAGTTAATGAGGGATGCCAGCGATGCGCCCGCCAGCTTGGTGCCGTACTGCTGCAGACCGATCGACAGCACATAGCCGCCCAGACCGAACATGATAACATATTTCCAGTCACCGCCCCTGATCCTGCGCGGCTTTCCGTTCGGGTCGGGTTTGCGCAGGCGCTGCAGGATGGTCATGGCAATGGCTGCGATGATGTAGCGCAGGCACAGCAGCGTGAACGGCTGAATCACATCGAGCAGTACCTTGCTTGCCGTGTACAGGCTGCCCCAGAAAATCGTGGTCAGCGCAAGCAACAGGCAGGTTGTTTTATCGTTCTTTTGTTGTTGCACAGTTTGTCAACTCCCTTTTGTGCATTCTGAGTTAATTGTAGCACTATTTCAGCGAGTTGAACATAGGACGATATAATTTTTAGTGATTCTGCATTATGCTATAACTGATGTAACATTTGTTATTGTAGGGCGGGGTGACCTCAGAAGGTGAATTGCCCAAAGGGCAAGAGAAGCCACCTGGAGTGCCCCGCTGTTTTTAACACTCTGCACCCATTTACACGCGGCGGGATGGGGTCATCCCGCCCTACCTGTCAGCCTGTCGATCCCATAAAAGGAAGCCTTTCGGCTTCCTTTCTGTGCAGTTTAGTAAACGTACTCGAACTCGAACTCCGATCACGACCGGAGCGCCCTCCTCGATGCCCATTTCCTCCAGCTTAGCGTAAATGCCTGCAGACTGGAGCATACGATCCATATACTGGCGGGATTCGTAGTCGTCGATGTTGACCGAGCCCATAATCTTGTCCACCCATGCACCGGTGACAACGTATGCGTCGCCGTCGCGCTCTGATAGTCCAGTCGTTCTCGGTTGCGGCCTTCCTCGACCTCGACGAACTCCGGCTCGTAGATGAATACCGGCGGGAGCTGCTGCAGCTCGTGCCACGTCAGATTCATCAGCTCCTTGACGCCCTGGTTGGTCGCCGCGGACAGCTCCGCAAACAGGAAGCCGCGCTCCTCTGCGTACTTGCGGATCTTCTCGACCGGCTCACGGTCATCGCCCAGCAGGTCGGTCTTGTTGGCAACAATGATCTGCGGACGCGCTGCCAGAAACTCGCTGTAGCCGGCAAGCTCGGCGTTGATCTTCTCAATGTCGTCGATCGGGTCGCGGCCCTCACTGCCTGCCGCGTCAACCAGATGCAGCAGCAGTCGGCAGCGATCAATGTGGCGCAGGAAGTCGTGGCCCAGACCGGCACCCTCGCTCGCGCCCTCGATAATGCCCGGAATGTCGGCCATGACGAAGTTCTGCTCCTCACCGACCGAAACCACACCGAGGTTGGGCACCAGAGTCGTGAAGTGGTAGTTTGCAATCTTCGGGCGCGCCGCCGAGACCATGCTCAGCAGCGTGGACTTGCCGACATTCGGGAAGCCGACCAGACCGACATCGGCCAGCAGCTTCAGCTCAAGGATAATATCGCGCTCGACACCCGGCAGACCCGGCTTGGCAAAACGCGGTGCCTGACGCGTCGGCGTTGCAAAATGCGTGTTGCCCCAGCCGCCGTTGCCGCCCTTGGCTGCTACAAACGGCTCGCTGTCGGACATATCCTTCATGACCTGACCGGTTTTCTGGTCACGGATGATCGTGCCGCGCGGTACGCGAATGATCAGGTCCGCACCGTCCTTGCCCTTGCAGCGCTTGCCGCCGCCCGGCTCACCGGGAGCCGCGACATACTTTTTCTTGTAACGGAAATCGAGCAGCGTGGACAGATTGTCGTCCACCTTGAAGATGACCGAGCCGCCGCGGCCGCCGTCACCGCCGTCCGGACCGCCGGCTGCCACATACTTTTCGCGGTGGAAACCAACCTTGCCGTCACCGCCCTTGCCGGATACGATCTTGATTTTTGCAATATCAATAAACATGGTAGTCCTCCTTTCTACACATGATGAAAACAGTGCCTTAAAAACCTTTCCAGCACTATTTTACCCTCTATAACCAATAAAATCCCAGACGAAGTCTGGGACAATAAAATACCAGTTTGCTTGCAAACTGCAACCACATGGCAGATTTTCCGAACGGAAAATCGAGCCATTGGCTCGCCGCAGCGAATTGCGCCTCCGGCGCAATCATTTAATCGCGGCACTCCGTGCCGCAACAAAACGTCCAGCTTTGCCGGATGTTTTGTTACCCCGACCCAGCCGCATTGTGCGGCGCCGTTGGGGTATCAAATTTCGGTTTCGCAAGGAACCGGAATTTGAATATAGGGGGCTTTTGAAGCCCCCTATACGCAACGCTATAATTACTGCGGGTAAACGGAAACCTGCTTGCGGTCCTTACCCAGACGCTCGAAGCGAACAACGCCCTCAACCTTTGCGAACAGGGTGTCGTCCTTACCGCGGCCAACATTCACACCCGGGTGGATCTTGGTGCCGCGCTGGCGAACCAGGATGTTGCCTGCCGGTACGGTCTGACCGTCTGCACGCTTTACACCCAGTCGCTTGGACTCGGAATCACGACCGTTCTTGGTCGAACCAACGCCCTTTTTATGAGCGAAAAACTGTAAGCTAATCTTCAGCATCTGCTTGCACCTCCATTACGTTCAAGAAATCAGAATAATTTTGTTCCAGTTCGGAAAAATGCAGTCTCAGAGCACAAAGTGCATCCTGTCCGCGTTCCACATCGCCTTTCGGCAACGTAAAGCGGATATGCGCTCCGTCATCCTCGATGAGAGTATCGACCGGAATATGCTGTACATCATACAGCAGCGCATGCGTCAGCATAACCGCACTGGAGATCGCTGCGCAAACGATATCTTCCCCTTCCTCCGCATAGCCTGCGTGGCCGAGAATATCTACCGCGAGAATTTTATCCTCCTGCAGCGAAAAAGTGACTTTGGTCACGGTCTTACGCCTTGATGGACGCGATGGTCACCTTGGTGTACGGCTGACGATGACCCTGACGACGGCGATAACCCTTCTTCGGCTTCATCTTGAAGATGTTGATCTTCTTGCCCTTGCCGGTCTTCTCAACCGTGCCGGTTACAACCGCGCCGGAAACGTACGGAGCGCCTACGGTGATGGAATCACCCTCGCCTACTACCAGAACCTCGTCAAAGGATACGGTAGCACCGTCCTCTACGCCGAGCTTCTCAACGTAGATTACGTCGCCCTCGGATACCTTGTACTGCTTGCCGCCAGTTTTCAGAATGGCATACATGTGTTTTCCCTCTCTTTCGTTGTAGAGTCACGCTTGGCACGGCGGTGCATCGTTTGATACACACTTACAAAAGCCTATGCACAATGCGGCTTTTAATAGCATAGCACAAGAGGCACGAACTGTCAAGTCCATGCCTCTGATTTTTTTAATTTTTCCGCAGATTATGCGTTTGCATCCGCAGATGCGGAAGAAGCGCTGCTGTCAGACGAATTGTCGGACGCACTGCTGTCGCTCGAACTGTCAGAGCTGCTATCCGAGCTGCTGCTATCGCTCGAACTGTTGCCGGAAGCCGTGGTATTGCTGCTGTTATTGAAGAACGAAGCAACAAAGTCATAGAAGCCGGACGGAATCGTGCTCGTCGAGCCGGTTGCGCTGCGGTCGGTGCTGACAAAGCCGGTGTCGCCCTCTGCAAGACCGATCACGCGGTCGGTGAACAGCACATAGTACTGGCAGATCGGTGCATCGCCGGTGGAGGCGGCATAGCCGGAAGCGTCATCGCGGTACGCGCCCAGCTTGTCCTGCAGATAGCCCTTCGGAACGCTGATATAGCGAAGCTGCGAGCCGGTGCTCTGTACTACATAAACGCCGTCGTTCAGCATCGGGATCAGGTCCACGATGCTGTTGGTCTCTGCGGTCTTAGCCGCAGGAAGCGTTGCGGTGATGCTGCTCTGCAGGGTCTGATTCTCCTGCGTCAGCGCACCAATCTGTGCGGACAGATTGTCCTTATCCTTATTCAGTGTTTCGATCTGAGAGTTCAGGTCCGCAATTTTACTGCCGCGGGACTTGAACAGTCCGCCGAAGATGATCGTCAGCAAAAGCAGTACCAACACGGCAATGCAGAGCACCATGCGGTAGTTCAGCTTGACCGATGCTCTGCGCATCGGCTTGCCTTTGCCCATACGCATGCCGGAACGCACCGGACGTGCCGACTGACGTCTGCCTGTGCGTGCGGGACGCTCACTGCGGTCGAGGCTGCTCGAGCGCTCACTGCGGTCCGAGGCACTTTCGAACCGGCTGAAGTCCGGCTCAAAGCGGTCGAATCTGTCGAAGCGGTCGTTCTGATCGTTCTGATCCATCATTAATTCTCCTGCCTTTCAGCTGCGCTTACTTGGACGGATTTTCGATGACCTGAACCTCACCGTTGGAGTGGCCGACGATCATGCGCTTGCACATGTTGAGGAACAGACCATGCTCCAGCACGCCGAGCATGCCGGTCAGCTTGGAGTAAACGTCCTGAATGTCAAAGCCTGCGCCGAGGTGCAGATCCGCGATGAAGTTGCCGTTATCGGTAACGAAGGTCTTGCCGTCGCGTACACGCAGAACCGGATTCCAGCCGTAAGCTGCCATGCGCTCCATCGCCTGCTTGGAGCCGTACTGTGCGATCTCAACCGGCAGATGGAAAGCGCCGATCTTGTCTACCAGCTTGGACTCGTCCATGATCCAGATAACTTCTTTCGCCATGGATGCAACGACCTTCTCGCGGTACAGCGCACCGCCGCCGCCCTTGATGGCGTTGAACTGCGGGTCGATCTCATCTACGCCGTCGATTGCCAGATCAACGTGATCCAGCTCGTCGATGGTCAGCAGCGGAATGCCCAGTTCACGAGCCTGCGCCTCGGTAGCCTTGGAGGTCGGGATCGCCTGAATCTTCAGGCCGTTCTTTACCATCTCGCCTACTGCATTTACCATGTGGTACGCAGTGGAACCGGTGCCCAGACCAACAACCATGCCGTCCTTTACATACTCTGCCGCCTTATCGCCGGCAAGCTTCTTCATATCCATTGTATTCGTCCTCCCTGACGTGATAAACCGCATGTTGCGGTTAACTCATTAGCTTTATTATAGAATGAATCCGGACAAAGGTCAATCTTTTCTAATTTACAAAATAAAACAATCCCGCCGAAATTTGGTGGGATTGCAAAGGCAGTCGATTTCTGATATACTTGTCGTTAAGAAGGTGCTGCCGCGCCTGCGGTAGGCGGTTAAGTCTTGCCCTGTAAAGGGGTGGTTTTATGGAATATCTCGTAATTCTTGTAGTGATACTTGTACTTATTGAGCGTATTTTAGGACCAAAGAAGAAATAACCGCCTCACTCCCAATGATTGCGGTTATTTCTTCCGTTTTCTTTAGGGCTGACCGTCTACCGGCAGCACCTTTCGTTATCTTTAGATACCCGCCCGCACCCGGATTGTCAACCCGGATACGGGCGGTTTTTGTTTACTGAATGCCGTGCTGGAGCTTTGCCGCCTTGAGCGTATTCTTCATCAGCATGGTGATGGTCATCGGGCCGGCGCCGCCCGGAACCGGCGTCATGTAAGAGGCCTTTTCCATAACCTCCGGCGCCACATCGCCGCAGACCTTGCCCTCGGCGTTGCGGTTGATGCCAACGTCAATCACCACTGCGCCCTCCTTGACCATATCCGGCGTAATAAAGCCTGCCTTGCCGACAGCGGCTACCAGAATATCCGCACGGCGGCACACCTCTGCAAGATCCTGCGTGCGGCTGTGGCAGATGGTAACCGTACCGTGACGGTGCAGCAGCAGCATGCTCATCGGCTTGCCGACGATATTCGAGCGGCCGACCACGACGCACTCCTTGCCCTTCGGGTCGATCTTGTACTCGTCGAGCAGCTCCATGACACCCGCGGGCGTGCACGGCACGAAATCAAAATTGCCAACCATGATCTTGCCGACATTAACCGGATGGAACGCGTCCACGTCCTTTTTCGGATCGATGGCGTCGATGACCGCCTGCTCGGAAATATGCTTCGGCACCGGCATCTGGCACAGGATGCCCGAAATTGCCGGGCTCTCGTTCAGCTGTGCAATCAGACCGAGCAGTTCCTCCTGCGTGGTCTCTTCGGGAAGCGCGTACTTCTCGCTGTAAAAGCCGCACTGCTCGCAGGCGCGCTCCTTATTGCGGACGTAAATCTCGCTCGCCGGATCGTTGCCGACGATAATAACCGCCAGACCCGGCGTTACGCCCTGTTTTTTCAGCGCCTCGGTCTCTGCCAGAATGCTGCCGCGCACCTTCGCGGACAGTGCCTTGCCGTCCATTCTTACTGCACTCATATTGTCGTTCTCCTTTATCGTGAAATGTTATTCGCCTTTTTTCTCGTCCGCCTTGTCCTGCTCAGGCGCGTAGAATGCCTTCTCGACCTTGATGCGCTTATATCGGCACACCAGCACAGCAATCGCCGCAATGCAGCTTATGCCGGCCAGCAGCTGCGATACGCGCACCGGGCCGAGATACAGGCTGTCCGTCCGCAGGCCCTCGATCCACGCACGGCCCAGACCGTACCACGCTACATACAGCAACGCCATTTCGCCCTTGAACCTGCGCTTCTTCGAATAGAAATGCAGCACAAGGAAACCGACAAAGTTCCACAGCGACTCATACAGGAAGGTCGGATGCACCGGAGAGGCGCCGTCAATGCTCATGCCCCACGGCAGAGAGGTTGCACCGCCATGTGCCTCACCGTTGACAAAGTTGCCCCATCTTCCGATGCACTGACCGATCAGCAGACCGAACGCCGCCAGATCGCACAGGCTGGCAAACGACAGTTTCTTAATTCTGCTGTACACCGCCAGTGCAATCACAACACCGATGACCGCACCGTAAATTGCGATGCCGCCCTTCCAGATGGCGATAATCTCATTCGGATGCTGGCTGTAATAGCCCCATTCAAACGCCACATAGTAAATACGGGCGCAGATGATGCCGACCGGCACACAGATGATCAGGCAATCCATCAGATTGTCCGACGTAACGCCGAACTCCTTCGTCCGTCGATTGACATACAGCGCCGCCAGCACAAAGCCCAGGCAGATAATGATGCCATACCAGTAAATATCCTTGCCGAACAGATTGACGGCAACACGGTTGATGTTAAAATCCAGTCCGAGCGCCGGAAATGAAATTGCGTGTTCCATGATCTTTCTTCTTTCTATCGTTACTTCGGCTCTACCACCGACATGGTCGAGCGGTTCGGCTGTGCCCAGCGGCGGAACATTTCCTGCACATCCTCCGCATGGATGGTGTCAAACAGCCCGGCAAAATCCAGATAATGCTCGCCCGCAAAAACAGAAGCGATCTCCTGCCGTGCATACAGATCGGGCACATCCAGCATACGCAAACGCATGCCGTACAGCGCATTCTTCATGCGGCGGAACAGCTTCGGCTCGATGCCCTCCTGCGCCAGCCGTGCAGTCTCCCGCTCAAGTGCTTCGCGCACAGCCGCCGGATCTCGGCTCTCGCCGCCGAGGATCGCGCATGCGCCATCCGGAATGAGCGAATAATCCACATCAAAATCGCGTCCGAGCAGCCGCTTCTCGTACAGCTTTGCATACAGCGGAGAGGTATCGCCGCACAGGATACGCACCGCCAGATCACCGATCAGACTGCGGCGCAGGTGGCTTTCGCCTGCCGGAACCGGCTCGTCCTTAAAGCCGACCATGCACTGCGGCAGCGACACCTGCATTTTGCGCGTCACCACCGGCTGATGGACTTCCGCGCGGCGCTCGCCGTAATGACGCTGACCGATCTCGGGTGCGTCCTTCGGTGAAATCTCTTCTGCCATGCGGCATACCTGCTCGAAGTCCGCTGTGCCGCACACCACGAGCGCCATGTTCTTCGGACTGTAAAACGCACGGTGACAGGTGTACAGCAGCTCCGGTGTAATATGCGAAATGCTCTCCTCGCTGCCTGGAATGGACACGCGCACCGGATGATTGCGGTACAGGCCCTCATACGCGCCAACGAACACCTCCCAATTGGGTGTGTCCTCTACCATGCGGATCTCCTGATTGATAATGCCGCGTTCCTTCTCCACGTTTTCATCCGTGAAGTACGGCGTGAACACGAATTTAAGCAGAATCTTCAGATTCTCCTCAAACCGGTCGGTGCAGGAAAAGTGATACGCCGTCATGGTGTGGCTTGTGAACGCGTTCGGACTTGCACCGGTGCGGGCGAATTTCTGCAGTGCATTGCCGTCCTCATCCTCGAACATCTTATGCTCAAGGAAGTGCGCAACGCCCGCCGGTGTGTCATACCGCTTACCCTCAAAGGTGAACGATGCGTCCACCGAACCGAAATCGGTCGCCAGAATGGCGAAGGTCTTGCTGAAGCCCTCCTTGGGCAGATAGCAGATGCGCAGACCATTTGCCAGCGTGCGGGTCTGCATACTCTCGTGCAGAGCGGAATAATTCTTTGTCATTTTGCCGCTCCCTTCATAAAGAATACCGTGTCAAGCGCTGTGCTCTGTGCCGCGGCAATGACCTGCTCGCGCGTGATGTCGGTCACCTGCTCGATGCGCTCCTCGGGCGATACGAGCGTGCCTGCAGCCGCCTGTCCCATCCAGTAGCGCTCGAGTGTAAGCGGGTCGTCGAGCATGGTGCGCCAGCCGTTGACCAGCGTTTTGCGTGCGCTTTCGAGTTCTGCGTCCGTAATTTCGCCCTTGCGGCACAAATCCAGCTGGTGCAGGATTTCATCGCGTGCGACCTCGAAATTTCTGTTCTCAATGCCGGAGTTGACAATCATCAGTCCCTTGGAGGCGACAAACTGTGCGCTTGCATAGTAGCACAGCGACTTCTTCTCGCGTACGTTGAGAAACAGCTTCGCGCTTGTCGAGCCGCCGTAGATGGTCTGGAACATCCAGTACGCCGCCGGTTCTCCGCCGGTCAGTGATGCACCGCCGGTACGGAAGCCGAGCGACAGCTTGCCCTGGGTTACCTCGGCATCCTCAACGACCTCACGAACATCACCGGCAGGCCGCGCCTGCACGACCGTGTGCGGCTGATACAGCGTGCCCTCGCGCGGCTGGGCCAGCGGCGTTGCCATGAAGTGCGCTTCCACCTCGTCCGGCATCATCGTACCGCAGTAGAACAGCTCCACCTGCGCCTCACTCAGCGCACGGCGATAGGCCGCGTACAACGTTTCCGGCGTAATGCGCTCCGCCTGCTCGATCGTACCGAGCGTGGACTTGCCGTAGTCCTCGTTTTCGCACATGAGCTCGTTCAGTCGGCGCGGCGCCCACGAACGCGGATCGTTTTGAGTGCGGCAATGCGGTCGATCAGGTTGCCACGCTCGCCTTCTACATAAGCGGCGCAGAACAGGCCGTCCTGCAGATACGGGTCATACAGCAGATCGCACAGCAGACCGATCACACCGGCGGTCAGACCGTCGGCTCCCCGGTGCATAAGCCTCATCAATACAGTCGGACAGAAAGCCGATGCACAGGTTCTCTCCTTGCGCACTGCGGCTTCAATACGCGCACCATACAGCTCGTCAAGCGCGGTGCCGAACGCCCTGCATGTCGTTCAGCCTGGCTACAGCGTGCCGCGGCGCAAAACCTGCGGCAGACACGCGCGCAGCGCGGCATCCTCGCCGCCGAGCGGCAGCACCAGCATCGTGCGCAGCACTGCCCGCTTAAACTTCGGTGTGGTCACGCAGGTGAGATTGATTCCCGCACCCAGCGTTTTTCGGGTCACTTGTTGCATAATTTCCCTCGATTCCGGAAAAGTTTGTCTAACGGGTTATATTATACCGTATATGTGGGAGTAACGCAAACGTAGTTTATGTGAAGTTGCGGTGGTTTAACCGCAACGCAGGCTATTCCGGCACCGACCCGTTGGGATGCACGAACCGCGCAGGCGGTCCGCCCTATTCGGGCGGCATTTCTCAGCACCGGCTGAGCGGGGTACTCGAACTGCGCAAGCGCGTTCGTTCCTAACGGGCGGAGAGTTTTTCGCTGAAATTCAGCGAGGAGTTGCGCTCTGCGGAGCGCGGGAGATTGCCGCACCCGCGGCTGGGACAGCGCCGTACCCACGGCGGTGGGCAAAAAGGAAGGGACACCTACGGTTTCCCTTCCTCTTTGAACTCCTACCTTTCCCTTGTTTGTTAGTCTGGCGCAGATTGCCGACATGTGACCGCTTCGAAAAGGAGTACGGCAGAGGATTTTTTCTTCCGTATCTTTCGCAACCGATTCGCAGTGTCAGATAACGTACTGCTACACAGGTCGGCTACTTCCAGCAGGCGCGGCATAACAGTGCCGCGCAACTCTTTAACACGTTATACCGCACGGCACCTACGAGGATAAATTATACCAGACATCTAAATCCGCAGATGCCGTGCGGTATAACGTGCCAAGGATTTGCGCGACACGGGTATGTCGCGCCTGCGTAGAGTAAACCGTATGTGTAGCAGTACGCTGTCTGTGAACTGCGAATATTTTGCGAAACAAACGCAAGAGTAACCCGACTGCCGTTCCCCCATTTCGCAGCGGTCACATGTCGGCAATCTGCGCCAGACCCTCCCAAAAGGAAGTGGGAGTTAAGAGGGTAGAAACCTTGGTGTCTACCCTCTTGCCCCGCCGCGGGGCGCGGCACGTTCCCGCCGTCCGCAGACGGCGCATTTCCTCGCTGAATCTCAGCGAAAAACCTCCCGCCCGGAAAGAGGCGAACACGCTTACGCAGTTCGAGTACCCCGCTCAGCCGGTGCTGAAAAAAAACTGCCGCCCGGACAGGACGTAGCGCTGCGCGCCTCGTATGCCCCGGAAAGCCGGCGGTTTCTAAAGACAAAAAGAAAAACCACTCACTTTCGTGAGTGGTTTTCGTGGTGGAAGTTAACGGGCTCGAACCGCTGACCCTCTGCTTGTAAGGCAGATGCTCTCCCAGCTGAGCTAAACTTCCAAGTGGTGACCCGTGGGGGAATCGAACCCCCGTTACCGCCGTGAAAGGGCGGTGTCTTGACCGCTTGACCAACGGGCCAAGGGAAAATGGTAGCGGTAATTGGACTTGAACCAATGACCTTCCGGGTATGAACCGGACGCTCTAGCCAACTAAGCTATACCGCCATATCCTTTTCCGTTGTTATCGCCCGCTCGCTGACGACTTGTTTAGTATAGTCCATAATCGAGCAAATGTCAACACCTTTTTTCAAAAAATTTTGAAAAAGTTTCGGAACCGATTTTCCCGCTATTTTCCGCTCTGCTCCAGACTGTCCAGAAGCTGTTCGTAAAACGCCTCATTCCAGGTATGCGTCTGCGCCAGCTCATCTCCGGTGAGCATAAAATACTGATCGGATACATATTCGCCTCTGTCCGGAATCGGATCGTCAAACGTGCAGTCGATGTAATATGTTGTGCCGCCCAGCCGCACGGCATTCCAGCCGTGGTTCATTTCCTCGGATGCGACATAGATGACCTGAATGCCTGCCGCCTTGCACAGCATCTCATACGCGCGGCCGTAACCGGCGCACACGGCCTTATGATCGAGCAGCGCGCCGTCTGCCGCAAAAGCGGGTGCCGAGCCGTCCGGAGCGTCCTCCTCTGCCGTATCCACATCGTACTCGCACTGGCGGATGAGGGTATCGTGCAGCGCACGCAGTTTCTCCTCGGCCGTCATGGTCTGTGAGATCGAACCAGCTGTCAGCACCTTGGCATACTCCCACGCCTGCTCCTGCCGCGCCTGCCGGGAAACCTCGGCGTTCAGCTCGATGGTCTTGTTCGGCCGTGTTACCGCGTGCAGCGCGAATGCGTATGGATACTGCGCCTCCAGCGCCCGGTACACCTCGTCCGCATCCACGTTGTCCTCGCGGAAGGCAACGCCGTTTCCGCCGTTCTCCGCGTCCTGCCGGAGCAGATCTGCCGCCTGATAGACGTTATCCACCGGCTCCGCCTGCAGATACGGCAGCCAGAATACACCGCCGCCAAGCAGAGCCATGGTCAGCAGAAAGCCGAAAACCGTCCCCCATATGTCCCTCCTTGGCAGATAGCAGGCTGCGCTGCCCGCTGTCTAACCGTCAAAACGCGCCGCGCTTCGACAGGAAAAATGCAATTATCACATCAGCTTCACGGTATAGTATACCGCAGTGATGAACAGATATGCCGCTGCCGCACCCAGTGCGATCATGACATGGCTTGCCGCAAGTACAACGACTGCCGTCAGCGCTACCATCACGATCGGCGTAATGGTGAGCATCAGGTACGCGTTCTTGCTGAACTGGGTGTCGATCTTGCGGCCGTGGAAGGTGAACTTGCCCTTCTTGCGGCGCAGAGAAGCCGTAACAGCGATCTGGATCAGCGCCAGCACCGCGGTACCTGCTGCCGCCACGGTGGACATCCATGTATGGTTAGCCGAAACCAGCGCGCGGTGAATCACCAGCATTGCCGCAACACCCACACCGGTATCTACTGCAATCAGGAAAAATTCCGGCGCATAAGAATGATACACCAGATAATACACTGCCAGAACCGGCAGAACAACATACATCGCCTTGATCGGCATGGTGCCGTAGTAGTTGATCGCGGTCAGGAACACGATGGCAACGATGCTTGCAATCAGCATATTGCGTCCGCACACGATGCGGCGCACGCTGCTGCGCTTGCCTGCATGCTCCTGTCCCAGCATGATGATGCCGGCTGCCGCGCCGACAATGCCCACACCGAGCAGCACCCGCGTTACCAGCACGCCGGTCTTCCATGTGTTGCTGTAGCCCAGCAGGCGCTCGAGGATCATCAGTACCAGCACGCCGAGCAGGCACACACTGAATACTGCGAGCACCTTGTTGGTGGTATACTCTTCCTGAGAAATTGGCTTTTTACCCACATTGTTTTTTGCCAATGTTTAACACTCCCTTTATTTCTTCTCACATGTTGCCGCCGGCATAGAGCACGGCCGCAAGCGCCGCAATCGGCGCAGTCTCACACCGCAGGATGCGTGTACCGAGCGAAACGCTCTGCAGTCCCGCGTCCACGGCTGCCTCTGCTTCAGCCGGATCGAAGCCGCCCTCCGGCCCGACCATCAGCGAAACCGTGTCCCTGACACCGCCTGCAAGCGCATCGTGCAGACCGGTCCGCTTCTCGTTTTCGTAGAAAAACAGTGCCGTTTCGCTTTCCGCCGCCTGCGCGATTGCCTGAGCGACCGGTACAACGGCTGCCACCTCCGGCAGACGTCCTCTGCCGCACTGCTTTGCTGCCTCAGCAGCAATCTTACGCCAGCGTTCCACCTTCTTTTCGGTCTTATCCGGTCGGGAAACGCAATTCTTGGACAGATACGGCACGATACGGCTGACGCCGAGCTCTACCGCCTTCTGCACGATAAATTCCATTTTGTCGCCCTTGGGCAGCGCCATAAACAGCGTGATAGACTGCTTCGGTTCGGTATCCGCCGCGTGGCAGCTTATGACCCGGCAGGTCACGGCTTCCTTCTCCACGGCTTCCACCGTGCAGTCAAAATCCATTCCGGCACCGTCACACAGGGTAACACCTTCGCCGACACGCAGACGCAGAACACGTCCCGCGTGATGCGCGTTTTCTCCGGTAAGGGTCAGCACGCCGTCCTGCGGCTGCTGATCGACAAAAAATCGAGGCATAATAATCAAATAACCTTTCCTATTTTAGCAAAAAAACAGCCGTTTGGCAAGTGAACATTCCGTGAATCCTGAAACAAATCACTTTTTCGCAGCAAAAGCGCTCCAGTCATCGCTCTTCGCGTGCGAAAGAATCGTAAATCCGCTCTTTTCCAGCGCCGCGCGCACCTCCTCGGCACGCTCGTTGAGGATGCCGGAGCAGATCAGTGTGCCGCCCTTGACCAGCTTATCCGCAAACATGGGCGACATGCCGATGATGACATCAGCCACGATATTCGCCACGATCACGTCGTAGCCGCCGCCGATGTCCTCGGCGAGCTTCGGGTCGCGCAGCGCATCGCCGCACAGACCTCTGCCGATCTCGACATGATTTTTTTCCGCATTTTCGTGTGCAGTTTTCAGACAGTTCTCGTCGATATCGACGATGGTCTGCACATCCGCGCCGAGCATAGCCGCCGCAATGGCCAGAATACCCGAGCCAGTGCCCATATCGAGCAACTTGTCGCCCGGTTTTACCGCATCCTCGAGCGCCATCATGCACAGCCTTGGGTCGTGTCGTGGCTGCCGGTGCCAAAGGACGACGCCGGGTCGATTTCAAGAATACGGCGGCCCTGCGGGTCCTCAACCGTCTCCCACGAGGGTTTGATCATAAAGCCGCGTCCCACCGGGAACGGTTTGAAATACTGCTTCCATCCCCACTCCCAGTCCTCCTGACGGGTCAGCGCGGTTTCGGTACACAGTCGGCCCCAGGCGTGCTCCTCATCGCGCGCCTTGAGGTTTTCCAGCGCGGCACGGATATCCGCGTACTGCTTTGCACCCTCGTCGCTGTCCGGCAGATAGATTTTGAGACAGGTCTCCTGTGCACGCTTCTCGCGCACCAGATCCTCGTCTACATAGTCCCAGTATATTTCGGTGTCCTTGAGAAATTCTTCAAAATCCGCCGCATCCTCAAGCACATAGCCTTCTACGCCGTTGTCCTCGAGCAGTGCCTCGACCGGACCGATGCCCTCGGTCGTCGTGTAGATCGTAACTTCTCTCCAGTCCATAGGTTCCACCCTGCCTTTCCTATCCAGATAACCGCGCTCCGCGCGGTATTCAATAACAATTTGCTTGCATAATTGCAACTACAAGACCGGTTTTCGTCCAGAAAACCGAGTCTTTGGTCCCGCCCGCAGGCGACTGCCGCTCTGCGGCAGCATTCAATCCGCGGCGCATTGCGCCGCAACAAAACTACCCGCGACATGTGCGTGGGTTTGTTCCGCCCAGTGCCCTGGGGTACATATTCAATTATCGAAGGCGGTTTCTCCGGAACCGTCTTTCGTATATAGGGGACTTTTGAAGTCCCCTATAAGCGGATCATGCCGTATTTCGTCTCGAAGTACGAAATGACCGCGTCTTCCTGCTCCCATGTGCCGTCATACAGTGCAAGTCCCGGAAATACCCGCAGACCCTGCTCCAGCAGGTCGGCAGATTCCGCGCACAGGCACAGTGGACGCGAGATCATATAGCGGGATTCCTCCAGTGTGACAACATCTTCTTCGGTTTCGAGCAGCAGCTTGAACGCACCCGAATCATCCTCGGCTTCGATGAGATCCTCATCCAGATGCGGACCGCACTCGATCTCATCCGAAATGTCGATGGTCGGAGCGATAAAATGCGCGTGCTTGCCATCCGGCGCACAGATAAAATCATCGTGATCGCGCGGCAGCGTTTTGCACGCCACCTGATTGCCGCGCAGCGCTGCGACAAATGCTTCCGTAATGTCGGGCACAATGACCTCGGTGTTGTACAGTGTGGTTTGAGACAGCCAGTCCGCGTGCATGCACACGCCGAGCGACAGCCGCGCATACGGCGCCGCGATTTCGAGCGCCTGCGTCAGCGATTCGGGATCGTGTGCGCTGATCAGCACAGTCGTAACGCCAATGCGCTGCAGCACACCGATAGCCGCCCGCACATCCGTGCCGTCCGGCAGATGGCCTTCATCGTCCTCCACATGCAGCTCCGCAATTACCGTTCGGCCGCACAGATCGCCCAGAGCCAGCACAGCGGCACGCAGCGCCGGAAACGTCGGCGCGCCATGCAGATAATAGAACGCCGCATCATCGTGCAGCACAGGACGGAAGACCTCCTTGCACTGCTCAATATAGTGCATGGTGATCGGGCGTTCGCAGTGCTCCGCATCGGGTTCGGGCGGACACTCGAGCGCCAGGCCGACCGGCAGCGGCGCCAGCTCTTCAGCCCATGCATCACACAGTTCGGCATTCGGTGCAAGCGCGCCTGCAAACTTCTCGGGCGCGGTATGATACAGCGAAATTGCCGCCGGATCGTTCAGCAAAAGCTGCGGTTTATGCTCGGATTGACATAAAGGAATATCCAAGGTTGTTCTTCCTCCTAAGAAGATGAAAAATGTTCATATTTCAGTTGATAAAGTTTACTTTTTCGTCCAGCTGCCGTCACTCTTAACGGTATACTGCTGCGGTTTTGCCGCCGCCAGCCTGCACATTTCAAGTGCGCTCTGCAGCTGATCGTCCACCAGATAGGTCTGGCCGTTCAGCGCAGTAACCGCTTCGTCCAGTGCGCTCAGCATCTCCGGAGACGCATACAGCGCCGCAGGCAGATCGTAAGCCGCCCGGAAGGACGCTACTGCGTCCGCTACGTCGCCGTCATACCTGCCGGTTGCTTCGGTGAGCAGTCCCAGCAGCGACAGGCGCTCGGTCATGGCGTAAACCGCGTCCGAGCTGTCGCCAAAACGCAGGGTTGTGCTCGTATCGAGCGGTTTGAGATCCTTGGTATTGACCGTAACCTTGCGGTTTTCCAGCTGGATATCCGGCGTCAGGCCGACACCCTCCCAGCAGCCCTGCTTGGGCAGCTCGAGCTCCAGCGTGGTGATGACCAGCTTGTCGCCGTTTACCAGATCAATGTGGAACTGCCCCTGTCCCTTGCCGTAGGTCTTGCTGCCGATGAGCGTCGCCGAGCCGGTATCCTGCAGGCTGCCTGCCAGCAGCTCCGCCGCGGAAGCCGTGCCGCCGTCCACCAGAACGACAATCTTGCCCAGCGGCAGCGCATTGCCGGTCGAATAGGTCTGCTCCAGACCGCCCATATCATCGCGGTAGCGCACGCCGGCAAGCTCTGCATTCTTGACCGGTGTCATAACATTGGCCATTTTGAGCGCCGCGTCGATCAGGCCGCCGCCGTTGCCGCGCAGGTCGAGAATGACCGCACGGGTGTTCTTGGACGGCAGGCTGTCCCAAATCTCCGAAAACGCCGACCAGTCGTTCTGCGAGCCGATAGCGCTAACCTTAATGTACTCCACACCGTCCGCCATCGTCTTGTTGGAAACGTACACGCGGTTGACCTGACGGCGCTCACAGGTAACGGTAATGTCCCGTCCGTAGCGGCGCACGGTCAGCTTGACCGACGTGCCTTCCTCGCCGCGCAGCTTAGATGCTACATCGGCATTTTTCAGCTTGGTTGCGTCCTCACCGTTGATTTTCACGATAAGATCGCCAATCTGCAGACCGGCTTCCTCCGCCGCTGAATAGCGCATGACCTCAGCGATCTGTACGCCGCTTTCTGTCTCCTGCAGGCCGACACCGATGCCGACAAAGCCCTCAAGCGTCGAAAAGCCCTGCGAATACTCCTCGCTCGACAGATACATGGAATGCGTATCGAGCAGCGAGAGAATGTCGTTTAGCACGTCATACATCTCATCCGGATGCTTTTCCAGATATTTATTGATATAGTTCTGCAGAACGTACGGATCATGCTCCGCCTTGAGGCCGAATGCATCAATGAGCGCCCAAACGCCGTCAAACCACGTTTCGCTCTGTCCGTCCTGCGTGATCGCACCGGCGGAGGCGGTCATCATCGCCGCCGTCATCGCCAGTGCCGCTATTCTTTTCGCTAATTTTTTCATGTGGGTCTCCTCGCGTGAATAACGCGGTTCGATTGAGGATATGCGAATTACATGGATTCCGGTGCGTCTACGCCGATGAGCTTCAGCACGTTCTCAATGGTCTGCTTTGCCGCCAGACACAGGGTCAGACGCGCATCGCGGACAGCCGGCTCGGCATCCTTGATGCGGCAGGCGTTGTAGAAGTGATGGAACTGCTGCGCCAGTGCAACGGCGTACTTGTTGAGACGCGACGGATCGCGGCTGACAGCGGACTGCACGATCTCCTCGGGCAGCAGAGCAACCTGCTTGATGAGCTGACGCTCATCTGCGCCGGTCAGCACGGACAGGTCGGTCTTTTCGGTATCCGGCAGCGCGATGCCGCTCTCCTGTGCGTTCTTGAGCACGGAGCAGATACGCGCGTGCGCGTACTGCACATAGTACAGCGGGTTATCGGAATCCTGCTTGATAGCAAGGTCAAGGTCGAACTCCATCTGGGTCTCAGCCGCGCGGCTGTTAAAGAAGAAACGCGCTGCATCGACCGGAATCTCGTCGAGCAGGTCGGTCAGCGTCAGGCTCTTGCCGGTACGCTTGGACATGCGGACAACCTCGCCGCCCTGCATCATGCGGACAAGCTGCATGAGCACGATCTCCAGACGGTGAGAGCCGTCCAGACCGAGTGCATCCAGAGCGCACTGCAGACGCTTTACATGGCCGTGATGGTCAGCGCCCCAGATGTTGATAACACGGTCAAAGCCGCGCTTCTCGAACTTGTTGCGATGGTAAGCGATATCGGCCGCAAAGTAGGTATAGAAACCGTTTGCACGGCGCAGAACGTCGTCCTTGTCGCAGCCGAAGTCGGTCGAACGGAGCCACAGTGCGCCGTCCTCGGTCTCGTAGGTTGCGCCCTTGGCGGTCAGCATGTCGATGGTCTCCTTAACGTAGCCGCTCTCGTGCAGAGTGGACTCACGGAACCATACGTCGTAGTTGATCTTGTAACGCTTGAGGTCGCGCTCCATGCGGGCAATGTTGGTCGGCAGACCGTAGCCCTCGATAACGGCAAAGCGCTCCTCCGGGGTCTTTTCGAGCAGGCTGTCGCCGTACTGCTCTACCAGATCATGCGCCAGCGCCTTAATGTCGTCGCCCTGATACCAGGAAGCGTCGAACTCGATGGCATCCTCGCCGCGGATCTCCTGAATGTAGCGGCCCTCAACCGAGTGCGCGAACTTGTCTACCTGATTGCCTGCATCGTTGATGTAGAACTCACGGGTAACGTCGTTGCCGGACCAGTCCAGAACCGAGGACAGGCAGTCGCCCAGAACACCGCCGCGTGCATTGCCCATGTGCATCGGGCCGGTCGGGTTGGCGGAAACGAACTCTACCATGACTTTTTCCGGCTTTTTGCTCTCGGTACGGCCGTAATTCTCACCCATAGCGAATACGCCGCGGACAGCCTGCTCGTACCAGCCCTGATTCAGCGTGAAATTCATAAAGCCGGGGCCTGCGATGGTCACGGTGTCAAAGCAGCTGCCCTCGAGGTCGAGGTTGGCTACGATGCTCTCCGCGATCTTGCGCGGCGCCATATGCAGCGGCTTTGCGCACTGCATGGCAAAGGTGGATGCCCAGTCGCCGTTGGAGGAATCCTTCGGGGTCTCTACCGCAACCGGAGGAATGGTGCCCTCAGGCAGCTCGCCTGCGGCTACAGCCTTGCGGTACGCCGCTTCTACAACGCGGGTTGCTTCGGCGCGTGCGATCTCATATGCGTTCATGTGTACACTCCTATATTTAAAATCTCTTATTTTTACTTTGTTAAACGACCTGAATGTTCGGTTTGGTCGATACCGTCATCTCAAAGTGGTGTTCTCCCATGAGAGAGTTGTCCACCTCGACCGTGTAGTCGATGATGAGGTGTCCGCCGTCCTCGCCGATAGTGTTGTGCACCCGCGAGGTGTGGGTGGCGATAGCCATTTCGCTGCCGACCGGCGTCTGATACAGACCGACATGGCGCTCGTCCTCGGCGAACAGCATGTGCGAGGGAAACGTACCCGTGCGGATGAGGGCAACCGTTTTGCCGTCCAGTTTGACGGTGGTCTTGGTGCCTTCGAGTCCGGTCAGCTCACTTTCCTCGTATGCGATGTAATATTTTCCGCCGCGCTCGTACAGCGTGGCAGCGGTTTGCAGGTCGATGTTCTCCTCGTCACAGCCCGCAAACTGCTGCTGGGAGGAAATCGTCAGCCAAACGTCCTTCTTCATATTTCTATGCTCCTTAGCCGTAAAACAGCTTTAATAACGGGAAATATCCACAAGCTCCGCACCGACATCGACTTTTTCCTGCAGGAACAGCTCGGCGAGCTGGTCAAAGCCCTGCGGATCGTCCGAAACGAAATACTGCGTCGTGCCCGTACCCTCGTTCGGGTCAAACTGCGTGGAAGCGAGGTTTGCCGCCTCGGCGCCCGAGTCTATGAGCGTCACATCCGGACCCATAAAGTCGCCGATGACCTCCTCAAGCAGCGGATAGTGCGTGCAGCCGAGGATGAGCGTATCCACACCTGCGTCCTTCAGCGGCGTGAGATATTCCTTCACCACAGTCTCGATGACCACATCGCCGCGGTGCACGCGGCCGTTCTCGACCAGCGGCACGAACAGCGGACACGCCTGCGTGAACAGGTCGAGCGTGCCGTCCTTTTTGTGCAGATACTTCTCGTATGCACCCGAACGGATGGTGGCCGCCGTGCCGATCACGCCGACTCTGCCGGTCTGCGTCATGGTCATAGCGCGGCGGCAGGCAGGCTCGACCGTGCCGATGATTGGGATGTCGTTCTCCTCGGAAAGCAGGTCAAGCGCGATAGCGGACACGGTGTTGCAGGCAATGATGATGGATTTCAGGTCAAACTGGCGCAGAAACGCCACATCCTGCCGGGCATACTTGGTGATGATATCGCGGCCGCGCGTACCGTACGGCACACGGCCGGTATCGCCGAAATAGATGATATTCTCCTGCGGCATCAGGGCGTGCAGACGGCGCACGGCGGTCAGACCGCCCAAGCCGGAGTCAAATACGCCAATCGCACGCTTATCCATTGTGCTCCTCCAGTGCCAGAGAGATCAGGCGGTCGAGCAGCTCAGCATAGCCGATGCCCTCGTAATCAAACAGCTTGGGGTACATGCTGATCGAGGTAAAGCCCGGAATCGCGTTCAGCTCGTTGAAAACGACCTCGCCGCTGTCGTGGGTGACAAAGAAGTCTACGCGGGACAGGCCACGGCAGCCGAGTGCGGTGTAAACGCGGACAGCGTCCTGACGGACGGTCGCAAGCTGCTCCTCGGTGATGTGCGCCGGAATGTACAGACGCGAGCTTTCGTCCTTGTACTTGGCGTCAAAGGTGTAGAACTCCTGCGTCGGAGCGATCTCGCCGACCGTAGATGCCTGCGGTTCGAGGTTGCCGAGCACAGCGCACTCGACCTCGTGACCGTCGATGAACTCCTCGACGAGCACCTTGGTATCCAGCTTAAATGCTTCAGTCAGGCCCTCGGCCAGCTCGAGCAGATTGTTCGCCTTGGCAACGCCCACGGACGAGCCCTGCGAGCACGGCTTGACGAATACCGGGAACGCGCCCAGCGTTTCCGCTGCCGCGGCGACAACCGCCTCGGCATTGCGCTCAAAGTCATATCTCAGCGCCAGATAGTACCGCGCCTGACGGACGCCGGTGCCCTCAACGACCTTTTTGGTCAGTGCCTTATCCATCGTGTTCGCGCTTGCAGCTACGCCGCAGCCGACGTACGGAATGCCGGCCAGCTCGAGCAGACCCTGCATCGTGCCGTCCTCGCCGCCGACGCCGTGCAGCACCGGAAATACGCAGTCCAGGCGGACAATCTCGATTTCTCCCTCACGGAGCAGCACCATGCCATGCATGCCGCGGTCGGGTGCCAGAACGACCTTGACCTTGCCGGTCATGCGCTCCCACGCACCGCTCTCTACGCGGTCCGGATCGCAGTCCGGGCAGTAGAACCACTCGCCGTCGCGGGTGATGCCGACCGGATAGATTTCATATTTATCTTTATTCAGGTTTCGCAAAATAGAAGCGGCAGACAGGCACGAGATATCGTGCTCACTCGAAATACCGCCGAATAATACAGCCAGTTTCATTTATCAGATTCGCCCTTTCGTTCGTTTCCTCTGCCCATACTTATACAGATATCATTATACGCTATCTTTTCCGCGAATACAATGTGAAAACAGTGTTTTTCCTGCACTGATCCCACAAAATTTACAATTCCTTCATAGTTATTTTTGATATACCTGTTGACGGACTATATTATATCCCATATAATATTATTAGAAACACAGGAGAGGAGGATTCCATATGTCCTATCCCATCTCGTCCTCCCTGCTGGACGGCATCGTGCTTGCCGTAGTCGAGCGAGAGAGCACCTACGGCTACCGTATCACGCAGGACGTACAAAAGGTACTGGATATTTCCGAATCTACGCTGTATCCGGTACTTCGGCGGCTGATGAAGGACGGCTGCCTGACCACCTACGATCAAGCCTATGCGGGCCGCAACCGACGCTACTACCAGATCACCGAGCACGGCAGAGCCGCTCTGCGGCAGCACCGCATCGACTGGCAGAACTACCGCAGCGGGATCGACACGATCTTTTTTGGAGGGGTGAACGAATGAACAGAGCAGATTACATGGCAGCGCTGCGGCGTGCGCTTTCGGTTTTGCCGGAGGAGGAACGCGCGAACGCTCTGCGCTATTACGAAGAATATTTTGATGACGCAGGCCCGGAAAACGAGGCGAAGGCCATCGAAGAACTCGGCGAGCCGGCAAAGGTTGCGGCGCAGATCCTGGCGGATTACCGCGAACTGACCGCTGTACCGCATGCACAGCCGATAAAAGAGAAGCGCCGCTGGCGCGGTATCAGTCCGCTGCTACTGATTGTGCTGGTGCTGCTCGCCATCCCGATTGGATTGCCGCTCGTATTCGGCGCAGGTGCAACCGTGCTTGGCGTGCTTCTGGCGATCGTTGCGACCGTGCTCGCGGTGATTTTCGCTGTACTGCTCATTCTGTACGGCATTCCGCTTGCGCTGATTTGCGGCGGAGCCGTGATTGCCCTGCTGTCCTGCACACTGTGGGCGACACCGGCGAACGCGCTCGTCACACTCGGCAACGGACTGGCTGCCTTTGCCGCCGGTATCCTGCTCGGACTGCTGTCCATCAAGCTGAGCATTCTGTTTGTGCCGCCGGTGTTCCGCGCCTTTGTCGCCGTGCTGCGTGCGCCGTTTAACTGGATTCGCAACAGATGCCGCCGTACAGGAGGTGGAAATGTATGAAAAAGCTCATTATTGCCTGCGCTGCCGTGCTGGTGCTCGGACTCGGACTGACAACGGTCGGTCATGTACTCGGCGGACAGTTTTACAGCGTGTACTACGATGGTGCGCTGCACCCGTTCAGCGATGCCGCACAAAATTTTTCCGATAAGTTTGTGAACATCAGCGACCACATTGTCACCGCCGATGAAGATGATGACAGCGATTTTGACACCGACTGGGTGCAGGATTACCTCGAAACCCGCAGGAATGCCATCGAAGGTTACAGCCTGCCCAAGCAGTCGCTCGACCATATCACCAGCATCGACCTGACGCTCAAGGGCGGCGATTTTGAGATACTGTATGTATCCGGCGCGGGCACGGACTTTACGCTGGACGGCGATTACAGCGTTGCGACCAGCTCTTTTACCCAAAACGGCAAATGGACAGCAAACATCTGGGCGAATAGCGGCACTGTCACCCTCATTATCCCGCGGGACAGCACATCGTTCCGTGAGATAGACATTGCCTGCACGCAGTCCGCAAACCTGTTCATCGAGGATAACCTCAGCGCAGACAGCATCAAGCTCTCCACGCAGGACGGCACGCTGACGACCAACGGGCTGTATGCACAGAACATCAGTCTTCACACCAACACCGGAAACATTTCGGCATCCCTGCTGGAATCCAATCTGAGCCGGTGCCATATACAGGCGCACACAAACGGCGGTCCGGTCACGCTGAACGGCACTTCTCTGGTGCAGCTCAACGAGGACGGCAGCGGCACGGCGCTGTATGACAACCGCTACGATACCGAAACGCAGTCCTATCGGCTCGACTTCTCGCTCGACCTGAACGCGACCGTCGGCGGCAGCGGCCGCATCGACCTGCTGAGCAAATACGAGGTCGGCCTTGTTCCTCAAGATACACAGGGTCAAGATGTAACTTGACGAAACCCGCAAAACAACGTATGATAAAAGAAAAGGAGACTTTACGATGAATGGCAAGAAATTGTATCGCAGTGAATCCAACCGCATGCTGTGCGGTGTCTGTGCCGGCATCGCGGAATATTTTGATCTCGACCCGACTTTGATCCGTCTGGCATGGGCGCTTGTATGCTTCCTCGGCGGTTCGGGTATCCTGGCGTATATCATCGCCGCGATCATCATTCCGTCCGAGAGCACGCGCAATAACAATATGATGTGACCCATCGCCGTTTCTCCGGAAAAGAGAGGAAGTACTCGCTATGAGCGAAAATCAGCAGCCGCTGGACGAAGAACAGGCGGTTTCCGATGTGCAGGAGCAGGAAACCCTGCCTGCCGCAGCCGAAGATACCCTGCCCGCTGCACAGGACGAAAATGCGCCTGCCATCCTTGACGCAGAACCCGAAGAGGAAGAAGAAGATATTGATCCTGCCGATGTGAAGATTTTCGGCATGAAGCGCCATGTGTTCCAGCTGACCTGTCTGGGCGCCGCTGTCGGCTATATCCTGTGCGGACTGGTCGGTATTCTCGGTGAGAAGATGCAGGGTACCGGTCTGGGCGATATTCTGGCGAAATCCCCGAGCGCAACCGTCTGGGCGGTCGCTGTAGCCGCTGTCGGCTACTTTATCGGCTCGCGTCTGGAGAAAAAGCGCGAAGCTGCTCTTGCGGACGAACAGGCCGCACTCGAGCAGCCCAATGATACAAACGCATAATTTTCCTTTTGGAGCTGTCTGGAAAGAGAGTCTGTGTAAGCAGGCTCTCTTTTCGCGTTTGCGCAACAAAAAAGAACCCCGAAGGGTTCTTTTTACCGCTCATCGCTGTTCATTTTATCGAGAATCTTCTTATCCCGCTTATCCTGCGGCTGAAACTGTGCAAACAGGTCGGGCCGATCCTTTTTCGTGCGGCGCAGGCTCATTTCGCGTCTCCATGCTTCAATATTGGCATGGTGCCCGGAGAGCAGCACCTCCGGCACTTCTCTGCCGCGCCAGTTTTCCGGACGGGTGTACTGCGGATGCTCGAGCAGGCCGTCCCAGTGGCTTTCCGCCGTGAACGCTTCCTCGTCCGGCAGAACGCCCGGCACCATGCGGCATACTGCGTCCGCAACTGCCATCGCGGGGATCTCCCCGCCGGTCAGCACAAAGTCACCGATGGAAATCTCCTCGTCCACGCACTCGTCGATAAAGCGCTGGTCAATGCCCTCATAATGGCCGCAGACCAGAATAAAGTGCTCCTTTGCGAGCAGCTCACGCGCTTTCTGCTGATTAAACGGCTGTCCCTGTGCAGAGAGGAACACCGTGTGCACATGCTCGCCGGCACTCAGCGCCTGATGGCACAGATACAGCGGCTCAGCCAGCATGACCTGTCCGCGTCCGCCGCCATAGGGCGCGTCATCCGCCTTGTGGTGCTTGTCGAGCGCATAATCGCGGATGTTGGTTGCCTTGACCTCGACAACACCCTTGTCCTGTGCGCGTCCGATGATGCTTTCGCGCATAACCGCGTTGATCATCTCCGGAAACAGCGTCATAATGTCGATTTTCATTCAATCAGGCCCTCGATGCTCTCAACGTAGATCACGCCGGCTTCCATATCGATCTCCTTGAGGAACGGCTTGATGGCCGGAATGTAGATCAGGCGGCCGTCCTCACCGGCGATTTCGTACATATCATGCGCCGGATTACTGGTCAGCACATCACGGATGCGGCCGATTACGCGGTCAACGCGCAGATCGAACACCTTGAAGCCCAGAATATCCTGAATGAACACGAGATCCTCGGGCAGCTCTACGTCCTCGCGGTCAAGGTGGAGCGCAGCCCGGTTTTCGCATGCTCGGCATGAACCGCCGACCTGCGCCTTTTCGACGGTCACAGGCGTTTTTTCGTCCAGATAGAGCGTGTCAAAGTCACACAGCACCTCAGGGCTGTCGCACCAGCTCTGCACCTTCAGGTCGCCGCGCACGCCGTGCGTGCCGACGATCTTGCCGGCCTCTAAAAATTTCTTCGGCATATTCGTTCTTTCCTCCTGCCTGTGAGCGTTTTTATTCCTGCGATGTTTGATTGATGGTGATTCGTTTATCTGTCGGGGATTTCACCGTCTGCGGACGGGGCGCGCAATTCTTTAGCCCGTTACTACGCACGGCACCTGCGAATTTAGGCATTCACCACCACTGAACTGCGTAGGTGCCTTCCAACACAACACGTTAAGAGTTTGTGCGGCACTGTTATGCCGCACCCAGCGCTGATTAACCCGCCTGTGTAGCAGTCCGGTATCTGGCACTGCAAAACGGTTGAGAAAGACACGGAAGGAAAAATCCTCTGCCGCTCCTTTGCGAGTCTCAACTCTGCAAATTTCGCCGTGCCCTCTAAGGGAAAGGTAGGAGTTCAAAGAGGAAGGAAAACCGCAGGTTGTCCTTCCTTTGCCCCGCGCCGGCGGGCGCTCCGCAGGCATAATCGCTGGGTCGGTGTAGAAAAGGGTGCCGCCCGGACAGAGCGTATTGCTGACGCAACGCGTGTGCCCCGCATAATCGGTGCCGATAAAAACAAAAACGCTGCGTTTTGAAAAACCAGCGCCTGACGGCACCGGCTCTTCATTCAAGTTGAAGTGATTAACACTTCGGCGCGATCCGCGCAGGCTCAGTCGAGAATATCAACTGTGACGCGCTTGTTCTCGCGATTGCCTGCCGCTTTCATGAGTGTGCGGATTTCCTTTGCGATGCGGCCGTGGCGACCGATAACGCGACCCATATCTCCCGGTGCTACACGCAGCGAGTAGGTAATGTTATCGCCGTCGATCTCCTCAGTAATGGCAATCGCAGCCGGATCGGAAACCAGATTTTCGACTATATAAGTCAGTAACTCTTTCATTTCGACGACCTCACTCAATTCAGCACACCGGCCTTCTTCAGGATACCGCGAACGGTATCGGTCGGCTGAGCGCCGTTCTTGATCCACTCCTGAGCGCGGTCAGCGTTTACGTTGACAACAGCCGGCTCTGCCAGCGGATTGTAAGTGCCGATCTCCTCGATGAAACGACCGTCACGCGGGTAACGGGAATCAGCGACAACGATGCGGTAGAACGGAGTCTTCTTAGCGCCCATGCGACGCAGTCTGATCTTTACCATTGAAATTTCACCTCCTGTTATAGAAATTTATCTATTGTAAATTTACTTTACAAACGAATAGCGATTAAAACGGCAGCTTGAAGTTGCCCAGTCCCGGGAAGCCGCGGCGCTTTTTGCCCTTGCTGCGTGCCATGCTGGTAAGCTGCTTGGTCATCTTCTGCATGGCCTCAAACTGCTTGAGCAGCTTGTTGACCTGCTCGACCGACAGTCCGCAGCCGTTTGCAATGCGCTTCTTGCGGGAGTAGTTGATGATGGAGGGATTATCTCTCTCCTTCGGGGTCATAGACTGGATGATGGCTTCGGTATGCGCCATCTGCTTTTCGTCGATCTTTGCACCGGCGAGGGCTTTTGCGTCCACACCCGGCAGCATGCCGAGCATTTCCTCCATCGAGCCCATGTTTTTCATTTTCTGCAGCTGATCGTAAAAATCGGTCAGCGTCAGCTTGCCGGCCATCATCTTCTTGGCGGTTTCGGCGGCCTGCTTCTGATCGAAGGACTCCTGCGCCTTTTCGATCAGCGTCAGCACATCGCCCATGCCGAGGATGCGGCTTGCCATACGGTCCGGGTGGAACGGCTCGATATCGCCGAGCTTCTCGCCCGTGCCGATGAACTTGATCGGCTTGCCGGTAACGGCCTTGACCGAAAGCGCTGCACCGCCGCGTGCGTCGCCGTCTATCTTGCTCATGAGCACACCGTCGATGCCGAGAGCCTCGTCAAAGGTCTGTGCGACCGTTACGGCGTCCTGACCGGTCATTGCGTCCACCACAAGGATGATCTCGGTGGGCTTGACCGTTGCTTTGATGTTTTTCAGCTCGTCCATCAGCTTTTCGTCGATGTGCAGGCGGCCTGCGGTATCGAGGAAAACCAGATCATAGCCGTTCTTGCGGGCAAAGTCGATGCCGTGCTTTGCGATCTCGACCGGATCGCCCTGACCTTCATCAAAAACGGGGATGTTAAGCTGCTTGCCAACTACCTTTAACTGTTCGATAGCCGCCGGACGGTAAACGTCACAGGCTACGAGCAGCGGTCGGCGCTGCTGCTGCTTGCGAAGCAGAGCGGCCAGCTTTGCGCAGTTGGTGGTTTTGCCGGCGCCCTGCAGACCGGCCATCATCACGATGGTGGGCGGGTTCGGCGATATGGTCAAACGAGTGGTCTGGCCGCCGAGGAGCGAAACCAGCTCCTCGTTTACGATCTTGATGACCTGCTGGGTCGGAGACAGGCTTTCGAGGATCTCCGCGTCCGTTGCCTTTTCGGTAACAGTCTTGATGAAGTCCTTTGCGACCTTGAAGTTGACGTCCGCCTCGAGCAGTGCCATGCGGATTTCCTTCATTGCGTCCTTGATATCGGACTCGGTCAGCCTTCCCTTGCTGCGCAGGTGCTTAAAAGCAGATGAAATTTTTTCGGTAAGCCCTTCAAATGCCATGTTAAGCCTCCTGCCTGAGCTGTTCGAGCAGTGCCGTCATGCGGGAAACGATCTCGTCTGCCTCGGCACTGTGCAGTTGTGCGGCGTTCAATTCATGCAGCTGCTCAACCTCGTGCTGAAGTTCCTCTGCGCACCGCTCGGTGTCGCCGTATCGGGCCACCAGACCGAGCTTGTCCTCCATCTCATGAAGGGCGTGCTCCGCTCGCTTGATGCTGTCGCGCACCCCCTGACGGGTGATGCCGGCGTGCTCGGCGATCTCGGAAAGCGAAAGATCTTCATTGTAATACAGATCAAACAGCTCGCGCTGCTTCTCGGTGAGGGTCTCGCCGTAGAAGTCAAACAGCAGGCTCATTTCAAGCGGTGTTGCCTTCATGGTGATCCTCCCTGCGAAGTGTAAAGTGTTTTGCCTTTACATCGAACGTGATTATTCTATCCTATATCGGCTCTTTTTGTCAAGAGGAAACTTTTCATATTGTAAAGATTTTTTCGTTCCGGTTGCATCATCGGGAATTGCGGATGGAAACCGCAGCTTCTCCCGCTTTGCAAGCGACCCGCTCACCGATTCATCCACCGAATCACGCTCAGCGCCTGCGGCGCGATCTCACTCGGAGACGCCGCCGGCTTCGCCAGAAAATATCCCTGCAGCAGATCAACGCCCAGTTCAATAACCTTACGCAGCTCGGCTTCGGTCTCGATGCCCTCGGCAACGATCTTCATGCCGCGTCCGTGTGCGTATTCCACAATATCCTTGACCAGCTGCTGCTTATCCGCATCGGTATCAATATCGCAGATAATGGTGATATCCACCTTGATATAGTCCGGTGACAGCTCAAGCAGACTGTTGCTGTTGCTGTAGCCGCTGCCCCAGTCATCCAGCGCGAGCGCGCCCTGATCGCCCATTGCTCTGCGCTTGCGCTCCAGCGCCTCGCGGTCGATCTCCTCTTCCTCGGTGATCTCGATGACCAGATTATTCAGCAGCTCGGCAAACTGCGCCTTAAATTCCGCAACATCCTCATCCGTCAGGCTGCTGCTGGCAATCGAGTTGAGAAACAGTTTGGTGTTCCTATGCAGCTGCCCCCTGTTCTGCATCATCACAAACGTGGATGTCGCCTTGAAGGCGGTCAGCCGCTCAACCTCGTACAGCTTGTCCAGCTCGCGCGCCAGCTTCATCACGGTCAGCGGCGATTCAGAAGCTGCATTTTCACACGCATCAGCGCCTCATACGCCGCCACCCTGCCGGTATGCGCCGAGAAAATCGGCTGGAAATGGTAGTCTGCGCTGTTCTCACGCAGCATCTGCAGAAATCCTGCGCAGCTGTGCTGCGTAGACCTCCTGATTATAGGCGCCGATATCAAATTCACCCATTTCGCCCTTGGACTCATGCTTCACCTGATACATGGCAAAATCCGCATACTTTTTAAGCGTAGCCAGATCCCTGCCGTTCTCCGGATACCACGCGATACCGCCGGAAATGCTGATGCGCATGGTGTCGCCGTTTGGCAGAAGCGCCGTGCGCTCCTTCATTGCTTTGGAAAGCCTGTTCAGCACCTGACGGATTTCGTCCCGTCTGTCGTAGCCATAGAACAGCACAATGAATTCATCTCCCGACATACGGGCGCAAATGGTATTCTGGGGCAGCGTCTGTGCAAAGCACTGACCCGCCAGATTGATATATCGGTCGCCCCAGTCATGACCGAATGTGTCGTTGATATGCTTGAGGTTATCCATATCCATCATCAGCAGTGCAGCATGCCCCAGCTTTTCCGGCATACGGAACAGTTTTTTCGCCCGTGCATCAAAGGCACGGCGGTTGTACAGACCGGTCAGCACATCGTAATCGCGCTCATGCTCGATGCGGCGGCGCTCAAGTGTCGCTGCAGTCACATCCTCGACCAGACCGACCTGCACCTCGTCCTCGCCGGTGATGCGCAGCATGACAAACCGCTCGCTGCCGTCCTTTTGCGGAATGGTGAACACACGGCCGCCGTCCTGCAGACTGAAGCTCTCCTTCTGCAGCACCAGCTCCTCCATCAGCATCTCAAACCGCTCCCGCGTCACATCATTCGGGTTGGCGTCCTGCATGCCGAGCATGGAGAAAAAGTTGTCGGTCACGAATACTTTATCGCTATCCTCACGGATTTCATAGCCGCCGAGTTCAATACTTGCCATGTCCATAATACGCAGGAATTTCGTGGAGGTATCCAGAATATCCTGACTGAGCTGAGTGATTGCGGTGGAAAAGCCGTCTATCTCACGAATGCCGGTGCGCGAGAGCTTTGGGATCGCCGTTCTCTTATCCTGTATAGCGGCTACCTCGTCGGACAGCTGCCGGATCGGATGCGCCAGTCCGCGGCTGACCAGATAGCTGCATACCAGACCAACACCCAGCGTCAGCACGACTGCCACCAGCAGCAGGCTCTGCATATCGTTGGAGATTTTATACAGCGTGCTGTTGGGCACAATGCCGAGCAGCAGCCAGTGCTCATCCGAAAATGGTGCGTTGCGGTCGTACAGCGTCAGCGGTTCCGCACAGGCGAAGTATTTTGTCTTATTGACGACAATGGTGCCGGCAGCACTGCTGTCCTGCATGACAATGCTCTGCGCGCTTTTCAGCGAACGATCCTGCGTGGAAAACGTCACCGGCTGCAGCGGAATGCTGCCGACCGGCTTTTCATCAGTCGTTACGGCGAGCAGGTATGCGCCGGTGCCGTCATTCTGCAACTCGGTCAGCGGCAGCTGCTCCTCCAGATAGCTACACAGCAGCTCCACGCCGACAACGCCGTACACCGTGCCGTCCGTCAGGATGAGCGGCTGCGCGTACGCGATTGCTTCCCGCTTGTCTCCCGGCAGAACATACGGCGAGGTCGTCCAGCGGCCGTACTGCGCCATCAGCAGCTTGCCGCCGTCCTGATAGGCGGTCATGAACGGCTGATACACAAAATCATCAAGCTCTTCATAGTCCAGCGCGGGCTGCCAGCAGGAGTCCGTCGAAATACGCATGGACTTCACGATTCCTGCCGGTGCAAACGACAGCATCAGATCCTCGTTGCGCTCAAGCCGCCGCATCCGGGTCCAGATCGCGCAGATAAATGCCCGGCAGACGCCCATTGGTCTTGCGGGCATCCAGATCGCATGTATTGAGCACCACGAATACGCCCGTCACCGACGAGCTGCGCAGCTGCGTCACCAAATCATCCGCAATCGCTTCAGCAGCGGCTCGCTCGCAGCGCTGCTCTGTCCCAGCGTATTCTTTGAGATTTGACCGGAGGTCAGCAGCGCTTCGGTCTTCTTGTTGATCCGATTCGGCATATCGCCGAGATTCTGCGCCTGCACAGAAAATCCTCCAGATAACTGCTGCGGTTCTCAACCTGTTTGGCTAAAATGTCCTCCGCATTCCGGTCCAGCTGCTGCGGCACGCGGCTTACCGCGATGGAGCCGATCAGCAGTGTGACCTCGACCGCCAGAATGACCAGTACCGATATAAATATAGTGGAAAAGACCGATCTTTCCCGTTTTTCTGTTGGCTTACTGCAAGCCTTCATACCGCACCGCCTGTTCAAACCTGATTTCTCGAGCTGTTTCTCTTATCTTTCGTATGCCTGAAGCTGCGCCAGCGTATCCCGATACCAGCTGTCAAAATATGCATCTGTCAGGAATTCCGCCTCGGCCTGCTCCGCGCTCTGCCCGGCTGCAATGCGCTGCTCCACCGTGTCGCGGTCTGCCACAGCAAGATCACTCATCGCGTATTCCAGCACCTTGCGCGCGTTCTTGCTGCCCTCGAAGGCACGGGTGGTGTACAGCTTATTCTCGTTTACCGTCTTGACCGCCATCTGCAGAACGGACTTGACCTCGGGTGTCATAGCAACCTCGCTGTCAGCCAGCATTTCTTCTTTATTCGCTTCCCGGGTGACCGGCAGATAACCCGAGCCGATCGAGAACTGAAGGTTGTTCTCCGGTGCGGTGAAATACTTGAGGAAGGTTACGCTCGCCTTGATCTCCGCCTCATCGCCCTTGGTAACAACCATACCCGCACCCTGCTGCACCGAAACCGGTTCACAGCCCGCAAAATGCGGATTTGGCAGCACTTTCAGCTCGATCGAATAGCTGTCGTCATCACTGGTCATTACGCTGTCCGGAAAGAAGGTCGCGCTCGAGCTGGAACCGACATAGGACAGGATCGTACCGGTTTTGATGTCATCGCTGCGGAAATGGCCGGTTGCCTCAAAATAGCCCTTGATAAACGGCACATAGTAGTTGTCCCACAGCTTACGGATAACCTTTTTATCAAAATCAAGCGTCATTTTGCCGTTCTGCACGTCAAAAATCGTGCAGCCAAGCTCCTTTGCACCGATGAGCAGATAGTTTGCCATCGCATCTCTGCCAAACAGAGCACGGCCGTCATCCGGCGCTTCGGTCTGCGCGTCCGTCCAGTTATAGTATTTCTCGGCTGCTGCGGTCAATCCCTCAACCGTCGCAAGATCGTCATAGGTCGTGCCGGTCGCCTGCGAAAACGCCTGCCAGTCGGTATCGTTCAGATAGAGCACCTCGGTGGCCTTTGCGGTCGGGAAAATCTTGATGCTGCCATCACCGTCAAAGTCGCCCTCGGTGAGATAGCCTTCGACGTACTCGCTTTTTTCGCTTTCGGTCAGGTAGTCGTTCAGGTCCACGACCATGCCCTGCTGATCGAGCTCATACGCGGTATCCGCATAGCCGGAGAAGATATTCGGCAGCTCTTCCGCACCGACCTTGCCTTCCGCGGCGTTCAGCACGTTAGTCTCCAGATCATTTACACTGCCCTGACTGGCGCTTTCCACCGTGATCCCCTGCTCTTTGCCGACCGTATCGTTGAAATTCTGCACCATCCGGTTGAATGCTTCGAGCTGCTCACCGTTATAGTAGTTCCAGATTGTGATCGTCACCGGCTTCTTTTCCGCACCGCAGCCGCCGCATGTCAGCGCCAGCATGACCGCAGCCGCCGTTCCGGCGATCAACCGCTTGTATGCCTTCATAGTTTCCTCTTTTTCTCCTGATAGTATGTAAACAAATTCATCCGATTCTATATATTTTTCCATATACACGGAATTTTCTTTTTCGATTCATATAAATAGTGCAGCAAAAGCAGAGTACACCGCGCGTAAAGAGCGCGGAAATTTTACGCGGGTATGCTGCCGCATGGCAAATGAACTTGATAATGGTATTTGCGTGCTGTATGCGTGCACCTGCTGCAGTATCTGTCTGAACTGCTATAGTTTATCACAATACGCGAAAAACGTAAAGCGCGAGTTCCCGAGGGCACATTGCACATTGTTTTTTGCTTTTCTTTTTCCACACAGCATGGTAGAATACTATCAGTCCGAAAAAGGAGGGCGCATGCCATGAAATGGCTTTCACATCTGCGCACGGTGCAGCACCATCGTTTTCTGGTGCTCCGGCACTGCTGGCGCGTTGGATTATACTGGCAGGGACTGACGCACGATTTGAGCAAGTTCAGTCCGGTGGAGTTTTCCGCCGGTGCAAAATATTATCAGGGCAACCGCAGCCCGAACGAGATCGAACGCCGCGAAAAGGGCTACAGCGCGGCATGGCTGCATCATAAGGGCCGGAATAAGCATCATCTGGAGTACTGGATCGACTACGCCGCCGACGGCTCCGGTATGTGCGGCATGAAAATGCCCATTCAATATGTAATAGAGATGTTCTGCGACCGCGTAGCCGCCAGCAAGACCTATCGCGGTGCTGCCTACCGCGACAGCGATCCGTATGATTACTATGCACATTCGGTCGATCACTATATCATCCATCCGGATACCGCCGCCGCACTGGAATCCCTGCTGCGTATTCTGCGCGACGAGGGCGAGGAAAGGGCGTTTGCGGCTGCGCGAAAGCTGCTTAAAACGGGATATTGAGCAAAAAGGAATCAGCCAGCCGGCTGATTCCTTTTTATAATACGATGTGCAGCCGCAAAAGTATCCACAGGCTGTGGATACTTTTTGTTGATATCCGCTTTGCAAGCAAAGAACCGAAACAGCGCACAGGACCTTCGTCCTGTGCGCTGTACATTTCAGCATTATCTTCCTTGGGCAATACCGCCGTCCCGAGGCGGTACGATTGGGAACGTTGGAGCGTCAGACCCGACCGTTTTCCAAAGGAAAAGAGATTTAACAGCGTGCAGCCGGTCTGTGAATTACTCCCACAGGCCCTTAGCCTTCATATCGTCGATGTACTCATCGCAGTTGGTGGAGTCAACGACCTTGGAACCGGAATCAATGAAGGAATCAACCTGTTCGCCTTCCAGCGCCTTTACCGCAGCTTCCACTGCCTTATAGCCCATGTCGTAGCCGAGCTGGGCGATATCCATGCCGAGCGTACCGTCCTTGATGGCGGAGATAGCGGAGGTATTGCCGTCAAAGCCGCACACGATGGTATCGGCATACGCCTTCTATCTATAAATGCAGAAAAGCTGCACTTTCACAATAAAAAGTGCAGCTTTCATGGCGGAGACAGAGAGATTTGAAAAGCAAAGTTTTGATTTTTTGCATCTTTTTCTGTGTTATTCCGTCTTATTCAGTTCATCATCCCGTTTTTTGAGTACATATAGCACATACAGTTTCGGTTGTTTTTATCGTGATTGCTGTCACGTTGCTGTCAGCCCGAGCGGTTTCCCGCTCGGGCTTTTGGCTTTTATACCGGTCTAAACACACCGCCGTCCAGACGGCCGATTACCCATGCGTCAGAGCCGTTGACCTCTACAATATATTCGGCCTCCCATTCATACTCGCCAATCTTTGCACAGACCAAATATTCGTTCTCTGCATATGGTCTAACATAGTCGAAACCGGTACAGTAATCGCCTTGGCTCTCCACATAGCTGCTGACCGCACCCTGCGCCAACTTTGTCGGCGAAACATCCTGCTCGGCCCAGCCCATCTTCTGCTCATATGCAGAAATAGTATCAACGTTCGCCTTTTCTACATCGTTCAAGCCACTGCCATCATACGACGAATTCGGTGTATACCACGATTTAGCAGCAAAGTAATTCTGGATTTCCTGCGTCTGGAATACATAGCCGTGACGAGCATAAATCTCGTTGCGAGCCAACAGAGCCGTTTTTTGATTCCAGCCTGCCATATCGGCCTCAGTGATATACTGGCGGTCACTCGGAAAAATGTAATCAGCCGACGAAGCATCCGCAGCCGATGCCGGTTCTACTGCTGTCGTATCAGCAGTGTCCTGCTGTGCATAGTCGTTCATATCCAGATAGCCATACGCATCCAGTACCCACGGAACCGAGGTTTCCAATGCGTCCTCACCAAACAGTGTACAAAGCTGTGCGCGATCACCTGTATAGTTTGCCGCTGCGCCATACAATACCGCAGAACCGGAGATTTGATCCAGCTCATCAATAAAGGCTTTCATCTTCTCTGCGCTGTCGAGTTCTGTTTCATGCTTTGTGGTGTAAGCCATAAAGTATAGACTGTTTAACTCTGCCGCAAGGTCGCTTGCCTTTTCAATCTCTGTATTGGGATCATGAAAAGCAGAAATTTTGAACACCTGCTCGTCCAGCATTTTGAACTGAATCGTTGTGTCGCCCACAGTTTCATCTGTATATTTTACTTCAACAATCTGCTGACCATCATCGTTCTCTCCGCCGTCCCACTCGGCTGTGCAGTCCAGCAGATCTTCATAGTAGCTGCCGAGCAATTCCTGCACCGTCATATCAGTAAATTCGCCGAGATAGCCATTTTGTACGGTTTCGATATAAGTGTCCGTGCTGGTCGAGCCTGTATTACCACCAGACGTACCAATCATCACTGCAATCAAAATCAGTACAACCGCCACAATACCGCCGATGATAAACTTCTTTTTACCGCCCTTTTTCGATGGTACTGGCGCTCCCTGTGGTGGTATTACATTCTCATGAACGTTTTCTGTGCTTGCAGCAGCTTCCACCGTCTTTGTGTCCTCTTGAACTGCCTCTACGCCCAGCGGAGAGCCACATTTCGGACAAAATGTTTTCTTCTCCTTAATTTCCGTACCGCAATTTGGACAGAACATCTTTTACCAACTCCTTAGCATTAAATTTTTTACGAATAACAGCAACGTTATCGCCATAGAGCAGATACCATATCCCGCTAAAACGCCTGTTGCAAATCTTCTTCGATTGGTAGACACCTGCCACTCCCATAGCTGAGTTAAACCGTCTATCACCAGTGGGATACAGCAAACGGCATACACGCTCACGTTCTTTCTGCAAACCGTATACGCTGGCACAGCGAGAATATATCCAACCAGAACACCTGTACAACGGGCACACAGCGGAAACTTCCTGCCTTTCCAGTAAAAGCTCCTATCTGCGCGTTGATGACAGCCTGCTCGATGGCCGACTGCCATCAGCCATTCATACACCGTTTTCTTCATCACGAGCCTTTTTCAGTCTATCTAAATACTCTTTATATTTCTTTGCATTTTCGACTGCTTCGTTTAACTCGGTTAAGGCTGGTGATAGCTTTATGTAATACGGCGGCATCATGCACATTACTCCAATCACCATTGCAGCAAGAAACCAGATAATTATCGTAATCAGTTCGTCCATATCAATAGCCAGAAATGCTATAAAGCCCATCAATGCAATGATGATTCCTCTCCCAATCATCCGGAATGTATTCTGTACCTTACACGCCGGGTACTCTTGCAAAAATGCCTGCTTATCCGCTTTCAGGCGAGCTTTCAAAGCCTTATAGCGGTTTTCAGCTTCTATCACTTCGTTGTCGATATTCTGGAGTATTACTGGATTCGCTGCCGACAGCAATGCTTTTCGCCTGGCTTTTGCATTAAGTTCTTGTTGAATTTTCTCCTGCCGAGCCTTTTCCGCTGCTTTCGCAGTCCCCGCTTGAAACTTTTTACCGCAGGAATGGCACACCCAGTAATCATCGGTAAATCCTGGACTTGCTCCGCACAGGCCGCACAATATGCCGATCGGCCCGAAAATCATCATACCGCAGCAGGCATCTGTAAACGATCCGCTGCTGCCAGAATGATGAACAGCCACATACTGCGTATTTTCCGAACCGCACTTTGGACACTTCACGCGATCCCCTCCCCTTTTCTTTCTTATGCACAGTATATCATTTCCAGCCTCATTTTTAAATGATATAACAATCGCCATTTACCAGTGTATATATCAATTTGCCGATTGGAACAACTACCTCTATGATGGTATGAGAGGTGTTGCCAATGACTGATATTTCGGCTGCAATCGGCAAACGAATCCGGACTTTCCGCAACGCACAGGGCATCAGCTTGGAAGAATTATCTTTCAAAGCCGATCTGAACGCTGCACACTTGGGACAAATCGAACGCGGTCTGCGCAATCCGACGATTGAAACGCTGAACCGTATCGCCACTGCGTTGGACATATCGTTTTATGAACTGATCGGCTCGGTCGAGGAAGTCCCGCAGAAACAACCGGAAACCAATGAGATCAAACGGAAAATCGACGCACAGTTGTCCTCCAATGACTTTTGGACGAGCAGAAGGACATACTGCGCATCATTCGCATATTCCGCCGCCGTTTTGATGAAGAAAACAAAAGACGACTGATATACTATGTGTATCAGTCAGTCTTTTTATTTTGTAGTTTATACACATTGTAAAACATTGCTATTCGATGCCCATTGTGGTAATATTAAACCAATAAAAGTTAAATTGTCGCAAAATAATTGGACAAAATACAAAGAGATCTCCTAAAGAGATCTCTTGTTCCACGTGGAGCCGCATACACGGCGCTTGCGCTAAAAGCTTATTTGAACTTGTAGTGTAATACCTAATGGTAGTAAATCATTGGTACACTATTATTATCCACCCCAATCATCAATTTGTCAATCAGGGAGATAAAGAAAATGAAAGAAAAACACAGATTCCTTATTATCTCGGAATAGATGCCGGCAGCAGTTCTGTCGGCTGGGCCGAATCACGGATACAATGTATCATGTTCTAAAACTAAAGGAAAAGCCATGTGGGGTGTTCGTCTGTTCCCCGATGCATCAACTGCTGCAGGCGCCGTACTCATCGTGCTGCAAGGCGTCGCTTGCAGCGCAGAAAACAACGTCTTGATATTTTAGAAATGCTCTTTGCTCCTGCATTAAATGAAAAGGATCCTCAATTTTAGCCCGTATGCATGAGAGTGATTTATGGCAGGAAGATAAAAGTATAAATTCTAAATATTCTCTATTCTCCGATTCCAATTTTAATGACTGCGATTATCACGCCCAGTATCCAACCATATATCATCTTCGCAGTGAATTAGCACATTCCACAGATTCGCATGATGTCCGTCTTGTCTATCTTGCACTACATCATTTGATGAAATCACGGGGACATTTCCTCTACGAAATATCGGAAACATCGGACAATGACTCATCTTTAAGGGATAAGTTCGATGATTTTGTACTCTTTTATCAGATGCATACGGATTGGATTTTGTTCCGCACAATATGGATAATTATCTAAACATTTTGAAAACTCTAATATGCGAGTTACGGAAAGGCAGCTTTTACCGAAGGTCTAAAGAAGCCCAGAAAATGAAGCCGGAATTTCTCCCTTTACATTTCTGAATTGCTGGCAGGAAGGTCTGTTGCACTCTCAATCTGTTCGGTGATGACCGATTTAAAGATGCCAAGAAAATTGCGCTGCAAAATGATCTTGATGCAAATTACAATGAACTTTGTGAGGTATTAGATGATCATATATCCGTAGTTACTGCTGCCAAAGATGTATACGATGCCGCACGCTTTTCGGAAATTATCGGTACGCACAGATACCTTTGCGATGCCAAAATTGCTGTATATAAGCAAAATAACATTGACTTAAGAGCACTTAAAGATTATATTAAGGCGCACTGCATTGAACGATATAACTCTATTTTTTGTGACAAAGAGGACAAGCTTGATAATTATGCTGCCTATAGCCAATATCATCATAAAAGCGGCGATTACACTTGCTCACAGGAGGCTTTTTGCAAATTCCTAAAAAAGTCTTTGCCTGAAATGGCGGAATCCAAATCCCCTGTCATTGCAACTATATATCAAAAAATCGTTGATGGTTCTTTTCTGCCGCGTTTGCGAAGCTCTGAAAATGGAGTTATCCCCTATCAGCTTCAACTGCGCGAACTAGATGCAATATTGAAAAACGCTTCTTTATATTTACCATTTCTAGCACAACAGCAATGCGATGGTTACACTCCCGCTGAGAAGATTAGAAAAACATTTGAATTCCGTGTTCCGTATTATGTCGGTCCACTAAATGATAAAGCAGCACATCACTGGGCTGTTCGTTCTAACACTGATAGCAAAGAAAAAATTTATCCGTGGAACTTTAATCAACTGATTGATCTTGATCATTCAGCTGAAGCATTTCTCGTCAATTTAATCGGTCGCTGTACTTACACAGGTGACCCTGTTCTGCCTAAGGATTCTTTACTATATAGCGAGTATATGTTGCTCAACGAATTAAATCCATTAAAAATTGATGGTCAACCGCTTTCTACAGAGCATAAAAAGCAGTTGATTAAAGATATGTTCATACACCCTGTTTCCAAGCAAAAAGGCAAAGTCACTAAAAAGAAAATCTATGAATATCTGAAATCAAAAGGCTGGATTTCTAAAGCTACAAATATAGATTCTATCAACGGAATTGATGATAAGATCAAATCTGATTTGCGCTCCGCCTTCGGCAGTGCACAGCCGTCTGCCGGATTGTGGGCGATCAGCCGCTGCTCGACTGCCAGCTTCAGGGCAGAGGAAATGATTTGATGGATGTTGCGCACTGTTTTGGCGCTCAGTCCCTTGGGCTGCTTCTGTGCTTCGATTCGCTCTACCCGCCCTTCTGCCAACAATTTCTTGTAGAACTGTTGCAGATGCAGCGTCGTCAGATCATTCAACGGGATCTTGCCGAGCTGCGGCTTGATGTGGTTTTCGATGTAGCCATGATAGGTCAGGTAGGTGGATGGGCGCATTTTGATTTTGGCATAGTTCTCATACCACACTTCTAACCAGTTACCCACGGTGTAGGTCTTGGCCCGTCCGTAGTCGATGCCCACATTTTCCTCGATGGCTTTCTTCAGCTTTTCCTTGACTTCCGCTTGCGTCTTTCCAAGGACGTTTTTAATGATGGCCTTTCCTGTTTCTGGATCGTGACCGACTGTGTACCGACCCTCCCAGCGTCCGTCCTTTCGTTTGCGGATATTTCCCTCCCCGTTTGCTCGTCGCTTTGGCATATGTTAAGCAACCAGAGATTACAAGCGGGAATCCTGTCCACAAAAGAGCCAGATCTGGAATATATGTTCCATCGCCATCCACAAAGCAACAAGAGCGGTATATGAGATACAACCTTACCCTACGGAACAATCTCAGTGCAGTCGATCACCAAAAGGGGCCCAATTACCCTCGCACAGGCCCTGCTCCTTGGAAAATGAGCAGATTCATTTTTTATCATCATGCCAGGTATGACCGCCCAAAAGATCAGGCATACTGTAGCAAAGGGGGCCTGCGTATGAGAAAACCAAGCCGCGAGGCTTTGACGAAACGAATCTGGTTTGATTACTTCAATGAGGTCCTTCGCAAACAAAACCTCATTGATTGGAACACCTATCAGAAAATCAAGTTGTCTATCCAACAATAAGAAGCTGTTGATTGCATAAGCTCAAGTCAAAACCACCAGCTAAGCTGGCTGTCAGCATGTCCAGACACCCGGTCATTGTGCCCCATTTTTCCCCGTTTCAGCATCCCTCACCACTCATTTTTCCCGTTTACAAACGAAAAAGCCCAGCTTTCGCTGGACTTTTCATTGAATAAGGAGCATCAAAGGGTGCCCTTTTTCATTTCTGCAGGCCATGTACAGCCCACTCTGCTTCTGCCCTGTTCGTATCTAGGATACTCAACTGGCACTTCGATTTGCAGGATGCATGGATCTGGGCGCTTTACTCCCCATCCACAGGCTTGCCAACCATGTATACCCAGCCATGAGGAGGACAGACAGAATATGTCCAGTACCCGATGACCACACCGTCAAAGGGAGCAATGACCCGATCCACTTCCTCTCCGAACAGGTTCGTAATGATGGAAAGCGTGTCGCCCTTACGCACAGAATCCATTGCCTTCTTCACAGGCACATGAATCCCGCCGTTGCGGTTATAGATATAATCAATGTCATAGTGGTGTACGCCCTCATTGGCGGGCACGCTGCCCTCCAGAATCCCCAGCAGGGTCATCACATTGCGAATTCCGGTCTCCAACATCTGCTTGTGCTCATCCCGCTGATACATGCGGGTGCACTGTCCGCCGATCTCGGGTGTAATGCAGGGAATGCCCATCTGATAGGCATACTCATCCTCAATTCCGCTGTTCTCCGCGTAGCGGGTGTTCTTCCACAAGACCTTAAAGCCAAAGCACTGGGCCATTTCACGGGACTTATACGCCACAGGAGACTCCTCTCCGCAGTACAGCACAACAGGCTCCAGATACTCGCTGTTGCCGCCGCCGTGGATGCAGATCACCGCGTCAGCCTTCTTGATGATGTTCTCACAGTACCAGCTGCACACATAAGCCGTCATGGGGCCGGTTCCGCCCGGATAGATGCGATTCAGATCCTGGGGCACAAAGTCCAGGGTATTATAGCGCTTCATTTCGGCAAAGGCCTCTGCATTCAGGGCAGGGATTCCAATGAAGCTTCCCTTCATCTTGGATACATCCAGCCCCTCAAAGGTCTTGATAATTCCCTCAGTACCCTCATACTCGTCGCCGTGGTTGCAGGCATCCACCACCAACGTGGGACCGTCCTGGGCGCCCACCGCCAGCATAATGGGAATATTCACCCATGAACCGTTGGCCCGCTGGGCCAAATGAATAAAACCATATTCCTTGGTGCCCTTCTTTTGGAGTGCCTGGGTAAGATCAAACGATTCGTCATACTCTTTGATATTGGTCTGCATAATCCATATCCCCTATCTCTATCATACCACACTGTCCGCGTCGCTGTTCAGTGCTTGGACAATGCTTGTGCACTCAGATACAAAGCGGTTCACCTGCCGGCGGAAGGCTGTCCGCCAATACAAAAATTCCTGAGGTGGCAGGTCGTTGCGGTGCTTGCCCCTGACCAGCTGCAGACCGGGCAGCAGGCCCACTGCAAATGTGTTGTCAAAGTGATATTCATCACAGGCACTGCACAGCAGTCTCGTCAGCCGGCCTCCTGCCTCCTTCGCCTGTCTGTCACTGGAAAAGCAGATACGCCCGGCACAGGCCTTGTCCAGCTCCTCCAGTGCCCGTTCTACAGGAGCGAAATCAAAGTCATCGCCGCAATGGGTCCGGATGTCTGCCACAGTATCTCTCATTTGCGCCAGACACCCTGCCGCGTCAAAGGGAAGATGCGCTTCATCGGCAAACTCTTTTACCAGCTCCACCAGCACCCGTGTATCCCTCATCAGAAGCTGGGGGTCCACCTTATCCATGGTATCCTCCACGGAATGCCACCACCAGCCTCCGCCGCAGCCTGCACAGTGCCAGCGGCCACGGTTGGGCGGCGCCTGATAAAAGTCAAAGGACACCTGGATGGGAATGCGCGGCCCGAAAAATGACAGGTCTGATCCCCGCCCCAGCGGGCGGATCACCACCTCAGCCTGCCCGGTGCACCGACGCAGGATATCCCCAAGGGTATCCCCTGCCACACCGGACGTGGAAAACCCGATCTCCTGCGCTCCCATACAGCCGGGAGAGTCCATGTTGACCAGCGCCACACAACGGGCATCCAGGTCCTCAAACTGCTCATCGCAGTACCAAGTACTCCCGGCATACCGTCCGTTGGAGTGGGCCGGCCACCACGCGATTTTGACACCCCGCCGCAGCTGCTTCTGGGACAGTACCCGTGCCAGTTCCAACACAGCGGCATTCCCGGTGGCATTATCCGTCACACCATAATCCCAGGAGTCATAGTGGCTGCCCACCAGCACATACTCCGGCGTTTCACCGGCCAGCTCGGCTACAGGGATCTGAAGACGCACACATCCACACTGCAGTACGCTGCGCACCGTCGCGGTACGGCTGCAGGCTCCAGGCGTCAGCAAGGGCAGTATGGATTCTCTGTCACAGCTTCTCAGGCCCACCACCGGAAAATCAGGATAGGTTTTTCCGTTTTCAGGCTCCGCGGTGCCCCACACAGGGCTGACCGTCTCGTAGTGAAGCACAGGCTCCTCGCTGGTCCACAGATGGATCAGGCCCTTTACACCGTATCCCCGCAGCTTTTGAACATAGTCCTCATAAAAATTGTCCCCAATCACGATGCAGCCCCGCGCCCCCGCGTACCAATCCTGCTCCTGTCTGGGCTTCAGCTGGTCGTGGGCATGGACATCATAAAACAAGGGAGCGGTCACTCCGTCCGGACAATGGGCGGAGAAGGAACGGGGAAGGGCTTCAAAGGTCTGATCCATCCCCTCTACAGTAACTGACGCTTCTATAGGAGTGGAGACATATCCGTCACACTCATACACGCGGCATGGAATGCCCCATTCCTGCAGCTTCTTGATCAGATAGCCGCAGGCACGGTGCTCATCTTCCGAACCGCCGATGCGCTTCAGCCCGGAAAACACATCCAGTGTCTCCTTCAGGCATTCCCGTGAGAGTTCTTCCATTCCTCAATTCTCCTTTTGGTGCGCAAGGAAACACTGGTACACATCCTGCCAGGCAGCCTCATCCGTCACAAGGCGGAAGGCAGCCAGTGCACAGCACACAGCACCGTCATAGATGCCCTGATGAGCCCGCGCCTCTTTCCCGGTCTTTACCCATGCGTCCGTGTGAGGAGGATCATCTGTCTCGATGGTCTTTACCCGCAGGCAGCAGCTGGGCAGCCGGTGGGTCACCGCGCCGAAATCAGTAGAACCGCAGTCCTTCCGGGGCGGAGCAATTCCGTCACACGCAAATTTTTCTGCACACTCCATCAGCAGCGCACCCATGGCATCATTGATGGTGGTGTTGTAAATATGCGCCACAGGGGTAATTTGTACCTGTGTCTGGGTAGCCATGGCAGCAGCCTGGGCAATCTCCCGGGTCCACTGCTCCACGCTCTCCAGATACGCCATGGAGGAGTGGCGGATCTCTACCTTAACCTTGGCAAAATCGGGCACGGAGTTGACTGCCGTCCCCCCAGCCAGCACAATATTGCTCACCCGGCTGGAATCCTTGAGGTGATTGCGCATAAGCCCAAGCCCTGTCTGCAGCATGGTCACCGCATCCACTGCGCTGCGCCCAGCATAAGGCGCAATACCCGCGTGGGCGGTTTTGCCGTGAAATTCCACATCCATCTCGATCAGAGCCAGAGAGGGCGTCTCCAGCTGGGTCAATGTGCTGCCGTGCACCATGAAGGCCACATCAATATGGTCAAACCCGCCGTGGGCGGCCATCTCGTTTTTGCCTCCGTCCAGCGACTCCTCGCTGGGCGTCCCGATCACATGGATCTCAAAGGGCTGGTCCGAAGACTCCAGCACTCCCCGCAGGGCCATTGCCGCGCCGATCATGGCAGGGGTCTGCATATGGTGGGCGCAGCCATGTCCCTGGCCCCGCAGCGCATCATATTCCCCTAAAAATCCTACTGCGCGCCCTCCGGCAGCCCGCCCTCCCTTGTGGCGGTACACGGCACAAAAAGCCGTATCCAGCCCGGCGTAGGGAATGGTTACTTCAAAATCGTGGGCTCGCAGCCACTTTGTCAGCGCAGCTGAGGAGCGGTACTCCTCATAGCCCGGCTCGGCGTAATCAAAAATTTCGTCGCTCAGCGCGCACAGCTGCGGCATCAGCTCTGAAACGATATTCGCAATTTGCTTCTGAATTTCTTCCATGGCATGTCCCATCCTATATCTTTGAAATTTATAATATCCTGCCGTCGCGCCATGCAGTTGCGGCGGCCAGCTCTAAACGGATCAGTAACCGATCACCACAGCCAAAGCCAGGAAGGCCATAGAAACCAGGCTGAGCAAAATCACCAGCTTAATGACGTACTTCAGCCACACGGAATAGGGAATCTTGGACGCAGCCAAAAATCCCAGCATGGTGGACGAAGTGGGGAAGATGGCATTGGTCAGGCCGTCACCCAGCTGGAAGGCCAGCACAGTGCTCTGGCGGGTCAGGCCCACCAGATCGCCCACAGGCGCCATGATCGGCATGGTGGCTGCCGCCTGGCCCGTACCAGAGTTGATGGGCAGGTTGATGATGGTCTGCACCAGGAACATACCGATGATCTTTACCGAGCTGGGCAGTGCCACAATCGCATTGGCCAAGGCATTGATAATGGTATCAATGATCATGCCGTCCACCATAACGGTATTGATCGTACCGGCCACTCCCACAATCAGCGCACCGAAGGTGATATTGGCCATGCCCTGCACATACAGATCGCAGATCTTGTTGCCGCTGAACCCGGCCAGAATACCGCATACCACACCCAGCACCAAAAACAAAGTAGCCATTTCGGTAATAAACCATCCCAAGTAGGCCACGCCGTAAATCAAAACGGCCAACGCGATGACAACGGCCAGAAGGATCAGCTTGTGCCGTCCGGTCACTTCAATCGCAGATACATCCACATCCTCCAGGTTGGAATTCTCGTTCCCCATCAGGTTCTTGGAGGGATTCTTCTTTACCTTCTCCGCGTAATGAATAATATACAGGCTGGTCACAACAATAAACGCCACCAGGATAATCCAGCGATACCAGGCTCCGGAGAACATGGGAGTCACACCCGCGATGGACTGAGCCACACCCACATTAAAGGGATTATAGATGCCCGCCGTAAAGCCCACGATGGAGCCCATGGCGATCATGGCTGTACCTGTGATGGTATCATAGCCCACTGCCTTGGCCACTGCAATCCCAATAGGCACAAACACCAGAACCTCCACAGACATTCCCATGGTGAAGCCGCCTACGGCAAAGACCGTAATGAAGATGGGGATGAGCAGCTTTTCTTTTCCCGCAAACATCTTGCCCAGCTTGGCACAAAAGGCGGTGATCATCCCTGTCTGCATAATCAGCTCAAAGGCGCCGCCGATGATGAAAATAAAGAAGATGATCTCGTTTACGCTGGAGCTGCCCAGAGTTCTCACAAAAGCCATGGGGATTTCCAGCGGTGAAACCGGTGACGATTCCACCTGAGTGTATGTACCCGGTACAATCAGCATACGGCCGCTGGCATCCTCCTGGCGCTCAAACTGGCCGGCAGGAATCACGTAGGTCAGCAGGCAGACAACCAACACGATCAGAAACAGAATAATGTACGTGTGGGGCATCTGGATGCCTTTTTTCTTTTTCGACGTTTCAATGGACATTCTTCTCTGCACTCCTCACAATCAAGTGTCTAATAATTATACATTTATTTTTTCCTTTATGCAAGGGCAAACCGAGATTTATCGAGGAATCTGAATTTATCGTAAAAAACTCCCTTGAGCCGCCAGCGGCTCAAGGGAGTCTATGGATGTTTTGACCACTGTATCCACAAAAACTGATTAAAGTTCCAGCCCATTCCACGCTTCTGTCAGCCGACACAGCCGTTACAGAAGCGTGTGTGCTGCTGAAGTTTCCACTGGGCAGGCTGACACGGGCATAGCGGCCATCCCAAATTCAGTGTAAACTCCTCAGCTTGGAAGCGCGCAAAGTTTATCTGCAGCCACAGCAGATTCATCCCGCTGCCGCCTTCTCCTATACGATGTTCCCCCTCACAGACTGAGGGTACAGATGTAACGGATGGGTCGAATATGTCCTGCAACCGTGCGGTCTATGCGCCGATAATTCATAGTTCGTATGGGCACCATCTTCTTAATAGTGAGCATAACCTCCTGCATTTTTCGCTCCCGATCCAGTTCTGCTTGCTCTTGTTTTCGACGAGCCTCAACGGCAGCATAATCGGTGAACAGATCCATCTGCTCAAATTCGCCCTCTCTGGTCATCGCCTCACTCTCTGAAATCACCCGACCCGCAACGATGTTAAGTCGCCGCACCATGAGGTCGGTATTCACAATACGATCAAAGAGCGCTGTAGCTGCCCCCATGATTTTCTTTGTAGAGGAGGTATAATCGTTCAGGCGCTCGGTTCCATGGGCGTGCTTTGGAACCTCGCGGCCATAGTGATCCTTGACTATTGGGCCATGATAACGATTTCGCCGTGCCGGATCAGTTAGGTTCTCAATGTCATAGCCGACCGTCAGAACAATCTGGTCGGTCATCAGCTTCTTACTCACCAAATCCAGTGCCAGTTGCTCTGCCATTTCTCTCAGCACCAACCGAGCCCTTTCTGCGGAATACGGGCAATGCAGAACCTGACCGGAACCAAGGCTGTTTTCACTGGGATGATATGCCTTAACCGCTTGGATGGTACAGGGTTCCCAGCCCCACGAATGGTCAATCAACAACTCAGCGTTTTTCCCAAAGAGCTGGTAAAGAAGATCCTCATTGCATACCGACATTCGCGCAACATCGCCCATGGTAAACATTCCGTGTGCCTCTAACTTCTTGGCGTATCCACGTCCAACCCGCCAGAAATCGGTGAGTGGCTGGTGCGACCACATGGTTTGACGGTAGGTCATCTCATCCAGCTCTGCGATGCGCACGCCGTTCTCATCCGCAGGGATATGTTTTGCCAAGATATCCATTGCGACTTTACATAAATAAAGATTCGTACCAATACCTGCGGTGGCTGTAATTCCGGTATTCTCGATCACATCCAGGATAATTTTCATTGCAAGTTCTCTGGGGGTAAGTTTGTAGGTGGATAGATAATCGCCAAGCTGGACTAGAGCATATTATAGAGAATTCTACGGGCAATAACAATAAACTTTTCGCTGATTTAAGTTATGAAATGCGATTGAATTGTGAAGATTTGAACCGAATTGCTGATGTTCGTGTATATGTCAATGATGTGCTTGAGTCCTCTGTTTACAATAATGGACATACAATCGAACTGTATGTGCCGGAAAGGAGTATTCTTTTACTTATGGCACGAAAAAATAAAAAGCGTGAAGCCGGAAGCGGCTCTATTACCAAGCGGAAAGACGGCCGCTGGCAGGGTCAGTATGTGTCCGGTTACGATCCGGAAACCGGAAAGCCTCGTCGTCATACCATTTACGGCCAAACACAGAAAGAAGTCGCAGAGAAACTGCGTGCTGCAACCTCCAGTATTGACAACGGCACCTTTCAGGAACCGCGTAAAATCACGGTAGCCGAATATGCCGCAGAATACATGACAACTCACGTTGCCACGCTGACCGATTCCACACAGCGCAGTTACGAGAAAAATCTTCGGCTGCATATTCTTCCCGCACTGGGTTCCCGCCGTTTAACCGACCTCACCCACCGCGAGGTACAGCGCTTTGCTTCGTCTTTATGGGCAGGCGGTAAAGGACTCGCTCCCAAGACCGTACACACTGTATTCGGCACGCTGCACGCCCTGTTGACCGCCGCACAGCACGATGAGATCTTACAGCGCAATGTTGCTGACTTCTGCTCCCTGCCGCGTGTAACGCAAACCCGCGCCAAAGCGATCACCTCTGCCGAGCTGAATCAGTTTCTCGATCTGATCCGCAAGGACGAATTCTATTATCTGTTCTTCCTCGATATTTTCTCCGGTATGCGCCAATCCGAAATTCTCGGCTTGCGCTGGGCTGACATTGACTGGGACCGGAACAGCCTTGTTGTACGCAAGCAGCTCCAGCAGAAATGCAAGAAAGGTGATTACAGCTATACGCTCATTGACCCGAAAGAGAACAAGCAGCGGCGTATTATTCTGGCGGAAACGGCTATGCTTACGCTTCAGAAGCAGCGCACCAAGCAGCAGCGTCAGCGTTTAGCCGCCGGACCGCTGTAGAACAATCCGTTCGATCTGGTTTCACCAATGAATTTGGCGCGCACTCAACCACCAGACCGTGTACAAGCACCTCAAGCGTCTGCTGCGTTCCTGCGGTATGGGCGATTACACGTTCCATTCTCTGCGCCACTCATTCGCTACGATTTCGTTAGAAAACGGCGATGATATTAAAACCGTTACAGACAAATTTAGGTCACAGTACCGCTGCGTTCACACTGAAAACCTACGCTCATGTCAGCGATCAAATACAGCGCAGCAGCGCGCCCGTATGGAGGAGCTGATCTCCAGTCTGGGAGCCGTAAATTAGCCCGTTGCTGTCACGATTGCTGTCAAGAAAAATTAAGTCGTTCTAAAAGTTATCGTTTTCTATCTATAATGCAGAAAAGCTGCACTTTCCATAACAAAAGTGCAGCTTTCATGGCGGAGACAGAGATTTGAACTCTCGCGCCGATTTTCGACCTACTCCCTTAGCAGGGGAGCCCTTCACCAGCTTGTATGTCTCCATGTCAAGGTATTGAGTTGTACGCGGAGTTATCCTCGATCGAACCCTCCGCGCGCAATCTCGTGATTGGCGGAACGGGTGGGATTCTGAACCCACGCGCCCTTTCGGACAAACGGTTTTCAAGACCGCCTCTGTTATGACCACTTCGATACCGTTCCGTATCTTGCCCGATAAGCAAGATTTATTATACAGGAATTTCTCCTGCTTGTCAACAGCTTTTACAAGAAGAACGGCTGTTACAGCCGCTCTTCCATTCTTTACCTTAAAACCCGGAAGAGCAAAGTCCTCTCCGATGATCAGCGGGCGCTTGACCAGCATGCCGTCGGTCGCGAGCAACGCATACTGCTCGTCCTCGGTCATAGCCGGCAGCTTGTCCTTGAGCCCCAGCGCCTTATACTGCAGGCCGCTCGTGTTAAAGAACCGCTTAAGCGGCAGACGCTCTTTCGTGCCACGCACGCAGCTCCTCTCAGTCGGATTGTCCTGCTTGATATCACGCTCGTCAAACGCCACGCCGCGCTCCTGCAGCCACGCCTTCGCCTTCTGGCAGGTCGAGCATTTGGGATAGCATACAAACAGCATTCGGTGTCCTCCCTGTTAATCCTCGGCTGCCGTCTGCGCTGCATCCGAGCGGCACAGGCAGAACAACTCAGCAGCCAGCATAACGCACGCTGCTGCAGCTGTGAAATGCCGCGCAGCACCATTTTGATCGACCACATGGACGGAATGCCCATCAGCATAGCCAGACCGTAGCCGCCGATATCCGACACCGACATGGTGACCGCCACTGCGGCAAAGAACGCCAGTATAGCCGGCGCCGGCTTGCCAAACAGCAGACGCGCCAGCTCATAAAACGCCAGAACGAGCATCACATCCGCTACCAGTCCAAAGCCAAACGACGCCAGCTTCGGATCGGTGCAGGTCATGCGGTAGTTGACCAGCAGATGCAGGCAGCTCCAGAACAGCGGTACGAGCGTCATTGCAGCGCTCTTTTCCGTCATCTGTACGCCCTGTGCCTTAGCCAGACCGATCATGCAGCCGCCGGTCAGCACGCCCATGATTGCGTAAGACGATCTCCAGAACACGCGCCCATGCAACCGCGTCCTGCTCTGCCGTGGTGATGGTCAGATACAGGTAACCCAGACTGCCCGCCGCTACAATCAGTCCCGCAACGACAGCCGCCATGCGGAACAGCGTCTCTTTCGTGCCGAGCAGCTGCTCAAACGGCACCTTATCGCGCGTCTTAAGCGGCAGCGCCAGCACAGCATATACAATTGCACTGATAGCGAACAGCGCGATTACGAACCAGATCCATTTATCGCCTGCCGTCGGCAAGCCGGTGCTTACGTCAAAACCGTTCAGCAGGTGCAGCGCGCGCAGCGCAATCCCGGAACACACAGCACGACCGCCAGAATCGGCAGGAGCTTCGTTGCTTTCATGTTGTTCTCCATTAAGAGATAGTATTAAACGCTACTATTATAGCATACTTGCCGCAAGGCTTCAATACAGCGAATAATTGATATTTTGTATATAAAACAACCGCCTGTTCAAAACAGACGGTTGTTTCGCATTGCGCGTGTTCAATAGAATTTGCCGTGCAAATTCCAAACGAACGACTTTGGAACGGCCTGCGGTCCGTTCCTGCTTGCCGGTGGAACCGTGGTTCCGCGACAGCAATCAGTGCTGGCTTTACCTTGGGCATCTGCACCTTTTCCTGTGCATTGAACTCCGTGTTTGCCGGTCTGCTTTGCTCATGCCGAGCTTGAGCAGAATCGGCGTTACCAGCGTAGTAACGATAACGACCAGTACGATCGGCGGGAACATATGCGGGTCAATCAGACCGGCCTGCTCGCCCTTCTGTGCTACGATCAGCGCAACCTCACCGCGGGATACCATGCCCAGACCGATGGAGAACGCATCATAGGTATGGAAGCCCATGATGCGGGCACCAATGCCACAGCCGATGATCTTGGTCAGGATTGCAACGATGGTCAGTACCACTGCGAAGATCGCCATGGTGCTGGTCAGACCTTCCAGGTTGGTCTTAATGCCGATAGAAGCGAAGAACAGCGGAGAGAACAGCGTAGCCGAGCACGTTGGTCTTGCTTGCAACGTAGTCACGCGCAGAGGACAGACGGCACATTACGATGCCTGCGAAGTATGCACCGGTGATATCTGCAATACCGAAGTAACGCCTGCAACGTAGCTCATCAGGAATGCGAATGCTACCGCATAGATTGCAATACGGCGATGATGATGCCACTTCTCCTCCATCTTGAGGAATACGCGGTACATAACGAGACCAACAACCAGTACGAAACCGAAGAACGCAACGATGCGGCCGAGTACCAGAATCGGCTTTACCGACGGGTCAGTCAGTGCGGTCAGAATGGTCAGCACCACGATACCGAGGATATCGTCGATTACAGCCGCGCCGAGGATTGCTGTACCGACTTTACTTTTCAGCTTGCCCATCTCACGCAGGGTCTCGACGGTGATCGAAACCGAGGTAGCGGTCAGAACGACACCGATGAAAGCAGCCTTCAGCATGTTCATCGAGTCGGTCGGATCATTGTCGAACGCCAGATAGCATGCAACACCACCGATCAGCGGCACGATAACACCGATCAGCGCGATAATGAAGGACGCAAAACCGGTGGTTTTCAGCTCGTCCAGATCAGTATCCATACCTGCGTTAAACATCAGGATGATTACACCGATCTCAGCGGCCTTTACCAGAAAATCGGTCTCGCCTACCCAGCCGAGGCAGCTCGGGCCAACCAGCACACCGGCAATCAGTGCACCGACAACCTGCGGCATATGCACGCGCTCCGAAGTAAGGCCGAATACCTTTGTGAACAACATGATGATCGCAATCGTCAACAGAAAGTCATATGACATTGTTCCCACCCTTTCTTAATGTGATAACCTTTTGCATAGAATATTATACTCTTTTTCGCGCAAAGAACCAGCTAAGATTTCAATTTTTGCTCCGTGATTTTGAACGAAATTACCAAATCTATCGCCAATCCTATGTGCATTCTGCCAATTCCCCTATTTCCTTACATTATCCAGCAAATCCTTCCGAACTCGCCTGTTGTCTCTCTGCGAAGATATGCGTGCGCGCGCCCATGCGTCCGTAAAATACAAATCGGCAGAACGGACCGACCACAAAGATCTGCAGCGGGTACGCCAGCAGGAAGCCTAACTCGTCTAACTTGGTTTTGAACATTGTTTTTCGGCCCCGTCTATGCCGCAAGGCAAAAAAGAACGCCTTGCGAGCATAAGCTTGCAAGGCATTGAAATTTTAGCTTTTTATTATATCATATTGCGCGGAAATTTCAAGTGTTTTTTCTTTGCCTATTCCTATTATATATAGCCGCCGCTTGAGAAGCGAACGAAATGTGCGCTGACGCCGCGCGGGCGCACAAGAGGGTAGACAACCTGCGGTTTCCACCCTCTTGTGTATCTCCCCTTTCCCTTAGATAGCTTGGCGCAGATTGCCGACATGTGACCGCTCCGAAATGGGGAACGGCAGTCGAGTTATCGTTGCGTGTCTTTCGTGAAATATTCGCAGTTCACAGATAGATTACTGCTACACAGGTGGTTTACTCTACGCAGGCGCGGCATGACCGTGCCGCGCAATTCGTAAGCGCGTTATAATAGACAGCACCTACGAGGATAAATTGTACCAAACGTCTAAATTCGTAGGTGCCGTGCGGTACAACGTGCCAAGGATTTGCGCGGCACTGTCATGCCGCGCCTTGCATTGATTAACCCGCATGTGTAGCAGAACGGTATCTGACCCTGCGAACAGGTTGCTCAAGAGGACGGACTCCGAAGGTAGTTCGTCCGTAGCAGAGAAAAAATCCTCTGCCGTACCCAATTTCGGAGCGGTCACATGTTGGCAATCTGCGCCGTACTATCAAGCAAGGGAAAGGTAGGAGTTCAAAGAGGAAGGAAAACCGCAGGTTGTCCTTCCTTTTTGCCCCCGCGGCGGGCGCCGCGACGCTCCCGCCGTCCGCAGACGGCGAATCCCCCTGCTGAGGTTCAGCGAAAAACTCTCCGCCCGTTAGGGTGAACCGCCTGCGCGGTTCAAATACCCTGCTCAGCCGGTGCAGCAAAAGGTGCTGCCCGGAAAAGGAGCGAACACACTTACGCAGTTCGCGTACCCCAGCCATCCGGTGCCAAGAATGCCCGACCGCTCTGCTGTTTTAGGCAAAAGTAAAAACCCCATTCCAAACGGAACAGGGTTTTGTACTTCGCTTTATATGTGTTCAGGAATTAGCCCTGAGAGATAGCGCCTACCGGGCAGGAACCTGCGCAGGTACCGCAATCTACACATGCGTCAGCGTTGATCTCGTACTTGCCGTCGCCCTCAGCGATAGCGCCAACCGGGCACTCGCCAGCGCAAGAGCCGCACATAATGCAGCCGCCACCGATAACATATGCCATTGGTATTGCACCTCCAAATGTATTTTACAATTATCATTTTACCACAAGATTTAAAAAAAGCAACAAAAACAAGTGGTTAGTCTTTGGTAACTTTTATCATAGTACACAATTTGGGTCAGTTTATAAAAAACAGAGAAAAATCGTGATTCAAAGCGATATAACGAGAAAACCAACGGTTAGCCTGATCTACCTCTCTTTAATAGTCAGAAATGGTCAAATTTTTCTCTTGATTTTAGACGCCTCCGGATATACAATATAGACAATGATCAGGGAAGGTCAGATGAGTGAGTGCCTTCCCCGGAAGGAAGTGAAACACCATGAAAATGTCCGATGTGATCGCCGACTTCATCGGTGAGATGCTGTCAGACGGCGGCGGCGTTGCTGAGCTGCAGCGCAAAAGCCTTGCTGACCGGTTTTCGTGCGTACCGAGTCAAATCAATTATGTGATAGAGACCCGCTTCACACCGGAGCATGGTTATCTGGTTGAGAGCCAGCGCGGCGGCGGCGGTTTCATCCGCATTATCCGTCTGCTGGATGACAAGCAGCGCACGCTGCTCGAAGCGGCACGCGGTATCGGCGGACGGCTAAGCCAGAACGACGCGGCGCGTCTGACACGCGCTCTCGTTTCCGCTGAGCTGCTTACCCAGCGCGAAGGTCAGCTGCTGCTGTCCGCGTGCTCGGACGGCGCGCTGGCGGAGGTTGATAAAACCGACCGCGACAGACTGCGTTCTGCGATTTTCCGATGCGCAGTCATGGGCGTTGCAACAACGTGATGCCCTTTTCTCCGTAAACACTACATTATATATAATCTCTCAGAGAGGAGTTTTGACTTATGAAATGCGAAAAATGCGGCAAGAATGAAGCTACCATGTATTATAAGGAAACCGTAAACGGTGTCACCCGTGAGATGCACCTGTGTCCGGAATGTGCACAAAAGGAAAACCTCGGCGGTGCGTTTGAAAACGCATTTCAGTCGATGAACCACTTCTGGAGCGATCCGTTCCATTCGTTCCTCGGCGGCGGCTTTGGCAGCCTGTGGAATGACATGCTGGGCGAGGCGGCTCCGACCGCTACCATGCTCGGCACCGAGCGCAAGTGTCCGACCTGCGGCATGACCGAAAGCGAGCTGCGCCGCACCGGCCGCGTCGGCTGCCCGGACTGCTACGCCACGTTTGCGGATATTCTCAATCCGTATGTACAGAAGATTCACGGTGCAACGCGTCATATCGGCACGGCACCGGCGGCACCCGAACAGCCCAAGGCTGACCCGGTGGCTGACCTCAAGGCACAGCTGAAGGCGGCAGTTGAAAGCGAAGATTACGAGCGCGCAGCAAGCCTGCGCGATGAGATCCGCAGAATGGAGGGCGAACAGAAATGAGTATGTTTGAGATTCACGGCGGCTTTACCGGTCTGGCCGCGTCCAGCCGCGTCCGCCTTGCACGAAATATCAAGGGTTATCCGTTCCGTCTGACCGAACAGCAGCACAGTGAAATTGCTGACAAGATATTCGCTGCACTGAAAGAAAACCCGACCATCGGTCCGGAGTTTGACAAGAAGCAGATCATCCCCCGTTCGACTGAAGCCTCTCAGCTGGTCGAGGAACACCTCATCTCCCCCGAGCTGGCGCAGAACGGCGGCTGGCTGATTGTCTCCAAGGACAGCGGCGTGTCCATCATGGTCGGCGAGGAAGATCATCTGCGTTTGCAGGTCATCGGCACCGGCCTTTGCCCGAAGGAATGTCTCGAAACCGCAAACCGTGTAGCTTCGCTCATCGAAACGGCGCTGCCGTTCGCGTATGACGAGCGTCTCGGCTATCTGACCGCCTGCCCGACTAATATCGGCACCGGTCTCCGCGCCTCCATCATGCTGCATCTGCCGATGCTGACCGCAACCAAGCAGATGGACCGCATCATTGGCTACGCGGGCAGCCGCGGCTGTGCCGTTCGCGGCACCTACGGCGAAGGCTCGCAGGCGGTCGGCGGATTCTATCAGGTGTCCAATCAGGTTACTCTCGGTGCGTCTGCCGCAGAGCTGACCGACAAGCTGGTAGAAACGGCAACCACCATCATCGACGCAGAGAAGAAAGCGCGCGAGCAGGTACGCAGCCAGAATGAACCCGCACTGCGCGACCGCATTTACCGCGCAGCAGGCACGATGAAGAGCGCCTACCTCATCGACACGAGCGAAGCCGTACAGTGCATTTCCGATGTGCTGATCGGTCTGCAGATGGGCTTCCTGTCCGGCATGGACGCGCAAAAGCTGTACGCACTGGAGGAGCACATCCGTCCGGCAATGCTGACCGGCGCGCCGCAGGACCGCGATAAGAAACGTGCGGAAATCCTGCGTGAAGCGACAAAGCCTATTCAGTTCAACTAATCACCTGTCCCGCAGGGGCGCACAGTGTGCGCCCACTCCAACCACGATGCTGAAATCCGGACGCACACTGTGCGCCCCTGTGAGGACGTTTTACCCCTAAATCAAGCTATTTTTCTACTCTGAAAGGAGTGTTATTTATGTTCTATCAAAACCGTTTTACCGAGCGTGCCCGTCAGGCACTGACGCTTGCACAGGAAGCGGCCGCTTCGTTCGGTCACAGCTACATTGGCTCGGAGCACCTGCTGCTCGGCCTGCTGCGTGAAGGCGGCGGCCCTGCCGCCAAGGCACTCACTGCCGCAGGCGTGACCGACGAAGCTCTCGTTCATCAGATCGAGGAGCTGTCCGGCCGCGGCACCCCGGATTCCACCGCGCCGCAGGGCATGACGCCGCGCACCAAGCGCATTGTAGAGCTGTCCGTACAGTCCGCGAATGAGATGGGCACCGGCTATGTCGGCACCGAACATCTGCTGCTCGGCATCCTGCGCGAAGGGCAGAATGTGGCACTGACCGCTCTTGCTAACCTGAAAATCACCCCGCAGATCCTTGTCGAGAAGCTGAATCAGGCGCTCGGCGGCGTACAGGACGGCGTTTCCGGCGAGCCTGGAACTGCTGCAAACGGCGGCGCTGACAGCAAGGACGCGCTCAGCCAGTTTGGCCGCGACCTGACAGCCGCTGCCAAGGAGGGCAAGCTGGACCCGGTTATCGGCCGCTCCAAGGAAATTCAGCGTGTCATCCAGATTTTGTCCCGCCGCACCAAGAACAACCCGGCGCTGATCGGTGATCCGGGTGTCGGCAAGACCGCCGTTGTCGAGGGCCTTGCTCAGAAGATTGTTTCCGGCGACATACCGGAGACCCTGAAGGGCAAGCGCCTGATCTCGCTCGACCTGACCGGCATGATCGCGGGCACCAAGTACCGCGGCGAGTTCGAGGAGCGCATCAAGAAGGTCATCGAAGAGCTGACCGCCAAGAAGGACACCATCCTGTTCATTGATGAGATGCATATGTTGATGGGTGCCGGTGCGGCTGAGGGTGCAGCGGATGCTGCGAATATCCTGAAGCCGGCACTGAGCCGCGGCGAGGTACAGGTCATCGGCGCAACCACGCTTGACGAGTACCGCAAGAATATTGAGAAGGATGCCGCTCTGGAGCGTCGTTTCCAGCCTGTTCAGATCAACGAGCCGTCCGCCGAGGATGCCGTTGAGATTTTGAAGGGTCTGCGCGACAAGTACGAAGCACATCACCGCATCAAGATTCCGGACGAGGCTATTGAAGCCGCTGTCAAGCTGTCTGTCCGCTATGTAACCGGCCGTTACCTGCCGGATAAGGCAATCGACGTAATTGATGAGGCCTGCTCCCGCGTTCGCCTGTCCAGCCTGACCACTCCGCCTGATTTGAAGCAGCTCGAGGACGAAATTGCCGCCGTTGCTGCGAAGAAGGAAGAGGCCGTCAAGGGTCAGGACTTTGAGAACGCCGCCAAGCTGCGTGACGAGGAGAAGTCCAAGCGCGAAGCGATGGAGGCCCGCAGAAGGAATGGGCTGACCAGCAGACCAAGTCGCACGGTGCTGTCACCGAGGACGATATTGCCGCCGTTATCTCCGGCTGGACCGGTGTTCCGGTCGCTCAGCTGACCGAGGACGAGGGACAGCGCCTGCTGCACCTCGAGGATACGCTGCATCAGCGTGTCATCGGTCAGAGCGAGGCTGTAACCGCCGTTGCTAAGGCAATCCGCCGCAGCCGTGTCGGCCTGCGCGACCCGAAGCGCCCGATTGGTTCGTTCCTGTTCCTCGGCCCGACCGGTGTCGGCAAGACCGAGCTGAGCAAGGCACTGGCCGAGGCCATGTTCGGCGATGAAAATGCGCTGATCCGCATTGATATGTCCGAATATATGGAGAAGCACGCCGTTTCGCGTATGATTGGTTCGCCTCCGGGATATGTTGGCTACGATGAAGGCGGTCAGCTGTCCGAGAAGGTTCGCCGTCATCCGTACTCGGTTGTCCTGTTCGATGAGATTGAGAAGGCACACCCGGATGTATTCAACATCCTGCTGCAGATCCTTGAAGATGGTATCCTGACCGACGGTCAGGGCCGCCATGTAGACTTCAAGAATACCATCATCATCATGACGTCCAACATCGGCGCACAGAAGATCACCGGCAGCGGCCGCAAGTCGCTCGGCTTTGCGGACGGCAAGCCGGAGGACGCTGCAGAGCGCACCTTTGAGCAGATCAAGGCCGACGTTATGGCGGAACTCAAGACCGCGGTTCGTCCGGAGTTCCTCAACCGTATCGACGACATCATCGTGTTCAACCGTCTGAACGAGGACGAGATTGCACAGATTGCCGACGGCATGCTCCGCAAGGTTGCTGCCCGCATGCAGGATATGGAGATCACCATGGATTGGACCGAGGCCGCCAAGAAGCATCTGGCTAAGGCTGGTTTTGATCCGGTTTACGGTGCCCGCCCGCTGCGCCGCGCCGTTACCAACGAGGTCGAGGATCTTGTTGCCGAGGAATCCCTCGAGGGCAAGATCAAGAAGGGCGACAGCGTAACACTCGATGCCGCCGACGACAAGCTGGTACTGACGCATAAGGACGCAAAGGCTCCGGCAGAAAACGAAAATAAGGACGAATAATCCTTATCTGGATAGCGAAAGAGGTACGATTCGGGAGAATCGTACCTCTTTTTTGTGCAAAATTGAGAATTGATAATGGATAATGAGCGTAACAATTATGCCTTCTGGATCCTTTGCAATCGTGTAACCGTAGGGGCGCACAGTGTGCGCCCAAAACCCGTGTTATTTTACGTTTTGTGGGAGCACACTGTGCTCCCCTACGATGTGGTCTGTGCAAATCGTTTGATACGGTATCGTTTTCTCTAAATTTATATTTCCAGGACGAACCGATTTACAGTATAATAAAATATATATCAGACAAGGCGGTGATACCATGTTAAGCGCACAAATCAAAGCAATTTTCGTTCTGTTGTTCGCCACCATTGTGATTATGGCCGTCACGGTCAAAAACACACCGCCGGTTTCGGAATATATGCAGACCGGAATCCGGCTGTCCGACCTGCCAGACCTCGAACGCACTGAATTTATGGTAGCAAAAGGTGCAACCGCAGTACCATATAACTACAAAACCTCTGCCGGTTTTCAAGAGTTAACAACCGATCTTGTTGCTCGATACGAAGAAAATCCGTACAAAATATTAACCGGTACTTATGGCAGTTCTTCTACAAACCTCTACGCCGAGGAAGTCCGCAAAATCGTAAACGATTACTATGGTATTTATCACGTCGAATATTATTTCGACCATTATCCCGAATATCCGCCGTATTCTCCGGATAGTGAAACCTAAAACAGCACAAAAAAGCCTCTGTCCATCGGACAGAGGCTTTTCTATCAAATCTGAACGATATTCAGTTGATTATTTAGACTCCTTAGCAGCCTTGATTGCGTCGATCATCATCGGAACAACCTTGAACAGGTCGCCGCAGATGCCGTAGTCAGCTACGTCGAAGATCGGAGCGGAATCAGACTTGTTAACTGCTACGATGCACTCGGAATCCTGCATACCAGCCTTATGCTGGATAGCACCGGAAATGCCCAGAGCAACGTACAGCTTCGGATGTACGGTCTTGCCGGTCTGACCAACCTGGTGGTCAGCAGACAGCCAGCCGGAGTCGATAGCAGCACGGGAACCGCCAACAACGCCGCCGAACAGGCCAGCCAGCTCTTCAGCCAGCTTGATGCCGGTGTCAACGTCCTTGGAGATACCACGGCCTACAGATACAACTACCTCAGCGCCGGTCAGGTCAACCAGCTCCTTAGCTTCCTTAACGACCTCGAGAACCTTGGTCTTGATGTCAGCCTCGGACAGCTCGAAAGCTACCGGCTCAACAACTACTGCGTTAGCCTTAGCCTCGTTGTACTCGCCCTTCTTCAGTACGCCCGGACGAACGGTAGCCATCTGCGGACGGAAGCGCGGGCAGATAATGGTAGCCATCAGGTGACCGCCGAATGCCGGACGGGTCATCTTCAGGTTGCGGTCCTCGCGGTTCAGAGCATCGATCTGAGCCTGCGGCAGAGTGGAAGCATCCTGCAGGAATGCAGCGTACTTCTCTACGTCTACGTCGAGGTGGGTGCAGTCTGCGGTCAGACCGGTGTGCAGACGAGCTGCGCAGCGCGGGCCGAGGTCACGGCCAATGTTGGTAGCGGCGATCAGCAGGATCTCCGGCTTCTTAGCCATAACGGTGTCGCACAGAACCTTTGCGTATGCATCGGTGGTGTAGGTCTCGAGCAGGTCGCTCTCGCAAACCAGAACCTTGTCAGCGCCGTAAGCGCCCAGTTCCTTTGCCATCTTCTCGCCTACGCCCTTGCCGCCAAGCAGCAGGCCGCAAACTTCAGTGCCCATGTCGTCTGCCAGCTTGCGTGCCTCAGAGATCAGCTCGAGTACGGTCGGCTGCAGCTCGCCCTGGCGCTGCTCACAGAATACCCATACGCCGGAAAAATCGGCGAGGTTGGTGTTATTAAAATCAGCCATTGTTCTGTTCTCCTTTCAATCAGATAATATGCTTCTTCAGCAGTTCAGCCGCCAGAGTCTCACAGGTAGCCTTGTCAGCGCCCTCGAGCATCTTGCCCTGACCCTTCTGCGGGGGAGTGAAAGACTTGAAGATATTGGTGGGAGAACCCTTCAGACCAATGGTGGTCGGATCGATCAGCGGATCGTCCTTCAGGGTGTTGTAATCATATACGGAAACCGGAGCGGAGTAGCAGTCCATAATGCCGCTGAGGGACATGTAACGGGGCTCGTTCAGCTCCTTGATGCAGGTCAGCAGGCACGGGGTCTGAGTCTCGATGGTCATGTGGCCGTCCTCGAGCATACGCTTAACAACAACCTTGTCGCCATCCTTCTCGATACCGGCAACGTAGGAAACCTGCGGGATGTTCAGCTTCTCAGCGATCTGAGAGCCAACCTGAGCGGTATCACCGTCGATAGCCTGACGGCCGCAGAATACGATGTCGTCCTTCTCCAGGCCAACCTTCTTAACAGCAGCAGCCAGGATCTGGGAAGTAGCAAAGGTATCGGAACCGCCGAACTCACGAGCGGAAACCAGAACACCTTCATCAGCGCCGCGAGCAATCAGCTCACGCAGCATGCCCTCTGCCGGGGGAGGACCCATGGTAATAACAACGACCTTGCAGCCGGTAGCGTCCTTCAGCTTCAGAGCAGCCTCTACAGCGTTCAGGTCGTCCGGGTTGGTGATGGTCTGCATGGATGCACGATTCAGGGTGCCATCGGGATTAACAGCAACCTTGCCGGAGGTATCCGGAACCTGCTTTACACAAACAATTGCCTTCATAGTTCAGTTTTCCTCCTTTTCTTAGCGCAGAACCTGACCAGCGATGACCATTCTCTGAACCTGAGAAGTGCCCTCGTAGATCTCGGTGATCTTAGCGTCACGCATCATGCGCTCCATCGGGTACTCACGGATGTAACCGTAGCCGCCGTAAATCTGTACGCACTTGGTGGTAACGTCCATTGCAACCTCAGAAGCGTACAGCTTAGCCATAGCAGCTTCCTTGGTGAACGGCAGACCAACATCGTGGTTGAATGCAGCACGGCGAACCAGCAGACGAGCAGCGTCGATCTGGGTTGCCATGTCAGCTACCATCCACTGCAGGCCCTGGAACTTGTCCAGAGTCTTGCCGAACTGTACGCGCTCCTTCATGTACTGGATAGCCTTATCCAGAGCGCCCTGTGCGATACCCAGAGCCTGAGAAGCGATACCGATACGGCCGCCGTCCAGAGTCATCATAGCGATCTTGAAGCCGCCGTTCTCCTTGCCCAGCAGACGGTCTGCCGGCAGATGAACATCCTCAAAGATCAGCTCAGCGGTCTGGGAACCACGGATGCCCATCTTGTGCTCGATCTTGCCGATGGAGAAGCCCGGGTCGTCCTTGTCAACGATGAACGCAGAAATGCCCTTGTTGCCCTTGGTCTTGTCGGTCATAGCAAATACAACGTAGGTATCTGCACGGCCGCCGCCGGTGATGAACACCTTGGAGCCGTTCATGATGTAGGAGCCGTCCTCCTGCTTAACAGCCATGGTCTGCTGTGCAGCGGAGTCGGTACCTGCGTTCGGCTCGGTCAGGCCGAATGCACCGATCTTGGCGCCTTCCTTCGGCTCGATCAGCGGACGCAGCCACTTCTCCTTCTGCTCAGGAGTACCGAATGCGTAAATCGGCCAAGCACCCAGGGTGCCGTGAGCGGACATGATGCCGCCGGTGGTACCGCATACGCGGCTCATCTCTTCGATTGCGATAGAGTAGCAAATATAGTTACCGCCGGAACCGCCGACTTCCTTCGGGAACTGAATGCCCATCAGTCCGTACTTCATCAGCTTCTGAACGGTTTCCTCCGGATAGCGCTCTTCCGCGTCGATCTCAGCTGCGATCGGCTCTACTTCGTTCAGAGCGAACTCGCGGCACATCTTCTGGAACAGTGCTTCTTCTTTTGTAAGCCTAAAATCCATGCCATAAACCTCCCAAATAAATAAGTAATGCGGATACGCACAAAAACACAGCGCACACGGTCAGTGGCCGCAGCGCCGCGTCCAGCGATACCCTTGTTTGGAGCATGTCTATCTCTATTATAGCGGCCGGAAACCATTTGTCAAGGATTTAACATTCTTTTTCTGATAAAATCCGCACTCCATTTTTTGTGCGTTTCTGCCAAATGTCGGCAGGGATGAACGCACATTGCACGCATCCCTTGTCTTGTTTTGCTGCTGTTTATATTTTTTCAGAAAAATTACGATTTTACTTCATATTTTTCACATTTAACGCATATAACAGAAGGAAACCATCAATCAGAGGAGGAATCGCCTATGTGTGGTATCGGCGGTTTTGTCGATTATGAACGTGACGCACGCCGCGGCGGACCGATCCTTCACGGAATGAAGCGAACGCTTACGCCGCGCGGGCCGGATGCCGAAGGCACCTATTTTGACGAGGACGCAGCGCTTGTCCATCGGCGGCTGATCGTCATTGATCCGGAGGGCGGCAAGCAGCCGATGCACTCTCCCGACAGGAATACTATCATTATATATAACGGAGAGTTATATAACACACCGGAATTGCGTACAGAACTTATGTCGCGCGGGCACAAGTTTGTCGGACATTCGGACACTGAAGTGCTGCTGCACGCCTATCTTGAGTGGAAAACTGACGCATTTTCGCGGCTGAACGGCATTTTCGCCTTTGCTATCTGGGAGAAACGCGAACGCCGACTGACGCTCTGCCGCGACCGGCTGGGCGTGAAACCGCTGTTTTTCGCTCCCATTCGCAACGGTCTGACCTTCGGTTCGACCATCGACACCGTGCTGTGCCATCCGGAGATCGAGCCTGCGCTCGACGAGGACGGCCTGCGAACGCTGCTGCTGCTCGGACCGGCACGCCCGCCGGAATCCGGTGTTTTTCGGCAGATAAAGTCGCTGCTCCCCGGACATTTTGCCGTTTTGGCTCCGGAAAACTTCACCGATCACGTTTACTGGCAGCTCGAAGCGCACGAGCATGAGGACGACCTGCCGACTACCATCGAGCGCACGCACACGCTCATCTGCGATGCCGCCCGCCGTCAGCTGGTCAGCGATGTGCCGCTGGCGTGTTTTCTCTCGGGCGGGCTGGATTCGTCCATCCTGTCCATGCTGGCGGCAAAAGATTACGCGGCCCGCGGCGAAACGCTGCACACCTGGTCGGTGGATTATCGGGACAACGATAAATATTTTACAAAGAGTATATTTCAACCTAATAGTGACGATTCGTATATTGATCAAATGGTGGATTTTCTCGGTACGCACCATCACCGCGTTGTGCTCGAGCCGGAGGCACTGTGCGCGGCTCTGCTCCCCGCGACGGATGCGCGTGCGCTGCCCGGCATGGCCGATGTAGACTCCTCCCTGCTGCTGTTCTGTGCGGCCGTCAAGCGCGGCGGAACCACCGTTTGCCTGTCCGGCGAGTGCGCCGACGAGTTATTCGGCGGCTATCCGTGGTACCACCGTGAGGAAATTCTGTTTGAAGATACGTTTCCGTGGTCACGGTCAGTCGGTCTGCGTCTGGGTCTGCTCACACCGGATGCCGTTAGAAACGGCGAGGAATTTGTGCGCCAGCACTACCGCGACACCTGCGATCGTGCGCCAAAGCTGTCGTCTGATGACAAAAAGGCCGCCCGGATGCGCGAAATGTTCGTGCTCAACCTCGACTGGTTCATGGCAACCCTGCTCGACCGCAAGGACCGCATGAGCATGTACTCCGGTCTTGAGGTGCGCGTGCCCTTCTGCGACCACCGCATTGTCGAGTATGCCTATAATATGCCGTGGGACTTCAAGTCGCTCGAGGGGCGTGAGAAGGGCATCGTGCGCCGCGCATTCGCCGATGAACTGCCCAAAGAGATCGTTTACCGCAAGAAAAGTCCGTATCCGAAAACCTTTCATCCGGTTTATACCCGCTTGTGCGCGGACTATGTCCGCCGTATTTTCGAGGATAACACCTCGGTCGCCGCTTCCCTGTTCGACCGGAATGCCGTGCAAAAACTCATGCGGCGCCCGGAAAGTCTTGCCGAGCCGTGGTTCGGACAGTTGATGCGTACCCCGCAGATTTTCGCATATATCATCCAGCTCGACCGGTGGTTTCGTCATTATCATGTGCGTTTGGCGTAAAAAAAGACACCCGCCGAAACGGGTGTCCCTATGGTAAATGGAAAATGAACAAACGAACCGCGAAAATCTCACGTTCATTTTCAATTCAGCAGTTACGCAAAATACTCCGCCAGCGTGTTGATAATGAGCTGGTGGTCATCCACATGGTCCGGATAGCCGGAAACGCAGATGGAACCGATCACGCCGGTGCCGCGCAGCCGGATCGGGAAACCGCCGCCTGCGGCGTACTCGTTCGGGTCGAGCTTACGATCCGCGAAGGTCTCGCCTGCGTCCTCCAGCTCTGCGAAAAAACGCAGCGAGGACATTTCCATCAGATCAACCGCGTTGCGCTTGCGCGCGAGCCACAGCTCGCTGTCCGGCTTTGCGCCTTCTGCGAAGTAACGGAACACGACCAGACCGTTCACCGTAATTTCAACCGCAACCGGCTGCTCCTTTGCGTTTTCATGCAGCTTGAGGCCGATTTCCAGCGCATCCTCGCGCGAAAAATGCTCAAACTGAAACTTCTCCTCCTGCTCTGCGCACATGGAGATCATCGTTTTGTAATCCTGCATACTGTCCCCGCCTTTCGAGATTTTGCCGCCTTTGCGGCTGTTACCTTTAGTATATCTGTTTTTCCACCTGCTGACAAGGAGGTTTTTTCATGGCTGAACTGACCGACGGCACCGCCGAGCTGCGTGTACTCGTCACGACCGCGTTAGGCGCACTGCCGCTCGAGAATGCCATCGTTTCCGTTTCCACCGTGCCGGATGAGAGCGGTATGCGTACACTGCTCCACTCGGTCACCACCGACAGCGGCGGCATGACACCCGTTATGGTGCTCGACACGCCGCCGCGCAGCAATTCGCTGAACCCGGACGGCGGCCCGCCGTTCGCGGTGTACACGGTCGAGATTTCCGCCGAGGGCTACACGCCGCTCACCGCCCTGCACATCGCGATGTTCTCCGGCGTGCCGACCATGCTGCCCGTGGCGCTCACGCCGCTCAAGGAAAACCAGAGCTTCGCGCCGACCGACCTGACCGCCACCGGCATGCCGCAGGCCCTCGATCCGGCTCTGCCGGAGAATCCGTAAAAGGAGGGACAGATTTGCCCGAACCCTATGTTTCCATCCCCGAAACCATCACGGTGCACCTCGGTGCGCCGTCCGAGAACGCGCAGAATATCACCGTGCCGTTCGCGGACTACATCAAGAATGTGGCCTCGTCTGAGATATACCCGACATGGCCCGAACAGGCCATCCGTGCGAACGTGTACGCGCAGATCTCCTATGTGCTCAACCGCGTGTTCACCGAATGGTACCGCGCACAGGGCTATGACTTCGACATCACCAATTCCACCCGCTACGACCAGTCTTTCGTGCCCGGACGCGATATTTTCGAGAACATCTCCACCATCGTAGACGATATGATCGGCACTTACCTCACCCGCGGCGATTCCATCGAGCCGCTGTTCACGCAATACTGCAACGGCACGACCGTCACCTGTCCGGGCGGGCTGAGCCAGTGGGGAACCGTGCCGCTGGCCGAGCAGGGACTTTCCGCCGAGCAGATCTTGCAGTCGTTTTACGGCAGCGACATCAATTTCGTCACCGGTGCACCGCTCTCGCCCAACCTCGGCGGGTCGTTCCCCGGCGTGACACTGCGGCTGGGCGACTTTTCCGAGGATGTCCGCACTGTCCAGACCCGCCTCAACCGCATTTCGACCAATTTTCCGAACATCCCGAAGATATATCCCACGGACGGCGTGTTCAGCGCAGATACCGAACGCGCCGTGCGGGCGTTCCAGCGGCAGTTCAACCTCACCGAGGACGGCCTTGTCGGCCCGGCAACATGGTACCGCATCGCGTTCATTTATAATAATGTCAAGCGCCTGAGCGAGCTCAACAGCGAGGGACTGGCCCTCAGTGAGATCTCCCGCCAGTATCCCGAACGGCTGACCGAGGGCATGAGCGGCCCGGGCGTACAGCTTTTGCAGTATTTTCTTGCCATCGTCGGTGAATTTTACGATGCGCTGCCGCGCTGGCAGGCGGGACAGCTCGATGGCGTGTTCGGCCCGCAGACCCGCGAGGCAGTGACCGCCTACCAGCAGCTCGTCGGGCTGCCCATGACCGGCGCAGTGGACAGAGAAACGTGGTATGCTCTGCTCTCGACCTACCAGTCCGTGCTGCTCTCCCAGCCCGAACAGGAATGGCTCGGGCAGTTCGTCGGCCTGCCGGAAACCTTTCTCGTCAAGGGGATGCGCGGCAAAGCCGTGCGGCAGGCGCAGCAGCTCATCAATATCATCGCGCGCGGCTACGCCGAGGTGCCCGCCGTCGCGGAGGACGGCATTTTCGGGGATGCGACCGAATCGTCAGTCGCCAGCATCCAGTCGCTGCTCGGCCTGCCCGCCACGGGCGCCATCGGCCCGCTGACATGGAGGGCATGGCCGATCTTGCCGAAAACGTGCTGGCCGGCAGCCAGAATGCTGCGGACAGTACCCCGGCTATCCCGTTGAGAGGAGGCAACGTGATTGTACACCGATGCACAAAAACGCAGCCATATTTTCGATTTGCAGACCTTTCTGCGGCGCATCCAGCAGTCTGAGGGCAGCGCTGCTCCGCTCGTGCCGGACGGCATTTTCGGTGCACAGACCGCCGCCGCCGTGCGCGAATACCAGCAGCAGCACTGCCTTCCGGTGACGGGCATCGCCGACCAGCGCACATGGAACGCCATCTACGCTTCATATGCCGCGCTCATCGCCGCCGATGCACTTCCCATGCAGACGGCGTTCTTCCCGCCGGAGAGCGATACCGTGCTGAAGCCGGGCGCGAAAAGTCCCTCGGTGTATGTGCTCCAGCTCATGCTGAGCGAAATTGCGCCGCATTACAACCGGATTGCCGCCGTGCCGCTCACCGGCGAGTACGACAGTGATACGCAGGCCGCTGTCCGGCGGGCGCAGCAGATCTTTCAGCTGCCGCAGACCGGCCTGACCGACCGCGCCACATGGCAGGCGCTGGCCGGACTGCACAATGCGCTGTTCCGGCGGACACCCCTCGGATGGAGCATAAAAGAGTGAGGAGTGGAGATTGAAGAGTGGAGAGTTTTTGAGATAGGAGGTAGGAGGTATCGTAATCTCCACTCTCAACTCTTCACTCTACACTCTTTTCCATCTTAAAAAAAGAACCCGAAACGGTGTTTCGGGTTCTTTTTGCTTATTCGCTCAGGAGCATACGGTCGCTCTCGATATTGAACTTCTCGAGCAGATCGCGGACGGTGAGGTTCTTCTTTTCCTCACCGCGGATATCAACGACAACGTGACCGGCATCCATCATAATCAGACGGTTGCCGTACTGGATGGCGTTCTTCATGTTATGCGTTACCATCAGTGTGGTGAGGTTGTCGCGTGCGACGATCTCTTCGGTGATCTGCAGCACCTTATCTGCGGTTTTCGGATCGAGCGCTGCGGTATGCTCGTCGAGCAACAGCAGATCCGGCTTGCGCAGGGTGGCCATCAGCAGGGTCAGCGCCTGACGCTGACCGCCGGACAACAGACCAACCTTACTGGTCATGCGGTTCTCCAATCCCAGACCGAGCGTTGCCAGCTTTTCGCGGTACAGCTCGCGTTCCTCGTTCGTAATGCCGGAGCCGAGGCCGCGCTTCTGACCGCGGCGGTATGCCAGCGCCAAATTCTCCTCAATGCCCATGGTAGCGGCAGTACCCATCATCGGATCCTGAAATACGCGGCCGAGGAAACGCGCGCGCTTATGCTCGGGCAGATTGGTCAGGTCGTAGCCGTTCAGATGAATCATGCCCGCATCCACCGGATACACGCCTGCGATCAGGTTCAGCGTGGTGGACTTGCCGGCGCCGTTGCCGCCGATGATGGTAACGAAATCGCCGTCCTCAAGGGTCAGGTTCAGGTTGTCAATGGCACGCTTTTCGTTTACCGTGCCCGCGTTGAAGGTCTTGTAAATTCCTTTGAGCTGCAGCATGTTACTTGACCTCCTTTGCGTCAGTCTTTGCGGCGCTCTTGGCTGCACCGCGGAAATACTTGCCCTTCCAGTACGGAACAGCAAGGAAGATTGCAACGACGAAAGCCGAGATCAGCTTCAGGTCGTTGGTGTTCAGGCCGAGGTTGAGGACCACCTGAATAACCAGATAGTACACAACCGCACCAAGCGATACGCCGAGCAGACGCATCGCAAAGTTGCGGAAAATACGGCTGAACAGCACCTCGCCGATGATGACAGCGGCAAGGCCGATAACGATAGCGCCACGGCCGGCGTTGACATCCGCGAAGCCCTGATACTGGCAGTACAGCGCACTTGCCAGTGCAACCAGGCCGTTGGACAGCATCAGACCGAGCACCTTGACAAAATCAACATTGATGCCCTGTGCACGGCTCATATTCGGGTTTGCGCCGGTCGCACGGATGGAGCAGCCGAGCGCCGTACCGAAGAACCAGTACAGCAGTGCGATAACCACAATCGTAAAGACAGCCGCAACGAAAATCGGGTTCTCGATGGTCACCTTCTTAACGTTGCGCAGAGAAACAAGCAGCTTGTAGTTGTCCGGATTGATCGCTACATTTGCTTTTGTCCATAATGCGCAGGTTAATGGAGAACAGCGCCAGCTGTGTCAAAATACCGGCAGAATCGCCGGAATCCCTACAGGTATGCAGAATACCGGTGATAAGTCCAGCCAGCATGCCGGCAAGGAAAGCGCACAGCATTGCCACCCATACATTCGCGCCGTGCGTCATCATAACGATGCACACCGCACCGCCGGTCGCCATCGTACCATCGACGGTCAGGTCGGCCAGATCGAGCACCTTAAAGGTGATGAATACGCCGATCGCCATCAGTCCCCAGATCAAACCCTGCGCCACTGCACCGGGAAGTGCGGAAAGCAGGCCCGAGAAAAAGCTCACTTAAATTCCCCCAAACAATAATGTTATCTGATAAAGCGTAAAAACGCTATCTCCATTATAGCAAATTTCCGGGGTATTGCAATGATAACTTGCCGTTTTCGCGGATTATTTTGTTCCCTACCGTTTTTCTATGCTATTTTTAGCAGAAAAAGGAGATGCGAAAGCACCTCCTTTTCCTGCTCATTATTTTCTTATCACATCTGATGATCGAGCGTTACAACCGGATTATAGCGCGAGTCGATCGCTTTCAGGCCGTCATAGATCTTCATCAGCAGGTCGCGTTTGGCATCCTCGTCATAGGAAAACGGCACAACAACGTCGAAAATCAGGTTGATCTGGCGTTTGCCGTCCACTATGCGGAAGTCGTGCATGGTAAGCTGTCCGTCGATCTGACGGAGCACGCCGTCGGTCTGCTCACGCAGCGCGTTGACATACGCATTATTGATATCGATCGGATCCATGTGGATGACCAGATACACACCGGTCTGCTGCCAGACACGCTTTTCGGCCTCGTCGATTTCCTCGTGCACAGCCACAAAGTCCGAGTCGCTCGGCACTTCGGCATGCAGCGACGCAATTGAGCGGCCCGCACCGTAATTGTGGATAATCATATCGTGTACGCCGACAATATGGTCGGACTCCATTACAATCCGCCGAATATTGCGGGCAACCTCCGGATCGGCGGCTTCGCCGAGCAGCGGCGCAACCGTATCCTTCGCAATGCCGATGCCCGACCAGAGGATAAACGCGGCAACGGCAACGCCCACATAGCCGTCCACCGGCAGCGTGGTAAACCGGCCGGCTACCATGCCGAGTACGACAACAGCTGTGGTAATAACATCATTACGGCTGTCCTGACCGGCAGCCATCAGCACCGGAGAGTCGATTCTGCGGCCGATATTGACGTTGAACGCGCCCATCCACAGCTTAACCAGCATGGATACGGCAAGAATCCCCATCAGCACCGCCGAGAACGCTACGGCAGCCGGATGCAGAATGCGGTCGAGCGAGGTTTTGAAGAACTCGAAGCCGACCAGAATGATGATGAACGAGACGATCAGTCCCGCGATGTACTCGGTGCGTCCGTAGCCGAACGGATGCTTCGCATCCGGCTCCTTGCCGGAAACCTTGAAGCCGACAATGGAAATCAGGCAGGACAGACCGTCCGACAGGTTGTTGAATGCGTCCGCCGCGATGGAAATCGACCCTGTAAGCAGACCAATGATCAGCTTGAGCGCAAACAGGAACAGGTTGCATGCCAGTCCGACCGCACCGGACAACACGCCGAATTTTTCACGCACCCGCGAATCGCCGGTGTTTTCCGCATCGCGGATGAAAATATGGATAAGTGCGTTTGTCATAGAAGTCCCTTCATATACAGAATGTTATAAATACCAACAATAATTGCTCCCTGCAGAATCATAATTGCCGGTATGCCGAGCATGAAAATATGGTGCAGCGTCTTGTGACGGATGATGAGCATGGTGGCGTACACGCCCGGCCCGCCGCCGATCAGCGCCCAGAAAAACAGCGTGCGCTCGGGCACACGCCTCCAGCCGCGAGCCGCGGCGAGCTTATCGTAAATGCAGACAATCGCGCCGATGACGCTGACTGCAATAAAATAGTACAGCACGTACTGCACGGTTGCTGCACCTCCTTTCGGATTTCCTACAATTTTACCACAGGCATTGCCGTATTGCAAAGAAATCAGGTCAAAAATAGCCGTGACTAACGAAAAAGTAGCGGTGTCTAACACAAAAGGCGCCTTTTCAGGCGCCTTTTGTCAGTCTGTCAAAGAAGTATTATTTTAATTTTTACGCTTCGTGCGGCAGCACGCATAAAATAGAATTTGCGAAGCAAATTCATAAATTCCGGGAGCATGTATCTCGGAATTTATACAAGGGAAGAAAAAATGTGCCCGTAGGGCGCGGTTTTTCTTCAGTATTCGCTCGAAAGCGTGGTTTCGAGCGAGAGGCTGCTCGGAAAACGATAGTTTTTCGACAGCCTCACAAAAGGCGCCTTTTCAGGCGCCTTTTGTCTTTTACAGTCTTTTTCCCTTGCAATCGCAATGACAAATGAAAAATGCACTCACATTTCATTTTCCATTATCATTTTTTCGGGTTGCCGCTGTCGAACGGCTCATCAAAGTGATAGTGCATCAGCCAGCCTGCGTCAAACTGCGCGGCGTACTGTCCGGCAAGAGCGGCGGCACGAATACGCGCCAGGCCGAACAACTCCGGCACGGAATCCGTGCGGATTTCGTCCGGTTTCCACAGGTTATGCCACGGCTGATGAGCCAGATTGAGCGCATCCCACATCGGGCGCTCGAGCTTCATGTGACCGGTGAGCAGGGCGCCCCGACCGAGCAGGGCTTCCGCCTTTTTCGCTCCGCGATAGACGGCGCGGCTCTCCGAATAGAGAAAACTCTCCCATGAAGTCATTTCCGCGAACGAACGGCGCAGCTCATGCGTGGAAACATCGGCTCCGTACACGGTTTTGAGCACCGCGTGCAGCATAACCGACAGCACCGCCTGCTCGACCGGTGACAGCTGATAGCGTTCCTCCGGATCGAACTCAGTGATGGGACGGTGGCATGCGCGTTCGTAGAGCAGATAGTCAATGTCGCTTTCAATACGGCTGTGCACCGCCGACGCGGACAGCTTCGGATTTTCGGTGCAGAACTGCACCTGCCGGCAGTAAACGTAGGGATGAATCTCACTGTCGAGCGCATAATGGCACACGAAGCCGTAGAAATAGGCCGCTGCGATCTCCTGCGCGTCGCCGCTCAGGTCGCGCACCGCACGCGAGAGCGCCGCAAACAGCTCGTCCGTTTTCTCCGAGTGCATGCGGTTGCCCAGCTTGTGCAGCGGACTGCCGAGCAGGATTTTCCGGTAAAACAGCGGGTCCGGTCCTTGACACCCCCAGAAAAAGCACGCCGGACGGCATGCCGCTGCCCGCTGCGCCGGTGCGGGAAACACCGTCAGCGCCTGCCTGCCAAATAGATGATGCGACACAAAATCCGCCATACTGTTTTCCTCCTCGCTGTGCTTTTCTTTAGATGACTACAGTATACCACGAAATCCAGCTTTCTGCAAAGCATGAGAAACGCGCCTGCCGATACTCGACAGGCGCGTTTCTCAACGGATTTGTTTACTTTTCTGCCATATGGCGGCCGAACGAGGTCGAATTCATCGCCTTCTGCAGCGCCGGCAGAAGCGCCATTGCAACAACTACCGCGATAACGATATTCGGAGGCGAGGTCATCAGCTTCGGAATATTGGCCACAAAAGCCGGAACCAGCGCACTGCCGCCGATCATCAGCTCAATAATACCCTTGAGCATGTACAGCAGCGACGAGAACACCGCACCTGCAAGGCACGCCACGAGGTTGCGCGCAAACTTCTTTGCGGCAGCGGCACCGGCGTAAGCGATCACGCCGCACAGCCATGCCATCAGGAAGAAACGCAGGAAAGTGATCCACGCCTCCGGTGCGTACTCCGGCGTCATCAGGTCGAAGATCATCGAGCCGATACCGGCTGCAAGACCGCCGCGAACCGGTCCGAGCAGCAGACCGCACAGCAGCACGAACGCGTTTGCGAGCTTGATCATGGTGGTGCCTGTCGGCGTCGGAATGCGAATGGACAGGAACATGGTAACAACGAATACCACTGCCGCCATCAGACCGATCATCACGATGTCGTACAGCGAAAACGCTTTTTTCTTGGATTCCATCATAAATCCCCCTGATCTGATATGTTTTATTTATCATACCGCGAATATGGTCTGTCGAAAATGGTCAGTTCGCATTTATTTTACAGGGTCAGATGGATAATCCCGGAATGGCTGGGCAAACTACGCGTACAGAAAGGGGAACCTTGCATGAAACTGGATAAACAAACCTATCAACAGCTGCTCGAACGCAAAAGTCCGAATTCGCCGCTGTGGCGCGACTGCCTGCTGGCGTTTCTGATTGGCGGTGCGATCTGCACGGTCGGCGAGGGAGTACGGCAGCTGTGGCTCTCCCGCGGACTGGATACCGAGGACACAGCCGCCGCGACCGCCATCACAATGGTGTTTCTCGGTGCCCTGCTCACCTGTCTGCATTTGTATGAAAAGCTTGCAAAATATGCGGGAGCAGGCACGATTGTGCCGATCACCGGCTTTGCAAACGCCATTGTTTCTCCGGCGATGGAGTTCAAAAGCGAGGGGCTTATCCTCGGTCTGGGCGCAAAGCTGTTTGTTATCGCGGGACCGGTGCTGGTATACGGCATTTCGGCAAGCGTCATTTACGGTCTCATTCTGTTTTTGACGGGAGGCGGTTCGGTATGATAAAGCGCATCGGCAAGCGCACGCTTGCGCTCGAAAACCGGCCGTATCTGCTCGGACACGCAGCGGCAGTCGGCAAAAAAGAGGGCGAAGGCCCGCTCGGTGAGCGGTTTGACTATGTGGCGAAGAATGACCGCATGGGGCAGCGCTCGTGGGAGCTGGCGGAGAGCGAACTGCAAAAGACCGCCATCCGGCTTGCGCTGCGCAAGGCCACCCTGCCCGAGCGTTCGCTCGACCTGATCCTTGCAGGCGACCTGCTCAACCAGTGCATCGGCTCGTTTTTAGCGTCCATGCACGCGAATGTACCCTATCTCGGGCAGTACGGTGCATGCTCGACTATGGCACAGGGTCTTGCGCTCGGCGGCTGTCTGGTCGAGAGCGGCGCGGCAGACCGCCTGCTTGCGGCAGCATCCTCGCATTTCTGCTCGGCGGAGCGGCAGTACCGTTTTCCGCTTGCCTACGGCGGTCAGCGCACACCGACCGCACAATGGACGGCCACAGCGGCAGGCGCGGCAGTGCTCGGCAGTGAACCGGTGCCGAACGGCGCGGAGCCGTGCGATGTGCGCGTGACGCATGTCCTGTTCGGCAAAATGGTTGAAATGGGCGTCAAGGACGCGGCCAACATGGGTGCGGCGATGGCGCCCGAAGATGTAAATTTAGACCCATACATTTTTCGGTGCGCTGAGCGCTGTGTTTTGCATAAAATCCGCTATTATCATAACCATTCACTGGCATTCCCGTTAGAACGAACAGAAACAGAAAACAGACAATCCCACTTGATACCGTACCTGACATCAAGTGGGATTTTATCTGCGCAAATGTTTTTCTTATCCAAACACCGGCGGTGAGACCTGCCGGTTTCCATGTTCCCTGCTTTTTAGACTGTCCTGCTGTTTAATCGGCCCAGACTTCTTCTGCAATCTCCTTGACGAGCGCCAGCTTGCTCCACTGGTCCGCATCGGTGACAAGATTGCCTTCCTCGGTGGAAGCGAAGCCGCACTGCGGGCTGAGCGCCAGCTGCTCGAGCGGCACATATTTGGAAGCCTCGCGGATACGCGCGATAACGTCTTCCTTGTTCTCCAACTTGGCATCCTTGGAGGTTACCAGACCCAGAACGACCTTCTGCTTGCCGATGTAGCGCAGCGGCTCGAAACCGCCGGCACGGTCGCTGTCGTACTCGAGGAAGAAGCCGTCCACGTTGCAGTGGCCGAACAGGATTTCCGCTACCGGCTCATAGCCGCCGGTGGACGACCAGGTCGAGCGGAAGTTGCCGCGGCAGATGTGCATGGTGATAACCATGTCCTCCGGCTTTGCTTCGAGGATCTTGTTGAGCACATAAACGTACTTGCGGCCGACCTCATCTACGTCGATACCGCGCTCTGCATATGCCTTTCGCTTCTCAGCCGAACAGAATTCACCCCATGAGGTATCATCGAGGCTGTAAATAACGGCAGCCGGCAGCGTAGAACGCCTTTACCGCCTTCTGGTAAGCCGCTGCCAGATCGTCCAGCAGAACCTGCTCGTCCTTGTAGCGCTCGATCGGCTGGTAGTCGGTCGAACGAACACAGCAGATCAGATGCAGCATGGACGGAGACGGAATGCACTGCTTGGGCTGTACGAGGTCGGAAGCCACGCTCTGCAGAATGCAAAATGCTTGAGGAACGGATGATCATCCGGGAAATCCAGCTTGTCCACGATCTTTACGGTCTCAGCCTTCGGCTGGAAGCCCTTTGAATGCGACGGAGAAGTGCTCGGACTTGACCTTCTGCGTACCTGTCAGACCCAGAGGAGTCCATGTGCCAGAAGGAACGGCGATACTCGCCGTCGGTAACGGCGATGCAGACCGACATTCTCTTCCTTCTTTACCAGACCGGTGATCTCGGCATCTTCGACCTTGGTCAGTTCTTCAGCGGAAATTTCGCCGGCTTCAAACTTGCTGCGAGCTTCGTGGATAGCCTTTGTGCGCAGGAAGCTGCCGACAATATCGTAACGATAAGGGGCGGGATTTTTCATAGGATGTTGTCCTTTCTGATCTATGCAATGAGCAGTAACTCGTTTATTTTATGATATTAGTATAGCGGCTGATGACCCATTTGTAAAATACGAGAACTCGTCATTGTCCATAGCTTGAAGCTATAGACAGCGGTTCAACGCAAACGTTTATCTGCCATTTATATACCATATCATTTCCGGAAATTATATTATGAGAAGCCAAGAAAGCGGCTCGAGTTAACGTACCGAAAGTGAAAAACGTTTCGCTAAAGACTTGCTTCCGGAGATTTGGGCGGCAGTGTTTTATGCATATAGCACAAAATATTTCTTTATAAATTAAACAAAATGCTATATTTGTGAAAATCAAAATCGTCCCCATATGTGAAGATTGTGTGTTTTCCTATGTGCAGCAGTTTGATAAAATAATGACAATAAAATGACACATGAGGAGAGGGAAGAACAGCATGGAGTATGTACTGGAAATGAAAGATATCAGCCAAGACCTTCCCGGCGTGAAGGCGTTGGATCATGATGCAGCTTCAGGTTAAGCCCGGCGAGGTACGCTTTAATGGGCGAGAATGGTGCCGGTAAATCCACTCTGATGAAAATTCTGATGGGTATTTACACAAGGACAGCGGCGGTGAGATCATCTTTAACGGTCAGCCGTACCATGTATCAATCCGAAAGAAGCCATGGATCACGGTGTTGCGATGATTCATCAGGAGCTCAATCCGATTCTGGATATGTCCGTGTATGAAAACATCTTCGTCGGCCGTGAGATCCGCAAAAACGGTCTGGTCGATGCAAAGGCTGAGATCGCAGAGGCTGAAAAGCTCATCAAGGAATGCGGCCTGCACGTTTCTCCGAAAGAAAAGCTGCGCAACCTAACCGTTGCACAGTGCCAGCTGATCGAGATCATCAAGGCAATTTCCATTAACGCAAAGGTCATCGTCATGGACGAGCCGACAGCCGCCATCACCGACCGCGAGGTCGAGCTGCTGTTCGAGCATATCCGCAGCCTGACCGCTAAGGGCGTTGCCATTATCTATATTTCGCACCGTATGGACGAGATCTTCTCCATCTGCGACCGTATCAGCGTTTACCGCGACGGTCAGTACATCGGTTCGGGCGACACCAAGGACCTCGACGAGGCTCAACTCATCAAAATGATGGTCGGCCGCGAGATTACCGATGTATTCCCCAAGCTGGAGGCCGAAATCGGCGATGTCGTTTTTGAGGCGAAGAACATCGTCCGCGCGGACAACAAGGTAAAGGGCGTCAGCCTTTCCGTCCGCCGCGGCGAGATCCTCGGCATCGGCGGTCTGGTAGGCGCGGGCCGCAGTGAGCTGGTCGAGGGCATCTTCGGTATGCACGAGCTGGCCTCCGGCGAGATCTTCGTCAAGGGCAAGCAGGTCAAGGTCCATTCTCCGAAGGACATCATCAAGGAGGGCGTGGCCCTCATCACCGAGGACCGAAAAGTCACCGGTCTGAACCTCAGCGGCTCGGTAAACGACAATATCGCCATGGTAGCCATCAAAAAGCTGCTCAGCCACGGCCTTTACAACAAGAACAAGGCACGCGCCGCTTCCATGGAGTACATCAAAAAGCTGAACATCAAAACTCCTTCCGGCGACCAGATTACGGGCAACCTGTCCGGCGGCAACCAGCAGAAGATCGTTATCGCCAAGTGGCTGCTGAACGACCCGGATATCATCATCCTCGATGAGCCGACCCGCGGCATCGATGTCGGCGCCAAGCGCGATATTTACCTGCTGCTCGGCAAGCTGGTACAGCAGGGCAAGGCCGTTATCATGATCTCGTCCGAGATTCCCGAGCTGATGGGTGTCTGCGACCGCATCATGGTAATGTGCGAGGGTAATCTCTCCGGTGAGGTACAGCGCGATGCGTTCTCGCAGGAACGTATCATGACACTGGCCTCCGCGATTGAAGTATAAGGAGAAAAGAGAAATGAAACAGAAAAATATCAAGGGATTGATCAGCGAATACTTCATTTTCCTGATCTTCATTGCGCTGGTCGTTGTGCTTACCTGCCTGAAGCCCAGCTTCATCGCACCGACCAACCTCGTGAACATCCTCAAACAGGCTTCCATCAACGGCATTCTGGCGTTCGGCATGATGTTCGTCATCATCGCAGGCGGCTTTGATATGTCGGTCGGCTCCACCGTTGCATTCACCGGCATTCTGGCCGCGCTGCTCGGCAAGGGCGACCTGCCGCTCATCGTGCCGCTCGTTGTTGCGATGCTGGCCGGTCTGGCAGTCGGCATGGTAAACGGCATCGGCGTTGCCATTGGCGATTTGCCCCCGTTTATTATGACACTCGGCTCGATGACGGCAGTTCGCGGTCTGGCGCTGCTGACCTCCAACGGCAAGCCGATTACCGGCATCAGCAAGGAATACAAGGCGGTCGCTGCCTCCTCTATCGCAGGCATCCCGATGCTGTCCGTCTTTCTTGTAATCGTTATCATCATCTGTGCATTCGTTCTGTCCAAAACGGTTTACGGACGGCGTGTTTATGCCTGCGGCGGCAATCTTCAGGCGGCCCGCGTTTCCGGCATCAACACCACTGCCATCCGCATTTCCACGTTCGCCATTGCCGGCCTGCTGGCTGGTCTATGCGGCTTCCTGATGACCTCCCGCGTTACCATCGGCCAGCCGACCGCAGCTGAGAGCTACGAGATGGATGCCATCACGGCGTGCGTTGTCGGCGGCGTATCCATGACCGGCGGCGTGGGCAAGCCGTGGGGCGTTGTCATCGGCTGTCTGCTCATCACCGTTATTGCAAACGGTCTGGACATTATGGGCGTATCGTCCCACTGGCAGAAGATCGTCAAGGGCGTTATCATTGTGGTAGCTGTCCTGATCGACGTAAAGGGAAAGACCAAGAAAAACTGATTTTTGCTGATAAAGAGGCAGCGGGAGTGCTTCGCGCTCCCCTCTCCTCTTCATCATATTCACAACGTCTCTAAGGAGGAAAAAGAAAATGACAAAGAAGAGATTTCTCGCTATGCTGCTTACCGGTGCCATGACTCTGAGTCTGGCTGCCTGCGGCGGTACTTCCACCGGTTCTGATGCAGGCACCGATTCCGGTGCTGATTCCGGCAGCGATTCCTACAAGATCGCCCTCATCCAGCAGCACCAGACCAACGCATTCCAGATTGCCGTATCCGAGGCTGCTGAGGCCAAGGCTGACGAGCTGGGCGTTGACCTGACCATCCTGAGTGCTGATCAGGACGCTGCTACCCAGATCAGCCAGATTGAGCAGTGCGTATCCGAGGGCTATGATGCCATCCTGTTCGAGCCTGTTGATCCGGACGGCCTTGCTGATGCTGCAAAATCCGCAGCTGATTCCGGCGTTGTTATGATCAACATCATCTCTGCCTGCACCGACTGGCAGAACAACGGCATCTCCGCTGTTTCCTACGGCAACAACGTAAAGGCCGGCGAAACCGAGATGGAGCAGGTTGCAAAGCTCCTCAACGGCAAGGGCAACATCGCTATCCTGACCGGCCCCTCCGGTGATGCAGGCGGTCTGCAGCGCATGGAAGGCTATGAGAACATTCTGAAGAACTATCCCGAGATCAAGCAGGTCGTTGCACCGGCTGACTGCCAGTGGGACACCGCAAGCGCTCAGTCCACCGTTGAGAGCTGGCTGTCCGCTTACGATCTGGACGCAATCGTTTGTGAGAACGACGGCATGGCAGTAGGCGCCGGCAACGCAGCAGGTGCAAACTCCGGTATCGTTATCGCAGGCGTTGACGGCACGCCGGACGGCTTCGAAGCTATTCAGGATGGCCGTATCTCCGGTACGGTTTCTCAGAACGGCGGCGCTATGGCTGCAAACGGCATCGAGGCTGCTGTTAAACTGCTCAAGGGCGAAACCCTCGATACCACCGAGATCGTAACCGACAACACCTGGATCGACTCCAGCAACGTTAAGGATTACGAGTAATTACTTGAAAATGCTTTGCAAATCCTTGCAAACAGTGTTATTATGAATAAGAAAAAGGGAAAACGGTTACGTTTTCCCTTTTTCCTATCAACAAGCAAAATCTGTTTTCCTAAAATTACCTTCAAAGGGGAATATGTATGTTAAGGGTCGTACTGGCAGATGATGAAAAAAAGGTCCTGCTGCTGATGTGCAAGCTGATTGACTGGGAAAGTCTTGGCTTTGAGATTGTCGGCATGGCAAGCGATGGTATGCATGCGCTTGAGATGATACGCGACAAACAGCCGCATTTGCTCGTAACCGATATCCGGATGCCGGGCTTTGACGGCATTGATCTTATCCGTCAGGCAAAGCAGATACAGCCGGGGCTGCATTTTATCGTTGTCAGCGGTTATGCCCAGTTTGAATATGCGCAGAACGCACTGAAATACGGTGTAGAAGGTTATCTGCTGAAGCCGCTCAAGGTGCAGGAGATGACCGATCTTCTCACCGGACTTAAGGGCAAGCTCAGCGAGCAGGCTACGATTGAGTACCGTTTGAAGAAAAGCGATGAGCGTGAGCAGGAGCGTATCATTGACACGCTGATAGGCGAGATACACGGCGATGTCCGTACCTCCAGTGCGGTGCGGTCGTTCAATCTGGAATACGGTCTGCCATCCAACGGCTGTTATTTCGCCGCTATTGTCAAACCGGATATTCCATCAGCATGGAAGAACCCGGATGGCGTGCACGCCATGATGAAGCACGCACTTGAAATCGTCCGGCAGGAGCTTGGACAGCTCAAATGCGGCTTTGCCGCAGCCATTCGAAGAGAAGGTGTTGCTGTTGCGGCCTATCTGCCGGAGTACCAGCCGGTCGAGGTCAAGCAATGCTTCACCAAAATACGTAAGGAAATAGAAAAGCAGCGCGATCTGTTCTGGGGCATCCGTGCGACAATCTGCCTTGGCAGCCGATGCTCCGCTGCCGATGCGCTTGGCGCTTCTATGCGCGAGGCGCTCTGGCTGTGTATCGATCGTCTGTGTCATACTCCGGTCTGGCGTGATGCGGAGACTGATATCCCTGATTTTCACGCGTATTACACGATGGACAGCAGCTGTAAGCGCCGTTTTCAGGAAGCCGCCGAATATCTGAACAAGGAGCAGTACATCGGTGAACTCGAGGACAGCTACCGCGATGTTATGTCCAGGCAGCCGCTTTGGGGAAAGATGCTGGAGGACTGGTTTCTTGAGATCCTCACGGCGATGCGTTACGGAATGCAGCGGAACGGCGAGACCGACAACAGCTTCTATCAGCGCATGATGGACGGCTTGTGGCAGGCCATCAACGCACAGGAGCTGTTCCGCTTGCTGCACGATGATATGTGTGGCGAAATAGATCGTCTGCGCAACGAGCGCATGCTGCGCGAGGCGCGTCCGATTACGGATGCCAAACGCTTTATTCAGCAGCACTATCAGGAGGCGCTGCGCCTTGAGGATGTAAGCAGTGCGGTCGGCTTTAATGCAACATATTTTTCCGCCATGTTCAAAAAGGAGACCGGCCAGAATTTTATGGATTATTTAACTGAGCTGCGCATGAACAAGGCCAAGGAATTGCTATGCAGTGATGAAAACTCTGTGCAGGACGTCGCTGATCAGATCGGCTACCGTGATTTGAAATATTTTTCGCGACTGTTCAAGAAAACGACAGGCATCAGTCCCTTCCGGAATACAAAAGCTTTACAGGTAGGTGTCGTTTATGGCTGACAACACAATGGAAACTGCGCCGGCACTCCGCCGCTATGGCAGAGACGGCGATGGATGCCGTCCTCGGCGCAGACTGGAGCCGCTCCCGCGAGATCTTCGCGTTCTTCCGGAAATCGTAGATCGTCTGCACGGTGAGGAGATCACTCGCCTGCGGCAGAAGCAGGCCGAATATCTGGCATTTGCAAAACCAGATTAACCCGCATTTTCTGTATAATGCACTCGAGGCTATCCGTTCGGATGCTCTGCTGGCGGATTGTGCGGATATTGCGGAAACCACCGAAGCGTTAGCTACGTTTTTTCGCTATACCATATCAAATGTACAGGAATATGTCACATTTTCGGATGAACTGGACAATGCGGAAAACTATTTCACCATCCAGCGCTGCCGCTTCGGCGACAAACTCGAAATGGAGCTTGAAATGGAAAATGAAGATCTGCTTGAGGCGAGAATGCCGAAGCTCATTCTCCAGCCGCTCGTAGAAAACGCTGTCGTACATGGTTTGGAAGGCAAAATCGGACATGGCATCGTATATATCTCCATTGAAAACAGTGCCAATACATTGTTCCTGCGCGTAAAGGACAACGGGTCGGCATGCCTGAGGAGCAGGTCATGCTGCTTAACGAGGAATTTGTCCATGGCAGCCCAGTCTCCGGAGATAAAAAACGCGGCGGAATCGCGCTGCGCAATGTTAACAGCCGTATTCGGCTGATGTTCGGCGAAGATTACGGTCTTCGCGTTTTCAGTGCAACGGGTATCGGTACGGAGTGCTGCGTCACGATGCCGCTGCTGATGCAGGGAGACTGACATGAAAGAAGAGCTTATTCGCATCGAGCATGGCTATTTTCACAGCGAGAGCGGGCAGTACCAGTTTGATGTTTCCATCGCACACGGTGAGTGTATCGGTGTTTATGTTGATGAACACCTTACCTCCGGTACTGCATATCTCGATATTTTCAAGGGGAAAACGGTGTTTACCGACGGTCGGGCATTCTGCTGCGAGCAACGCATTGGCGCAACCGGTCTGGAGCGCTGGATTCGTCAGAATGCCATTGTGGTGGACAAATCTCGTTTCGCGAGCAAGGAACTGACCATGCGCGATTTTGTTCTCGCACTTGTTCGTACGAATCATCTTCGGCAGCGCTTCCCAAGCACTGAACGGCTGACATCACTCGCAGCGACTGACATGCTCCACCGGATGGGACTTAATCTGCCATGGAGTACGCGGCTTATCGACCTTTCCATGCTACTACCGTCTGTCAATTTTTCGTGCATGGTTCAACGGCTACAAGCTGCTTGTGCTCGACCGGCTGACCGAGACGCTGCGTCGCCAGGATCTTGCAAAGCTAATGGACTGCGTGCAGCTGCTGCTTCGCCACGGTACAGCGGTGTTCCTGTTTGACATGGATGAAGCATTCATGTTCCGATACGCGAGCCGCATCGATGTAATCCGCGACCGGCGTACATTTTCAGATTGTATCCGGAGGAGTATGGCCCTCGTCTGTTTGAGCTGCTCGGCTGGGAGGGAGGCAGAGGCGTTAAACGCTTTGAGCACACTGCTATGACAGAAGGCGCCCCCGTGCTTTCTGTTCGGGATCTGCACTTTCCGCATTGCCGCCGATGACGTTTGATATCAGGCGCGGCAGATTGCTTTCTGCGCGATGAAAAACAACACCGGCCGCCGCCTGCATGAATGCTTTCTGGCGATCGCGGCTGGACGAGCGGCTTTTTCGCTCAACGGCCGCCTGTACCAGCCCGGCGATCTCGGCCGCGTCATCGGCAGCGAGATCGGCATTCAGATTGAGCGACCCGACCGCCCCGGCGGCGTGCTGTTCGACAACATGACCGCGCTCGACAATCTGTGCACCAGCCTTATCCCCAAGGCCGGACAGCATATCATCCGCAAAAAAATTGTATCCAACATTTTATCCGAGGCTTTGCGCTGGTTTCCGAAGGAAATGCTGCTGCAGCCACTGAGCAGCTGGTCCTACCCTGAACGGCTTCGATTTTCGTATTATCGGTGGTATCTGCTTAATCCGCGCCTGCTTATCTGTTTTTTCCCGTTCGCCGGACAGGAGTCCACACATCACAAGATGATCATTGATCTGCTCGTACTGTGTGCTCAGCGCGGCATGGCTGTATGGATCATTTCCTCAGGCATCGATGCCATTTGTGAAAAAACGGATAATGAAGAATTTCTTCGCCTTCTGCACTATCTCAATAAATGATGAGACCACAGTCGGTTTCGGGATAGAAACCGAAAAAATACTGAGATTGTCAAAGAAACAGGACTCCGAGGAGTCCTGTTTTTTCAGTTATAGCCTGATATCTGTGTTGTACTGCTTACTTGCCCTGATACATACGGTACAGGAACGTGACGATCTGTGCTCGGGTACAGCTGCTGTCCGGGCCAAACAGGCTGCTGCTGATACCGTTGGTAATGCCATTGTCAACCGCCCACTTGACCGCACTTGCGTAATATGCGTTCACGTCTACGTCAGCGAAATTGCTGTTGCCCGAAGCGGTATTTGTCCCGGCTGCGCGAGACAGGATCGTTACGCCATGTGCGCGCGTGCAGGTCTCATCCGGGCCGAAGGTGGTATCGGTCGTACCGTTTGTGATGCCGTTCTCAACTGCCCATGCAACTGCCTTGGCGTAGTATGCATCTGCCGGAACATCCGCGAAGCTGCTCAGCGCCTTCGGTTCAGGCGAACCTGCCGCGCGCCACAGGAAGGTTACGATCTGTGCTCCGGGTGCAGGCAGCGTTCGGAGCGAACAGCGTGTCGCTCATACCTCCGGTAATGCCCTTCTGCGCCGCCCAGAGGACTGCGTCATAGTAGTAATCCTCCGCGTGCACGTCGGTGAAGAAGTTGAGCATGGTGTTGTCATCCATAAAGACTGCCTTCACCGTGACCTTGCCCGCCGGCATGACAAAGGTGTACTTTCCGCCGCCCTTGTCGGTCAGTTCGAGCGCCTTGCCGTCCTTGTCCAGCACGGTCAGGCTTTCGAGGGTGTAGCCCTTGTCGGGGGTTGCCGTGATGGTCACAGTGTCGCCCTTGGACGCGGATTTGGGAGATACGGCGATAGTGCCGTGCTTTACATCATCTACAGATACCGAATAGCTGGGTGCGGAGAAGCCGCCGCCTCCTCCGCCGCCGGAGGACGAACGTCTGGTAAAGGTTACTGCGGCAACGGCACTGTCATTCATATCCGCCTTGACCGCAATCGCCTTGATCGTGGTGGTAGAGGTCAGGCTGATCGCACCGCTGTAAGCCGTGCCGCTGCTGGTCGGCATTGTGCCATCCGTCGTGTAATAAATGGAAGCACCGGGTGTTGCGCAGGAAATCTCCACCGTCTGCGTACCGCGGAAGCTGGTCGTGCCGTCCGGCTTGAAGACCGGCGCTACAACGGTCAGCTTTGGAGCGGTCTGCGTGCTGCTGGTCACCGCACTTGCCTTTTGCGTATCGGTTCCCGGGATTCGCACATAGCCGGTATATTCCGTGTTCGGCGCACAGTCCGTCTTGGTGTTGACTGCGGAATACTGTTTCCCGTCGAAGCTGTACTCCGCGTTTTCTACCTCCGGAATGGTTGCTGTGAAGGTCTTTTGGTCCTCATTGAGTGCAAAACCAAAGGGTAAATGCAGCCGGAGCCGCAGGACCGTCTGCTTTTCGACCACCTGGTAACAGCAGTCATCGAACCGAGTTCCGCACTGCTCTTTACCACCACGGTGATCGTCTTGCCGATATCGTCCGCAGTCAGCGTGTACTTGTCGGTATCGGTTGCGATCGGCGCGTTTTCACCGCTGCGATACCACTTATAGGTCAAGGTGCCGGAGTTATTCGTATCGGTCAGCGTTGCCGTCAGTTCCTGTCCAAACTTCGCAGCACCGTTGATCTCGAGCGTTCCAGTGAGCGCCGTGCCTTTCTGCATCTGCAGGTTTTGCTCTCCTCATCATAGACTACGGCATAACCAGCCATATCCGAGTGGAAAAAGCGGCTGTTATCCGTGTCGCAGGCTTCAGACAGGGTATACGGTGCTTTGTCGGTCTCCAAAGGAGATATGGTAATGCCGATGTTAGTGTCGGGTGCCATATTTTCATCCAGAACAGCAGTAGAGAAAACATAGCCGCTCGTCCGCTGGAATGCAAAGCAGAAGTTTCCCTTTGTATTGCCGGTTATCTTGCCGCCGGACAAGGCAGTTGCCGGTGTTTTATTCGTCATCCATACGCCATAGCCGCTGTTGCCGGTAATTTCGCCGCCACTGATGGTAAGATCGCTCCAAATCACATCTATACCATGCGCCACATTGTCATTTCCGACAGCGGTGTTATTGCAGATTTTTCCCCCATAGATATTAACATTATTGTAGGTTGCATCAATCGCGGCGGTATTGTGCTGACCTTTATACGGCGTCATTTTGTTGCCGCTGATTTCACCGCCATACATATTAAATACACCCGGAACATTAGGCTGCCCCTTATAAAGTCCGCTGGCGCTGGAGCTGTCTACATCAATAACCGACTGTGCATTTGTCGTACAGTTCGTAATCTTACCGCCGTACATATTAAATGTACCGCCATACAGCTTTACTGCGCCTGGATAGGCAGTATTATCCGGCACCTCGCTGCTGCCGCCGCCGCTGATTTCGCCGCCAAAGAGATTGAGCGTGCTGTTCCGCAGGCATTGGAACAGTGCCGAATACGATTTCCCGTCATCCGAAATCTGAACGATCTTGCCGTTTTGTCCCTTCGAGCAGTCGCAGATAGAGAAGCTGGCGTCGTCTCTCAGATAAATACGGCAAAGACCTGCTGTATCGGTCGTCCGAGGCCTGTATTTCAGCGTATGACCGTTCAGGCAGATCTTCACGTCTCCGGTGACGACGATCTTTCTTGAATAGGCACTATTGGCAAGGATTGTATCCTTGGTCAGGTAATAGTTCCCGGTTCTATCCATTCTTCGGTTCCGTGAGTCTCTGTATGGATATACTCGACCGGTGTCCAGGCTATATTTTCGTGATTTTCTGCATGATCCGGAGCCGTGCAGGCTGCACCGTCTCCGCATATCGGATGAATGCCGCCCTGGTGTTTGGCGCTTTCACGCACGAAAAGAGCTGTTCTCCGTTATACCACGCGCTCCAGGTTTCCCTGGTCGTATTTTGCTCCGCTGGGTGCCGGGAAATGACCGGCATCCTCCTCATCGTACCGATGCAGTGGAAACCGTATCGGGGGATTCCATTCCAGCAAAGTTGATCTGATAGGTCGTATTTTCAGCTAAGCCGCCTTCTCCTACATCAATACCGTCGATATCTAAGTGAACCAAGTAGATATCGCCAAGGATCGGTGCACCGGAAAGGCACATACGGCCATACCTATACAAAGCAACATCGCTGCCATTCTTGGCCGTGTTTCCAGTGATTTTTCCGCCGTACATATTGAAGATAGAACCTTTATCTTCAACGCAGACACCGCCGCCATAGGCATAAGATCCGACGTTACAAGTATTACCGGAAATTTCACCGCCATACATATTGAAAGTACCCTCGCGCCTTACCCGAACGCCGCCTCCATAAGCAAAATCAGTAGTTTTATTGTTGTTTCCGGTAATTTTACCGCCGTACATATTAAAGACCGCTGTGCTTGCATATACATCTACACCATTGCGGGTAGAACCGGTGATTTTACCGGTCTGTTTTTTCGAGCAGTCACAAATGGTGAAATTTGTATCGCTGGCAATCCAAATACCGTCCAATGTGCTGTTCTGTCCTTTTTTCTCAAAAGTAATGCTATGACCGTTCAGACACAGTACAATACTTGCATCACACCTCCAAGACTCGTCAAAAACAACATTATCTGTTAGATAGTAATGTCCGTTCGCTTGTGTATCCCACAGATCACTCTCACTGCCAATCGGCTTCCAGTCCGTGATAACCTCGTGGCTATCATGATTCGGGTCTGTGCAGGCGTCCCCGCTGCCGCAAATCGGATGAGCGTGTTCTGCGGCAACAGCCTGAGCATCAACAGCATCCGCGTCAATGTCCTGTGCGTCCACATCCACAGCATCGCTATCAACAACTGTGTCTTCAACGATGGCATCCTCGACGACAGCGTCATTGTCAGTCGTATTTTCAATAATCTCGGTATCGACCTTCTCAACGGCAGTGTTCCGGAGCGCATCTTCACTGCCGTCCGGCTCCTCCGCCAGCGCTGCCACCGGCAGCATACTCAGACACAGCAGCACAGACAATCCTGCGCTCAACCCTCGCCGTCGTATCATCTGCTTTTTACTCATACCATTTTCCTCCTTCTCTGTGGTGTTCCTGCTCCGCCATGGACAGAAGCTCGTCGTGGCTCAGCTCTACGTCGCAGAAGCGGACAAAAATGCCGTTCGTCACCGCGCTGTTCCACACCTGCGGGTCGGAAAGTGACCGGAATCGGAATTTATCCAGATAGGGCTTCATATCCAGCAGCAAGCGGCTGCCGGAGATAAAATCGACCTGCAGAACGTGGTCGGTCAGCGGTTTGACTGACTGAATGTATTTCCGGTCCAAATGCGTACCTCCTCTCGCCTACACAAAATAAAAGGTTCACCGTACCTATAGGATACGGTGAACCTTTCAAAAAAAAAACCATTCACAAGTTGTTAGTTTTTATCCGCAAGCAGGTCGAGCAGCATTGGACTTTATGTTGAGCGTCAATACGGCCTGCTATGTGATTTCTGTTCGTCGATTCGGGAGTTTGCCCGTCATTTTTTTGCTGACCCTCGGCTTCTTTGTTGCTGCCCATATCGAACGCACTGCAAAAAACCGGTTGCGGCTTAATGCGCAACCTGGTTTTTCTTTCCTCATATCCAGCAAGAATTACTTGTTCTTATTCTTAATGTACTCGTCCGTCGCAGCCGCAGCGCGCTTGCCTGCGCCCATTGCGATGAAACATACGGTATGCAGCGCAATTATCTGGATATCTGCCAGATGCTTGTTGTAGATGAAGGCGAACTGTCGGTCACCTACCGCGGTGAAACACGCACCGCCGGTCCCGGCAGCCTGATCCTGCTTGACTGCAGAGAACCGCACAGCTATCACGCCCTCACACCGATCCGCATGCGCTGGTTCCACTTTGCAGGCAGCAGCAGCACGGCCTATACACATCTTATTCTCAATACGCACGGGTTCATCCTGCCCACCGGAAGCAATGCCGAGATTGAGGAATGTGTCCGCCGCATCATGGTCTCGGTGCACCAGAACCAGCCCAATCCGCATATTATTTCCCTGACGATCAACAAGCTGCTCGTTCTGCTCGTGCTCGTGCTCGGAGAAAAGAAAAAAAGCGATCTCGAGATCGCCATTCAGGACTCGGCCGACTATATGACGTACAATTACGCGGATAAGTCGCTCTCCATCGAGCACCTGTCGCAGCGCGCTGCGCTCAGCACCTGCTACTATATGCGTAAGTTTAAGGAGTACCAGTCGGCAACACCGCATCAGTTTTTGCAGACTGTGCGTCTGAGCGCCGCCAAACAGCAGCTGCTCACCACCTCGCAGAGTATTGAGACCATCGCAGATAACTGCGGTTTCTCCAGTGCTTCGCACTTCATTATGGCCTTCCGTAAGAGCACCGGCATTACCCCGCATCAGTACCGCACCCAGTGGAAATAAAAAGCACACTCGCAGTCCTGCGCGCACCGGATTGAACGGTGATATTCATCAGATTGCTGCACGAAATGTCGTTTTTATGACACGAATTGTATGGCTGTCCCGTTGCACACCTATACAGCTTATGGTACAATAATTAAGAACTCAGGCACAGTGCCTGAGAAATAGACAAACCCGTCGAAAGACGGGGACGCAAAGCCAGAAGGGTCTAAAGCGGCAAAAGCCGCAATGATAGCTGGTTGCAAGCATCAGCGAAGACGCTGTTAACCTCTTCTGCGCTTTATTTGGCAGAAGGAGGTGTACGCCGTGAAAAAGAACTTGACAGACCGATTCGCGGTGCAATACACTGCTCACAAAGCAGAGCAAGTAAAACTCTACCCTTTTGTGCTGTTCCAAAAAGATATGAAAACGCTTTTAAATCATGGGTAGCCATGTCTTGAAAGCGTTTTTTATATTGATGCCGTTAAGGCTGATAAAATAAGGAGGAAAAGTTATGAAAAAACGATTGTTATCGGCAATATTGTCATTTTGCATGCTGTTGACAATGGCGCCGACGGTCGCATTTGCGGCAGAAGATGATGAAGCCGCACCTCAAAACAACTCTGTCCTGAAGGGCAGCTGCGGCGCAGAGGGCAATGAGGGTAGCGTCCAGTGGGCGCTGACTGATGACGATGGGGACGGTTCCTATACCCTGACCATCTCCGGTTCTGGCGCTATGGCGGATTATTATGCTCAGTACGTGCAGCGTAAGGACGAGTTTACCGGCGATATCGCGCCTTGGCGCAGAGCACTGCTTTCCGATACAAACGCTGAACGTACAACGGAGGAAGTCGTTCCGATTACAGAAGTTGTAATCGGTGACGGCGTGACCCGTATCGGTTCTGGTGCGTTTGCCTACACCGAATTGACGGGAACTGTGACCTTTAGCAAAAATGTCACTTCTTATGGTGATGGTGTTTTTGCAAGAGATACCTCAATTACAGCTGTCGATTGGACAAACTTCAAGCCCACGGAGAAGATCACAGACGGATGGGCTACGTCCTACACGGAAGAGCACATTGCAATACCGTATGCATTTTTTGATGGATGCAGCAGCTTAGCTACCAGCATCATTGATGGGACAGAATATTCAGGGAAATTGGTTCTGCCGGATAATGTTGATGCCATTTATGTCGCTGCGTTCCGCGGCACGGCATTCAGCACGGTTGACTTTTCTGATGGGTTATCCCGCATTCGGGCGGTTGGTTCCTATGCAATTACCAAGCTTGCAAACATGACCGAGTTTACCTATCCAGGAAACGTAGATTTCTATGGCGTGAATGACGAAGGACAAAACAATGTTATTCAAGGGGGCGGCATCGAAAAGCTCACCATCGCAAAGGATGTAACTGAACTGCCAGCTAGCTTTTGTACTAATACAGAAAATCTGACTGCTATAGAATTTGAATCAGGGTCTCAACTAACGAAAATAGGGAAAATGGCATTCTATGGCACCCAAGCGTTGAAAAGCATTGACATCCCCTCGACTGTAACCTCTATTGGCGAATCCGCTTTTGCGGATTGCTTCAGCCTTGAGAAAATCGAGTTGGGACAGATTGAGTCCTTTGGACAGAATACGTTTGCGAGATGCTCTTCTTTGGAAACGGCTAAGATTCAGGGAAGCTCTGATGTTGCATATCCGAGCAATATGTTTGGCACGTGGGGCTCTGGACACAGTGCGGCACCGTTGAAAACGCTGGAAATTGGCGCCGGTAAAATTCAGTTTAGTCTGAGTAATAAGCAAAAGGACAGCATTGAGACCATTGTTTTGGGCGATGGAGTAACAGAGATCCCCAACAAGTTTGCAGCTAACTGTACGAAGTTGACAAGTGTTTCTCTGCCGGACGCCTTGACCTCAGTGCCTGCCAATGCATTTCAAGGCTGCTCGTCGCTTAAGAAAGTAGGTATTTCTGAAAACTCGAAGTTGCAGTCTATCGGCAGCGGTGCATTTGTGAATAGTGCCTTAACTCAAATTTATATCCCTAAAGGTGTCACATCCATTGGCACAGGTGCATTCAACAGAACACCCATTACAGTATTTGATATGAGTGATGTGCTTGCTGGAAGCATGGAAGTTGGTGATTATGCAATTAACAACTGGTATGCTTCGAATGAGAAGAAGCCCGATTGGAAAGACAACTTCAAATATATCTATGTAAGTAATAGCGGTGTCGCAAATTCTGTGAAAGCAAAACCAGTAACTGCAACCATGCGTTCTTTGTGACCAACGGCGGAAGCGTAGACGCAACGAAAACTGGTTTTGATGCTGTATACCGCACAGGCTATACCGCCGAGTGGTATGACAATGAAACCTGTACTGGAAGCCCGGTTACAGGGAATCCGGTAACTGGAAAGACTTACTATGCCAAGTGGATCAAGAGCAGCAATGTTACATTGACTTCTGACCCCGCGGCAGAAAATGGCAAAGTCAGCGCAGCCTACAACCCCTAACGGCTCCGTTACCCTGTCGGTGCAGAAGCCGGGTGCAAACTGGCTCTACTACATGGATGAAGGACGGCGAGCAAATCCCCGCCGCTGGAAACAGTCTGACGTATACCCCCGCTGAGAGTGGCACCTATACCGTCAAGGTAATGGCGGATGGCAGCAGCACGGATGTCTGGACAAGCAACGCAGTCAATGTGACCATCACCAAGGCCGATGTGACAAATACCGCGAAAGGGAACGCACATCACACCTTTGGTACTACCTATGATGTAAGAAATCTGTTCAATATTGATCCCAATGCCGGTGAAGCCACTTATGCACTGGTTGAGAATCCGGATGAGAATGCAGGCGCAGCTACACTTGAGGGCAATATCCTGACCATTACTAAGGCGGGCGTCATCAAGGTCAGCCTGACTACGGCGGAGACTGATAATTATAATGCGGGTTCCGCTGTCACTGCTACGCTGATTGTCGATAAGGCCGCCCCCACCATCGACATCACCGCCGACCAGACCTCCCTCACCGGCTCCGGCACCGTGAAGCTGACTGTCACCTCCAATGGCGTCCCCGAAGCGGGTACTGTGGCTGTGACCTGCGACGGCATCACCGTCACCAAGAACACAGACGGTACATTCACCGCAGCGCTCCCCAACGAGACCAAGACCTATACATTTACGGCCAGCTACGATGGTGACGCGAACCACGAAAAGGCTTCGGACACCTGCGTCGTTTCCGTAACCTACAAGGGCAGCTCTCACCACTCTTCCAGTTCTTCCTCTTCCAGCACCTCCAACACCGTTTCTGCATCCACTGCATCGAACGGCAAGGTCGCTCTGAATAAGAACACGGCGAAAAAGGGCGATACGGTTACCGTAACCGTCACCCCGGATGCAGGCTATCAGCTCGACAAGCTGACCGTTACCGACGCAAAGGGCAAAACCGTTGACGTCACCAAGAAGTCCGACGGCAAGTACACCTTCACCATGCCGGACAGCAAGGTAACGATCACCCCGACCTTCAGCAAAATTGAGGACACCAAGCCCTCGAAGAACGGCTTTGATGACGTTGCTTCCTCCGATTGGTTCGCTGACGCGGTCAAGTACGTCACCGACAAGGGCCTGATGAACGGCACCGACGATAACCAGTTCTCCCCGAATGCGTCCACCACCCGCGGTATGCTGATGACGGTTCTCGCGCGCTACGCAGGCGAGGACACCACCGGCGGCGCTACCTGGTACGAGAAGGGCATGAATTGGGCGAAGGCTAAGGGCGTGTCCGACGGCACCAACCCGAACGCCAACATCACCCGCGAACAGCTTGTCACCATGCTGTATCGCTACGCAGGCTCTCCGAAGGCAGACGGTAAGCTCGACAGCTTCTCTGATGCAGCTTCCATCAGCACCTATGCAGCAGATGCAATGCAGTGGGCAGTTGCCAACGGCATCGTCAACGGCTCCAATGGCAAGCTGAACCCGCAGAATAGCGCAACCCGCGCAGAGGTTGCCGCAATCCTCATGCGTTTCTGCGAGATGAGCAAGTAAAAAATTAAATCTTTCGGCATAAGACAGCCGGGACTCTCAATTACGGGAGCCCCGGCTGCTGTGTTATGTGGATTTTGCGTGCAGCGAAGGTAACCGTCAAACCTCCCGCAGCTTCCCCCACATGAGATAATAGAAGCAGCAGGAAGTTTCGGAACGAGCCGAAACGTCCCGGCACTGTTTCGGGAGGGATGGCATGACATCAATAGAACTACATCGACACTTGTCCTTCGACTTTCTCTTTTCATCCTTCATTTTTATAGTATATATTTCACGATATGTCGGATTTGGAAAACTGCGGCCGCCTTTTTGCGTAATTTGAGATAGAAAAACTCCTGACCCATAAAGAGTCAGGAGTCCTTTAAACGTCAGTCGTGTACGTCTGCTTGCGGCTGGACGGTTTATCCGGAATGCTGAGTTTCAGCCTACCCTGCTCAACCAGCGGCTGAATGTAGCGCTTGTTGGCATGGTACACGGTTCCAATGCCAAGGAAATCTGCAATTTCCTTGCGGGTGCGCGGTGTGCGGCAGAATTGCAGAAGTGCAGCTGTTTTGTCTGCTGTATGGCTTGTGATAACCGGGTTCTCCGGTTCAGCAGGATGATTGTACAGTACAACGACAAACTCATTCTGTCGGTTGATGAATACCGGAGCAGGAAGTCCTGCTTCCTGCATAGCGCGGCGCATAGTCGGGATGCCGGAATAACGGTGCTCTGCATCTGTCAGGCTTTCGGTCATAACGGCGAGGACCGGATTGCGGGCATCGGGGTGTGCAAAACCGAGATCTTCGACCGACATACGGCCATACAGGGAACCTGGGCTGTGAATTTCCAGCCGATCGCTGAAAAAGTCAATTTGAATGGGCGTGCCCTCGGTGTAAATACTGTAATCGCGGTGAATAAGCGCATTCAGCACGGCTTCGCGTATCGCGCTGACCGGATATTCGGTTTTGTCACATCGCTTGCCGGTTTCTGAGTCGATGATCGTAGCGGTTTTCATGTTGCGCATACAGAATGCCATCGCCTCGGAAAACATGTTGGCGATCGTGCCTCCATACGCTTGTTGTCGAGAAAACGTGCTCCGCTGTCGGCAGTATCACCCAATTTCCGTGCCGGGAACGACAATGCCGGTAATACCAAGCTCGGGCAGAAAACCTTTGCGGATAAACGCAGAAATTCAGCAGACCAGCGATAGTCGGTACACCGTTGCTCGGTGATCGACAGCATTTCCATAGCCTGTACATCGTTCATCTGCGCTGAACTGCGGACGCGATATACGGCGTTCCGGTCAGAAAAGGTTCAGCAGGTCTCTTTGTCGAGAAAATCTATCGTTGCACGCTCAATAACGCGCTCATCATCGTGCATATGGTTGCGGTATGCCTCAAAACAGTAGATTTCGTAGTCGGTCATATGACGGTCGGCATCGCCCACACGCACATAAGAGCCGTTTTGAATGCCAGCACCGATGTAGTAACACGGACGCTCGGCGTAGGCAATTGACGGAATCTCTGCCGAACAAATCCACACGCCTTCGTATTCAGCGGTGGTAAACAGAGCACGAACCGGCGGCTGCATTTGATTGCACTGCTCGGTTACTTTTTTCTGCAAATCCTGCAAATCATACACGCCGACTGCTGTGAAATGTTCGTTTTCATCCAGTCCAAACAGGAGAATACCGCCGCTGTTCTGGTTGGAAAAGCTGGAAAGCGTATCGCGCAGCTTGCTTGGACAGCCGCGATGCGCAGCTTTCACTTCAACAGTTTGCGCTTCGGCCTGCTGTGCCTGCACACGTTTTGCAAGTTCAATCAAATCTTCCATCTGCATTTTGAAAATCACCACCTTTATTTATATTATACGTCAAATTTTCAAAATGTAAATCTGAATTTTGAAAATCTGTTCGATGATTTTTGATAATATGCCTATTGAACTTCCAACAACTCCATAAAAATCTGCTCTCTGATTTAGTCCAACTACTCCAGCAAGTCAGGTCCTGCCATTCGATACTTCCTGAGCGGCAGAAGCCTGTCGTTTTGCGCATGAACCGCACTTATCTATTCTAACCTTTTTACACTTTCTATCATTTACAATGCCATATTCAGACCTAAACTATCCTGTTAAGGCATTTGTGAAGGAAATCAGTCATATTGAAAAATGTAATTTATTTTGGGAAAATATTCACTATTCGGCATTATCTTTTTACATTCCTATAACATATTGATAATCTTAGTACGTTGGAGGTTATCTCTATGGATATGAAAAGACACTTGAAATCTGCACTGAAGCAGCTCGGTTTCGACAAGCCTCGCAAGGCACAGATTATTCCGATGAATACGCTTGATGCTGAACAAGACGCAATCGTCATTGCTGCCACGGGTTCCGGCAAACAGGTCATCTATGAAACGGTTGGACTGGCTCATTCCGACAAGCTGACTATCGTCATCGAACCTTTGCTTGCGCTAATATACAATCAGGTACAGACATTACAGGCTCAGGGTATTCCTGCCGATTATATTGATATGACCCGCTCGAAAGAGGATATCGCTAAGATACTGAACAAGGTACGCAAGGGCAAGCTGAACTTTCTCTATGTCACACCAGAGCGACTGCAAAATCGTTCATTTATTGAAACTATGCAGCATTCGGATATCTTCATGGTTGTTGTAGATGAATGCCACTCCATTATGGAATGGGGTTATACGTTCCGTGACGCTTATCTGCACATTGGCGAATTCATCAATCACCTGAAACATAAGTTGGTTATCTGTGCCTGCTCTGCGACGATACCGGCAGACTCTATGGATATTATTCGTGATAGTCTGCATATGGACAAGCCTGTTATTCTCCGCAGTGATTTGCGACGTGATAATCTTTATTCCTGCTCAAGAAGGATGTTACCCAGCAAGAAAACACTGGAGGAACGGCTGGAATTCCGTATCAAGAAGCTCTGCAAGCTAATTGATAAGTATCACAAAGATGGCTCGGTGCTGATCTTTGCGCAGACGACTACATATGTAGATGCGCTGTACAACATTCTGGGAGAAATATACCCCGGCGATGTTACCCGCTATCACTCACGAATCAAGCCGGAACGCTGCAAGAAACAACTGCTGTTCGACTTCCTGCAAGGCACAAGAAAGATTATGATTGCAACTTCCGCGTTCTCGATGGGTATTGATGTTCCCGATATTGAACTTGTCGTACACTTCAACGCACCGATCAGCATGACGGATTATTCAGCAGATTGGCCGAGCGGGACGCGACGGACGCAAGGCGCACTGCGTTCTCTTCTACGATCAGAACGGCGATGATGACGCTATCTCAAACAGCTTTATCAAGAAGGCGAAAAAGCAGTCACCTAAAGCCGCGAAAGTAATAAAGACAAAGCTGAGCCAGGTACACAACTTCATTCATAGCGATAATTGCATGGTATGCGATATTCTCAAATACCAAGGCCAGCATGAAACGAAAACCTGCAGGCGCTGCACAGTCTGTGCTCAGAAACGGAGGAACAGCAAATGATTATGAATGAATCTGGTATTCACACATTTTCGCTGAAATTGCAATGCAAATATTCAGAGATTCAGAATATTATCGAACAAAACGAGTGTATTCGCACCGGCAAAGGGAAATTAGGTCTTTCGTCGTATTACCAGATGCCACAGTTCAAGGACATTGGTGTTGAGGTACAGCTTGGCCAGTCTGTTTCGCATCCGTGCTGGTTGGTACTGATTGTTAACCCGTCCTCCCTGTTCGCCGGTACATATAAACCGACCGCATTATTTCAGGCTGACAAAGAGTCTGTTCAGCAGGTAAAGCACCGTCTGCGGAATATTCTTGATAAAATCGGCGTTGACCGGCGGCTCAAGGAGTTCAAGCTGTCGAGGTGTGATTTGACATGCAATCTATATTATGAACGCAAAGTGGATGTTCAAGATCGTTTGGATATTTTCAAGAAATCCTTTTCTATCCCCCATTACAACACGGTTAAGTTCGGTAAATATTCAAATTCCGGTGAGAAATTCAAGGGTGCCAATAAGCATTCGTGGACAATCGAGAATAAGTCTAAAAGCTGTGCTTTCTCGGTTTATGATAAATCGTATGAACTCGAAAAACGGCATGATATCAAGATTGGTGAGCATATTCTGCGGCTGGAATTGCGGTTTGAGCGCTCAAAATCACTAAACTGACCAAGTCTAAAGACTGGGAAAGTCAGCTGATCGAACTTGGCTCGCAGGTAGAAAATCAGCAGCATAAGTTTCTCCACCGGCTGCATATGATGCACTTTGACCCGGTTTCGCTTCCCAAGCTGCTGGACTGTATCAATGCCTCCAAGTACCGCGAAAAGACGAAAAAGAAGCTGCGCCGTATCGCGAAAAAGGCGAACGGCTGCGTTTCGCCTCGCAGTCCGTCAGAAGGATTGTAGGATTAGGAAATCTGAGTTTATTAAATTGTTGGGGAAGTTTGAGGAGATGGGGGTGGGATATATTTCATTCAAGTCATAAATCTATTCCTTATCAATACATGCCGGCAATTTTTCTCTTTTGTCATCATTTGCAATCTTCTTTCTAATGGCCTGTTACAGGGTATTTGTGCCTGCTTGAACAGTGCGATTTGACAATCAATCGCCAATATTAGAATAAACATACATGAATTATAGTGAAATGCGTTTTTCACCTATGTTAATGGAGGTTTTGCTATGTCGAACGATGAAATCCTGACCGTCAAAGAGACGGCTGCCCTGCTCAAGACAACGCGCCAGCAGGTCCGCAAGATGATCGCAAACGAAGAACTCCCTGCCGTGAAAGTTGGCAGGGAGTGGCGAGTGTTGAAAGCTGGGATTATGGAGTTTTTCGAGATGAATCTGTAGATTGTAAATTAGATGTTATAGTATGTCAAAAGGAAACTCCCTGCCAGAAAGCAGGGAGTTCATTTGACGGACTAGAAGTTAATAGATATGTATTATTTCCCGTAAATGCGGCGGATTTCATTAGCGCTGTCTCTGTAGAAGTATATGGTATCTGAATTAGCTGCCCACAATGAATAGTCCTGATAATCATATCTTCCAAGCGAATATCCGTCATTACTAAGGATATCCTGAGAATTTACTAAGCGGCGGAACGAGAGATTACCCGAACCGGATGTCGGAATGGTTGCGCAATAGAGTGCAGATTCTTTGCTATTCCAGAAATAGAAATTATTCTTCCATGCGCCAGCAGGAGCAAATCCCACATCATCTAAGTCATAGCTCTGATTAGTATTCATATTCCAGAGTGTTGCGTCCGAATAGCCAACCATACACCAGACTGAATTGTTAAATGTTCCGATACTGTATATACCGCTTTGGAGGTAGCTGTCATAGAGCGTAGTTATACGTTTATTTGTCAAATCCCATCGGAGTATTTCCGGAGTCCAATAAGATTCGTGTACTGAATCATATCCAGAAGAATAATAAATATAATCTCCGGATTTCAAAATAATTTCGCCGTTGGGTAACGCTGTGTCAGAATCCCAAAGACCTGAGTCAAAAAATACAGAAACCGGTTCGTCGGAGGCGGATATGTCATATGCAGCCACTACAAACAAATCATCATCAAGGCGATAGTCTTTGATGCCACTCCATACAATGGCATAGACATCGCCAGATTCAGTATCTGCTGCGATACCTGCAAGCGTAAAATTATCAAAATCTACGCTTCCGGATTCTTCGACTTTCTGTGCACAATCGCCTGCCGATATGGTTCTTTGGCCATCATAATGCTTAGATTCCGGTTGGCTTAGGATCTCATCTGCGCTTGCCGTATAGCTGATATCTTCTGCGCGGAAAACAGCAGCGCTCTGTCCGGCACGGAAGACCTGATTATCGGCAACATAATACAGGCTTTCATCTGCTGCACAGACCATTTGCGTAACATTATTCGCGTAGGCAACGGTATCCGTATAGTAATGGCTGGGAGTCAACTTTACATCAGGATAAAAAGCACGTTTCAGCATGGTGCAGGCTTCTGCACGCGTCAGCGTAGCATTGGGTCGGAAAGTAGAGTCTTCGTAACCGTTGATGATGCCCTTTTCAATAGCAACCGCCACAAATTCTGCAGACTCAGACGGAATGGAAGCCCAATCCTTAAAGCGCTTGCGCAGAGCAGAAGTATCCGTCGAGGTCGTATCAACGTACATCGCACCAACGACCATCTGAGCAAACTCTGCACGAGTAATCTGTGTATTAGGCTGAAATTGACCATTCTTATTTGGCGTCTCTGGCAAAACAGCAATATACTTCTTAGCCCAATGCATGTTGATATCGGTTAAATTGGTATCAACGGTGGCGCTTGGCTGAATGTCGGCGGATAAGCAGATCAGCTTGGCTGCTTCTGCCTTTGTCAGAGATTTATTAGGCGCAAACGTACCGTTGCTGTATCCGTTGATAATATTGCGCTGGCAAAGAATATCAATATATCCTTTGGCCCAATGGTTTTTCAAATCCTTGAATTGATCCGCTGATACCGCTCCGGCACCGACACAGAACAGCTGCAGCAGTAAACATAGCGATAGGATAGCTGATAAGAATTTTTTCACTTTACTCACCTCGTATAAATATTATTTTTTCTTCATTGCAGCAACATGTTCTTCCTCCGTCTTAGACAAGCGACTGCAAATGACCCACGATATTATAGTAGACGTAATGTAACCGGCACAATAACCGATTTCGTTGCTCTGCCGGAAGGTATACCACAAGCTGGCACCATAACGGCAAAAAGTCAGCCAGATATTATCCCACAGGGCCTTGACCCATCCGAACAACATCCAGAAGATATGCCCGTCAAGTGTCCCGTGAAATCCGTCCAGATAATCTGCAAAAGCATTGAGAAACAGCGTCAGTACCGATTTGCCGAACACAGCCGCACCGTTTTTCAGACCTTCGACAATGCCAAGTGCACCGGATACAACATTATGATCGTGCAATAACAGCTCCTGTCCATGATATAGGACATGCATATCGTGCAGTTCCGGCGTTGCAGTAATCGGCAGGCAGGCACCGATTGCAATCATAGCAATCAGCAGAAGAATGGCTACAAAGTTGATGGAACGTATCTTTTTTAGTTCCTTTTTGTTTTCACATTCAAATATAAGTTTTCGGACTTTGACCTTCTCTTCTTCAGCAAGATCCAATGCCTCCAGACGATAACGAATATTGGCGCATTGCTGAGGACTTGGATTGTTATCCAGCCTTCTTTTCATATCGTTATAGATTTCCAAAACATCTTGTACAGTTTCTCGATTCGGATATACCTTCCCGAACAGAGTTCTCGCCTTTAAGTCATAATCTTCGCATATTTGATTCAATGCCATGGTATACGGTCGTTTTGCTTCTTCCATAACCGGTTCACCGTTGATTTGCTCCAAATTTTCGAGCTGCTGCCGAGCGGCTATACAATCTGGTTCATCTCGTAGTGTATGACTCTTGATCATCGATTCGATGTAATTCACTTGCGCTTGCATATGCTTGGCTTGCTCCTGCGTTTCGCATATATACGGCTTTGCTTTAGCAAGATCAAACCTTACGGAGCAAAGCGAATCGTGATACGCCTTTAAGACTTTCTTTGCACGCGTTTTCGTTGGAAAATCACCATAGAAATGGTATTTGTCCATATAGATTTGCATTTGTTTCAGAGATGCTCGGGCAGTCTCAACCGTGGAAACATCGAACTTCTTGCAGCATTCGTCTATGGCAAGTTCTTTCAAATGAGATATATTAATGCCCCAATAATCAGCGAATTGCTCCAACTCCCCCTTGGGATCAGCATAATAATCAATGATATACTGGTAAAAACCAATATGATAGGGGTTCATAGATAACCCTTTTAACAGCAGCTGCCATGCAGCATCTTTGTTGGCCATATACTGCTGTATATTGTGCAAAATACCATCACTAGTTGCTTGCAATGCTGAAGAGGCTCCCGTAAAGTAACTTGTTCCTAATTCCTCGTTCATACATGCAATCAATGCGGTATGGGTGAAAAATGCGGAACGATAAACTGCATAGGCGAGATTGCTGTGCGTTTGGGGATTGTGAAAGATCTGGTTTTTCTTGTTGCTTGCAGCAATAGACGAACCGAGTTTGCCTAATCCGTTGAATACCATATGTGCAGCGCCAAATGCAAGATTGACGGTTTCGGCCACTGCAATGCCTTTTGCAGCTCCGGCCAATCCGAAACCGCCGCCTTCCAAGCGACTGCGATTTTCGCGGCGTTGTTTTCGATAAGCATTTAACTGTGCTTGATTACATACGATTGCTGCGTATTGGTCGGCTACTACGTCAAATGCTTCATTCCAATAGTCGTAATAGTCTTGGTATCTAGCGATAAATTCGCTTACATCAATGTGTACGATACCGACCGAAATCAAGGCTTGTACACATGCATTCCATAGAGGCTGCATGCATTCTCCGAAAATATCTGAACCGTACTTGATCAAATCGTCCAGCGATTTACACCGATTAACGACACGACTCTCAAAATTCGCTTCTGCCTCATGGGCTAATCCACGAAATTGTTTTCGAATCGAGTTGTATGGAATCATATCCGGATCGACCGAAAATGTATGTCCCCAGAGAGTGAAGCGATTCTTTTGTTCCGCTTGGCGCTTAGATGGAATATGTGATAAATCAATCATGATTTTATCCTCTTTTTACGCGTAGTCGCCATTTCTCCATTTGCCGGAGTATGCAACAGAGCCGTCCTCGTTATATGCCGTTCCGGAACCATCGTATTTACCATTCTTCCAATGGCCTTCATACTGCACCTGCCCGTTGGAATAATACTTTGTACCTTCGCCATTAGGGTGAGACTTCTTACAGCTGCCTTCGTAGGTCAATCGGCCATATTCAAACAGTCGGCCTTTACCGTTATATTGGTCCTTGGAAAACTGGCCGGAATAGATAACGGGATAGTAGGAGCCAGCCCAATAATTTTTGAGTTCCGGATAACCGGATTCAGAAGTTAAAGTGAATTCGTTACCGCGTCCGCTTTTTGCACCGTTTTTCCATTCGCCTTCATAGGTCACATAATGGTCAAAGTAATCACTCAGCTTAGTAGCCAGTTCAGGTGAAATCTCGCCCTGCTGAACGGCATAGTCTACATTGCCGTTATCATTCAGCTTATCTGAGAACTGAATTCCGTAACCGCTGAATTTACCTTTGGAGAAGTTGCCGATATAGGTGTAATAGCTCATCGAATTATCATAGATCACACCGAATCCATCCGGCTTATTGTTCTTGAGTTCGCCAAAGTACTGCAGTGTAGATCCTCTAGAAGTGATTGAGTAGCAGAAACCAGTGAATAAATTTTTCCCTCGCTCAAGGGATTCGGACTCCTCGCTATTCACAAGGGCGTAACCTCGCTGCAGAGCTTGTTCACGCTGGCTGAATTTTTCGACATCCAACTGGAATTGATCGACATATTCATCGTGGAAAAGCATCGAAAAGCGTTCCTGATCCGCTGCAGGGATTTCGACATCCTGTGCCGAATGGGTGGTAATACCCAGTGAGTCACTAACTGAACATCCGGCTAGCAAAGTTATGGCCAATATGCACGTTATTATTTTTCTCCATTTCGTACTGTTCATTTTACGTTCCCCCTCGTGAGATCTATATGCTGTCACTAAATTTATATTAGCTTATAATTAAGCTATTAGCATAATTTGAGTATAGCACATACGACAAAATTTGTCACGAAAAAACGGTCTGATTTATTCAATCAGACCGTTTCGTTTCTCAAATTTTTGACTTGCTGTATCGTTGTTTCCAAAATCGAAAGCACTGCAGCGGCTTCTTCCTGTGTCAGCGATTGGAGCTGTTCAGAGAGCTTTTGCGTATAATAATCCCGACCGGATTTGGTTTCCAAACCAATCAGCTCGTCCGCCGAAACATCCAGCGCATTTACGAGCTTGATAAAGGTTTTAAGGCTCGGCATTTTGATACCGCGCTCGATTTCTCCCAGATAGACCAGTCCAATGTCTGCGGCCTCCGCCAGCGTTTCCAGTGTTTGTTTTCGTTCCTTTCGCAATGCGCGGATCTTCTGCCCCAGTTCCAGTTTGTTCACGCAAATAGCCTCCTAATTACGCTATTGTTTTAACTTATTCTCATTATATCTGTAAGTGAGAATAGGCAAAACACGCTTTAATTATACTTTTATGCTATTTGCGTAAATACAAAAATATATTTCTGTATGGTATGGAATACACAAGGTACATTACAGCTAATATCACGCCTATATGCGTGCAAAATCGAAACCCTTTGCAAGTGATTTCGCTTACTTTTCATCATGCCGAAGCACAGACACAAAGGCCGGAGAACCACCATTACTGGCAGTTCTCCGGCTGTATGGGGGAAGAAAAGGTGTCAAATGCGGCCCATAATGTAGTCTCGCAGGAAATGTGTACGCGCAGCGCTGGGGTCGTCCAGCATCCCGATGCGCTCACCCAGCTCCATACCGGCGCGGTTCACGCTGCTGTACGGTGTCCTCCCTCTCCTTCAGCTCTCTTTTGACAACAAACGAATTGCTCCCATCCGTAAAGATTGACCTGAAGTAGGGAGTACTGAAAAACGGGATTATGGAATTTTGGAGAAAAATACCCACATGCTTTTCATCCGCATCAGCTGTATTCCCCATAGAAATATGGCTGACATTTTCCGCCCGGATATGCTATACTGAAGATATTACATGCAAAAGAGGGAACAGAGTTATGCAGATTCAGCAGCTTACCTACTTTGTCGCCATTGCGGAGCAGGGCAGCATCAACAAGGCCGCGGAGAAGCTGTTTGTCACGCAGCCCAATCTGAGTAAGGCCATCAGCAATCTGGAAAACGAACTCAAGGTGCGCATCTTCAACCGCACGAACAAGGGCGTTGCGCTGACCGACGAGGGCAAAAAGCTCTATCAGTACGCGCGCACGATCATCAACCAGATGGAGCTCATTCAGGGCCTGTCGGAGAAGGAGCACGCGCCGGTGCTGTCCATCGCGTCCTATCCGATCATCACGATGGGACGTCTGATGGCAAAGTTCTACAACAATTACCACGATAACCGCGTAGCGCTCAAGCTGGTGGAAAACCGTTTGCAGCAGGTGATCGAGAGCGTGGAGCACGGCGAAGCGGAGATTGGTTTTGTGATGAGCAACAACGTGCAGGTGAAGGAGCTCAAGCACATGCTGAAGTTCAAAAACCTGCAATTTCACGCGCTGGGCACGGACACCTGGTATGCCAACATCGGGCCGAACCATCCGCTGTATCATGCGTCTGAGGTGACGATGGAGCAGCTCCTGCCCCATCCGTTCGTCCGCCTTCCGGACGATTATTTCTCCAATCTGAGCTTTTATCTGGAGATCGACGGCGCGGGCGTCAGGTATGCTTCGCGCGTCGTTTATGTCAACGACAGCGCGGCGATTTTGTCGCTGCTGCGCTCGACCGATGTGGTTCGCCTCGGTCCGGGACTGAGCGCACCTGACTTCGCGGAGTACGGCATCCGCACCATCCCGATCCGAAACTGTCAGGTGCAGATCAATGTGGGCTGGATCCAGCGCAGCCGCGAAATGCTGAGCACGGAAGCACAGGCATTTGTGAAGATGCTGGAGGAGCTTTACCCGAAGAATGAGAAATAAGACGTTTTGGTGGTTATAACAGACTATTCCGTTTTGTTATGACTGGGTTATAACAAAAGTGAAATGGACAAAAAAGTGCAGAATAGTATACTGAATAATGTCAAAGCAAAGGCGCTGTGATTTAGTCACAGCGCCTATTCTTTTGTCTGTTTTTCATGAAAAGCGGGCGTTAAACTGTACAGGAATACTATTCCGTCCCGGTTATAACGTCACTATAACTTTTATGATTTGGACAGGCATAACGAATTTATGATACGGTATAGACACAGAAAGGAATGAGGCTTATGACACCGATCAGCGCACTTGCGATTCTATTCTGCATCTATGCAGTCAGCGAGCTGATTGCGCAGAAAACCAAAGCAATATTCTCCACGGTGCTCAGCATTGCGATCCTGCTGCTTGCAGGCTTCTGGAGCGGCATCCTGCCGCGCACACTGATCGACGACGCGCAGATCACCGGGTTCGGCAACATCATTGCCGGCCTGCTCATCGTGTCACTCGGCACGACGATCGACTTCGCGGAGTTGCGTCGGCAGTGGAAGGTAGTCGTCACGGCGCTGTGCGGCGTGTGCGGCGCAGTTGCAGCAATCGTACTGATTGGACGGCCGTTCATCGGCAGCGAAATGGCGATCGCCGGCGCACCGATCTTCGCAGGCGGCAGCGCAGCAACGCTCATCATGACGAGCACGCCAAGGCGAGATGAACCCTCACGACGGCGGCGACGTTCTGCATCGTGCTTTACGTGACGCAGAAGTTCATCGGCGTACCGATCGCGTCCCTTCTGCTTCGCCGCACCGCAAAGCTCATCCGCGATGACGCGGTGCTCGTGGAGCAGTACAGCACTTTGCAGGAAGAAAACGCTGCGGCGCATCACGGTCCGCTCCACCTGCCGAAATGCTGCGAGCGTCCTTCGATGTACCTCGCCAAGCTAGCAGTCGTTGCGGTCATCGCGTACTATGCGTCCAAGCTGACCGGCGGCGCGATTCACTACTTCGTCATGTGCCTTATCATGGGAGCGGTGTTCTTCGCACTGGGCTTTCTCGATAAAAGCATCCTCGGAAAAACGCAGGCCTCCAGCCTGATCACGTTTTTCGTCACCATTCTGATCTTTTCCAATCTGGCGCAGACCACGCCGGAGCAGGTGCTGTCCGTTCTGCCTGCGCTGCTGACCGCAGCGGCCTGCGGCGTCTTCGGAACCATGGCGGCCGCGCTGCTGTGCGCCAAGCTGCTGCGCATCCCGATCAGCCTCGCGGCGGCCTACGGCATCAGCTGCACGTTCGGTTTCCCGACCACCATGCTCATTCCGCAGGAGGTCTCCGAGGCATTCGGACGAAACGAGAAGGAAAAGAAAGCAATTTTGAATTTCCTGCTGCCGAAAATGCTGACGGCAGGCTTCGTCACCGTTACCATCGTGTCCGTGCTCATTGCAGGCGCGGCGGTGAAAATGCTGTAAGCTGAGACCTGCAAAAACAGGTTTTCAATAAAGGAGGTACACAAAAATGGAGCAAATTTACACGCAGATCCGCCGGTACATCGACGAGAACCGACAGCCGATGCTGAATCTTTGGCGCGATCTGGTGAACACAGAAAGCGGCACCCTGCAGATTGACGGCGTGAATGCGGTATGCAGCATCCTGCGCCGCGAGATGGAGAACGCCGGCATCCACACCCGTGTCCGCGCCATTCAGAACTCCGGTGACATGCTCATCGGCGAATGGAACCCCGGCAGCTCTAAAGCGCCGCTTCTGCTCATCGGCCACATGGACACCGTATTCAAGGAAGGCGCGGCGAAAGAAAATCCGTTCCGCGTAGATGAAAACGGCATGGCGCACGGCCCCGGCGTGCTGGATATGAAGGCCGGTCTGGTCATGGCACTGTACACGGTCAAGGCACTCGACAGCGTGGACTGGAAGGAGCGTCCGATCAAGTTCATCTTCGCAAGCGACGAGGAAAACCTGCATATGCGTTCGGACGCGAAGGAGATCTTCGCAGAGGAGGCAGCAGGCGCGCTCGCGGCGTTCAACTTCGAGACCGGCTAAGCTGACAACTGTTTGTGGTCATCGCGCGGCGGCGGCCCGGTCAGCATCAGGATTCACGGCAGAGCATCCCACTCGGGCATTGCGCCGGAGAAGGGCCGCTCGGCGGTGCTCGAAGCAGCGCACAAGATCGTTGAGATCGAGTCGCAGAACGACATCATGCGCGGCAGATTGATGAACTGCGGCATGGTGGACGGCGGCATCGGTGAGAACACCATCCCCGACTCTTGCGAGGTGCGCATCGGCATCCGTTTCCCGAACGCGGAGGTGCGCGACGAAATTTTTGAAATCCTGCACCGCGCAACCAATCACAACTCGGTGCCGGATACGACGGCGGAGCTCGATCTGAGCCGTGTTATGCAGTGTATGGATACGACCGACGGCGTTATGGCGCTGTTCCATCATTTGCAGCGCACCGCACATGACTGCGGCTTCGGTGAGATCGGCTGCTTCCAGGTCGGCGGTCTGTCGGACTCCGGCATACGGTATGCGTGCGGCGTGCCGACGGTGTGCGGCATGGGCGTGCGCGGCGAGGGCAATCACACCCCGGACGAATATGCGGAAGTAGAATCGCTGTTTCAGCGCAGCGTGCTTGCGGCGTGCGCAGCGTATACGCTGAACGACGATTTTGCAAAGGCTGCCGAATAAGCGGCGGCGCAAAAGGGATAAGGAGGTATAAACTCATGGCAAACAAAGAGAAACAGGCAGAAAACAAGGAAAAGATCGGTATTGGCGCGTGGCTGGCACTGATTGTGCTCATTCTTGTGCTGTCCGGTGCATTCCGCACGGCGGAGGGTCCAATCAAGGTGCTTGACTTTACCAATCTGGCAGGCTCGTTTGGACAGATCGGTGACACAGGTGCGAACCTCATCGGCAAGGGCGGCACCGGCGCGAAGGACGGCTTCATGGCAGGCTTCAACCTGATCCCGGCGGTCATGTTCTTCTGCGGCCTGCTCGGTGTATTCGAGCAGCTCGGCGCATTCAAGGCATCGGACATCCTGTTTCGTCCTCTGCTTCGTCCGCTGCTCGGCATCCCAGGCAAGTGCGGCATCGCATTCATCTCGAGCTTTACCGGTTCGGACGTTGCGGCCGTCATGACCCGTGAGCTGTACGAGGACGGCGAGATCACGGATGACGAGCGCACGATCTTCGTAGCGTATCAGTACGCAGGCTCTGCGTGCATCAACAACACCATCACCGGCGGCGCGCCGCTCGTGGCGATCTGCCCGGTGGCACTCGGTCCGTGCATCGTCATCATGTTCGTCTGCAAGCTGATCGGCGCGAACATCGTCCGTCTGATCCTGCGCGCAAAGCGCGGCAAGGCATAAGGAGGTAACAGAAATGAGCAATCAGGCAACCAATACGGCGGCTGCGGCCGCACCGGCAAAGGCAAAGAAACCCTCGATCGTAGATACCTTCCTCAAGGGCTGCGCAAAGGGCTTCAAGGTCGGCATTGAAAATATCACCCCTGCAATGATCCTCGGCTATGTACTGGTGTACATTCTGAAGGAGACCGGTCTGATGGACATCCTCGGCACGGTCATGTCGCCGGTCATGGGACTGTTCGGTCTGCCGGGCGAGGCATTCGCGGTTCTGATCTCGGCGTTCTTCGCCAAGGCCTCCGGCTGCGCGACCGCTGCTTCCATGTATGAGGCTGGCGCGCTGACGCTCGGTCAGGCCTCCATGATGCTCCCGGCGTGTATCCTGATGGGCACGCTCATCGGCCACTATGCGCGCATCGTGCTCGTAACCGATACCAACAAGAAGTGGCATCCGCTACTCATCGCCGTCTGCCTGCTTGATGCGGCTATCAGCCTTGTCATCATGCGCGTCATTCTGGCGGCAATGGGCGTTCAGTAAAAGGAGGCAGAGCATATGCTTTCCAAGTTATCGCGTCGGCGCGGCCTTCAGCTTGAAGCGCTCGGCAGCGTGCTAATCTGCACGGTGATGCTGGCCGATCGGTTTCTGTTTACCTTGCAGGATGGCTTTGTCCTCACCACAGCCATCATTTCCGCCGTGCTGCTGACGATCGGCATCCGCGTGGTCAAGCGGCACGACGAAGAAAATCAGAACTGATCCTTCGGGCGTTCCTGATACCCAAACCGCCCGATTTCACCCCTCTTTTGGAAAAGGCCTGCGCTGGCAGGCCTTTTCTGTTTCCCCCCCCATTTCGATCTATATATTATATCAGTAGAAGCTCCTGGGATATTCTCGGGAGCTTACTTTTTGTCAAAAAGGAGGAAGCGAAAATGTTCAACAATCAAAAATTCCTGACGCGCGGCGTGATGGCTGAGATTCCATCGTGGCTGACAAACCTCATGTGGCACATGGTGCTCACGATGGAGGTCGAGGAAAAAGACTATCTGCAAGTGTTCACCTTAACCAAAACCGCAACCGGTCAGCACATTGTCCACGAGCAGGAACAGCCGCCATACCGTTACGAGCTTGATGTGCCGTGTGACGATGCCGTAAACGCGAAGGTGTTCGTCATCGACGATTTGACGCATTCTACTATGCTGCTTGCTGAAGAATATTGATATTTACCAGACGAAATGGAGGAACAACCAATGAAGGATACGAGAATTTGTGCAAATTGCGGTGAAGAGCATTCAATTGACCAGATGTTTGAAGTGGAAGGCGATTGGCTCTGCGAAGATTGCGCCGACCGCCTGACCGTAATCTGCGACCACTGCGCCGAGCGGGTCTACGAGGAAAACGCCGTCGAGGACGATACCCACACACTCTGCGATCACTGCTTTGATGAGTATTACGTCCGCTGTGAGGACTGCAACCGTATTATTCATCGTGACCGCGCGTATTGGGATAATGACGACAACGCCTACTGCGCATCCTGCTGGGACGAGCATAACGATGTCATTCACGAATACAGCTACACGCCAGACCTTGTTTTTCATGGCAAAGGCCTTCGGCATTTCGGTGTCGAACTTGAAATCGACGACGGCGGTACAGTGAACAGCAACGCGGAGAAGCTGTTAAACATCGCCAATGCTAACGCTGAAAATCTCTACATCAAGACGGACGGCAGTCTGGATGAAGGCTTGGAGCTCGTTACACACCCGATGACGCTCGAATACCACCTGAACGAAATGCCGTGGGCGGAAGTCCTCCGCAAAGCGCAAAGCATGGGTTATCTCAGTCATGCGGCAGGCACTTGCGGACTTCATGTTCACATCTCCCGCTTGGCGTTCGGCTGTACTTACGAACAGCAGGAGGCCGCGATTGCGCGCTTGCTTTACTTCGTGGAAAAGTTTTGGGCGGAGCTGCTACGGTTCAGCCGCCGCACCCAGTCACAGATGAACCGCTGGGCGGCGCGGTACGGCATCCGCCTTACGCCGTCCGAGCAGATGAACCACGCAAAGAATTCCTGCGCCGGGCGCTATACGGCGGTAAATCTTACGAACTCGGACACGGTTGAAATCCGTATGTTCCGCGGCACTTTGAAACTGAATACCCTCAAAGCCACCCTGCAGATGGTCAATCATCTTGTCGAGGTGGCTGTTTCTATGTCCGACAGTCAGGTGCAGGACATGAGCTGGTTCGATTTCCTTGATGACATCACCGAACCGGAGCTTATCCAGTATTTGAAAGAGCGTCGCTTGTATGTCAACGAACCCGTAAACACTTCGGAGGAGGAGTAATATGTGCAGTCTTTTCGGCTTAATTGATTTTAAGGAGTGCCTCAGCACCCATACGAAGAACAAAATCCTGAACACTCTCGCAAGAGAGTGTCAAGTTCGCGGCACGGATGCGACCGGCATCGCCTATAACTTTAACGACCGCCTTCGGATCTACAAGCGTCCCCTTCCCGCTCGGAAAATGAAGATCCACATTCCGAACGGTGTGAACGTGGTCATGGGTCATACCCGTATGACTACACAGGGCAACGCGCAGTTTAACCAGAATAACCACCCGTTCCTTGGTCACGTTGACGGAAACAGCTTTGCTCTCGCACACAACGGAGTGCTGTGGAATGACAAAGAACTCCGGATGGAGGAAACCCTTCCGCTGACGAGCGTCGAAACAGATAGCTACGTTGCGGTGCAGCTTTTAGAGAAAAACAAGACCCTCGACTTCGACAGCCTGAAAGCTATGGCTGAAAAGGTCGAGGGTTCATTTGTCTTTACGGTGCTTGATAAAGATAACTCCATCTGGTTCGTTGTTGGAGATAACCCGTTGTGCGTGATGTTCTATGATGGATTTCTGATTTATGCCTCGACGCAGGAAATCCTTTGCAAAGCAATCAAAAAGCTGCGGCTAAAAGCGCCCACTGATATTCTGGAGCCAAAGGATGGCGAGATATTGAAGATTGACCGAGCAGGCCGTATCACTACCGGAGCATTTGCACCGAGAACCAGCTATGAGCATTGGTGGCGGCGTTATTCTCCATATTACCGCGACTTCTGCGTAGATGCACACGTGAACTACGATGACTTATTCAGCGTTGCAAAAGCCTTCGGTGTCTCTGCTGATGAGGTGCAGGCACTCTTGGACTATGGCTGTTCCGAGGAGGAAATCGAGGAAATGTTGTACGACCCGACCTTGCTCCACGAGATGACCGGCGAACTGCTGTACGCATATTAAGGAAAGGAGATGTTGCTTATGATTCCGCTCGGTCCAATCTTCCAAGCCGTTGGCGCTGTTGTTGATTTAATCATTGAAGCTGTCGAAAACTTTTCTGACAACTGAAACGAGGTGAAAAGATGAACGCAGGAAAAGTCATTCTCGGTGCGCTGACTATTATCGGTCTGCTGGCCGACATCATCGACGATGATTAAACACAAAAATACCGACTCATCAAGAGTCGGTATTTTTTGAGCGTGTCATTAGGCTATACCCATCTGAAACAACGAAAAACTATGTCAATAGGGTCGCTTTCGGACTTTTGCAATATGTCAGAATGTGCGGCGATCCTATTGACATAAATGAGTTTCAAAGGTATTTCGCATTGATCTTATGCAGGCAATCCTGTAAAGTTGTGCTGCCGTTATAGATAGCAAGGCACATTGCCCGTATTTCATCGGTCATCTCCAGTCCTTCCATGCGGCAGGACATAGCAATGTTATTAAGAATTTCGGTAATCTTAGTCTGTTGTATATTCAGCATAGTAAGCAATTCTCAAATTAACCGCATTTCAACTGCTCGATAAGCTTATCAAACAGCGATACAAACTCGCCCTCAATCTGCGAGTAAATTTCCTGTGCGGTTGCATCATCATAAATGTGCGAGGTCTGGTTGCGGGCATTCAGCAGTGCAATCCACGCCTGTTCATCGTCAATTAGACCGTACGAGAACGCCTTGCGCATCGTTGATTTCGGGCTGTTCAATTCAGTAAAACCTTGATCGAGCAAAAATTCGCGTGTGGTTTTCCACGCCAGCTCGCAGGTGAACTCAAAGCGCTGGATTACACCGTCGCGAATGATTTTAGCCGGGTTCTCTTGATACGCCTGCACGCCTTCATGCAAGCGTTCAACAGCGTTGGTGAGATTTTCGAATTTCGTATTGTAACGGTCCAGCAAGCAAATCCCGTCCTTCTCTATATTTTGAAGCAATGCGGCATCGGTATGTTCGCTGACAAACACCAGATCAACCGAATACAGCGAGTCCAGATCATTTTCGACAGCATCGCTGAATTGCGCACGCTGCTGCGGCGTGCAGCCCCATACCGCAAAATCGTAGTCGCTACGGGCGCGATAATCGCCGCGGGCACGCGAACCGAATAATACCAGTTTCGGCACTCCATAACGGTGCGCTAACTGTTTTACCTGTTCGATTGTCTTATCCATTAGCGTCACCGTCCTTATTATTTTCATTATACCATACTTAAAGGAGAGATACACCATGAAGATTGATATATCCGCGTCAGCACTGAGGAGCAGAACACAGCTCGACAGGAAGTTCTGCTGCGCGAGCTCGGCGTTGACGAAGTTTTCATCGACAAGGCCAGCGGCAAGAATGCCGATCGACCAGAACTCACCCATATGATGGAGTACGTCCGCCGCGGCGATACGGTAATCGTAGAGTCGATCAGCCGCTTTGCGAGAAACACGCGCGACCTGCTTGACCTCGTGGAACGGCTGACCGAGAAACAGGTGGAATTCGTCAGCCGCAAAGAGGCTATCGACACAACCACGCCAACAGGAAAATTTATGCTCACCGTATTTGCAGCAGTCGCGGAGCTCGAACGCGAGTATATTCTCCAGCGCCAGCGCGAAGGTATCGCCATCGCCAAGGAACAGGGCAAGTACACCGGCCGTAAGCCGATGCCTCTGCCGGATAACTTCGAGCGGGTGGTTGCTCGCTGGCGGGCAGGAGAAATCACCGCTGCGGAAGCCATGCGGCAGACAGGGCTCAAGCCTAATACCTTTTACCGAAGATGCTCCAAGGTTTCTTCTGCATCTCAACATATCTAAATGCGAGTGAATTCTATAAAACGAGCGCAGACATTTCTGCCTGCGCTCGTCAGATGATGTATGGGGATTTTACTGAATCAGCCATCGATAATCCTGTCGTCTGTCAATCACATATTCAACAAAGACCTGTTCTCCCTTGATCTGATAGATGAGCATATACCATTTGCCAAACACCATTTTGCTGTACCTTTCTGTTGTGAAAACGCTCGAACGCAAGATTGGATATTATACTCAAATGGCACTTTATCTTGAATCTCAGGAAAAATACAGCTGGGTCTCTCGTGATTGAGAGGCCCGGCTGCATTGTGCTTATATGTCGGCAGCGCAAAACAAGTTTTGCTCATCTATACTCCTGGGTTATACTTGATCTCGCCGTCTACACGAGAGAATTTGCTGAAGAACTCCTCCCAGATACGGAAACTCATCTCAGTCATGGTCGCATGCGGCATATAGTCCACCCAAGTGAAATTCACCATCGGCGCGCCGTCGCCGCGGCGGTAGGTCAGATCGTGCCAGCGGCCGTGCACCGTCCAGCCGGTCGAGAAATCGTCCGGCATCTCGGGCATTATATGGTTGATGCCACGCCAGATGCGCAGGCTGTCGCCGGTCTCGTTGTCCGCCGTTGGTTTGTTCGGCAGCAGCCAAGCCTCCTGTTCGCCGCCGAACATCCAGATCGGTACCGGAACATCTTTACGGCTTACGATCTCAGGCAGGGCACGGATATTCATATCCGGCATTTGAAAAACAATACCCGAACAGGGCGCGACCGCCGCGAATACCTCGCTCATCGCCATCGCCAGAACCTGCGTCATGACCGAGCCATGCGAATGGCCGGTTGCATAAACGCGGCTGCGGTCAATCGCATGCGCCGCGCAGGTTTTTTCCAGCATCGCGCGGAAGAACTCCAGTTCATCCGGTCCGTCCGGCGCATTGTGCATGAAGTTCCATGCCGGCAGCGGCACATTATCCGGGTCGCACGCCTGATTGCTCATCAGCATCTGTCCCGGCGTTGCCGAAGGATGCACCACAATAAAGCCATGCTTATCCGCAACCTTGTACCACTCGGAATTGCCCGCGTAGATTTCGCCTGCGCAGGTATAGCCGTGCATCGCGAATACCAACGGAACCGGCTTTTCCGGCTGCGCCTTGACCTGCTCCGGTACGTAAACATACCATTCGCGCATCCAGCCGCCGATCCCCTCGTAATGGTATTCCATACCGAGGTCGGCCACCGGGTCCTTTGTGACGCGCAGGTCGCCGCCCGGGCCGCTCATCCAGCGGCGCTGCCGATAGAGGAAATCCTTCCAAATACGGCGCAGCAACAGATTGGCGTAATCGGCTGAACCGCCGGGAATCGTGCTCATGCAGACGCGGAATGCTTCCTTCTCCTGATTGGGCGCATAGGGAGGCTCAGCCGAACGAATATATGTTACCGTATCCGGCGAAGTCTGTTTGCCATCTTCGGTGATGCCGCAGGAACGCTTCCAGTAGCCCGCGGTGCCGTTGTCTGTGCCGACCGGGCTTTCTGGATCGTTAATCACCCATGCAGGCATCGGGATATCGCTTTTTTTGAGGTTCAGACGATGTGTTTCGTCGATAAAGCCGTCCAGATTGGTGCAGAAATCCGCTGCCGCCGCCTTGCGGTAGTCCTCCGGCACCTCCGAGCCACCCACACTGACCACGCCTGCCCACACGGCGGGATTGTACATCGCCGCCATGTTGGCCATCACGCCGCCCTCGCGGCAGCCGGTCAGGTAAAACTTGGACTCGTGCACGCAGAACTTCAGCCGCTGTGTGCCCGCGAGATAGACCGCGTCGATATATGCCACATCGCCGTCCGGCTTGCCGTAAGGCTCGTCAAGCTGCCATTTGCCGTTTTCCGGCTCGAGGAAGAATACGATCAGCTTTTCCTTGGTTTCCTCGGTGTCCGCAATCATGCGCCACCAGCTGTCCCGCCAGAGATCATCGGCAGTTTTGCCATTCTCCGGCAGGATGAACACGCCTGCCGTCGAAGGACGTGCGCCCTCCGGAATATATACCAGATAGCGGCGTTCTTTTCCGCCAACCGTTACTTTTTCTTCAAATGTACCCTGATAGAGCGGCTTGAGCGGGTCCTTGGGATCTACTTCATATTGATAGTTCTGATACATTGCGATTCTCCTTGTCAGTCTGCCTGCTTGAGCATACCCTTGTTCTCCATGTCACGAATCATGCCGTCATAGTTTTTCTCCAGCTTGTACGCCAGCATCAGCCCGATAATAATCGCCCAGGCGAATACCGTGCCCCAGATGTACAGATTCTCGACCATTGCTACTGCGGACGGGATTTCCTGCGCCAGACCGGTAAAGCCGGACTTGTCCATCAGCTGACCGATAATTGCACCGGTGATGCCGCCGCCGAATTTCTGGCCGACCGTTGCAGCGCTGAAAATGAGAGCCTGTACGCGAACGCCGGTCTTCCAGTGGCCGTAGTTGACAACGTCAGCCATCATGGTAAATACACAGCCGAACAGCGGAGCCTTGCCGATGCCGCGGATTGCAGCAACAGCGGCAACAAACGCCGGATTTGCCGGGACTGCCAGCAGCGTCAGCTGAGCGACCATGGTCAGAATTGCACCGGCGAGAACCAGATTGCGCTTGCCGAACTTCTTGATGAACGGCGCGAGAATCATGATAACGACTACCTGCGGGATGTTTTCCGCCAGATTGAGCACGCTATAATACTCGTTGTTGCCGAGAATATACTGTGCGTAGTAGGTTGCAACCGTGCCGTTGACGGTCTGGTAAACCGCAAGGAACAGGGATGCGAACAGGATCATAAGGAAGTACTTGTTGTGAATGAGTGCGCCAAAACGAACGCTTGCCGGCAGCTTTTCTGCTTCCTGTGCTGCCTGGGTGTTGATCGCGTTCCTTGGTGCCGAAGAAGCACCAGAGAAGCAGGCCGATAGCGACTACCGAGTAGATGAGCGTTACCTTGATCCACGCCGCCTGATCGCCGCCCATGCGGTTGATGATGGGCAGGGAGGCCGCAGAAACGATCATGTTGCCAATCGGCGACATCGCCATGCGGAACAGGTTGATGCGGGCAAGATCCTGCTCGTTACTGGTCATCAGCGGAGCCATTGCGCCGTAGGGCAGATTCAGTGCAGTGTAGACAACCGTTGTACACAGGTTATAGGTGATGAAAATGTAGATGGCCTGCACAGCCGCTGTTGCATTTGCGGGCAGACAGAACAGCGCTACGGCGGAAATGCCGTACGGAAGTGCCATCCAGAGCACCCACGCTCGGCCTCGTCCGTGCTTGGAATGCACCTTGTCCATGATGAGGCCGATCGCCACATCGGAAATACCGTCAAAAATACGCGAAATGAGCATTATCATACCGACCATAGCCGCCGATACGCTCATGACGTTGGTGTAGAAGTACGTGATCAGACCGCTGGTGAGTGCGAATACTACGTTGCATGCAACATCGCCCATACCGTAGGAGATCTTTTCAAAGATGCTGGTTTTTACATTTGTGCTTGCATTGCTCTGCACAGTCTGTTTTGCTGATGCCATGTTTTTCTCCCCTTTTCTTTCTTGTGTGAGCGTTTTCCTGCAGGTCTGCTCATTTTCATGCTTACAGTTTACTCGCAAATACAGAGAAGAAATACAGAAAAGCCGGAATATCGCTCCCGATATTCCGGCGGTTTCTTTGTATGACTGGGGATTTTTATGCGGTATAGTTCAGTTTTTTGGTATAGCTTTGCAAAAATCATGGATTTTCACAAATGATAGTTTTATCCATCTCTCTTTTTTAACACGATCAGACGAACCTCATGAGGCTCCAGCTCCGCCTGCAGGCGCAACGTACCCACGGTATCCGTATCCCGGATTTTACAGAGCGGCTGCGCCATGTCGTTCAGGTACTTCAAATCCTCCGGTGTCATAACTCCGGGAGCTCCCATCTCGATCCAACGGTCGAAGGTCGACCCGGCCGAACGGTTGATCGTCCAGATTTCCTGCCGATATATGCCTGGATCCAAACCACACAGCTCCAATTCGATTTTAAGCCGTCCGTCGCTCTCGAACACCTTGTAGGCATCGTGCGGATCGGTCAGCTTCTGGTAGCGGTAGCGATACAGCGCATCATAATGGCAGTAATGATACAGATAGACCTGAATTGTATTTTCTGATTGGGAGACAAACCAGCCCTCACCGGAAGCAATTTTGCGTTCACCGATTCGATTCAGCATCCGCAGTGCCTGATATCCCGCCTTGGGTATGCCGTTGATGGTAAACAGACCGTATCCGCCATGAAATACGCCGCCCGGCACCAGCCATTCGTCAAGAAAGTCGGTCAGCAGCCAGTAGCCGAGATATTGCGCCTGATCGTAATTCTGCAGAGCATTTTTGATCAGCCATGCCGCCTTATAGCAGGTGTCCCCGAAATATCACGCTGCCATAAGGTAGAGTTCCACTCCTCAACCACAATCGGGCAGTCTGCAAAGCCAATTTCCTGCCGAATACGGTCCAGCCGCTGCAGAAAGTGCAGGGTAAAACTACTGTCCTTACTCAGCACCGACGGCATCGAGGTCTGTTTAGAGGTAAAATAGAAGAAATCACTATCTTGTGCAAAGTCTTCGTGCGGGTAGCATTGCACCGTGATGAAATCCGGCGGACAGCCGTGCTCCTTTACATCGAGAAGAAATCGGCGCAGACCATCCGGTGCAAGCGAAATACCCGGAAAACAACCGGCACCTCCCAGCTTTAGTTCGGGATCGATCATTTTGATCGTTTGATAGGCTGCTTCAAACATCTTGCAATAGTCCTCGTGTGACATGACCGGCGATGTATACTGCAGTCTGCTGTAATTCATCGAAAACACGGTGAATCGCCATTTGCGCACATTCGCCAAACCGTATTTGTCAATCCAGTGCGACAAGCACGCCTGCACCAACGCCTGCCACTTTTCCGAATCATTATACATGCTGATACAGATTGCCGGATTGTCGAACATGGTATACTGCGTTTTTGCCAGCTTGGACGGCATATAACCGAGTTCCACATACGGAATCAGCCCAATCTCCTGAATAAAGTCAAACAGCAGATCCGCATAGGCAAAGTTAAACCACGGCGAACCATCCTCGTTTTCCTGATAAATATGCATATCATCATCGAAAATGCCGTGAAACCGAAGATAGGTAAAGCCAATCTCCTTCTGCGCACGGCGCAGCTGCTCCTGCACCGAGCCGATCAGACCGTCATGCGCGTAGCCGATGTTCACCAGCTGCCGCCAGCTTTGCCGAATCGGTTCTCCGTCCTGTGCCTCAGGCAGCCGAATCGTTTTTCGGATGACGGTCGGCGGGCTGTCCGAACGCAGGCTTGCGCCGTCTGCATACTGCAGAAGCTCCTGCAGCCAGTCCGAAATATCCGCTTTGGGAGGCTCTATCGTATTTGCAGGCTGTTTCAGCTGCTGGCGGTACTTGCCCGGTGTGCAGCCGTAGGCTTTCTTGAAAAAGTCGATGAACGAGTTGTCGCTCTTGAAGCCGTTGCGGTAGGCAATCTCGGTTACTGAGTCCGTGCCTTTCAGATCATTGACCGCATGGGACAGCCGCAGATCGACCAGATACTTGGTAAATGTGGTTCCCACATATTTTTTGAACACACGCGAGATATAGCTGTCCGATACATACAGCTGTGCCGCTGTCTCGGACAGGGAAATCGACTGGTTCCACTGCGTATGGATCATTTTCAGTGCGGATTCCAGCAGTTTCAGCGTGTTGATGCTATCTTCCGGCTGAACCGAGTCGGTTGTGGAAAAGCGGCTCCACAGCAGAGAGGCTAGCGATACCGCCTGCCGCTGCAGTTCCACCTGATCAGTCTGCTGAAAATACAGCCGGAACAGTGTCGCACACCGTCTGCGAATGTCCTGCGCGACCGAATCCGTCAGTGTACTGCGGGACAGATAGCAGTCGATCATCTGCCGCTGCGGCCAGTCAGCCTTTTGCAGAATTTCAGGCGAAAGCGTAATCTGCAGTACGCCTGCATCCTCTCCGCTGACAGCGCGGTACAGCGTGAACGGAGATACGGCGTATACCTCGGAAGCACCGATGGTGTAGCTTTCCTGCGCAGTGGAAATCGTGTACTGTCCGTGCAGACCGAAAAACAGCGATACGCCTGCATCCATTGTGATCGAAATATTCTCGTGATGCAGTACACGGAATATGATATGCCCCTGATCCATTGTTCAACGCCTCCTGCCGCAGTGCCTTGCTGATAGCAACAGCATAACACAGCTTCAGCAGATTTGACAACCGGAATTGTTCGGCGGGGGAAGAATTCGTCTTGACAGAACGGCACTCTTCTGATAATATACAACGTATTGTATATTATATAAAAATCTGGTGATATTCATGCAGTCTACCTATATTCTATCTCGAAAGATACAGCAACTATCAAATACCATCACACAGCGGCGCAATCGCGATCTGAAAAAACTTGGTCTGACCGCCGATCAGGCAGACGCGCTTCTGTTCTTCCACGCGCACCCGGAAAGCGCCGCCGCTGACCTGAAAACCCACCTCGGGATTACGCATCAGGCGGCGCGTGCCATTGTCGAGCGCATGGTGAACAAGGGCCTGCTCATCACCCATGTGTCTTCGCATGACGCACGATACAAAACCGTGACGCTTACCGCTCAGGGTGAGGAGCTGCACGAAACCATGCACCGCAACTGCACCGACTTCGGCGATGTGCTGCTTGACCATATCAGCGCGGAGGAGCGGGATACACTGCTCAAACTCATTACTCAGACGTTGGACAATCTGAAAAACAGCTAAAGGAGAATGCACATGGAAACAACTGCAAGCACCGGTAAGCGTGCCGTTTGGTACATTGTCGGTCTTAATCTGATCGCGGCGGCCGTTGTGCTGAACGTGCGCTACAACGTCGGTGTGGCGGCATTCAGCTCGGTTATGTATGCCATTTCGGAGATTTATCGCATTTCACTCGGCACCGCGTCCATCATCTGTTATCTGATTTTTGTAGTGATGCAGTGCATTCTGTCGCGCAGAATTACACTTACTTATCTGCTCGAAATCCCGCTTTCGTTCGCATTCGGCGTGCTGACCGATGTGTACGATTGGCTCATTCCTGTGCTGCCGTTCGCGCTGCCCACGCGGCTGCTTTGCTTTACGCTGACCATGTTTGTCACCGCGGCCGGCGTATTTCTGTGCGTGAAGAGCAAAATGGTGCTCACGCCGACAGACGGTATTGTGAACACCATTTCCGAAGTATTTCATCTGCGGTTTTCCGCGGTCAAGAACTCGTTTGACCTTTCTATGGTTGCGATCAGCGCCCTGCTGTGTATCATCAACCACAGCCCGTTTTACGGCATCGGTGTAGGAACCGTGCTGTCTGCGCTGATGCTCGGACGTATTATCAAGCTGTACGAAGTGCTGTAGCGCGTAAAGGCATAACGCAGATTATGTATTTCGTGTTTACACAGTGCAGATATCGCCTTCGCTCCGGTTTTTAGTTATAGATTGAATTATAAGTTTTCTTCGAAAAACTCCATAATTCCAGCTCTTAGCACTCTTCACTCCTGACCAATCTTCACGGCCGGGAGTTGTTTGTTTCTCTATATTCTTGCAATGATCTTTTGCGTCCCAATGGAAGAAATCTATATAATGTAGTAAAGGCAGGTGAGTGCGTTGTATGGTTTTATTGAAACTGCGACGAGTATTCCGTCACTGCTTTCAGCTATGAGCAAGGGCGACGCAATGAAATGGTATCAGCCGGAAACCGATTGCTATGTCAAAGCGAATCGCGTCGATCATGGGCGTGAATATCAGGATGCCATTGCAGAAGTCATTGCTTCGCGTGTTGGTGAACTGCTGCATATTCTTGTCGTGCAATATCAGCTATGCCGCATTCGTGTAGACGATGAAAAACTCCTGCTTGGTACGATTTCGCACAACTTCTGTCACAAGAACGAGAGTTATATTTCGTTTGAGACCATGGTGGAAAGTTCGGATGCGCCCATTCAATGGGCTGTTTCCGCAAAAGAAAACTATGCGCTTGTCATTGACCTGTTTCGTACGCTGACCGGGCTGGATGCACGAGACTATCTGAACACCATGCTGCTGTTTGATTTCCTGATCTGCAATGAGGATCGTCATCTGAATAATTTTGGCGTTCTCAAGGACGAAACAGATGGTTCATACCGTTTTCCACCGTTGTTTGACAACGGTTATGCACTTGGTTTCATGCAGGCGGAGCATCGTCCGGTTGAACAATATCTGTATTCCTGCAAAGCCAAACCATTCTCTACGAGCTTTTCCAAACAGCTGCATCTGATAAAACAGCTTCCGAGCGGGATTGTCCTGCCGGACAGCATTCCGGATACTGTATTCGATGGTCTGCCGCTGTCTGCACAGATGCACGACTATTGCAGTACGATTTTGCAGATAAGATTGCAGCAGTTAAAGGAGTATTTTGCATGAAACCTGTTGATTTCACAATCTATTGGAAAGAAACTCCCGTTGTGCAGGTCTGCTATGATGCAATGAAGCAGCCGCAGTTTACCGTGCTCGATCATTCCCATCTGCCTGTTTTGCTGTTCGGCATGGATGGCAAGGCCGTGCCGACAGCCGCGCGGCTGGATAAATTCTTCGCTGATCGGTGTTTCCCGTCAACACGGCAGAATGCCAAAGAGCTGCTCGCCATCGCCGGACTGACGCTCTACCAGCCCAAGCTAATCTGCCGCAAGACACACGGCATTGTCGCTCATGACCACTACTGGATCCGCTACGCAGATGATCCATCTGACCTCAGCCATGCTTCTCTGATGCAGGAGATGAGCAAGGCGGTAAAGACCGTTTCCGGCGACACATCATCACAGCGCCACATCGGATAAATTTGATATTCAAAAGTAACCGCCAGGTTTCTCCGACTTGAGGAACCTGGCGGTTATCTTTTATTATTTACTTTCCAGCAGCCAATCGATCAGATTCAGCGACTTGATTCCTTCGTAGGACGAATCCAGGCCTGGATTGAGTGAAAGCACGATTTTTTCGTAGTTGTCTGCGATTTTTTGCAGCGGAGCAAGCTCGCGCGCACGCACGGTTTCGCTCTCCATGGATTCCGTTACCTGCACATACAGCTTCTCATCGGCCTTGGTTGCAATGAAATCCACCTCGGCAGTGCCGACCTTGCCGATGGCAACATCATAGCCGCGGCACAGCAGCTCGAAGTAAACGACGTTCTCAATCGCGTGGCCGCTGTCACGGTTGCGGAAACCGAGCAGATAATTGCGCAGACCGATATCTACGATGTAATACTTGCCCAATGTGCGCAGAAATTCCTTTCCCTTGATGTCAAAACGCTTGATATCGTAGAAAAAGTATGCTTCAAGCAGCGCATTCACATAGGCCTGAACGGTATGCGTACTGGGCTTTGTCTTGCGATTGCCATCGTCGAGCAGGCCTTCGTTGACCAGCGTATTGCCGATGGAGGATACGGAAACCGAACTGCCGATATTATCTGCTAAAAACAGAATGATTTTTTTGAGCAGAATTGCGTCCGTGATCTGTCGCTGGCCTCTGCGCTTTTCGCGCTCTAGAATATCGCGCACAATGACGGTCGAATAAATGCCGTCCAGCAGGGTAAGGGCCTTGTCCTGTTCCAACCCGACATCTGCAATACCCGGCATGCCGCCGTACCGCATATAGGCGTCAAAAATCTCACGCAGCTCGTAATGGGTACCGTCGGCATCAACTGCCTGCTTTTTTGTACCGCCGAGCGCGTTTTTGACCTCTTGAATAGTGAAACCATGGAAATCGATAAACTCTGCAAACGACAGCGGCAGCATTTTGATTTCCACACAGCGGCCGGACAGATAGGTGGAGTATTCCGACGAAAGCAAGTAGGCGTTGGAGCCGGTGATATAGATGTCGCAATCCAAATCCACGCGAAACGCATTGATCGTGTTTTCCCAGCCTGCCATACGCTGCAATTCATCGAAAAACAGATACATCCGCTTGCCCGGCAGCGAACGCTCTTTCACATACTGATACAGGTCATCTGAGGTCATTTTGATGAACTCGTAGGATTCGAAGTTCATCTCGATGATCTGTTCATCATTGACACCGTTCTCGCGCAAATGAGCAGCCATCAGCTTGAGCAGACTGGATTTTCCGCAGCGGCGGATGCCGGTCACGACCTTGATCGGCTCTGTGTCCTGAAAGGCGATGAGCTTGTTTAGATAGATATCTCGTTTTCTGAGCTTGTGTGAAGCAATCATACGGCAACCCTCCTGATAAAAGCATAGCATAAATGATTTTAAATTTCAAGTTTATGCTATGTAATGCACAAATTATATAATCAAATGTGATTTGTGCAATTAGTATAGCCGTAGATCAACTTGATGATTCATTCCACTGAAGGGGGACTTGCTATTGAGTATAAGGAACAGATATCCCCCCCTTGATAGATATTCGTGCACTGCAAGGCTTTAGAGCAACGACAGCATCTCCTCACGCATGAAGTAGATTAGGTTGCTGATCATCTGGTAGAAGGCAGCGGCAGAGATGTGGTTGCGCAGAGCTTCAGTTTCGACTACGTTATTATAAAGATCGGACTCTGCGTCAGGTTTCTTGGCTTTAGGTTTATTTGTATTTTTGGAGGCAGTGGAAATATTGCTATCTTCTTGTATCTGTGTCTGTATCCAATGAGTAAATGTAGATTTGTCTGTATATATCTGTGTGAATTTTATATAATCTTCGATTTTCCATGCGTGACGCACGATTTTTTCGCGCTTATTAAGTACATAGATTTGTTCACTGGGTGAAAGAATGGAGTGGTTATCTTGATAATCTTTGAACCATTGCGGGTAAAGCTTTTCCCTTCGATTTTCGATATTCTTAATGAACTGCATTATATCTTTATAGATGCCATAATATCTTGCATTATATGCAATCCTGTAATCGGTGTGATTACCAATCTCCATACAATATCCAATGCCAGAGAGTATATCTTGCTTGATATCAAATTTTTTCCAAATATATTCATATTTTTTTCGCAATGAAACGTCGGGTCCAACAGTATCCTTTGCTATAGATGTTATCGCAGTATACAGTTGTTCTATGGCGGATTTAGTCTGTGTACTTGGTTCGGCATCACATTTTATGGCTAGTATCGTTCGATTATTCAGAATGCGAAGCAACCACAAGACCATATGATATCCAGGAAGTTTTTTTAAATTTTTAGTTAACTGCTTTCGTTGTTCACGCGTCAACGGTTCATATCTCAATATGTTTAAATAATATAGCAGTAAAAACGCGATTTTTTCAGAATCGAAATCTGCAGTCTGTTTTTTTCTATAGCTAAGCCATTCTGAATACTCATCAAAATCTTTGCTTACACCTTCGTAATCATTATTTTCATCTGATTCTGTAGATTGGATATAGTCATAATATTCTTCATCGCCTTGCGGTTCAAAGTATGAGGCATCATTATCTTCATCGCAAAGAGTGACATAGATTTCTAATAACTGTCTGGTTCGTTCCTCGTTAAATATTGCAAAGCCTGAGACTGTGTTCCAAATGGAATTTGGATTATGTGCAAAGATGTTTGCTATGTCATTAAATAACTGAATACACTCTGCACTAGCATATCGTGTGCGCATATATTTTTTTAGGCGAAGAGTTGGGAAAAAAAGCTTCTCAATACCATCGGGTAATTCAAAATCGTTTTTATCGTAATCACATAGTAAACATCTGGATTTTTGATCTATGGTAAGAAAAAAATAAAAATGCAATATGGCAAAGTAGTTAGGATACTGTATCATTGTTTGAATCAGACGATGTATATTTTTTTTAATGATTTCTTGAGATATATTTAGTAAGTCTATCTCGCAACGATATCGGTTCGAGAATAATTTGACTAATTCTTCTATTTCGTAGCAGCTATTATCAATTAATTTTTGGTAGATTTTTCTTTTTCGCTTCTCGTCAGGGCTTTCGTTTTCGTTGTCATCTTGAATATCGTAGTCCGATAACAGTGAATAATTAGAGCGGAAAGCAAGACAGCCTGTTTTTATACATTTATAGCACATTTGCTCATAATGAAACCATTCTAGAGCTGAAGACAGATATAATGAAGTTTTTTCTGAAAATATATTGGTTGAAACGCAAGATTTTGTATACTCAAATGTAGCCATAATAAGGCTTTTTTCATATTGATCATCGGCTATTTGGGTATATGCATGGACTAAAATTATCATAAGTTTAAGACATTCCAACAGAGTAGCGTCGTGGGTTAACTCCTTTTTAAACCATCGAATACGTTGTATTTGTTTGAAAATCCTATTAATTTGGTTTATAAACGGAGATTTTTTTGCATTCTTAGACTTAGGCTGGTTAATTACCATCCACGCCTTATCAACCATTTCATGGAATTTAATTTCTGATACTTCCATACATTTTCTCCAATACAATTTTAGATTTTTTTGTAATCATCTGTTTTTACACAGCGAATGCGAATATGTTAAAGTGTTTACGAGCTTAAAAGAAAGCGGGCGCCCAAATCACTTTTCAGGAGGTAATTATTATGGATATTATGGATTTTCGCGAAAGAAGTTTCGCAAAGCTTGCAGTTATAGCTGACAAGCTGGGTTGCGATATTAGTGGCAGCACAGATGATGTGGATCTTTGCATGGTGACCCATTGCAGGAATCCCATTGGTTATGCAGTTCTCTGTGGCAATCAGTGGAGCCGGATTTCTGAACAGGAATTCAACAAGTTCAGCAAGCCCAGCAAGCACGTATACATCGAGTCCATCGATGTTTCGCTTGACCCCGACACGGCGCGGTTGCCGGGTTACCGGAACGCAAGCGGCTCGGATGCGTTCCAGGCGCTGTTCCAGCTGCCGGAGCTGTGCCAGAAAAACGCCACGCTGCTGATGCTGTTCGTCCTGTGCATTACCGCACCGCTGCTCTCTATTCTGTACCCGCTGTTTGGCGGCAGCATTGCCGTCGTACTTACCGGGATTCAGACCGTCTCCCAGTCTCCGGTTCTGCAGGAACTCCTGCGTACCTGCGGCGGTCCGGAGAAATGGAAAGGCAAGCACTGGACGGCTACTGTACCTCACAGCTGGCAGCCGCACCGTGAGCTTTGTGCAGCTCGGCCGAGTGGATGACCTTGCAGATTATGCAAAGCTGAAGGTCACTGCCGGTAAGAAAAGTATGACGCTCCCAGCACCGGTTGTCAACCGTTTGTCGCGCTGGAGAACAGTATCCCGCAGGCTGTGGTCAACACAGTAAGTAAGAGCTACCCGTTCTCTGTTCCTGTGGTATTGGTCGCAAGCTGGCCGGCAGCGAACGTACAATTTTACGTTGGACGGCAACGAGTTGTTAAACTACGACGAGGAAATGCTGCAAAGACTTTCGCACAGCACAGCAATATCCAGAATACCCTGCGGAAGTTTGTTGTGCTCTGTCGTAAAAATCCGAAAGACTTTGCCGCAGAGATTGAGCGGCGTGCAGCGCGGTTTATCCCATCTAAACATGATGGCAGGTTTACATGTACCTCTGCTGATACAATGGTACATGTAAAGGCAAAATTGCTTGCCGTACTAGAAACGCTTTTGATTTGGGGTACTCAGCAAAACTACTGCATTTATGATGAGGCATCGGCGTTCTTTCGCACAGTTTGGGGCGCGATTCTCCCCGAAACGTCTCCCAAACCGCCGGAAGACACCACTGCAAAGCTCAATCCGGAAAGCGTGTACACCTTCCTCCTGTTCTTCAAGAAGTATCTGCATGACCACATTGCAGGTATCCGTAAGGAAGGGGAAACATGGGATTCGCAGTCGGTGGCATGGCTGCGTACGCTCAAGAACCAGACAACGCCCTTGCTGATCTGTGGTCGCAGGAGCTTGCTCACCGCATATCAGGACTGGCTGCAAGAGAGGGACGTGGAACTCGATATCTCTGCCGAAGCAGCGTTGCAGGCAGCTTTGACAGAGGGCGGCATTCCGTTCCGCACCGGCGGACGCGACACGACGTGGAAGTACAAGCTGTCGCCTGCTGACAAGCCGCTGCCCTGTATGGGTGTCGCTCTCAATGACCTGCTTTCGCTGTTCAAACAGCATGAAATCAGCATCGGGAATGACCTTGGGAGCCTGTTTTCACTCGAATCGGACGACTGCAAAGCCGAAGCTGATTCTGTTGCAGAAATTGATGAATCGGAGGAGAATGAGGCATGAAGGACGTTAAAAAATTTACTGATTCGAGTTTCGGTGGAAACGAAGAGTTTCGGGCATTGGAGTGGAGCGCGCATTCTCCGCACTGTCGTGCCGACTTGACGGGACAAGTGATGGACGAGCTTGACGAGTACTTTTCTACACGTGCGATAACATATATATCTGGGCAGCGCGAGCTGCTCAGATATACTGTCCGCTTGATGCTGGGCGAGGCGGAGAAGCCGGTCACGACCATTCCGCTCTTGCCGGGGATGGGCAAGTCTACGCTGGTGCGTGCGCTTGTCAAGGTGCTGACGCGCGAGTTCGTTCGCATGAGTGATTACGCCAAGTCGCTCGGCGGCGTTATCCTTGTCGTTGAGAAAACCGCCGAGGCGTACGAGCTGCGCGACTTGATACAGGAGAACGCTCCTAACCGCGATCTCGTTCGCGTGCTCGAGAGCCCGAACGATTTTAATATTGCCCATGGCGGCTGTCAGCGCAGCGATGTGCAGACGCGTGCAGAATGTCCCGGAAAAGATTTCCCTCAGGCGGCAGAATGCAGATTGCTGCATGCCGCTGATAAGGCCAATCAGACACCGTTCCTCGTCTTTATGCACGCTCGATACGATCAATATTATATCGAGAATCTGTCTGCTCTGCGTGAGTGGAGTTCCGGCGAGGAAACGATTTACACGCGCAAGCTGCTGATTGTTGATGAAGCACCGAATCTGATGAAAGTTTCTAAGCTTTCAACGAGTGTGATTGCTGCCTGTGAAGGAATGATTTCGACGTACAAACCCAGCTATGAGCTGGGCTGGGACAAGCCAAAACAGACGCTGCTGAGCACGCTGAACTATTCGCTCCGTATTCCGTTTCAAAAACTGCTTCGGCAGTATAAAGCGAACGGAAGTCGCATTGCAATGGCAACATCGGACGATTTCAATGCGGCAGCATTCGATTGGAGCAAGCTGGATCCGTTCTGCGATCAGCTGGAGCGCTATGCCGGTCCGCGTTCCGACGAAATTATTGAGACGGTCAGCGTACTGTCAAAGCAGCCCGCTGCCTATCAAATCGGTCAGGAACACGAATTAACGGTTCCGCACTGCCGTCTGTTCGACATACGAGATGACTTGCACACGTTCATTTTGAGCGGTTCGGCGTTTCTCTCGCCCGAATTGTATGAGAATCCTGAAGTCGATATACCTTCGACAAATGTGCAGGAATCGTATCAGCGGCTCACTATTCATGTGCAGCGTTCCGACACCCAGTTCAGCGTCAGCAAGACCGCGATGGCGAATAAAACGACTCGGAACGTACTGACGGTCTGGCTGAAGAACAAGCTGTCTGGTATGGCAGGGCACAAGGTCCTTGTGGTTACATACAAGGGCTACGCGAAAGAGCTTTGGGATGCCCTGAGCGAGTTCCACGATCGTCTGATTCCGCTTCAAGCGGATGACAACAGTGGACCCAAAGAGAGTCTGCCGTATTTCGGAGGCATGAACGGATCGAATCGATACAATGAAGCGGATTGCGTGATTTGTGCCGGTTTGGGCCGTTTCGACTCGGAAGAATATTTCAATCGGGCGCTGGCATTCGATTTCGACGGCAGTGCGTGGGGCGAATTCGAGCAGGCGTGTCTCGATCCGAGTTTCCGGAATACAGACGATCTGGCGTGCGTACAGAAAATGAGAAATCTAACGATGGCGCGCGATCTGGTTCAGCTTGTATTCCGCAGTACGCTGCGCAATCATGGCGGTAAAGAACCAGTTTCTCTGTGGCTGATTCAGCCGCCCGAAGAGGTTGTCATGCACGTTCGTGAATCGTTCAGAGACTGCCAACATGACGAGATTTCCGAATTACCGTTCGAATGCTTGTCCGAACTGGCAGCCGGCCGAACCTTTCAAGGAAAACCGACCCATGCCTCAAAGCTGCTCAAATGGCTCGCGGATTGGGACGGTTCCCCAATCTTGATTGCAGAGGTCCAGGGACAGCTCGGTATGAAGCCGGGGCAATGGAAAGAAGCTCGGAAGAACGCGGCTGTCAAGGAAGCGTTCAAGCATATCGAAACCGATGGTTCGGGCAAAAACTGCAAAATCAAGCGTTCTGAAAACGTTAAATGAGCGGCTATATATTATAACAATGAAGCAGTATAAACCTGTATTGAATTTGGAACAATGCACCTGTAGGAGGGGTAATTATGCAAACCAAAATCCACGAACCGACCCAAATCGTTGAAGTCATGCTCACCCACGCCGAGCAGGCAGACGAGTTTACGGAGCTGCTCACACGCGAGCGCCGCATTCAGGACAACCTCGCTCTGCTCCAGTGGGCCTTTGTGGGTATGGTTGAGATGATCAAAGCGCGCATGGAATTGTCTTCCAGTGATGAGCATGCTCTCAACGAGAAGTTTTGGGAGGCGGTTCACCGATCTGTCCGCAAGCAGGTTACGGAATTCCGCATGATTCAATCAAAGTTCAATGAATGAAATATTGCTTTCCTCCTCTGCGAAGCAATCGACAGCGACGAGTTTGATCTGTGCCGCAAAAAGACGAACCTCTTCAAGCGTAATGGCATCATCTGGAAGGAGAAGAAGGGTGTCATCAAACAGGTATGAAGGATATCGGCTGTCTGACCATAAATGAGGATAAGAGCAACACCGTCCACATCGGCAAACTCAAGGATGGCAAGCGCCCCCTGCCTCGTGTTCTGCTGATTGATGTGCAGACTCTGCGTGACAACGCCGAGAAATATGAACTTTTCGCAGAACAGGCGCGCGAGTAATCCCGTTCTCAGTATAGCACCTGCGGCATCGAGCCGCAACACAGGCGCGGTTCCGCAGGTGTCTGATACATCGAAATCCGATTATCCTCCACCAGTCGTATATATAGTATAACAATGGAAAGAATATACAATGTCTCTGTTATCCACCCAAACCAAAGGAGGTCAACCCTATGCTCAAGTCCACACTTCCCTGCCCTCTCCCCGACATCCGCGAGGCGCGCATTGACCCGACCCTGCCAGTGGACGAGCGGCTGCGCCTGTTCGCCGCCGCCATCGGCGATCCGCACCGCTTCCGCGTCGGCGACACTGAGGTCGAGGTGCTGTTCGATGACAGCGCGCCTAGCCTGCAAGCCTGTCTGACCGGCATGTGCGCAGACAGCTGCAATAGTGTCAAAAACCGGATAATATATCTTGAAACTTGCGGTACGCTGCGCGCTGTGGTACAATAAACGTACAAAACACAGCTATCAGCGTGCCGCCTGTTTTTTTGAAGGAGGCACCAAAATGGCACGAAAAAGTAAATATGAGCATTCATCCGCAAAATTATCCACAACCCTGTGGAAGCCGGCGCTGTACATTCGTCTCTCACGCGAGGACGGCGACCGCGAAGAAAGCAACAGCATCGCCAGCCAGCGCGAGCTGCTGACCGAGTTCGTAGACACGCAGACCGACATGACCGCGCCCCGTCTGTATACCGATGACGGCTGCACCGGCACCGACTTCGACCGACCGGACTTTCAGCGCATGCTTGTCGACCTGCGTGCAGGCCTCGTCAACTGCGTCATCGTCAAAGATCTGTCGCGTTTCGGCCGTAACTACGTCGGCGTCGGCGAGTATCTAGAACACGAATTTCCGTTGCTGAACGTGCGCTTCATCTCGGTCAGCGACAACGTGGACAGCTACCTCGACCCGCGCTCGGTGAACAATCTCGTCGTACCGTTCAAAAACATCCTCAACGACGAATACGCCCGCGACATCTCGAACAAGGTCCGCGCTTCGCTTGATTTGAAGCGCCGCCAGGGCAAATTCATCGGCTCGTTCGCGTCCTACGGCTATCGCAAAGACCCGAATGACCACAGCCGTCTGCTAATTGACGAAACAGCCGCTGCGATTGTACGCGACATTTTCGACTGGTTTATCAGCGGCACGAGTGTGCTCGGCATTGCAAAAAAACTGAACGCCATGGGTATCCCGAACCCGTCCGCCTACAAACGGCAGCAAGGCATGAACTACCGCCATCCGGCCTCGGGCACGCTGGACGATCTGTGGCCGGACAGCTCAGTGCGCCGCATCCTGCGCAATCCGCTGTACACCGGCACGATGGTGCAGGGCAAAAAACGCACGAAAAGCTACAAGCTGCATGTCAGCGAGGCCGTTCCCGAGGAAGACTGGATCACCGTTGAGCAGACGCACGAGGCCATCATCCCCATCGAACTGTTCGCCAAAGCACAATCCCTGTTTGCCCGCGATACGCGCACCGCACCCACACAGCCGCAGGTTTATCTGTTCTCCGGCTTTCTTCGCTGCGCGGACTGCGGCAAGGCAATGAACCGAAAGCTGATTTCACAGCCTTACCGCAACTATTACTACTATATCTGCTCGACGTTCAAAAAGCAGCACAGCGGCGCCTGCACGAAGCATACCATCCGCAGCGACCGTCTGGAACAGGCCGTACTCGAAACGCTCCGCAGCCAGATTGCACTGGCCGTTGAGATGGATGAGCTGATTGCCGAGATCAACCGCAGCGGCGCGTGCAGCCGTTCCGCAGACCATCTGCAAACCGAGCGGGCACAGCTTGAAACCGAGCGTGAGCGCATCGAGCAGATGAAGCTGTCCCTGTATCCAGACTGGAAAGCCGGAGACATCTCCCGCGAGGAATACCATCGGCTGAAAGAGCAGTTCGAGCAGCAGCAGGCCAAGCTGGACACGCGCCTTGCGTCCCTGCAATCGCGCATCGACGAGGTGCAGAACGGCGTGAACGAGACCAACTCGTTCCTGTCGCAGTTCATCAAATACCGCAATCTGCAAACGCTGACGCGCGAAGTCATTGTCGAACTGATCGACATGATTTACGTCCATGAGGGCGGTAAAATCACGATAAAATTCAAATTTTCGGATGCCTATGCGGCAGCACAGGACTATATCCGCAAGCATGGAAAGACCGCATAGTCCTAAAATATCATCTTCCCCCGCTGCTGCCGACACCCTTTCCGCGCTGCTGGAGGATCTCGGCGCACAGCCGCGGGACTTTGACTGCATCGTTACCGGCGACCTCGGTCACATCGGTGCGGACCTTCTGCTGACGCTGCTGCGCGGCGACAGCATCGACCTGTCCCCGGTCTACTCGGACTGCGGCAGCCTGATTTTCGGTGACGAGCAGGACGCGCATGCAGGCGGCTCGGGCTGCGGCTGCTCAGCGGCAGTTCTCTGCGGACCGCTGTTGCGCGATATGCATCGCGGCAAAATCCACCGGCTGGTGTTTGCGGGCACGGGTGCGATGATGAGTCCAACCTCGGTGCAGCAGGGACAGCCAATTGCGGGCATCTGCCACGCCGTCGTGCTGGAAAGGAGCGAAGCATGAACTACCTGAACGCTTTCTGGGTCGGCGGACTGATCTGTGCGCTGTGTCAGGTGCTGATTGACAAAACCAAGCTGACACCGGCGCGTATTCTCGTTTCGCTGGTGGTGCTCGGTGTGATCCTGCAGGGGCTCGGCTGGTATCAGGCAGTCGTGGACTACGCAGGTGCAGGCGCGACTGTGCCGCTGCTCGGCTTCGGATACTCGCTAGCGAAAGGCGTCGCCAAAGCAGTTGCGGAGAGCGGTCTGCTCGGCGTGTTCACCGGCGGCGTGACCGGTGCGGCAGGCGGTATTGCCGCCGCGATCGTGTTCGGCTGTCTGTTCGCGCTGCTGTCCAGACCGCAATCGAAATCGTAAAAAATAACACTCCCGCTCGGAATCCACCTTCCGAACGGGAGCGTTTTTGCAGCCAATTCTTTCTTTATCCGATCACGCAGATCACGGTCATTACCATGGCGCATACCACCGCAGCCGCGCTGACAGTGCGTACCTTGCTTACCACGCCATCGGCCTGCTGCCGGTCTTCACCCAACAGCCATGCCGGCCGGAAATAGAACAAGATACCGAGAACGAACAATACGCCTATGCTGACCCAGTCATAGATTTGCATTTTCAATGCCCCATTTCTTCATTTCCGTAACCCAATACTCTCTCTTCATTTCTCTCTCCCGCTTCCGTCTGCCGAAAGCTGCGGCACTCACCGACCGGCTGCAATCCGTCGGCATCTGCCACTCGCGCACCTGCGTCTGTATACGCAGTGCGGACCTGCTCATCGCCTGTCTCTGCAGGTGATTCTTTTTTATCAGGTTGATATTATTTTATCACACCCTGCTGTAAATCTCAATGTTTCTGCGGCTTTACAAAACACTTTCTCCGATTTAACCAATTTCTTTTTTGTGTTTTTGGCAGGAACCCTTTATTTTTTGTGCACTTTATCTGTATCTATCTCCTTGCTTTATTGCATATTTTCGAGTATACTAAGAAAACCGAACTTTATCCCGCAATCGGGAAGGAGGAACTTTTCCAAATGCTGTACTCCAAAAACAAAAAACGCGGCTTCACGCTCGTGGAGCTGATCGTCGTGCTAGTTATTTTAGCCATCCTCGCCGCGCTGCTCATTCCCGCCCTGACCGGGTATATCGACAAGGCGAAAAAAGATCAGGTCATCGCGGAAACGCGAATGCTGCATGAGGCGATTCAAACAGAAATGGTCGAACTTTATGGGTCGAATACAAACTGGAAACCTGCTAACAAAGCTGCTTCTACCATTGCATCTGCTACGAACCAAGCAATCCATGGCAGCACATTGCTGCCAAATGCCCAACAACGTTATAATGAGATTGTTAAACTCTCTGAGCTAAAGAGCCTACAACCTAACGGAAAAGGAAGTTTTTGCGCATTTATTACAAGCAACGCAAAAATTCATGCGCTTATCTATAATTCTGGTACTGGTTATATAGGTGTTTATTTCCGTGATACTCAACAGTATACCGTCTATAAAATCGGTGAAAAAACCGACACCAATATGGGTTCTATCAGCGATGCTAACATAGCGAATTACTACGGCTATGTATACTATAATTATGTGTATGATGCGCAAATCAATTCCACCACCGGTAAATATGACTCACCTGAAGAATATTTCTGGTCGTGCGATGCAATCCGCAGTATGCTCGGTATTACTGAATACAGTCAAAACTTTGATCAGTAACAAAAATCCCCGCCATTGGCGGGGATTTTCCTTGCATTATCCGTTGTTACAACAACGCCTTAGAGAAAAACTGCATTCTCCTTACGGAATTCGGTCCAGAATTTCTCGAGCATAGCCGTGTGCGACAGGAAATCCGGGTCGTCGAACTTCTTTGCGCCGGTCGGGCAGTAGGTCGTGCAGGCACAGCACTTAATACAGATACCCGGAATATTAGACGGGTCGTTCGGGTCAATCGCACCCATCGGGCAGATTTTCGCACACAGACCGCAGTGCTCGCACAGCACCATCGCCGTAGTCGGCTTGGCCTTGAGGAACTTTGCGGGCGTTTTGTCCGTCTTGAGCGGCGTGTAGTAAGCCGCCTCTGCATCGCCGGGCACCTTGAGTGCCTTGAACTCGCCCTCGCTCCTCAGCTTGCGCGCCACGCCCTGTGCCAGCATACGCAGCTCACCGAGGTCAGCCGCGTCCGGACGGCCTGCCGCCAGCTTGTCCGAGAATACATGCCGGCACAAAAAAGCGCCGCCTGCCGCCGGTTTGAAGTTGTTTTTTGTCAGCAGCTCGCACATTTCGGCAAGCGCGTTGTCATACGCTCTGCCGCCGTAGGTGACGAGCGCCAGTGCCGGTGTGCCCGTGCCGTGCAGGATGCGTGCAAAGTCCGGCGAGATCTTGTTCGGCAGTTTTCCGGCATACACCGGACAGCCGAATACGACCAGCTCATCCGTGGCAAACTGATACTCCTGCGCACGGTCAGACGGCGTGTTGAGTGATATGTACCGGCACTCTGCCTTAAACAGACGCGCCAGTTCCGCCGCAGCCGTCTGGACTACGGTTTTTGTGCTCCCTGCCGGGCTGAAATACACGCCCGTAACTTTTTTGATATCCATATCCTTTTCGCCCTCCGTCTTACGATTATTCTACAATTTCAATACGGAATACGTTGATCGTGTCCACATCGGGGCAGCAAAACACCGCCGTGCCGTCCTCCTGCCCGGGAAGATGGCCGCCGTAACGCAGAATGTCGATGTATGGGAACGCAACGTGCATCGCCATCGGGCAAAGCTGCCCGCGCTCGGTGTCAAAGTCGAAGCTGTCACCGATTTTGTGCCCGCGGTGACAGCCGTGCTTGCCTTTTCGGTCGATCAGCGTAATTTTGATCTTGGGTCTGCTCATTTGCGCCACGGCTCCTCACCCTGATGCAGAATTTCCATCTGGCAAAGACGCATCGCATTCAGCGCAGTGTCGTGCGACTCCGGCGTGACGCACGCGCAGAGTGCCGCGTCGATCACGATGTTCGCCTCCGGGAATGCCGCCTTGCACAGCATGGCGTTGGAAATCACGCAAATGCCGGTGCATACGCCGACAAATTCAATTTCCGTCGGCGGTTCCGGCAGCGCGCGGAGCATGTCCGGCAGGGCCACCGAGCCGAACGTCGGCTTGCGGATGATGCGGGACGCCGGAATGCCGTCCACAGCGGCAGCAATGGCATTGTCCAGTGCATGACCTTCCGTTCCTTCGATGCAGTGCGGCACCGGCAGATGATGCCCTTCGTTTGTCTCCATGTAGTTCGGCTGGTGGGTGTCCAGCGTGACAAACAGGTTCTCACGCGGTGTATTTTTTGCCTTCTCTGCCACATAGGGCACGATAGCGCGCGCTTCAGCCGTACCGAGAGGGCCGCTGATAAAATCCTTCTGCATATCCACTACGATAAGAATTTTCATAAATTACGGTTCTCCTTTGTGTAGTGGTTATCTTATAGTATAGCACCTTTTGCGGGGTTTTCAAACGAAAATTGCATGAACAGCGGCACGCGCTGTCCGAGGCATGCGACCCGCGAAGCGATACGTTCCCTCTGGGCGAGTATTTCTCGACACCCGCTGTCCGGTGTGCCCGAAACGCGCAGGCGGTTCGCCTATCTGAGCGAGGTGTTGCGCCGCGGTACAGCGAGACGTTGCGCCGTCCGGCGCGAGGACAAAAAGGAAGGGACACCCATGGTTTCCCTTCCTCTTTGAACTCCTGCCTTTCCTTCAGAGGGCTTGGGTGCAGATGGTAGACTGCGTAAGCGTGGAAAAAGAGTCCGGCAGAGGATTTTTTCTTCCGCGTGGTATCCTCACATTCGCATTTCGGATAATTTACTGCTACACATACCGGCTATTCTACGCAGGGCGCGGCACAAGGTGAATTGCCCGAAGGGCAAGAGAGGGTACTCTGGAGTATGACAGTGCCGCGCAAACCGTTTTCTAGTGCAAATTGGCTACAACCGCAGGATTTAGATAATCTGCACAGGTAAAAACGTTGCGCGGCACTGTCATGCCGCGCCTGCGTTAATTTTACCGCCTGTGTAGCAGTACGGCAGCTGAAATGCGAAACGGTGTTATACCACGCGGAAGAAAAAATCCTCTGCCGTTCCCCTTTTCTACGCTTACGCAGTCTACCATCTGCACCCAAGCTACGCCGCAAGGGAAACGGGTGTTCAAAGAGGGTAGAAACCGTAGGTGTCTACCCTTTTTGTTCCCGCGACGGATGGCGCACGTTCCCCGCACGCCGCAGCGCGCGAAATCTCTCGCCCAGAAATGGCGAACCTCTTTACCCGATGAAATCCTCCACCCGGTCTGCCGCCCTGTGCATCGCATGCTCCGCCTTATGCGCCGCGTGCTTGGCATTCCGCCGCATCGACGGATTGAGCATCGCGCCGGCCGCTACCATCGAAACCACCGCGCCTGCCATCGCTCCGGTTGCAATGCCGGAAACAAAAGGTGAAATTCGCATAAAAGATCTACCGCCTTTCATAAAGTTTATAGAATCAGTATGCCCGCTCGTCCCTCAAATTTTACACAGCAAAAAATTGCTTGTTTGGCACAATCGACTATTTACAATCGCATGTTCATATTATATAATATATCTAACAATCCGCCTTTAAGGTGCGGCCCGTGAGCCGCGCAAGGCAGAAAACAGTGCATACGCCGTCAGCCGTAAGACAAGGGGGACAGGTGTAGTATTCGTGCGGCTTTCTGCTAATTGTTGTGGCGGAGAGTCATTTTTTTGCATTTTTGAAGGGAGGCGGCAGATTGACCGAACCGAAGATCATACTCGATCAGGATGGCATTCGCCGTGCACTGACCCGCATTGCGTTCGAAATCGTAGAGAAAAACAAGGGCGCGGAGCACCTGCTGCTCGCCGGTGTGAAAACACGCGGTATCTATCTGGCGCAGCGCATTGCTGCCAAGCTGGGCGAGGTCGAAGGCAAGGCACCTCCTGTGCTCGAGCTGGACGTTACGCCGTGGCGCGATGACGTGCCGCGCACGGACGCTCCTCTGCCCGATCTCGATCCGCGTATTGCAGGCGCGACCGTCATCATCGTGGACGATGTGCTGTACACCGGACGCACCGTGCGTGCCGCCATCGAAGCCATCTCTCACCGAGGACGCGCCGAGCGCATACAGCTGGCTGTGCTGGTCGATCGCGGTCACCGCGAACTGCCGCTGCGGCCGGATTATATCGGCAAAAACCTGCCTACCGCGCGTGATGAACGCGTTTTTGTCCGCCTGACCGAAGTGGACGGCGAAGACAGTGTAAACATACAAGCTCGCAATCCGTAAAACAACATCGCACCTGAGAAAGGAAGAACCGAATGTCTATCCAAACCTTAGTAGAAAAGATCAAGGAAAAGGGCAACCCGACCGTAGCCGGCCTGGACGCTCGACTGGAGTACATCCCGCAGCATATTTCGGGACGCAACATGATGCTGCACGGCGAAACGCTGCGTGCTGCCGCTGAGAGCGTCGTAGCCTTCAACTGTGGCCTGATCGACGCACTGTGCGACATTGTTCCGGCCGTAAAGCCGCAGGCTGCGTATTACGAGCTGCTCGGCTCCTACGGTGCGATGGCGCTCAAGGAGACCATCGACTACGCACACGCCAAGGGCATGTACGTTATCGGCGATATCAAGCGCAACGACATCGGCGCTACTGCAACCGCTTACGCAGAGGCTTACCTCGGCAAGACCCGCGTCGGCGATACCGAGATCGCACCGTACGGCTGCGATTCGGTTACCGTAAACGGCTATCTCGGCACCGACGGTGTAGAGCCGTTCCTCAAGGAGTGCCGCAGCCGCGAGAAGAGCCTGTTTATGCTGGTAAAGACCTCTAACCCGTCCTCCGGCGAGCTGCAGAACCGCGACATGGAGGGCAAGCCGCTCTACGCCCGCATGGCGGAGATGGTAGCAAAGTGGGGCGAGGGTCTGGATACGCCGTGCGGCTACAACCAGATCGGTGCCGTAGTCGGCGCAACCTATCCCGAGGAGCAGAAGATCATCCGTGAGCTGCTGCCGAAGAGCTACTTCCTCGTACCGGGCTACGGCGCACAGGGCGCAACCGCCAAGGACATCGCCAATGCGTTCAACGACGACGGCCTCGGCGCGATCGTCAACTCCTCCCGCGGCATCATGTGTGCATGGAAGAAAACCGGCAATAACGGCGAGGATTATAAGGAAGCTGCCCGCGCAGAAGCCATCCGGATGCGCGATGACATCGTAAACGCCATTAAGTGATTATAGGGGGTATCCAATACCCCCTATATACAAAAATCAGTTCCAGTAGAAACTGATTTTTGATACCCCCGGACGCGGCCCAAGGCCGCTGAGTCGAGGTATAAAAAGTCAGGCGCATGTCCCGACTTTTTATGAACGCAGCAAGCTGCGTTCTATTACAATAGAAATTCCGCGAATTTCATTTAGGAGCGTGTGGATATAGTGAAAAAAGCATACTTACTGCTGGCGGACGGCACTCTGTTCGAGGGTACCGCAGTCGGCTACGAAGGACAGAGCATCGGTGAGGTCGTATTCAACACCGGCATGGCAGGCTATCAGGAGGTTCTGACCGACCCGTCCTACTACGGTCAGGTCGTTACCATGACCTACCCGCTCGTCGGCAACTACGGCATCAACTTTGACGACTACGAGTCCCGCAAAAGCTGGGTTTCCGGCTTTATCATGCGCGAGATGTGCGAATACCCGTCCAACTGGCGCTGCAAGGTAACACTCGACGAGTACCTCAAGGCGCAGAAGGTCGTTGGTCTGGCCGGCATTGATACCCGCCGTCTGACCCGCAAGCTGCGAGGCGAGGGCGTTATGAACGGCGTTATTTACACCGAGGGCTTTGAGCCGGATGAGCAGACCATTGCGAAAATGAAGGCTTACGTTGTAAAGGATGCGGTTAAGACCGTAACCTGCGACGAAAATATCGTTTATCCCGCTGACGGTGAGACCAAGTACCGCATTGCCCTGTTCGATTACGGCGTAAAGTACAACATCGAGCGCGAGCTGTGCAAGCGCGGCTGTGAGGTCACGGTTGTTCCGGCATACACCAAGCCGGAGGACGTAGTCGGCAAGTACGACGGCGTGATGCTGTCCAACGGCCCCGGCGACCCGGCGGAGAATGTCGAGATCGTAGCAAACCTCAAGGAGCTGCTGAAGTCCGATATGCCGATCTTCGGCATCTGCCTCGGTCACCAGCTGCTGGCACTGGCTATCGACGCAAAGACCACCAAGCTGAAGTACGGCCACCGCGGTGTCAACCATCCGGTAAAGGACATCGACGCGGACCGCACCTACATCACCTCGCAGAACCACGGCTATGCCGTTGTAGGCGAGTCGGTTGACCCGCAGATCGCCCGCGTGCGCTATGTCAACCTGAACGACGGCACCGTTGAGGGCCTCGAGCACATCGGCCGTCCGGTATTCACCGTGCAGTATCACCCGGAGGTATGCCCCGGCCCGATGGATACCTCGTATCTGTTTGATAAGTTCATCGAAAATATTGAAAAGTCGAAAGGAGGCGCTCAGTAATGCCGCTGCGCAAGGATATTCATAAGGTAATGGTACTGGGCTCCGGCCCGATCGTTATCGGTCAGGCTGCCGAGTTCGACTATGCAGGCACGCAGGCGTGCCGCGCACTGCGCGAGGAGGGTCTGGAGGTTGTTCTGGTAAACTCCAACCCGGCAACCATCATGACCGACAAGGCTATGGCGGACAAGGTTTACATCGAGCCGATGACCGTCGAAGCCGTTCAGGAGATCATCAAAAAGGAACATCCGGACTCTCTGCTGCCCAACCTCGGCGGTCAGACCGGTCTGAACCTCGCCATGGAGCTGTGCGAGAACGGTTTCCTTGATAAAATGGGCGTAAAGCTGCTCGGCGCTAATCCGACCACCATCGCAAAGGCAGAGGACCGTGAGATGTTCAAGGAGACCATGGAGAAGATCGGCGAGCCGATCATTGCCTCCAAGGTTGTTCACTCGGTTGAGGATGCGGTTGATTTCACCCGTGAGATCGGTCTGCCGGTCATCATCCGCCCGGCGTACACGCTCGGCGGCACCGGCGGCGGCATTGCCTACACCTGGGAGCAGCTGCGCGAGATCGCAGCCTCCGGCATCATGTACTCGCGTGTTGACGAGATTCTGGTCGAGAAGTGCATCGCAGGCTGGAAGGAAATCGAGTACGAGGTAATGCGCGACCACAAGGGCAACGCCATCACCATCTGTAACATGGAGAACGTTGACCCGGTCGGCGTACACACCGGCGACTCTGTCGTAGTGGCGCCGTCGCAGACCCTGTGCGACAAGGAATATCAGATGCTCCGTACCTCCGCACTCAACATCATCACCGAGCTCGGCATCGAGGGCGGCTGCAACGTGCAGTACGCGCTCAACCCGGAATCCTTCGAGTACGCCGTAATCGAGGTAAACCCGCGTGTTTCCCGTTCCTCTGCACTGGCCTCCAAGGCGACCGGCTACCCGATCGCAAAGGTAACGGCAAAGATCGCCGTCGGCTACGGTCTGGACGAGATCTCCAACGCCGTTACCGGCAAGACCAAGGCGTGCTTCGAGCCGACCCTCGACTACTGCGTTGTCAAGTTCCCGCGCTGGCCGTTCGACAAGTTCGTTTACGCGGACAACACCCTCGGCACCCAGATGAAGGCCACCGGTGAGGTCATGGCCATCGACAACACCTTTGAGGGCGCGCTGATGAAGGCCGTTCGCGGCTGTGAGATCAAGCTGGACAGCATGATCGCGCCGCGCATCCAGAAGCAGTCTGACGCCGAGATTAAGAAGGGCGTGGCACGCACAGACGATCAGCGTCTGTTCCATATCTGCGAGGCTCTGCGCCGCGGCATCATGACCATTGAAGAAATCCACGACATCACCACGATGGACGTGTTCTTCCTGCATAAGTTCCAGAATATCATCGACATGGAAAAGGAGCTGGCTTCCGCAGAGAAGATCGACTCCGATCTGTATATCCGCGCCAAGAAGATGGGCTTCCTCGACAAGACCATCGAGCAGCTGTCCGGTAAGGACATTTCGGACGTTAAGCGTCTGCCGGTATACAAGATGGTTGATACCTGTGCCGCTGAGTTCGAGGCAGAGACCCCGTATTACTACTCCACCTACGATGATGAGACCGAGGTTGCACCTCCGTCCGGCAAGAAAAAGATTCTGGTACTTGGCTCCGGTCCGATCCGTATCGGTCAGGGCATCGAGTTCGACTACTGCTCGGTTCACGCTGTCTGGGCGCTGCAGAAGCTGGGCTGCGAGACCGTTATCATCAACAACAACCCGGAGACCGTTTCCACTGACTTTGACACCGCAGACCGTCTGTACTTCGAGCCGCTGACACCGGAGGACGTTACCGGCGTTGTCGAGGCCGAGAAGCCGGATTACGCTATCGTACAGTTCGGCGGTCAGACCGCCATCAACCTTGCGGCTCACCTTGAGAAGCTCGGTGTTCCGATCCTCGGTACGCCGGCATGGTCGATCGACGCCGCTGAGGACCGTGAAAAGTTCGACGTTATCCTCGAAAAGTGCGGTATCCCGCGTCCGGCGGGCCACACGGTTATGACCGAGGAAGAAGCTGTCAAGGCGGCTGACGAGCTTGGCTATCCGGTTCTCGTTCGTCCGTCCTACGTTCTGGGCGGTCAGGGCATGGAGATTGCCTACAAGGAGGCCGATGTCCGCGAGTTCATGCAAGTCATCACCCGCAACAAGGTCGAGAATCCGGTTCTGGTCGATAAGTACATGATGGGCCGCGAGATCGAGGTCGATGCCATCTGTGACGGCGACGACATCCTCATCCCGGGTATCATGGAGCACTTCGAGCGCGCAGGCGTTCACTCCGGCGACTCCATTTCCATCTATCCGTCCATCAACATCGAGCAGAAGCACAAGGACACCCTCGTTAAGTACACCGAGGCTCTGGCAAAGAACCTCGCTGTTCTCGGTCTGGTCAACATCCAGTTCGTTCTGTACAACGATCAGATCTACGTTATCGAGGTAAACCCGCGTTCGTCCCGTACCGTACCGTACATCTCCAAGGTTACCGGCGTGCCGATGGTCGATCTGGCTACCCGCTGCATGTTCGGTGAAAAGCTGAAGGACATGGGCTGCGGCACCGGTCTGCATCCGGAAAGCGACCACTATGCGGTCAAGGTTCCGGTATTCTCGTTCCAGAAGCTGCGTGATCTGGATACCCAGCTTGGCCCTGAGATGAAGTCCACCGGCGAGGTTCTGGGCGTTGCCAAGACCTTCCGTGAGGCACTGCTCAAGGGTCTGACCGGCGCAGGCTTCCAGATGAAGAAGAAGGGCGCTGTCCTGATCTCGGTCCGCGATTCGGACAAGCAGGAGGCAATCCGCATCGGTGAGCGCTTCGAGGCTCTTGGCTTTGATATTTACGCTACCAGCGGCACCGCAAACGTGCTCAACCGTCACATGGTCGCAACCAACTCCATCCGCAATGTGGATGAGCCGTCCCCGAACATCATCGACCTGATCGAGTCCGGCAAGATCGACTACGTTGTTGCTACCTCGGTCAAGGGCCGTCATCCGGAGCTTGGCTCGGTACACATCCGCCGTACCGCGGTCGAGCGTGCCATCCCGTGCCTGACCTCGATGGATACGGTTTCCGCGCTGCTGCGCTGCCTGGAAGGCGATGTTAAGATCGAAAACTGCGAAATGGTTGATATCAACACCATCTGATTGCAGTGAAATAAAACAAAAACCCGAAGGGAGAAACTTCGTAAAGAAGTTTCTCCCTTCGGGTTTTGTAATCCGCCGGAATGGATACACCGCATGAACAGCATCCGAAGCCACGCAAAAGAAATAGAAAAATCATTTCAGTCTCTTGTATAGCATAAGAAAACAGAAACGATGCAGTCAATAAGACTGCACCGTTTCGAAAAATGTTAAATTGAACTGCAAAAGCTGTTATACGAGAGACATTAGTCCTCGTCGTCGATCTCCAGGTAATCCGCAAGATCCTTGAACAGTGCGGTCGGATCAACGTCATCCTCGAGAACGATCTGAAGCGGCTCGTTCAGGGACAGCAGGAACATACCGAGCAGGCTCTTTGCGTCTACCATACCGCTCTTGCCGTGAATCCAAATATCAAAACCGTAACGGGTTACGATCTTGTTGATCTTCTGAATGTCGTCCGTATTCTTTACACGGATACCTCTGGTCATAATAACTACCTCCTGAGATTGTACTTCGTGAAGCCCTTTTATGTTATTTTCATTATAGCATAAAACAGCAGAAAGAAAAGAGGTTTTTATAGATTTTCTCATTTTTCAGCGTTTTTTGCTTAACATAAGCACAATTTCCCAGTCGTTTGGGCACTATTCACAGATTATATCCTCTGTGCTTGTGCACAGTGTCGAGTCTCTCGGTCGGATGATTCATGAGAAGCGACAAAAAACTGTGTAAAAAATCGTATATTCTGTCAGGCAGGATTTTACTTGCTCAGTGAAGCAGCGTGATCCTGCTGTGACAGGCGGCCTTTCCCTGCGGTATGCCGCAACAGCACGGCGGCGATTACTGCGGTCAGCACTTCCGCGATGGGGAACGCCAGCCACACGCCTGCCGGCAGCAGGCGCGCGAACAGCCATGCCGCCGGCAGTACGAAGATCAGCTGACGCAGCAGCGACACGAGCAGCGACTGCACACCGCCCTCGGTGGCCTGGAACACGCCCTGTATGGCAATGTTTGCACCTGCGAACACGAAGCTGACCGCCAGCACGCGCAAACCGGTCACGCACAGGCCCATCGTGCCTGCGGACAGTGAGAAAATACCTGCCAGCGGCTGCGCCAGCATTTCTACAGCCGCAGTGCAGACCAGCATGAGAACACTGGTATACATCAGGCCGCAGCGCACGCCCTCGCGGATGCGTTTCGCGTTTTGCATGCCATAGCTGAACGACACAATCGGCGTAATCGCGTCACGCAGACCAAATGCCGCGAACAAAACAAACTGCTGAATTTTGTACACAATGCCATAAGCGGTGACATACGAACTGTCCAGACTGCCGAAAATCAGATTAACACAATAATTCATCACGCTCATCGCACCCTGTGCTATGATGGCCGGTACGCCGATGGAGTAAATCTCGCCGACGATACTGCGGCGCAGGCGCAGAGCCTTGCGTCTGAACGGCAGTTCCCTGTTCAGACGGAAATGGAACACGGCTGCCAGAGCCAGAGACGCAATCTGACCGAGCACGGTCGCCCATGCCGCACCTTCTACGCCCAGTTTCGGACAGCCGAGCAGACCGTAGATCATAATCGGGTCAAGCACGATATTCGTCAGTGCGCCTGCCACCTGTGCAATCGTGGAATAGAGTGAGCGGCCGGTCGCCTGCAGGGTTTTCTCAAACACTGAGAAGAACAGAATGCCGAACGATGCCATACAGCAGATGCGCAGGTACTGACTGCCCATCGCCAGTGCGGTCGGGTCGCTCGTCTGCGAGCCGATGTACGCACCCGCACCGAACGCGCCGAACAGCAGGCACACCGCATAAATAATCCCCATGAGCGTCAGCGCATTGCCTGCCGCTGCCCCGCCTTCTCTCGATCCCTGACCAAGCGCGCGTGCGATGGCGCATTTGCGCCAACACCGGTGCCGATGCCGACGGCGACCATCATCATCTGCACCGGAAACGCAAGTTGTCAGCGCGTTGACCGCGATTTCACCGTTTTCCGCCATGTTTGCCACAAAATAGCTGTCCACAATGTTGTAGACCGCCTGCAGCATCATAGATAGTATCATCGGTGTGCCCATCTGCAGCATGAGCCGTCCTACCGGCGCGGTCGCCATTCGTTTTTCTGCCTTGTTCCGATCCATATCGAAACCTCCTGATTGGATTTTCGGAGTCTTTATGGAAAGCTGCCACAACCTGTCTTTTGCACAAAAAAAAGTGCAAATCCATCTGGATTTACGCACTTCTGCTACTCGACTGCTTTATTTTATCAGCGTTTTCACACTTGTCAAGCGGTTAGACCGGATACTTCCGAAAGATTCCGGGTGCAACGCCAACGTTCTTGCGGAAGCTGTGAATGAAATTCTCCTCGCTGTTGTAGCCGGTCGCGTAGGCGATTTCCTTGACCGACAATTCGGTGGAGGCCAGCATATACTTCGCTTTGTCGATGCGGCGCAGCACGATATACTCATATGGCGAATAGCCGGTCCGCGCCTTGAACTGCCGTGAGAAATGCGATGGACTCAGGCTGACGGCTGCTGCCGCGTCCTGCACGCCGATCGGCTCGAACAAATGCCGGTTCATATAGCGGATGGCCTGTGCAATACGGTCGCCGCCTGCGGTGCTCTCGGTAGTCTCGTCCAGCAGGAGCAGACACAGCAGTCGGTGGATCAGCTGCGAGCACCGTGCCTCGCTCAGCCGCGCTTCCTCGGCGCAGGCGCTCCGCAGAGAATCCAGCATTTGCGCAATCTCCGCCGGTGCGGCCGGCGAAAATGCCCTGCGACCGCGTGCCTGCAGGATTTTCTGATAGAATGCACGGGCATTCAGGCCGTTGAACAGCAGCCAGGTGAACTCCAGTCCGTCCGAGGCGGCATAGCTGTATGGCTCACGGCAGTCGAACAGCACAATCTGTCCGGCGCCGGCGATGGCAGGCGTACCGTTCAGCGTCAGCTCCATTGCACCATCATGCACAAAAAACAGCATGATATTTTGGTTGTGATCACCCTGCAGGGCAATTTCCGACCGATGATTGAAGGAATACCGGCTGCTGCAGAAGTAATGTCCGAGCCGCGTCGGGTAATAAAAAAGCTCCTTTGCAAGCGAAGACGGCGTAAAAAAGTACCGTTCCGAGGTCTGATGGACACCTAATTCGGGAATCAGCATAGCGGTCACTCTCCTTGTCTCTATCCTACCAGAAGTATCCGTTTGATGCAATAGCGAATAGCAGGATTTCGCAGGTTTAGGGTAATTTGTATCATTGGCAAGACGGCTGGAACGCTTTATAATAGAGCCATCAAACAGGGAAGCCACCCTTGATATGGCAAACAGACAAGGAGGATCATTCTTATGAAAATCGCATTTGACGTTGACGTTCTTGCCAAGCAGATGTCCATCAACGATTATGTTCACAAGGTAGCAGACTGGGGCTACAAGTACATCGAGCAGTCCCCGCATCCGCGCATCAACCCGTTCTACAAGCACCCGCTGTTCTCCAAGGAGTGCCAGCAAGAGTACAAGCAGGCTCTCAAGGAGACCGGTGTAGAGATTTCCTCTTTCATCGTTGTTTACCGCTGGTCCGGTCCGACCGAGGAGCAGCGCCAGCACGCAGTTGCAAACTGGAAGCGTATGATTGAAATCGCGGTTGACATGGGCGTACCGGTCATCAACACCGAGTTCTCCGGCGACCCGAACCAGCAGGAGATCTGCAACGGCATGTTCTTCAAGTCTATGGAGGAGCTTCTCCCGATCATCGAGCGTGAGGGCATCCGCGTAGAGTGCCAGTCCCATCCGTATGACTTCGTAGAGCTGAACGACGAGGCCTGCGACATCGTTAAGTCCTTCCGTTCCAAGAACCTGGGCTACGTTTACTCCGCATCCCACGGCTTCTTCTACGATCAGGGCAAGGGCGACGTTCGCCACATGCTGAAGTACGCCGGCGATGAGCTCACCCACGTTCTTCTGGCTGACACCTGGAACCAGACCAAGGACTGCCGCTACATCGTAAATCCGCCCTGGCTGAACCAGCACGGTCGTGCTGACTACACCATCCATCAGCACACCGCTATGGGTGAAGGCGAGGTTGATTTCGACGGCATCTTCGAGACCCTGCGTGAGATGGACTTCGCAAACAAGCAGCTGAAGCCGGACGCACCGAAGGTTGGCGGCGACAATATCATCTGCGTATCCTACTTCGGCTTCCCGGAGAAGATGGATCAGCAGGCTCCGGAGGCACTCGACCGCATTAAGCACGAGCTGCTGTAAAGAATACTTTCTGAATACACAAAAGGACTTGAGTTTTCACTCAAGTCCTTTGAGGCTGTCGCGAAACTACAGTTTCGCCGACAAGCAGGAACGGACCGTGGGCCGTTCCAAAGTCGTCCGAAAGTTCCTATACAGAAACTTTCTCCCTCCAGAAGTTCAAAAATGGTGATACATGCTCCCCCTTTTTGAGCATTTGCAGAGCAAATGCTATTTCATGCGCGCTGCCGCGCGAAATGCTGAAAAATGCTGACTATACGACTTTTTCGACAGACAGAAGGACTTGAGTTTTCACTCAAGTCCTTTTTTCATACTGTCACAAAACGTCATTCCAGCCGACAAGCGGAATGGAACGCACGCTGCCGCGCAAATTGATTGGCTTTGCGCCATATGCACTTATCGGCAGATAAAAACGGACAAACCGCTTTGGTTTGTCCGTTATATTTTTATTCTCCGCAGCCGGGACAGTCGGAACAGTCACCACATTCGGTGCCTTCCGCGGCCTTGCGGTCCTCGTAGGCGCGCAGCGTGCCTTCGGTCATGTGGTGAGAGCCGCCAGCCGCTCATTTACCATATCCCACAGGCACATCGGCAAATGGTCGCGGTGTCCGCGGTGGATAGTCACGCACTCGAAGCAGTTGCCATGATGGCGGCACGCCTCCTTGCACGGGCAGTGGTCACCGGATTCGCGCACCTGACGCAGAAATTCCAGCTTGATCTTGAGCGCTTCTTCCTTCTTGCCCTCGCGATCAAGGTCGTTCTGCAGGATGGCCAGTTCGTTTCCGTCTATTTTCATAAGTATCGCTCCTCTATATATTGCACTACATCTCATTTTTATCATAGCAGGGTTTTGACAGTTTCGTCAAAGCAACTTTACCCAAAACCATGTTTTCGTGCAGTTATACAGATTTTCAGCGTTTATTTTATCTATTTTGCCATTGACAAAAAGAACAGAATAAAGCCCTCATTCACAGACACATGAACGAGGGCTTTTACTTCCAAATCTCCATAGATCCTCTTTTCCCGACAGGATATTTCCCATCGCATTTGGATTGGTATTCGGTTGTTTTTTCGGCATCTTTCGATCTTACGTTCGCGGAACCGCCCGGCTAAGGTTCGTTTACTGCACAAACTACATAATCCGTTTGGTTGCCTTTCCTACATTCGGGAACTCTATTTCCAGTGGGTGATGCGTCACTGCTCGGCGGAAGATGTGATACAGCCTGCCTTGTCGAACCGGATTTTACTCGGACTTTGATATCATCTCGTTCCGATGCGGTATGTCTATGCTACAGATACTCATCAGTATGCCCATCGGCTGGTGCAGCATCCGGCAGGTATCGTAAGATACTTCGTTTTGTTCGCCGGCGCATCAAATATCAGGGTTCTGTCATGTATGAACCTTACTTTCCTGCTGCCTCGATCCGCTTGACTGTCTTAGTATGCCATGTACGGATAGTTAAATTCACGAGGATAGCTTCCCCAAAGTTACCGTTGTTGTTACCTTTGCTTAGAAGCCGATCGCGCTTTTCAGGCGGTTCAAATTGTGGAATTGGAACTCGCTCATTTTTTCAGCTATCACCTTGATCGTTTCGGTCACAGCGCCGCGGCGAGTCCCGCGAACTGGTAAGATGCCTCTTCTGATACCATTGGACTCACCTCTTTCGTGGGTATCAAACCGGATTGACATCCTTCAGATTAGATGAAGGTTTGCGCCTTTTGGAGTAAAACCCCTGTTTTACTTTGCCTTTGGTGTTTGCCTTTATCTTTTCTGTGTCATTATAATATCATCAATATTGCACAACGTCAAGCGTTTTTACGCAGATTTTTACGAGCATACTGCACAATAAAAAGCATACTATTTCGGTAATTTCACTCTTTCCCGCGCGGCGCAGATTTGGTATAATAATAATGCTGGGCGTTTCCCCGGCATATTTTTTCGCATAGCCAATACGAGTGCCGCCCTGTTGCCGCGGCAGCCGTTTTCTGCATTGCTGCGGCGCGGTCGCAGCAGATTGCATGGATTTTGCATGAAAAAGAACGTAAACCGTTACGTTATCTTCACTCTGAACGCAAATTACTAACTCCTAATTACTAATTGAATTAAAAGGGGGATGTCTTTTTATGGGAACCTTTAGCTTTTACATGCCGACACGCTTATTTTTCGGTGCCGGATCGGTCAAGCGTCTGGCCAAGGTACGTCTGCCGCAGGGCACGGGTCTGATCATCACCGGCGGCACCTCCACCACCAGACTGGGCTATGTGGCCAAGGTTGCGGATACGCTGGCGGAGGCCGGTCATCCGACCGTGGTATACAACAAGGTACAGCCGAACCCGACGATTGAGGGCGTGCGCGAGTGCGCTGCGCTCTGCCGTGAGCAGAACATTGCATTTGTTGTCGGTCTCGGCGGCGGCTCGTCCATCGACACGGCCAAGGCAGTTGCCATTATGGCGACCAACGACGGCGACTGGTGGGACTACATTCACGGTGGCACGGGCGGCGGCAAGCGCATGGTCAATGCCGGACTGCCGATTGTTGCCATTCCGACGACCGCAGGCACGGGCACGGAGGCTGACCCGTTCACGGTTATCACCAACGGTGAGGAAAAGATCGGCGGCGGCGGTGAGAAGTGCTTCCCGACCATTTCGATCGTCGATCCGGACTTTATGATGACCGTTCCGCCGCATCTGACGGCATACCAGGGCTTTGACGCATTCTTCCATGCGGCCGAAGGCTATCTGGCTAAGACTGCAAACCCGATGAGCGACATGTTCGCGCTGCAGGCAATTGCGCTGATCGGCAAATCGCTGGCAGCGGCTGTTAAGGATGGCAGCAACGCCGATGCACGCGCGGATGTGGCACTGGCGAACACGCTGGCAGGTTTTGTCGAAACGCTGTCGAGCTGCAGCGGCGAGCATGCCATCGAGCATGCGCTGAGCGCGTTCCATCCCGATCTGCCGCACGGCGCGGGTCTGATCATGCTGTCCAAGGCATACTGGAGCCGCTTCAAGGACACCTCGGCTGACCGCCTGCAGGCCATTGCACACGCACTTGGACGTGCGGACGGCGATTTTCTCGCTGCGCTGGCTGAGCTGCAGCAGGCGTGCGGCGTGGACAAGCTGCGCCTGTCCGACTACGGCGTAAAGCCGGAAGACGCAGGCGAACTTGCTGACAACGCAGCAAGCACCATGGGTGCCCTGTTCCGTGTCGATCCGCGCACGCTGTCCCGCGAGGAAATTATGGACATCATCACCGAAAGCATTTAAGCGAATACGCTGAGAGCGGACCGATCGGTCCGCTCTTTTTTCGATAACGGCAGTTGCTAACACATTGTCGGCGAAACTATAGTTGCGCGACAGCTTTGTGTCGTTTGCGTTACATCTGTGTTACACCGCTTGTATTGCCGCCAGACCATGCTATAATAGTCGCAGAGTATGATATACGTCATACATCTATTGACTTGCGGCTCTGCCGCAGACAAGGAGGTACACTCTATGAAATTTCAACAGGTAATGGCATTTTTCCTCACCGGTGCAACGGCACTCTCCATGAGCACCACCGCGCTCGCTGCCGACCTTCCGGATAACGTTGATATCACCGTATCCACCACACAGACCGCCGACGAGTAGGAAAACAACCTTTACACCAAGAACGACAAGGACCTGACCGATGCCGAGTTCGAGCAGAAATACGAGCTGCCGGAGAACTCGTGGTTCACGCCCGCAGTCCGCTATGTGATTGAGAACAACATCATGCTGCCGGCGGGTCATATCGACGGTAAAGAATATTTTCCGTGGTTCAATCCGGCGGAAAACCGCTGCACGGTTGCCGAAGCGATTTACAACAGTGCAAAGCTCGTTGACCCGAAACTAACTGCATCCTATGCGGGCATGGCTGTTAAGGAAGCGCCCGATTACGCCGAAATCCCCGAGCTTTACCGTGATGGCGCTTCGTTCTGCTTTGAATCCGGCATTATGACCGGTGACAGTCAGCACTATCTGCGTCCCTATGACTCCGTCTCCCGTCAGGAGTTCGCGGCAGTGCTGCAGCGCTACATCACGCTGCTCCAAAAGGCCGGAAAGATTACGGTTTCGACTGATACGAGTGTGAATACCGCGTTTACCGATGCTTCTTCGATCGCTCCGTGGGCAAAGGATGCCGTTGCGTTCTGTCAGACCAACAAACTGATGAACGGCGACAATCACGGCGCATTCAATCCCAAGGGACAGATCAAGTCGGTTGAGCTGGCACAGGTGCTGTACAACCTGTCTCAGCAGATCAAATAATGTGCAAAACCACCTGTTATCACTAATAACAGGTGGTTTTTCTATGTCTTTGGGACGTCAATTCCACGTCACAGTTTTCGGTCAAAACGCGAATTGTAAAAATACGTTTTATCTGCTATAGTGCAGATACCGAGAGACAGCTTCCGCGAAAGAGGTGATGGCTCCATGAAAAAACGCATTGCATTCCTGCTGATCGTTCCGCTGCTGTGCGTACTGGCTGCAAGTCTGAACATCAGCTATATGCCGGCCGGCGGCCTGCTTTTTATCAGCACATGCACACTGGATGGTGAATCGTTCACTATCCGGCAGAAAACCATGCCTGACGGTACGAAAATCGCCGTGTACGACGGCGAAACCTCCATCGTATACGCCAAATACCGCGGTTTGACGTACACCATCACCGAAATTCAGAAGCCTGCGGATGGGCATTGGCTGCCGGAGTCCATTAAGGTCTACCGCGGTTCATACAGCTCTCCCGCCAACACATAAGAGAACAGCCTCAGAGTGCGATTTCTCCACGCCTCCGAGGCTGTTTTATTTCATTCCAGGATGGAAAATTCAATTTCTTCGGCGGTATAGCCGTCCTCGATGATAGTCGGTGCGCGGAACAGGTCATCCTCGAGCGTATGCGGCAAATGCGCCAGACACAGGTGCAGCACACTGCCGCCGCCCTCTCTCTGTGTGAGCAGCAGCCGTCCGCCGTGCGCCTGCGCGATTTGGTTCACGAGCGGCAGACCAAGACCAAGCGGTGTGCCGCCGCGCACGAGCGCCCGGTAATCGTCTATCGAGGTGGTGCGCCGCCAGCCGGAAAGCAGGTCATCGAACTTCGCCGGATCCAGTCCCGGACCGGTATCGGCAACCGCAATCGTCACAAAATCCCGCGTATCGGTCAGCGAAACCGTGATTTCGCCGTCCTCCGGTGTTGCGCGCAGCGCGTTTGTCAGCAGGTTATAGATTGCGGTACGCACCAGTCTCGCGTCAATGAGCGCGTCTGCATGCTCCGGCACCTGTACGATGAATTTTGCACTGCCCGCAGGCGCATGCGTCTCCGCCTGCTGCACAGCGTCGCGGCAAAGCGCTGACAGGTCGCAGCGCCGCAGAGAAAGCTGCTCGGTCAGCAGCGGGTCGTGCAGTAAATCCGAGTGCGTCAGCAGCCGGTACAGCCGCATACACTGCCGCCGCAGCCCGTCTGCCAATGCAGGATCCTTCACCTGCTCGGCCTCGGCCATCAAAGCACCCAGATAACGCGAGCTTTTGTCCTGAATGACCCGCAGGCTGCCGTCATAGGCGGCACGGTCGCGCCGCAGATACGCCAGCAGTGCACCGCCGCGGTGCGGGATCATTTCGACCGTGTAGACCGTTCCGTCGATGTCCTCCTCTGCGGTGCAGGCAGACTGTGTATTTATGCACCGGAGCAGTATATTCCGCGTGCTGCCGCTCAGGAACGGATCCAGCTCCTCCATCGGGTGCAGACCAGAAAGCTGCTGTGCCGCGTCGCTGCACCGCTCGATACGCAGCGTATCGCTCACTGCGAACAGCGCCGCATGCCGCAGCTCGGTGCGCAGCAGCAGCTCGCGGACTGCGTTGCCGTCCAGCTGCGAAAAAAATGCGTCTTCCATCATTATCCTCCCAAAACACCGTGTAATTTTACCTTTGTACTGTGGGAAAGCTGCTGTCATTCTCGATCGTGTTTTCCTGCGTCCGGTATATGCTGCGCGGTATTTGGCATACTAATCTCTGTCTTCGCGGATGTGAAAAAACAGTACGGCGCGCGCTGTGCTTTTCTCATCCCGAAAATCGGGGGATTATACAAACCGAATCCCCATATTTTGTACGATGTGTTTATTATACCACTGCCGCTACTGTCATTGCAAAGAAAATTATACAAAAATGCAAGGCAGAATGACAAGAAAATCACAAATATTACACCTTGCGGCAAACTGCGCATTTAGTGTATAATAATAACATCAACAGAGAACTTCATCAAAACATTTAGGAGGAACACTGTAAAATGGGTATCAAAGTAGGTATCAATGGCTTTGGCCGTATCGGCCGTATGGTTTTCCGCGCTGGTCTGAAGAACCCGAACATTGAGTTCGTAGCGGTAAACGATCCGTTCATGACTCCGGACTACATGGCATACATGCTCAAGTATGACACCATGCACGGTCGTTACGACGGCACCATCGAGTATGATGACAACTCCATCACCGTTGATGGCAAGAAGGTTCAGTTCTTTGCAGAGATGGACCCGAAGAACATTCCGTGGGGCAAGGTTGGCGCTGACTACGTTGTAGAGTCTACCGGCGTATTCCTGACCAAGGAGAAGGCACAGGCTCACATCGATGGCGGTGCTAAGAAGGTTATCATGTCTGCTCCGTCCAAGGACGACACCCCGATGTTCGTAATGGGCGTTAACCAGAACACTTACACCAAGGATATGACCTTCGTATCTAACGCATCCTGCACCACCAACTGCCTGGCTCCGATCGCTAAGGTACTGGACGAGGCATTCGGCATCACCGAGGGCCTGATGACCACCGTACACTCTGCAACCGGCACTCAGAAGGTTGTTGACGGCCCGTCCAAGAAGGACTGGCGCGGCGGCCGTGCTGCTTGCGGCAACATCATCCCGTCCACCACTGGCGCTGCAAAGGCTGTAGGCAAGGTTTACCCGAAGCTGAACGGCAAGCTGACCGGTATCTCCATGCGTGTACCGACCCTGGACGTTTCCGTTGTTGACCTGACTGCTAACCTGGCTAAGCCGGCTACCAAGGAAGACATCTGCGCTGCTATGAAGGCTGCTTCCGAGAAGCCGCTGTCTGAGGGCGGCCTGAAGGGCGTTCTGGGCTAC